>Ga0265330_10000654_pt1 | contig 22254 bp, 23 predicted proteins | sample 41919metaG_FD_202083 | JGI IMG/M metagenome (GOLD analysis project Ga0265330, IMG submission 202083) | Rhizosphere microbial communities from Carex aquatilis grown in University of Washington, Seatle, WA, United States - 4-19-19 metaG | ecosystem: Host-associated > Plants > Roots > Rhizosphere... | reverse complement strand
TTAAAATCTTTCGCTCCATGGATGAATCGACTGCCATAGAGGTTTCTTGAGCCACTCTTTTTCTGAGAGAAGACAAGTGGCAGATGTGGGTTTTTCCGTACTGACCGATACAAATTTGTTGCATGGTCTGTCCTAGCTTTCTTGCCCGTGGCGCCGTTGCAGGCCTAACATCAATCCGTGATGCGGCTCGCGACTGCGGCGGCAGCGGCCGTGACAGTGCTGCTCCTGCCGAGGACCAGCGTGCTGGCCGCCAGCGGCTTGGCCAACACCCGCTTCGACACCGGGGTCGCCTGGTATCTCGGCAAACCGTCGGCCGATGCGCCCTTGTACCCGGGCTTCCACGGCTCGCTGGCCGCAGACGGCGTGCTTTACCGCCGATTGCACATAGAGGTCGCCGGTAGCATCGACTCCTACGTCTACGGCGCGGACCAAACCCGATCGGCGCTGTTCATCGTGCGCGCCGGTCCCATGTTCGTGCCCATCGACTTCGACGGCGGAACCGGCTGGATCCAGGCGTCGGCAGGCTGGGCGCGTCTGCACGGGCAGGATCGCCTAGCGGTGGCCGGTGGGATTGGCTACATGGCCCAGTACGGCCGCCTCGGCTTAGGCCTGTTCTCGCGCTACACCCAGGTGCTGGACCCCCAGGGTGGGGCTCACGACGTCAAGACCATGACCTTCGGGATCTCGGCCGGCGTGGCGTTGATCCGCAGCCGACGCCCGACGAGCGAGGCGCCGCCCGATTCCGACGGCGACGGGGTGGAGGACGCCAAGGACAAATGCCCGGACACCCGCAAGGGCGCGAAGGTCGACGCCGACGGCTGCGAGGTGAAGGCCGCCCCTAAGGAGGAAAACCCGCCGGTTGAGACGTCGGATTCAACCGACAAGACTGTCGCGGAGGCCTTGGCCTCGCTCGACAACGAAAGAGTGGTCGAGGCACCCGCCCCGGCCAAGCTGGCGGAGATGGCTGGCGACGACATCGACCAGGACGGTGTGCCCAACGCCGTCGACCAGTGTCCCGGCACGACGTCTGGCTTTCCCGTGGACGTCAACGGCTGTCCGGTGCTGCGCGATCGCTTCGCCTTGCCGCAGGTCTCGTTCGTGCCGTTCACCCCCCGCCCCAAAAAGGAAGCCTTCGCGCAACTCGACGAACTGGCCGGAATCTTGCGCCTGCGATCCGGGGCGCGGCTGAAGATCACCGGCTACATCGACAACGCCAAGGACAAGCCGCTGCGCGTGCTCAGGCGCGTGGCCAAGCAACGCGCAGTCGTGGTGATGGAACTACTGATTGCGCGAGGAATTCCGGCCAAATGCATGAAAGCCGTGGGCAGCGACAAGCCTGACATCGACGAGATCGAGGTCGCGGTCAGCGGCTCCACCAAAATCGTCACGCCCAAGCTGCCCCGAGGCACAAAGCCGCCCCCTGGCGGCGCACCACAGGTACCGTCGGCGACTCCCCCAATCCTGAGTCCTCCGCCAACGTCCGAACCACGGCCGCCGGCCGCGCCAGTGACTCCGCCGCCGGCCACGCCCTAGACGCGTGTCCGGGGCAAGCCACCGCCCCGCCCTCCCGCGGCCATCGCGAAATTGTGGCAACCCACGCGGGGTAGCCGGCATCGTATGAGGAGGTTAGACTAGCAACGAGAGGAGCAATTCCATGCCTGCTGCCACCGACAAGACCGCCGAAGCATCTGGTGAAGTTCCGGCAACGCCGGTCACGCTGACCGCGCGAGCTGCAGAAAAGGTTAAGGACATCCGGATCGAAGAAAAGATCCAGGATGGCTATGCCCTGCGGCTCAAGGTGTTGGGCGGGGGCTGCTCCGGGTTCGCCTACGACCTCTATTTCGACCAACCGCAAGACATCGACCAGGTCTTTGAATCGAACGGCGTGAAGATGCTGTGCGACCAGATGAGCCTGATGTATCTGATGGGCACCGAAATCGACTACCTGGAAAGCCTGCAGGGCTCGGGCTTCAAGTTCAGCAACCCGAACGTGAAGTCGACCTGCGGCTGCGGCAGCTCCTTCTCGGTATAGCTTCAGCGGACGGTGATGCCGTCCTCTTCCTTGAGGCGGTTGATCTTGGTCAGGCACTGATCCCGGATCATGCTCCGCATGGCGGGGCTTCGGTCCTGCACGGACTCGTGGAAGATGCCGTCATAGCTGGCGCACTTGGCCTGGTCTACGGCGTGACGACAATAGTAGTCGCGCACGCGCTCGCAGGGATTACGTCCGGCGGAGGCCATCGTGATAGCCAGCCAGCATACGCCCGCCCCGGCCGCGAAGATCAGCGCGGTCATGATCCATCGTCTGTGCCGGCGGTATCGGTAGGGATCGATCTCGGCAGCCTCGCGGCGAATCTGGTCGAGTTCCTCGGGCGTCTCGTCCATGACCGACGGATTAGAGCCCTTCCCCCGCGAGTGCGCAAGCTTCGGTTCCCTTAACTGGCAGGTGCGGCCCGCGATGGCCGGCGTTCGTGCTAGGAACTCCCCATGGCTCGGTCCAAGCCTGGCGCTGCCACAACTCTCCGTTCCGCCCGCAACGTGTGGCCGCCCGAGCGCAAGCGCGTGACTGCCATTCTGCGCGGCCTCGACCGCATGTATCCCGAGGCTGACTGCGAGCTCCATCGGGACAGCCCCTTCCAGCTTCTGTGCGCCACGATTCTGTCGGCCCAATGCACCGACGACAGGGTGAACCAGATTACTCCTTTGCTCTTCGCGCAGTTTCCCACGCCTGCCACCATGGCCCTGGCGCCCCAGCCGACCCTGGAGCAGCTCATTCACTCCACTGGCTTCTTCCGTAACAAAGCCAAGAATCTCATCGGCGCCGCGCGCGCCATCGTCGAATGTCACGGCGGCCAAGTGCCGCACACGATGGCCGAACTGTGCGAGTTGCCAGGTGTGGCCCGTAAGACCGCCAACGTGGTGCTAGGTACGGGGTTTGGAGTGGTCGAGGGCATCGTAGTGGACACCCACGTCCAGCGCTTGTCCCAACGCCTGGCCCTCACGCGTTCTTCCACTCCCGAGAAGATCGAGCAGGATCTGATGACGATCCTTCCACGCGAGCGCTGGATCCAGTTTGCCCACCAGATGATCTGGCACGGTCGAAGGCGGTGCTTCGCGCGCCGGCCCGACTGCGAACACTGTCCCCTCGCCCCTCACTGCCCGAGCGCGTTCCACGCAGCGACTTGACTGAATCTGGCGTAGACGTCAGGGAGCGGCCGGTTTCAAGGGGCAATCAGGCCGCGGGGCGCGGCTGGCCTGGTCGCGCACATCCTGGGTGATCCGCATCGCGCAGAAAGCTGGGCCGCACATGGAACAGAAGTGCGCCCGCTTGGCGTCTTCGGCGGGCAGGGTCTCGTCGTGAAAAGCGCGTGCGGTGGTCGGGTCGAGTGCCAAGGCAAACTGGTCGGCCCAGCGAAAGTCGAAGCGTGCCCTGGCCATCGCGTCGTCGCGCTCGCGTGCGCCCGGGTGACCTTTGGCCAGGTCGGCGGCGTGGGCCGCGATCTTGTACGCGATCACCCCGGCCTTCACGTCGTCACGGTTGGGCAGCCCCAGGTGTTCCTTGGGTGTCACGTAGCACAGCATGGCGGTGCCGTACCAACCGATCAGGGTCGCGCCGATGGCCGACGTGATGTGGTCGTATCCGGGCGCGATGTCGGTCACCACCGGGCCGAGGGTATAGAAGGGCGCCTCGTGGCAGGCGGCCAACTGCCGCTCCATGTTCTCCTTGATTCGGTGGACCGGTACGTGACCTGGGCCCTCGATCATCACTTGCACGTCGTGCTGCCACGCGATCTCGGTCAGCGCGCCCAGGGTTTCCAACTCCGCGAACTGGGCCGGGTCGTTGGCATCGGCCAGACAGCCGGGACGCAGCCCATCACCCAACGAGAAGGCAATGTCATACCTCTTGGCCACTTCGCAGATTCGTTCGAAATCGGTGTAGAGAAAGTTCTCTTTGTTGTGGGCCAGGCACCACTTGGCCGCGATCGAGCCACCGCGCGACACGATCCCGGCCACCCGCCGCGCGGTGAGCGGCACGTGCCGCAGCAACAGCCCGGCGTGGATGGTGAAGTAGTCCACGCCCTGCTCGGCCTGCTCGACGATGGTGTCGAGAAACACATCGATCGACAGGTCCTCGATCTTGCCCCCCACCTTTTCCAGACACTGATAGATCGGCACCGTGCCGATAGGAACCGCCGCGTTGCGGACGATCCGCTCGCGCGTCTCGTGGATGCTGGGGCCGGTGGACAGATCCATCACCGCGTCGGCACCCCAACGGGTCGCCCACTGCAGCTTCTCCACCTCCTCCTCGACCGACGAGGACAGGGCCGAGTTGCCGATGTTGGCGTTGATTTTCACCAGGAAGTTGCGACCGATGGCCATCGGCTCCAGTTCGGGGTGGCGAATGTTCGCCGGGATGATGGCGCGGCCGGCGGCGACCTCGTCGCGCACGAACGCGGGATCGAGGTTCTCGCGCAGGGCCACGAAGCGCATCTCCTCGGTGATCTCGCCGGCGCGGGCGCAGTGCATCTGGGAAAAGTTCCGATCGCCACGGCGAACCCGGCGGGCGATCCACGGCGCGCGCAGCCTGGGCAGACCCTGGCGCGGATCGTTTCCCTGCGGCCCAGTGGTGTCGTAGACCCGCAGCGGGGGCTGCCCGCCCGCCAGCGCGATCTCGCGCATGGGCACGCGCAGGCCATCTGCATCGAGGTACACCTTGCGCGACGACGGCAGATCGTCTGCCAGAGGTAGAAGCCCACGCTCACTCGCGTCGCTGCTCAAGATGTCTCCTTCCTACGCCGGCATGACCCGGATCAGGTTCAAGGGGTCGCGTCAGAAACGACGCCTCTCAGCCTGATGGCTCCCCCGTGGCGGCTGTTCTACGTGCCACGGCCGCCATATGCAAACTGGTACTAGCTAAACCACCGGCTAGTTGAAGCGGTCAGGCGGTTTGGCCGGCTTGCCACCTTGAAGGACCTGCCAGCTACGCTTCCCGACCTTGCGCTGCAACCAGGAGAGGAGTTCGCGCAGATCCTTCCCGCGGCCCCCGCAAAGCGCATAGGCCAGGCACACGGCCACCGCTGTTCCGCACACGACGGGCCATGCGCGCTGGGAGGCTGCGCTGAAAAGAGAGAGACCAACAAAAATGGCCGCCAGGGCACGCGCGGGCATAGCCAAGGCCCCGAACAGGCGAACCTGAGCCGGTCCATAGAGGACTGCCAGTCCGACGAACAAGCCCAGCACCGAATCCCCACATCCCGAATACAGCGTCCACTGCCCCCACCACATCGACAGCAACGCGATCGTGAGATTGGCCGCTAGGCCAGGCACGAAGAAGACGATCAAGAAGCGCCGACGTCCGAGCGTCCGCTCGATGGCCGCGCCCACGAACCACAGTCCCACGAAGTTGAGAAACGCCAGCGGATTCCGATCCACGAACAGGGCCGTGACGATCTGCCAGATCTGTCCCCTTGCAACACCCTGCCCCAGGGCCACGTACTCGTCCACCAGACCCCGGGCCGGCGTCACCAGGACATAGCCCAGCCACGGCACTGCCAGGACCAGAACCAGCGTCCGAATGGTGGGCGACAGACGCTGCGCCGCCGGTCTCAACCAGGGAGGCATCTGGTAGGTGAAATGCGAAGAGGCCATCGAGCCGCTTACGCTACCACGGGCCGGTCGCCGCGCGGAACAAGCTGCGCGATCGGCAGCACGTGGCTGGCGCTGCCGATCGAGAATCGACCGGGAAAGCGTGAAGAGCGCTCGAGGCTACTGGACGACGAAGACGATGCTAGGAAGTGGTGTCACGCTGCCGGGAAAGATCGAGTAAACGTCGGGAAAGACCATCTCACTGACCAGCGCGTTGCTGGCGTCGTAGGCCCGCAGGGCGGCCGTGTAGTCGTCGGCAGGCAAGCGCTCGCTCGTGCCCCCGTAGGCCGAACAGGCGAACTTGTCGTGGTAGTCAATGCCCGTGAAGGTGTCCAGCACGTCCAGGTCGACTTCCGTGACGCCTGCGCCGGCGCAAGACACCGCGCCGTCCCCGGCCAAGGCCAAGCTCCAGATGGCGTCGAAGTTTCCGCCTGCATGACCGCCGCCTCCACCGCAACCGGTCGCGCCCAGCCCTAGTCCAACGATCCCCGCGAGGCAAAGTGTGTACATTCGCAACATTGATGGCCCTCCCATGTGGCAAGTTTTCACGGCTTCGTACAAACCCTGGTGCTATCGGAGCCCCCACAAACTGGCGCACAGTCTGCCACGAGGACGACTGCGTTCAGCTGCGTGAGCTGTCCTTTTCCGACGGTACGCAAAGTCGGCGCCACGCCGCTCTGTGCCGAACAGGTGCCGCCCCCGTCCTGGGCGACCGCGCCGATCAGGTCCTGACCGTCCGCGCTCAGGGGCACCAGAGACAACGCGTAGTCGCCGGCTGGGATATCAAAAGGGGTCGCCCCGTGCTTGGAACGGCAGGGGAACTGGCACGCCGTCCTCCCCGCACACAGGTCGGCGCCGCCCGACGCAGGCACGACGCTGAAGCGAACCTTGGCAACCTGGGGACAGGTACAGCTACAATCCGCGATGCCACGGCCGTCGAGGGCATGGATGTCCCAACTCGCCTCGACAGCGCCGCCATCGATAGCGACGCATCCCGTGGCTGCCAGTGCGGAAAGCAAAGCTACAATTCGGACCATGGAAACCCAGGTAGGTTTATAACAGCTATGAACAAGTTCCGTCCTAGAACAAGGTCGAAAAGGAGTTCCCTTCGATGATCCATCTACTGCTGCAGGCGGGCGGGGCCGAAGACAAGCTCGACATCGTATCGCTCATCGTACACGCGTCGAGCGTGGCCAAGGGCACGCTGATTCTGCTCGCGCTCATGTCGATCGTGTCATGGTTCGTCATCGGCACCAAGTGGCTGTATCTGGCGCGCGCCTATCGGCGCTCGGTCGACTTCGTCGAGTCCTTCTGGCGCACCCAGCGGCTGGACGACGTATGGAAGGCAACCGAGAACGCCCCACCCTCCCCAGTCAGCGAGGTATTCCGCGCCGGCTTCGTAGAGCTGGCCAAACTGCGCAAGCGGCGCACGGAAGCCGGCGGTGACGCCGCGGCGCCGGAGACGCACATCGGCGACATCGAGAGCATCGAACGCGCCCTGGCCCGAGCGCGCACCATGGCGGTCACGGAGATGGAGAACAAGGTTCCCTTCCTGGCAACCACCGCCAGTTCCGCGCCCTTCATCGGCCTGTTCGGCACGGTGTGGGGCATCATGAATTCGTTCCGCAACATCGGCGCCAAGGGTGCGGCCAACCTGGCCACCGTGGCGCCCGGCATCGCCGAGGCCCTGGTGGCCACCGCCATCGGCCTGGTGGCCGCCATCCCGGCGGTCATGGGTTACAACTACCTGTCCCGCCGGATCCGGGTCATCAGCGCGGAGATGGAAACCTTCACCAACGACTTCCTCAACATCATCCGGAGGAGGTTCTTTTAGCCATGGCCATGAGTATGGGCGGCGGGCGCGAAACCGGGACATTGTCAGATATCAACGTCACGCCCTTGGTCGACGTGATGCTGGTGCTGCTCATCGTCTTCATGGTCACCGCGCCCATGCTGCAGACCGGGGTGGATGTGCAGTTGCCCGACGCCAAGGCGCAGACCATTCCCGACGACTCGGGCAAGCTGATCGTCACCATGACCAAGGAAAAGCGCGTCTATATCGGACGCATGGAGATCCCGTTTGCCGAGGTAGAGGACAAGCTGCGCGCCAACGCCAAGCTGCAGTCTGACCGCGAAGTCTACCTGCACGCGGACAAGGCCCTATCCTACGGCGACGTGGTCAAGGTCATGGCCGCCATCAAGCTCGCCGGTGGCGACAAGATGGGGCTCATCACGGATCCGCTCGAATAGCATGCAGGCCTCCGTCTACATGCGCATCCGGCCGCTCGGCCGCGGCACCTTCCTGGGGGGCATCGCAGCCACGTTGCTGATCCATGTCTTGCTGGTCGTCTTGGTCTACTACGGCCACCTCAAGACGCCGCCACGGCCCGAAGCCCCGCGCGACATGATCGTCACCAGGCTGGTGGCGCTGGGCACGCCACGGGAAAAATTCTGGCTGCCGCGCATCGTGCAGCCGCCCAAGCCCAAGGCGCCGGACGCCATCAAGCTCAGCGAAGATCCCAATGCCGCGCCCGCTCCCAAGGAAGCGCCCAAGCTCGAGGACACGACTATCTCCAAGGACCTGCGCCGTGCCCTGGAGCGCGCCAAGGCGCTGGCCAAGAATGCCGCAGCCGAGGAAGCCGCCGAGGGCTCGCTCACCGGGTCAACCGAAGGCACCTCCAACCAGGCGGTGAGCGGCGACGAGTACGCCACGGCTATCTACGAGGCCGTGCACAAGCACTGGTCCACGCCCACCGGGTTCGTTTCGGACAGCGAGTTGGCGACACTTTCCGCCGACGTGAGAATCTCGATCTCCCCCGACGGTGTGCTCGGCAATCCCCGAGTCACCAAGTCGTCAGGGAACCAGTACTTCGACGATTCTTGCGTGCAGGCTGTAAAGGCAACCGGTAGGGTTCCGCCTCCCCCCACCGGGTTCAAGCGCGGCTTCACCCTGGGTTTCGAAGGCAAGGAACTGGCCCGCTAAGGAGAAACATGACGAAGCACCCTCTCACGCGCTACGAACTTGTCTCCGTAGCGCTAGTTCTCGCCACCGCACTCCCGGCCCAGGCGCAGCCGCCGGCCGCGCCTGGCGCAGGCGAAGTCGACGAGCTGCCGCGCATCGTGATCAGCGATCCCAATCGCGACCTCTTCCGTCTGGCCTTGCCCGACGCAGTCGGGGAAAAGAACACGGCCCGGTCGGCCACCGAGATCGAGCAGCGGGACATGAACATCACCGGCCTGTTTCGCGTGCTCGACCCGGTTTCCTTCCCCGCCACCTTGCAGAACGAAGGCATGGGGTTCTCTTCCGCCCTCTGGTCCGAGGTCGGAGCGCAAGGTGTGGCCAAGATGGGCGTCACACACCAGGGAAACGGCTTGGTGCTGGAAGGCCGCCTGTATCAGGTAGGCCGTGGCGAATCGCCGGTGCTCAGCAAGACCTACCGCGGGCCCGAGCTGCGCGCCCTGGTGCACGCATGGGCCAACGACATCATCGCCCAGTTCACCGGCCAGCGCGGCGTGTTCGGGGCACGCATCGCCTTTGCCATGACGGGCAAGAAAGGTGAGATCGCCACGGTCGGCATGGATGGCGCCGAACTGTCAGTCGTGACCCATATGAACGCTCCCTGCCTGCTACCCGCCTTCTCGCCAAGCGGAGGCCAAATCGCGTTTACCTCGTTCTTGATGGGCGGCGACGATCTGTGGATTGTCCCGACCGGTGGCGGCCGCGCGAACCGCGTTTCCAAGCGTTCCGGGCTCAACACCGGCGCGGCCTGGTTTCCCGGCGGCGGCTCGCTGGTGGCGACGCTCTCCTTCGAGGGCAATGCCGAGCTCTACAAGATCTCGGCCGCCGACGGGGCCGTGCAGGCGCGGCTGACAAATTCACCCTCCATCGATCTTTCAGCCAGCGTGTCGCCCGACGGTTCCAAGATCGCCTTCGTCTCGGACCGCCAGGGCACGCCCCAGATTTTTCTCATGCCTTCGTCGGGCGGCGGCGCGCGCCGGCTGACCTTCCAGGGTACCTACAACCAGACCCCACGCTTCTGCCCGCGCGCCGACACGCCCATCATCGCGTTCACCGGCCGGGACGAGCGTCTGGTCTTCGACATCTTCACCTACGACCTGCGCACCGGGAAGATCGACCGGATGACGCAGAACCAGGGTTCGAACGAGGATCCAACCTGGTCGCCCGACTGCCGCCTGATCGTCTACGCCTCCAGCCGCGGGGGCCTTTTCGCCATGAATCCGCAGACCAAGCTGGAATTCCAGATCTGGAAAGGTGGCGCCCGCAGCCCGTCGTTTGGTCCGCCGCCAGCCGAGAGGCGGTGAAGCCGCGTCTAGGGCCAGCCCATGAGCCGCATCGCCACCATCGACATCGGAACCAACACGACCCTGCTGCTGGTCGCCGAGGCGAACGGCGACGCGATCTCCGTGCTTGAGGACCGCGCCGAGATCACGCGGCTGGGCCGTGGCATCGGCGGCGATGGGCGACTGGGCCAGGAAGGAATCGATCGAACCCTGGCCGCGCTATCGAGCTACGCGGTTCTGGCACGCGTTCGCGAAGCGCCCATCTTTGCCATCGGCACCGAGGCGCTGCGCCGGGCGCCCAACGCGGCCGATTTTCTCTATCGTGCCGCAGCGTTGCTGGACACACCGGTTGAGGTGATCGACGGCGAGCGCGAGGCCGCCCTGACCTTCCAGGCCGCGCGGCTTTCTTTTCCCGAGACCGCCGCCCGGACCATGACGGTCGTCGACATCGGGGGCGGTTCGACCGAAATCATCGTCGCTCGCCGGGGTGCGGTCGAGTTTTGTCGCAGCCTGCCGCTCGGGTCCGTGCGCCTGACGGAACGCCACATCCATCACGATCCGGCCCTTGCCGATGAGGTCGAGGCCGTGCGCGCGGAGGTTCTCAGCCATCTGGCCCAAATCCCCCTCCCTTCCGCGACCGATCCGCCATGCCTGGTAGGCGTGGCCGGGACAGTCACGACCCTGGCCGCCATGGCGCAGGGTCTGCGCAGCTATTCTCCTGCGCTGGTTCACGGATATCGCCTGACCCTGCCGGCGCTGGAGAGTCAGATCGACCGTCTGCGCGCATCCACCCAGAGGCAGCGCGAAGCCATGGCTGGTCTCGACCCTCGCCGCGCCGACGTCATGCTCAGCGGTGCCATCATCCTTTCCGAGATTGCACGGCGCCTCGGGGGTAGTCGCGTGGGGAGCCCGCCGACTCCCCCTGCAGGGACTTCGGGACCGCCTGCCACCCTGCCCACCCCGCGTGCTTCGCGCGCGCCCTCGTCGTCGGCGGCGCACCATAGCGGGAGGGCCTGGGACCCCTCCCCGGGTTCCCAGATAAGCGAAGTGCTGGTCAGCGATCGCGGCATACGCTGGGGACTGCTCTACGAGAAGTTCGGAATTGGTTGAAGTATTGTGCTCAACCTCTTGATTTATAACAGATTATATCGCTCATTCACGACCATGCCTTCGGGCTGTTGCGGACCGGACCACAACCCGGTAGGGTCACCTGCATAGCCTACGTGCAGCACCGCTCGGCAACAGTTTCGCTGGCCTTTGTCGCCGCCCTGGCCGCACTTGGATGCAAAGCCCGGGTGCCCGCGATTGCGTCGCCTTTTGCCGACGACTTCAATCGGGTCGAGCCCGGCCCAGACTGGCTGGACACCAGCGGCGGTGCCTATCGCATCGCGGACGGAAAGCTGAACGTGACGCGTGCCTACAACCACCCCTTATGGCTGCGGCGTACGCTGCCCCGCGATGCGGTCGTCGAATTCGACGCCACGTCGAACAGCCCGGCCGGCGACATCAAGGTCGAGCTCTACGGCGATGGCGAGTCCTTCGACCCGGACAAAGGACGCTACGACCCCACCAGCTACGCCATCGTTCTGGGTGGGTGGAACAACAGCAACAGCATCATCGGACGGCTGGGCGAACACGATGACGCCGTCAAGGCCGCGAAGAATCGCGGCCCTGGGCAGCCCCCGCCCGTCGAGCTGGGCCGCACCTACCACTTCACCATCACCCGCAAGGGCGGGCTCATCGACTGGAAGCTGGACGGCGCGCCTTTTTTGGCCTGGACCGATCCCGCGCCTCTCTCCGGTCCGGGTCACGAGTTCTTCGCGGTCAACGACTGGGAGTCGGACGTCCGCTTCGACAACCTGCGCATCCGCCCCGCGAAGTAGAGTCAACTGCCATGCCGGCCTCGAAGAAGAAATCGTCTGACGATGCCACCCGGTCGGTGGCGGGCGAATCGCCTGACGACGACCCGGCGCCGGTTCTGCCCGAATTCGAGGTGTCCGATTTCGATCTCGGAAAGGCGCTGGGGCGTCTGCGGGGCCGGCACAACCTGCTCATCTACATGCACGACAACCCGGATCCCGACGCCCTGGCTGCGGCGTTCGGGCTCAAACGCCTGGTCGAGCATTCTATCCCGCTCGAAGCCACCCTGGCGTTGGGCGGTATCGTCGGCCGCGCCGAGAACCGCGCCATGGTGGAAACTCTCGGGATCCCGCTGGTCGCGCCCGACGCGTTGGACCCAGCCGCCTACGACGCCCTGGCCATCGTCGATAGCCAGCCTGGCACCGGCAACAGCTCGCTGCCGCCCGGCCGACCGGTCGATATCGTCATCGACCATCATCCAGCTCGCCCGGAGAGCGAGCAGGTGCCCTGGCGCGATATCCGGCCGGAGCTGGGTGCCACGTCGACCATCCTGGTCGAGTACCTGCGGGCCCTGAACGTGCCGGTGGACACGCCTCTGGCCACCGCCCTGTTCTACGCCTTGCGGGCGGAGACCCGCGATCTGGGCCGCGAGGCCACCCACGCCGAGCGCGTGGCCTACTTGTTCCTCTTTCCGCTGGTGGATTTTCACCTGCTCTCGCGGATTGCCCAGCCCAAGGTGCCACGCGAACACTTTGCAGCCCTGGACCGCGTGCTCCGGTCGGCGCAGGTGTGGGGCGATCTGGTTGCCGTCAATATGGGCAGCATCGCATACCCTGACCTGGTCGCCGAAGTGGCGGACTTGCTGCTGGCCTGGGAAGGGGCGCGCTTTGTCCTGTGCTGCGGCTGCTACGGCGATCGATTCTACCTGTCGCTGCGCACCGAGCCCAGCGAGCGCCGAGCCGGGGCATTGATGAGACAGCTCATCAGCTCGGAGGGCGCGGCTGGTGGCCATGGAACGATGGCGGGTGGGCGCCTCTTCCGTCCCGTGACAACCGATACCGAGCGCCAGGCTACCTTCGATCAGATGGTCCACCTCCTGCTCGATCTGATCGGGCGCGGAAGCCCGCCCAGCACGCCGCTCATCGGTTCGTAGCGGCGACCTGCGGTCGCCCCGCACGACACGGGATGCGGGCGAAACACGTACGTCGGTTGGGCAACCGTAGGTCGCCCCTACACGGAAAATGGCGGCCAATGGCTCCAGCTCCTGCCCCTGCTCCGGCTTCCCGCGATCGGTTCCTGGGTTGACTTCGCAGCGTCGGCGGGCAAACTATTGCCTCCCGATCGCTCGTGCCGGAGTGGCGGAATGGCAAACGCAGCGGACTCAAAATCCGCCGTCCTAACAGGCTTAAGGGTTCGACTCCCTTCTCCGGCACCACCGAGGTTTCTCTACTGTACCGCGAGCGTGCAATCCTTTAGGCAGACCTTGCCGCCGTTCTCGCTGCCCAGGTCGCACTGCTCGCCGCGGTCCGTGTCGACCACGCCATCGCCGCAGTAGTGGGGCTTGGTACATCCGATGGTGCAGCCGTCGGTGCCGTACTGAGTGCCGTTGTCTTTCCCTTTGTCGCACTCTTCGGGGCCGTTGACGACGTTGTCACCGCAGAAAGTTCCCCACTTACACTGGGTCGTGCAGCCGCCGTACGTGCTGTCATTGTTCGGGCCCGAGCAGTTCGCAGGGACCGGCACCGTTCCATCGCCGCAGTCGCACTCCTCGTCAGCCACCGTGACGCCGTCGCCGCACGTAGGCACGCAGGCACTCGGCAGGTCGTTGAAGCCGCTCAGGGTGAGTTTGTAGGTTGAGCCGTTCCACGCGCGCTCCGCCTGGAACACGACGATCTCGTAGACCCCGTTGTTCACCATGCCCAGATCGACCTTGCTCTGGACGCCCGTGCAAGTCGAGAGAACCCCCTCGGTCTTGCAGGCAGCGCCCGCGGTCGGGGTCACGGTAACAGTCCCGCCGCCGTTGGCGTTGAACACGATCTCTCCCTCGACCGGGGTATGAATGCCCCCCATGTCCACCGCCAGTTTGCGATTGACGAAGACCCAGACATCATCGTCGCCGGTGAAATTGAGCGTGTATTGCTTGCTCGTCGAATAGCTGAACCAGTAGCGGACTTCGCTGGTGAAGCTGAAGTTGTGCTGGGGCGCGGGCGTCCCTGTTTCAAAGGTCCAGGTGCCGCTGTACATAGGTGGGGTTTCGCCGGGCGCATAGGCGGAGGTCGGCGTGATCGCGCCCGGCACGTTGTCGAGCGGGAAGAAGAGTGGGTTGCCAGGGACCAGCGACTGGTTGGCCACGCAGGGCCCGCTGCCGGCGCCCCAGGGCGTGCACGAAGCAAAGCAATGCATTGTGCCGTCGTTGACGTACGCGGGAGCGTTGCAGTTGGTGCAAGTTGCGTCCGAACACCAGCGAGCATTGGAATAGGACATCCACTGTTGGTTGTCCTTCCACCAGTTCACAAAGGCGCCATTGCCGTTGTTGTGCAGAAGGACGGTCGATACGTAGCTGGTGTTGGTCCCCGGCACGTCCCGGTACCAATTGTGGAAGCTGGCCGCACTGGTAACCCACCCGCTGGTCGCGCCGGTGCCGCCCACGCCAACGTAGACCGGCTTGCCTTCGCCGTCGAGGGTGCCCTGAACCATGCCGGTAACCGCATTGTTGCTACCCGAGACGGTGGCCGCGTTGAAATCGCCACCGAGCAGGAAGTCGCGGTAGGTGACCGGCACGGTCATGGTCGCAGCGGTGGAATCCGGCTGAGCGCACTGGAAGCCGGGCTCCACCTTGCAGGTCGACGAGCAACCATCGCCATTGTTGGTGTTGCCGTCGTCGCACCCTTCGTTGACGACCAACCCATCCCCGCACTTCGAGGTGCAAGTGCCGGTGGCCGAGCTGCAGTTCGGCTCGGCGTGGCAGGTGGGCGAACAACCGTCGTTCGGCTTTGTGTTCCCATCGTCGCAGCCCTCGGAGCCCTCGACCTTGCCGTCGCCGCAGACGGTAGGGGTGCAAACGCTCGGCTGGCCGTGGCACCCGAAGCCAGTCTCGACTTTGCAGTTGGCCGAGCATCCGTCACCGGCCTGCGTGTTGCCGTCGTCGCAAATCTCGCTCCCGCTGATCGTCCCGTCCCCGCATCGGGGCGTGCACGGTTTGCCGGGAACCCGACACTGCCAGCCGGGCTCGACGGTCTGGCAATTGGCCGAACAACCGTCGCCGCTGACTGTGTTGCCATCGTCGCACGTCTCGTTCGACGTCAGGATGCTGTTCCCACACACGGCGAGGTTCTGGCAAAGCTTCCCGGGATCTGGACACGTGTAGTTCGCTTCGATCTGGCAGATGGCGTTGCAGCCATCGCCGCTGGTTGCGTTCCCGTCGTCGCAACTTTCGCCCTCGGCCGAATCGACGACCCCGTTGCCGCAGGCCTTGCCGGTGGCCGTGGGCCCCGCGTCGGGGATGGGACCGATGATGAATCCTCCGCCTCCGCCCGTGCCGCCCAACCTGCCTCCGGCTCCTCCTCCCGCTGCTTGCCCCGACGCACCTCCTAGCGATCCCTGAACGTCAGCAGACTTGCAGCCCGGCGCGACCAGCGCGGCGACCGCGCCCAGGATGAGCAGGACTCTCCTGGTCATGCAGCAACAAATGCGGCTTGGAGCTGTGATGCTTGGCATTTGAACGCACCTCGTTGAAGGGGCCGACATGTCGACGAACTGACCCCTCTTAGTCTAGCAACACCCCGCCGATTTGGGACGGGAAACTCCTGCTCTCGATGACCTCGGAGTAACACTTTCCCAACCGGCTGGTGTTCTCGTAATAGAAAGCCCGTATGGCGGTGGACATCGACAGCCTCTACCGGACGCATGGACCCATGGTCTTGCGCCGGTGTCGTGCCCTGCTGCGGGACGAAAGCAAAGCCGTGGACGCCATGCACGATGTCTTCGTTGAGCTGCTGCGACGGGAAAACCGCCTGGACGCGAGATCGCCGGCAGGCCTGCTCCTGACCATGGCGACCCACGTGTGTCTCAACCGCCTGCGCAGCGAGCGCCGCAGACCTGAGGATCCCGATGACGATCTGCTGGCGCGCATTGCATCGCTGGGCAATGACGCCGAAAACCTGTCCCTGGCGCGCCGGACGCTGGATCGGATCTTTGGGGACGAGCCTGCCTCCACGCGTCTCATCGCGGTGCTCCTCTACGTGGACCGGCTGACCTTGGAAGAAGTGGCTGCCGAGGTGGGCATGTCGGTATCGGGAGTCCGCAAGCGGCTGCGCACGCTGAAAGACCGCCTACCGATCGCACAAGGAGACGCATGATGGATTCCACGTGCGAACGCGTTCCTGACTGGTTGCTCGAACGGCTGGCAGCCGGCGAATTGCCCGCAGAGCCGGCTCGCGCCTTGCGGGAACGCCTCGTTGCCAACGGCGAACAGGATCGGCTGGATGCGCTGACTTCGTCGAACGCCGAGATCCTGGCCGCGCATCCTGGGGAGCAGGTGACGGCCGAGGTGCGGCGGCGCGCAGCTGTGGCCGGCCGCCGCGTGCCCGCGATCTGGCGGCCGGTGTGGGCTGTCTCCTTCGCGACGGTCGGTGCGGCCGCCATCGCCCTGCTTTTCGTGCGTGCGCCAGCCGGGCCGCCGAATCCAGATGTGCCGCGTGGGCAGCCGGAACAGGAGACCATCACCAGCAAGGGCCTGCAGCCTTCCCTGGGGCTCTACCGGAAGACCACGGCGGGCGTCGAACGCCTCGGACCTGCGGCGCGCCTGCACCCGGGCGATGTCGTGCAGGTGCGCTACATCGCCGCAGGCAAACGCTACGGTGTGGTTGCGTCTTGCGACGCCCGTGGCGCGGTCACCCTGCACCTGCCTGAGACTCCCGGCCGGGCTGTCACCCTAGCCAAGGATGGCGAGCGGGCGCTCGCGCATGCCTACGAGCTCGACAACTCGCCCGGCTTCGAGCGCTTCGTATTCGTGACCGCAGATGCGCCCTTTGCTACCGACCTGGTGGTGCGCAACCTAAGACAAGGCACAGCGTTGCCCCGAGACTTCGCAAGCTGGTCCCTCACCCTGGAAAAGGAAACGCCATGAGTTCCCGCTTTGGGTTCGTTGTCCTGCCATCCCTTCTCGCTCTCGCCTCGGCTGCGCCAGCACTTGCGGCCGATCCCGGCGACGCCCCGTCGCTGCGACGCTTTGCCTTGGTGGCTTCTTCGAACGACGGCGGCCCGGGTCGCGCCCACCTGCGCTTTGCCAATTCAGACGCAGAATCCCTGGCGCGCGTGCTTGCCAGTCTGGGCGGCGTGCAGGGACGCGATGTCCTGCTGATCCGCGAAGCAAGCCGAACCGCCCTGCAGGACGCCTTCGCGCAAGTGGGAAAGCAGATCGCAGCCGAACGCCGGCCGCAAGTTCGCCGAGAGCTGTTCGTCTACTACTCGGGCCATTCGGATGAAGACGGTCTGCTGCTCGGTGGCGAGCGGGTCGGATATAGAGAGTTGCGCCAGTGGATCGACGGAACCGCCGCCGAGGTGCGCATCGCGGTGCTCGATTCCTGCGCCTCGGGCGCGCTCATCAGGCTCAAAGGCGGCGTGCGGCGCCAGGCCTTTCTCTCCGATGCCTCGACCCAGGCCCGCGGGCATGCCTTTCTGACCGCCAGCTCGGCTGACGAGGCGGCGCAGGAGTCCGACCGCATCGGCGCGGCTTTCTTCACCCACTACCTACTCTCGGGCATGCGCGGCGCTGCCGACAGCAACCGCGACGGCCGCGTGACGCTGAACGAGGCTTACCAGTTCGCCTACAACGAAACCCTGCAGCGGACGGAAACCTCGCGCGCGGGCGCGCAGCATCCGGCCTACGACATCCAGCTCGCCGGCACAGGCGACCTTGTGATCACGGATCTACACACCTCGAACGCCCGCCTGGTCCTCGGTCGCGAGCTGTTCGGTCGCATCTACGTACGCGATGCCAGCGGCCATCTGCTGGTCGAGCTACGCAAGGAGCCGAGCTATCCGGTCGAGTTGGGGCTGGAGCCAGGCGCGTATCGCGTGGTGATGGACAGCGACGGTCACATCTTCGAAGCCAAGGCCGATCTGGCCAACGGTGGTCGGGTCGAGCTCAACAGGAACCAGTTCAGCGCGGTGGCGCCCATGCTGAGCACCCGGCGCGGCGATGAATTCGTGCCCGTGGCGCAGCCGCCGCTAGGGCCGAACCTGCCTGCGCCCCGAATCTACAAGGACGTCGCCTTCGATCTGGTACTGGCGCCGGGCGTGCGCCTGTCAGGCCCATCGGAGCTGCCCATCCGCAATCACTTCGTGCTCGGCCTGGTGGGCCATTCGGATTCGCTACGCGGACTGCAACTTTCGCCGGCGGGAAACATCGCCCAATACGAAATGGTGGGCGCGCAGGTGGGCGGCTTCTACCAGCTCAGCTACGGCCCGGCGCGGGGCGCGCAACTTGCCTCGGGGGTGAACATGGCTCTGGGTGGCATGCGCGGCGCCCAGCTTGCGGGCCTTGCCAACGTCTCGAATGGGGATTTGCGCGGCTTCCAGGCTGCCCTGGTCAACTTCAATCGCGGATCCCTGCGTGGCGCCGAAGCCGGTCTGGTCAACGTGAACGCCGGAACTTTGCGCGGCGTTCAGGTCGGCTTGGTCAACCTGGTCAAGAGCGACGCCCACGGTGTGCAGGCCGGCCCGATCGACGTGAACGGGCCTGCCGCCGAATCGAGCGGCTCCCAGGTGGGCCTGGCCAACGTCAATGCCAGCGTCGGAAAGTACGACGGCGCCATGGTGGGGCTGGTCAATGTGGGCCGCAAGGTTCACGGCGCCCAGGTGGGTCTGGTCAACGTCGCCGGCGAGGTTGAAGGGGCACAGGTCGGACTAGTGAACTTCGCGCGCAAGAACCAGGGTGCGTCCATCGGGCTTCTGCCCATCGTTCTCGACGGCTACAACCACGGGCTGCTCTGGTACTCCGACCAGAGCGCGCTCAATTTGGGCGCCAAGCTGGGAACGCGGCACGTGTACGTGGTGCTGGGCGCTGGCATGACCCGCGATCGCTACACCAACGGCGATCGCGAGTTTTCGTGCACCTTCGGCATCGGCGGCCATATCACGCCCTTGCGCGGCCGCCTGTTTTTCGACGTCGACCTGACCAACACCCAATTCTCGACCACCGGCAACTGGCACCAGGAACGGCGCCAGCTCAGCAGTCTGCGTCTGCAAGTCGGGTGGCAGTTCGCACCCCATCTTGCCGCAGTCGCCGGGCCCACCCTGAACCTGCAAGTCGCCCAGAACCCCGACGACCGCGCCCCCCGCGGGATCGGTTTCGCCGAGCAAGTCTGGCACAGCAGCGACTACACCGTACGCATGTACCCCGGGCTCATCGCCGGACTCCAGTTCTAGCCCGAAGGAAATTGGCTCTTTCACCACAGAGCCGGATCGGAAGGGGATGGGTTGTGGTGAAAAGACTAGCCTCCGCCTCCCGGGCGACGACTTCGCGGTAGTATCGCCGCCAGGAGATCCCCATGTTGATCGTCATGAAACCGCAGGCGAGCCAGGCGCAGATCGCTGCGGTGGTCGAGAAGATTCACGCGCTCGGGTTCGATGCGCACGAGATCCCCGGTGCCCAGCGCATGGCCATCGGCATCACCGGCAACCGCGGCGCTCTCGACGCCGAAGCCTTTGCCTCACTGCCGGGAGTGGCCGACGCCATCCGCGTGTCGCAGCCCTTCAAGCTGGTGTCGCGCGAGGTGAAAGAGGAAGACACGATCATCGACGTGGGCGGCAGCCGGCTGGGCGGTCCTGGCTTGGCCATCATCGCCGGCCCCTGCTCGGTCGAATCGGAAGAGCAGATCCTGGAAGTGGCCCGCGGCGTGAAGGATCTGGGCGCCACCTTCTTGCGCGGCGGCGCCTTCAAGCCGCGCACCAGCCCCTACGAATTCCAGGGCCTGGGTGAAGCCGGCCTCAAACTGCTGGCGCTGGCACGCGAGAAGACCGGCCTCAAGGTGATCACCGAAATCATGGACACCGACGATCTACCGCTGGTGGCCGACTATGCCGACGTGCTGCAACTGGGTGCGCGCAACATGCAGAACTTCTCGCTGCTGCGTCGTCTGGGCAAAGTCGGCAAGCCGGTGCTGCTCAAGCGTGGGCCTTCGGCGACCATCAAAGAGTGGCTGATGGCTGCTGAGTACATCGTCTCCTCCGGCAACCATCAGGTCGCTCTGTGCGAGCGAGGCATTCGCACCTTCGAGACCATGACCCGCAACACCCTCGATCTGAACGCGGTGCCGGTCCTGAAGTCGCTGACCCACCTGCCCGTGATCGTGGACCCCAGCCACGGCATCGGCATGCGCCGCCACGTGCCCGCCATGGCCCGCGCCGCCGTTGCGGCCGGCGCCGACGGACTGATCGTCGAGGTCCACCCCCACCCCGACCAGGCGCTCTCCGACGGGCATCAGTCCCTGTCCCTGCCCGAGTTTGCAGACCTGATGCGCGCAGTGCGGGTCATCGCCGGCGCCATCGGGCGGCCAGTGTAGACAATCCCGCAGACAAGACAGGAGATCTTGGTCGTGGTCGTAACCGTACGGCCGACCCCATCATTCCGGCCGCGGATCCCGCCGTGCGATCGACGCGTGCACCCGCCGGTCGCGCAGGTAGAGCCCGCCCCAGATCAGAACCGCGAAGTAGATCGGGAACAGGGTGTGGGTCACGAGCGGATCGCCTACCCGCACATGGGTCGCGACGGCGCCGCCGAGATAGCCGGTGAGCAATACCGCGCCCAGCACCGCGGTCCGCGGGATCAGGTAGACGACCACGCATACCAGCAGGATCAGCCCGATGGGAAGCATCGTACTCGGGGGATATCCGATCTGCGCAGCCGCCTTCATCACCGCCTCTACGCGCAGCAGCTTGGTGGTGCTGTCGAACAACAGGAACAGCACCGCTACGCCACTCATGATCCGTCCGACCCACAGCCGCTTCATGGTTGTTCCTCCCTGGGGGTTGGATGCCCGACCGGCCAAGAACGCCTCAGAACATGAAAACGAGCGTCGCGTTCGGCCAGAAGCAGTTCTCGACGTGGACGAAAGCCCGTGCCAATCGACGGCCTCGGCTAAGGTCGCAACTTGCGACCCTAGAGATTCGGCCGCATCAGTTCGCCCCTCCCCCTTTCACGAAATCCCACCACACGTCCTGCCAGAACATGGCGATGCTGGCGGCGGCATCGTGCATGATGGCTCGGCTGATGTTCCAGAAGCGCTCTTCGCCGCAATAGCCGTTGTTGGCCAGGATGTCTTCGCGAGACACCTGCTTGGTTTGGTCGTCGACGGCTGCCACCGTGGGCGGAACCAGGCCGAACGAGAGGGCGAAGCTGGCGCGGCAGATGTACACGGCCTCTTTCCAAGGATCGCCGCCGTTCTTCAGGGGCGGGATGTCGGTCTCGAACCCGATGCCTTTGAAATTGCTCTGGGTCGGCAGAGGCGCGGCCAGGATCTCGTCGGAGGGACGGGACAAGACCGTGCTGGCCTTGAACAGGGCGGGAACCTGCTCGCCCCACAGGTCTTCGATCTTGCTGTGGGCGTTCTTGTCGGATGAGGTAGAGGCGAGGTTGCGGTTGTCGCAGTGAAAGGGCATGTGGCCGTCGGCGATGTAGTGACTGGCCATCCACATCATCACGGCCACGTCGCGGGCTGAGTAGAGGAGATCGCTGGCAATCTCGCCGTGGCCAGCCGGGGCCTTCACACCGCATAGGGCGTACAGCTCGTTGTCGCCCATCTTGAGCATGTCGCGCGCGCTCTGGCACAGGTCAGCGACCCGCGCAGGCAGGTGCCCGCCATCGTCCTTGACCTTGTAGGGCGCGGCCCACCACTCTGCCGGCAGCCTGTCGAGAAAGCTCTCGCATTGAAACGCGCTCGGCGCCAGGTGGGTCTTCAGGTCGTTCCGGCTCAAGGTGAAGCGCGCCACCTGATCGCCCTGGTACGCGGAGGTCTTGAACACGTGTCCAAAGGTCATGTCTTTGATCAGCAAGTCCGGCAGCCATGCCGCCACCACCACATCGTGCAGGTTCTGGTCCAGCAGCGCCACCAGCCTGTCCAGCTTCCGCTGCTTGCCCGCCTCGGTCGTCGAACACCTCTGGATCGTCCTGAACGCCTCGACTGCCAGCCACGCGTGGGTAGGTTGATTCATGGTCCCTGACTCCTCTCTGTTTTCCGACGAGGCGTCAGTGTATGCCCGGGGCGACGCGGGGGCAATCTGCGGGCGACTGACTATCCGACCAAACGTCGCGCGCTAGCGCCCGAAGAGCGCGGCGAGCAGGGCGACGTCTGGTGTGCTCTGCGTGCTCTCGAATCGGGCGTCGGCGTGCCCGGCCCCGGCGAGGATGGTCAGGTTGGCCGTGTTCCCCACCTTGGCTAGCGC
>Ga0265330_10000650_pt1 | contig 22383 bp, 18 predicted proteins | sample 41919metaG_FD_202083 | JGI IMG/M metagenome (GOLD analysis project Ga0265330, IMG submission 202083) | Rhizosphere microbial communities from Carex aquatilis grown in University of Washington, Seatle, WA, United States - 4-19-19 metaG | ecosystem: Host-associated > Plants > Roots > Rhizosphere... | reverse complement strand
CTTTGGTCTGCTGATGCGCAAGCGTTTTGGCGTCGGCAAACCGAGGTGTCTCCAGGGCCAATCGGCGGCCCTTTGGGCTGCCTTGATCACGATTTGGGACCTGCTGGCTTCGCTCATGCGGCTGCCGGGGAACGCCGACAGCGAGACTCAGCAGGCAACCAGCAAATCACACGGCCCGTGGCTCGTTCAGGCAGCCGCATGAGCGAAGCCATTCCCGCCACTAAAACCACGGGCTGCTAGGAGCGGGTATTGACTGGATTGACAGGAATGATACGCAATTGGTGTCGAGTGTGTTCAAGAGTATAAGCGGTGTGTTCTATGTGAATGACGCTGCAACGGAGACAGATAATAGAGGTCGTAGGATCATTTCGGCACAGGATTTCGTGGAGAAGGAAAGGGTAAAGACAGTCTTTGGTATTGGAGGGTGCTATGTGGGGACTTCGCTGTTCTTCGCGAACATTGTCTTCTTGCGAGAATACGCAAAGAAGGGGATTGCAGAACAGTTCATGAGCTCTGCGAGCAAATTCAAGATCGCGACGATGGGGCCGGTTGTGAACGGTAGAATTTTTGGGTAGTGCAATCGGGAGGCTACGCCCCCGCGATCGGCATTCCCAGCGCACGGGCCGCAGTGGCGAGACTCGCGTCGTGGGTGGCCATGGTGAGAGTTGTGCGAGTCGTCTCGCGCCAGATCTGGGCGGTGGCGAGGTGAATCGCGTCCAGGGTTCCCAGTGCAGTCGGGAGCGGTTGCGCGGCCCGATCCAGTACCGTTCGCCCGATCTCCATCACCGCGAGACTAGCGAGCAACTGGTAGACGGATTCGCGGCGTTCGGCCAGCGCTTGGTCAGGAATTCCTTCGAGAATCCGCAGACGGTCGAGAGTGCGCAAGCACTCCACTTCGGTCAAAGCGCTGGTGATTCCCTCGTCCAGGGTACGCCATTCGGCCAGTGCTCCGGGCTGCCCCAGCACGAGCCGCAGAACCACCGAGGAATCGACGTAGGCGATCACCTGAGATGCCGGTCTTCGAGCAAAAGGGCCACGGGGTCATGGCGCAGCTTGAGCGGCGGCAGGGCGCGGAAGTCCTTGGGCTTGCGTGACCGCGGCAGGGGCTGGCGCATGAGAGGGCTGAGCGTGCCATTCGGGCAGGGAACGATTTGTGCGATGGGAGTGTCGCGATCCAACACGACCAGAGGATGCCCGCGGCGCACCGAGCGCAGGTGTTCGCTCAGATGACTTTTGAGCTCCGCCACACGAACCGCCTTCATGACCTGAAGATAGTCATAAGTGACCATGATTGCAAGACGCGGCGCACGCTCGGCAGGTCGCGGCCGAGGTCGCGCCAATGGTTGCCTCAATCTTGGCCGCAGCCGGTTTTTCGAGTTAGATAGTGATCGTGAGCGACATTGGCGCCCGGGCGAAGAAAGTCCTGCACGCCGTCGTGTCCGAGTACCTCGCTACCGGCGAGGCAGTCGGGTCCGAGACGGTGGCGCACCGCTATCGCCTGGCGGTTTCCCCGGCCACGGTGCGCACGGTGATGGGCGAACTGGAAGATCTGGGGATGCTGCGCCACCTGCACACCTCGGCGGGGCGCATCCCCACGGATCGCGGTCTGCGCTACTACGTGGATGCCCTGCTGCGTGTGCGCAGCCTGTCTGTGCCCGAGCAGGACGAGATCCGCGAGCGGCTGGGGCCGCTCAGCGACCCGCAAGACATCATGCAAAGGGTGTCGCGTGTGTTGCGCGATCTGTCCCACCTGGCGGTGGTGGTGCAGGCGCCGCGCCCGGAGTCGGACGCGGTGTCGCACCTCGAGTTCGTGCGCCTGCGCGACGATCAGTTGCTGGCTGTCATCGCTTCGCACAGCGGTCAGATCCAGAACAAGCTCATTCCTCTCGATGCGTCCGTGTCTCCCAGCGATCTTGACCGCATCAACAACTACCTCAATGGCTTGGTCTCGGGCTTGACCCTGGACCAGATGCGCAGCCGGCTGGTGCGTGAGATCGAGAAGGAACGCGAGAGTTCGGCCCGCGATCCGGTGCTGGCCCAGGCGCTCAAGCTGGCCATGGCCGCAACTCCCGCGCCCGAGCCCGGGGGGGACATTCTGCTCGACGGGCAGTCGAATCTGCTGGCGGCGGCGGCTGACCTGGATCGGGCGCGCCGGGTTCTGCGCACACTGGAAGAGAAAGATCAGATCGTCAAATTGCTGGATCGCACGCTCAATGCGCCCGGCATCTGTGTCTTCATCGGTGCCGAGGCCAATCTAGCGGATCTCACCGAGGTCTCGGTGGTGGCCGCCAGCTACGGGGCCGAGGATCGTCCCCTGGGAACCATCGGGGTGATCGGTCCTTCGCGAATGAGCTATAGCAAGGTCATCCCTCTGGTAGACTTCACGGCTGATGTGATTACTGAGGTGCTTGCACGACCGTAAAAGGAGCGCGCGGCTGCGAATGGCCCGCGAAAACTGTTTCCCATGAGCGAGAACGACGAGTCCCAAGACAATCCCAACTCCGCCGCCTCCACGCCTGTGCCCGACAGCCCGCCATCCGATCTTCCCACGCCCACGCCTGCGCCGAAACCCGCGGAGCCCAGTCCCGCCGAGCGCCTGGCTGCGCTGGAGGCGGAAAAGGCCGAGCTCAAGGACCGCATGCTCCGCATCGCGGCCGAGTTCGACAACTACAAGAAGCGCACGCGCAAGGAGATGGGCGAGCACGAGGTCAAGGCGCGCGAATCGGTGTTGCGCGAGTTCTTGGAGATCGCGGACAACCTGGAGCGCGCCGTCGCCTCGTGGAAGGAAGGTGAGCAGAAGGACGTCAAGTCGGTCCAGGATGGCGTGGATCTGGTCTTGCGCCTGTTCAAATCGAAGCTGGAACGCCATTCGGTGACGGCCATCGAGGCCAAGGGCCAGCCTTTCGACCCGCGCGTGCACGACGCGATTTCGCAAGCGCCCAGCGCCGATGTGCCACCCGGCACGGTGTTGCACGAACTGCAAAAGGGCTATCGCGTGGGCGAGCGACTGCTTCGCCCAGCCATGGTCGTGGTGTCCAAAGCGCCGCCCGCCCCGCCCGTTGAGACGAGTGGCGCGGATGAGAAGTCCACCCCGAAAGACGGGGCGGCCGCGGGCGGTGTGGACATTGATGTGAAGGGAGACGACGACGGGGCAGGAGGCAAGACCTCATGAGCCGCATCATCGGGATTGATCTGGGGACGACCAATTCGTGCGTGGCCGTGCTGGAGGGGCTGGAGCCGCTGGTCATTCCCAACAGCGAGGGCTCGCGCACCACGCCCTCGGTGATCGCCCTGTCGGGCGAGGGCGAGCCCCTGATCGGCCAGATCGCGAAGCGACAAGCGGTCACCAATGCCGAGAGCACGGTGTCGGCGGTCAAGCGCCTGATGGGGCGCAAACGAGCCGATCCCGAGGTCGACCGTCACGCCAAGTCTTCCACCTACGAAGTGGTGGCCGCCGGCAACGGCGACGCGTGGGTGCGGGTCAAGGGCAAGGACTATCCGCCGGCCCAGCTCTCGGCCTTCATTCTGGACAAGATGCGGAAGACCGCCGAGGAGTATCTGGGCGAAGAGGTCACCGATGCGGTGATCACCGTGCCCGCGTACTTCGGCGACAGTCAACGCCAGGCCACTAAGGATGCGGGTCGCATCGCTGGACTCAACGTCAGGCGCATCATCAACGAGCCCACTGCCGCGGCGCTGGCCTTTGGCCGCCTCAGCGTGGCGTCTGATGCCAAGCTCGCGGTTTACGACCTGGGCGGCGGCACATTCGATATTTCGCTTCTGCATTTGCACGAGGGTGTGTACGAGGTCAAAGCCTCGAGCGGCGACGGGTTCCTGGGCGGCGAAGACATCGATGCGCGCATTGTGGGCCTCCTGGCCGAAGGCTTCCAGGCCCAGACCGGCATCGACTTGCGCGGCGAGCGCATGGCCTTGCAACGTTTGCGTGAGGCGGCCGAGCGGGCGAAACACGAGCTGTCGACCAGTCTCGAGACCGAGGTGAACCTGCCCTTCATCGCGGCGGGCGCCGACGGGCCCAAGCACCTCATCACTTCGCTCACGCGCAGCAAGCTGGAAATGCTGTGCGAGGATCTGTTGAACCGGACCATCCCGCCCATCGAGCAGGTGTTGAAGGACGCGGGCTGGACGGTCAAGGACATCGACGAGGTCATTCTGGTCGGCGGTCAGACGCGCATGCCGCGCGTGCACGAACTGGTCACGAACTTCTTCGGCAAGAAGCCCTCGCGCGCGGTCAACCCCGACGAGGCAGTGGCCGTGGGCGCGGCCTTGCAAGGCGCGGTGCTGTCGGGCGAGCAACAGGACGTGTTGCTGCTCGACGTGACTCCGCTCTCTTTGGGCGTGGAAACCGCGGGCGGCGTGTTCACGCGCATCATCCCGCGCAATACCACCATTCCGGTGCGCCGTGCGCGTGTGTTCTCCACGGCGGTGGACAACCAGCCCTACGTCAACGTGCACGTCTTGCAGGGCGAGCGCGAAATGGCCGAGGACAACAAGAGCCTGGCCCACTTTCAACTGACCGGCATCCCGCCCGCGCCGCGCGGCGCGCCCCAGATCGAGGTGTCGTTCGACATCGATTCCAACGGCATGGTCAGCGTGGCGGCCAAGGATCTGGGCACGGGCAAGACCCAGGCCGTCGTGGTGCAGCCCACCTCGGGCCTGTCCGAGGCCGAGATAAGTTCCTTCATCGCGGAGTCCGAGGCCAGCCGACAGGTGGACGAGTCCAAGAAGGAATGGGCCGATCTGTCCAACAGCGCCGACACGCTTATCTATGGCACCGAGCGCACCCTGCAGGAATTCGGCGAAAATCTGGACGCGGACGCCAAACACCGACTAGAGGCGGCGCTGATCGAGTGCAAGCGCGCGTTCGAGCTTTTCGTGGGTGACGTGGCTCGCGCCGGCGCGGCCCTCGCCAAGCTGGAAACCGAAGCCCACATGCTCTTCGTGGCGTTGCAGGGCGGCGGCATGTCCGAGCCCGAGAAATCGTAGCCCCCGTGGCGCACGAGCACTACAAGATCCTGGGCGTGAGTCGCGATGCGCCCGAGGCCGAGATCAAGGCTGCCTACCGCAAGCTGGCTTTGCAGTTTCATCCTGACCGCAACCCAGGCGACGCCGCCGCCGAGGAGAAGTTCAAGGAACTCTCGCAGGCCTATGCCGTGCTGGGCGACGAGGAGAAACGTGCGCGCTACGATCGGTTGGGCGACGTTCCCGGCGATCTGCCCTTTGCCGACAGCGCTGATGTGGCCAAGGTCACCGAGTTCTTCGACGCTATCTTTGGCGATCTGTTCGGTTTGGGCCGCAAACGCGCCGCCGGGCAAGACCTGCGCTACACCCTGGAATTGGAGTTCGACGAGGCGGCGCTGGGCTGCCATAAGACCATCCGCTTTCAGCGCAGCGAGGACTGCCGCGCCTGTGGCGGTACCGGCGCCCAGGGCGGGGCTGCGGGCTTGCAGCCCTGCGCGCGCTGTGCGGGACAGGGATTCACGCGGCACAAGGCTGGCTTCTTTTCGACCCGGCGCGATTGCCTGGCCTGCGCCGGATCAGGGCAGATCCCGCGGGTGCGATGCAAGACCTGCGCGGGCACTGGCCTCACCGACAACGAACACGAATACGTGGTGCGCATACCGCCTGGGTCGCAGGGCGGCGGCACGCAACGGATCGCGGGCCAGGGCTCGCCCGGCCGACGCGGCGGCCCGGCCGGGGATCTGCATGTGATCGTGAGGCCGCGGCCGCACCGGTTTTATCGCCAAGAAGGCGATCTCCTGGAAGTCGATGTACCAGTTTCCATGGACGAGGCGGCCCTGGGCACCGAGATCGAGGTGCCCTTGCTCGACGCGCGCGTGCGCATGAAAATTCCGGCCGGCACCCAGCCGGGAAGCGTGTTTCGTGTTCGCGGCAAAGGGCTTCCCTCACCCGGCGGCCGTGGCGACGCGCATGTGCGCGTGCAGGTCGAAGTGCCCAGCGCGTGCAGCGACGAGGCGCAGGCCGCAATTCGCCAGCTGGCCGGCATGCTCGGCGACGAGGCCTATCCCCGTCGGCGGGCTTTCCGGGAGATGATGGCGGTCCTCGGGCAGCGCAAAGACGAATGACAGCGATGGCAGCGAGGCCTTCGCTGGAATACGCTAACCGCACGGCCGGCGCGTCCTTGCGCTGACCGTTCGTGACACAGCCCCGTCGAACCCCGATGCCATTTCTGAACATCGCGCTCTTCTTGGCGACCCTGCTGACCACCACCATGCAGGGCGCGCTGGAACGCCACGGCTTTGTCAGCATGTTCCCGCTGCAGGACGGGCTGGCGTTCTCGGTGCCGCTGATGGCGATCTTGCTCTGTCACGAGATGGGCCACTACGTGGCGGCGCGCTTCCATCACGTGCCCGCGTCGCTGCCGTACTTCGTGCCGTTGCCGCCGGGCATCGGCTTGTTCGGAACCATGGGCGCGGTGATCTTGCAGTCGCGGACTTCTGACCGGCGCAAGCTCATCGACATCGGCGCGGCCGGACCGCTGGCCGGGCTGATCGTGGCCATTCCGGTGCTCATCTACGGCCTGATGATTTCGCCGGTGCAGCTCCAGGTCGGAGTGGGCGTGCAAGAGGGCAACTCGATCCTGTACGCAATTCTCAAGCGCGTGATCCACGGCGCCTGGCTGCCAGGCGGCGGAAGCGACGTGATGTTGCACCCCACTGCCATGGCTGGCTGGGCCGGGCTGCTGGTCACCATGCTCAACCTTCTGCCAGTGGGCCAATTGGACGGCGGCCATGTCGCCATCGCCTTCTTCGGCAATCGCTATGGCCGGGCCTCGCGCATCTTGCAGAATCTCTTGCCGGTCTTCGCGCTCGGGGTGGCTGGCGTGGTCTACCTAGATTCCGTGGCCACGCTGGCGCGGCTGGGCGGGGGCTTGCCGGTTTCGGCTTTCAACATCGCGGTTGCGGCCGGGGAACCCTGGCTGATCTGGTTCGTCCTCCTCGCAGTGTTGCGGCGCCTGTCAGGCGGCATCGACCATCCGCCGGTCGACGATCGACCCTTGCCCGCCAGTCGTGCCGGGCTTTTCTGGCTGGTTTTCGTGACTTTCGCCATAATATTCATGCCCGTACCGCTGCGTCCCAGCCTGGGCGCTCCGCGGGACGGGCCCAACCAGGTAATCCAACCAGACGGGCCATGAGTGAGAGCCAGACCAGCACGACCAGCGACGGCGCCGCCTGTCCCAAGTGCGGGCACAAGCGCGCCAGCGGCGCTCCCGCTTGCACGCGATGCGGTCTTCAGTTCGCGCTGTGGCGGCCCAGCATGGCTGACCCGAGTGCGCAACTGACCCCAGCGGGCCAGGAGCTGTGGCAGCAGGCCGAAGCCGATTGGCAGGACGTGAACCGCCACGAGGCCTTCGCCAAGTACTGCTTGCAAGCCAACCTGCTGCCCGCGGCTGGGCGCTGCTACCGCGATCGGTTGGACCGCTTTCCCGGCGACGCCATCGCCACTAAGATGCAGGCCGAGATTCTGGCCAAGGCGACGCTGGGCCTGCTGGTGCAGAAGCGGCAGCCGGCCGAGCCGGTCACGCGATCCAAATGGTTCTGGGTCATCATTCTTGCTGCCATGGCCCTGGCCATCGCCGCCGCCTTCGTCTGGGGCCCCGCCAAGATGCGCGCACGTCGAGACACCCCGACCATCAACGTTCCGCTTCCGCAGTAGGCGGGACCGGACAAGCGAGCTCTTTTCACCACAGAGGTCACAGAGCCGGATGGAAAGGGAAAGGGTTGGGTTCTGTCCGGCCCAACCCCCTTCTTCCTTTCCGACCTCTGTGCTCTCTGTGGGGCAAAAAGCTAACCATCTCCGGCCGAAGCGGACGGCGGGGTGCTACCCTTGCGCCAACCGTGGCCAAAGTTCCTGGATTCGAACTCCCTCTCGACGAGGTCCGGGCCAGCCTGGAGACCCTGCGCCGCCCCCTGCGCATCGCCATCCTGCGTTTTCGCAATCCCTTCAATGTGGGCGCCATCATCCGGGTGGCCCACTCCTTCTTGGTTCAGGAAATCTTGCTGGTGGGCGACGAGCCCTACTACGAGCGCGCAGCCATGGGCATGCAGCGCTACGAGAATCTGACCAAGCTTCCCAACGAACAGGCCCTGGTGGCGTGGGCGCGCGAGCGCAAGCTGCCGCTCATCGCTTTCGAACGCGAGCACGCGCGCGTGGACCTGTGGCGGGCCGAGCTTCCCGAGGCCTGCGTGATGGTGTTTGGCAGCGAGACCAGTGGCGTGTCCGACGAACTGCTCGCCCAGGCCGATAACATCGTGGCCATCCCCATGTACGGCATCAACAACTCGTTCCCAGTCACCGTCGCGGCCGGCATCGCCATGGCAGAATGGACACGAAGGCATTTCGTAAACATGGGGAATGTGGCGGGCAAGCCATGATCCCGTATTTCGTGCAGCCTAGCCTCGCGCTTGGCCCTATCAGCATTCATGCCTTTGGCGTGCTGGTGGCGACTGGCATTCTCATCGGGATGCGCTTGATTCGCCGTCGCGCCGCAGCCTGGGGCATGGATTGGTTTGTGGCTGAGAGGCTGACCATCTGGATCCTGCTGGGTGGCTTCGCCGGCGCGCACCTGATCGATCGATTAGCCTACTATCCTGCCGACACCCTGGCGAATCCCTGGAGCCTGCTGCGTTTCTGGGAAGGCCTGAGTTCCTTTGGCGGATTTTTTGGCGCCATCGTGGGGGGGGCGCTTTTCGTGCGCCTGCAGCGCCTGGGATCGCAGAAGTGGTCGTACCTGGATGTGGTGGCCTACGCCTTCCCCACGTCCTGGTTCTTCGGTCGCACGGGTTGCTTCCTCGCCTTTGACCATCCCGGCTCGGAGACCAGTATTGTCCTCGCCCAGCGCTACAGCGACGGCGTTGTCCGCCACAATCTGGGGCTGGACGAGGCGCTCTACACGCTGCCCGTCGCGCTGCTCTTTCTGTGGCTGGGCCGGCGGGGTCGCCGCGCGCCTGGATTTTTTGTCGGTTGGCTGGCCGTGCTCTATGCGCCGGTGCGCTTTCTCCTCGATTTTCTGCGCATCGCCGACGTCCGCTACTTTCGCTTCACGCCCGGCCAATATGGAGCCGTCGTCCTCTTCGTCGTGGGCGTGCTGATCCTGACTATGCCCCGTCGAGCAACGCCAGCGCCTCCACATGTGGCGTCTGAGGGAGCATGTCGTACGGGGTGATGCTGGCGGTGTGCAGACCCAGACGCGCCAGGGCCGCCAGATCGCGCGCCAGGGAAATGGGGTTGCAACTCAGGTAGGCCACCAGCCGCGGGCGCAGCTGCGCCACGGCAGCCAGCACCGCCGAAGAGCAGCCCTTGCGCGGCGGATTGAGCACTACCAGGTCAGCCGTCCCGACTTGCCCAAGATGATCCGCCACATCGCCCGTCACGAAACGAACGCGTGCACCCGGATCGCCTGGCCCGCGTTCGGCGAGAAATTGCTGCGCCGTGGCGCAGGCTGCCGGATTTCCTTCGATGGCCACCACCTCGCGCGCCAGCGGTGCCAGCGACAGGGCGATGCCACCCGCGCCAGCATAGGCGTCGACCGCGCGGTCGATGGATCCCAGGCGCGCGGCCGCGGCCACGATGTCGTGGTAGGCGCGGCCCGCCACCAAGCGATTGGCCTGAGCAAAGGAACGCGGACCCAGGCGCACGCGCGCCGGGCCGATGGTGTTTTCGATGAAGGCGGAGCCGAACAGCAGTCGGTCGGCCTCGCCGAAAAGGGCGTTTCCGCTTGCGCTGTTGATGTTGTGGACAACGCCCAGCACAGCCGGACAGGCGGCTGCCAGTTCGCGCGCGATGGTTTCCGCCTGGGGCCAGCCTTCGCGGCCCGTGACCAGCGCGACTAGCACCTGGCCTTCGGCATTGGCACGCAAGACCACGTAGCGCAGGAGTCCTGTGCGGCGGACTTCATCGAATGGCTCGACGGCGTGCTGGAGCAGAAGGGGCAGCAGCGCGGCCGCAACCTCGGCCAGGGCCGGCTCTCCGATCGGGCAGCCGGACATGTCCACGATCTCATGCGATCGCGGGGCATAGGCACCCAGCACCAGCCTGCCTTCGCGATCGTGCCCGAAAACATACTTGGCGTTGCCGCGATATCCGAAAGGCCGCGGCGACGGAACGCAGCCCGCCACGAGCAAATCTTTCTGCGTCGCCATCGCCTCGGCCACCAGGCCGCGTTTCCATTCCACCTGAGCGGCGTAGGCCCAGCTCGCCAGCGGACAGCTGCCACAACGATCGTGAGTCGGGCAGGGCGGCGTCGCCCGATCAGGCGAGGCAATCGCAACCTCCTCAAGGTCCGCCCACGCGTCTTGGCCTTGCTCTCGCGCGTGGGGTGACACGTGCGCCACTGTGGCGCGCACCCGCTCGCCCGGCAAAGCGCCGGCCACATGCAAGCGGAACAGGCCCACGTCGGTCTGCAGATCGGCCACGCCCGCCCCGTCGAGGTCCAGGTGATCGACGGTCACAACGACGCTGACGCCCGGATGAAGCGGTGAGGTTGGGGACAGGGCCACGCATCCTCCCTAGGCCCGCGATAGCCGCTGAAGGTCGTGGCCGTGGTCGTGGCCGTGGCCGGAGTGACTACCGTCGACCACGATCACGACTACGTCCACGACCGCCACTGCACGTCGCGATGGGCTGCTCTACGCGCCGGCGCCATTGCCCGAGCTGGGCTTGGGCGTCGGCGGGCGGTCGGGCAGGGCCACATCCAGGGCTGCCACAGGCCGCTCGAGGGTGGACACCGCCTTGGCACAGGCCAGGGTGCGCATCCCGCTGGGAAAATGAACCTCGACCTTGCCTGGGCCGGGCACGCCGCTGACCACGCCGACACCAAAAGTCGCATGCGCCATGCGTTCGCCAGGCACGTAGCCGTCTTTGGGCGAATAGGCGCGCGGCGGCTTGCTGGGGTCAAACACGGCTGGCGCGGCCACAGTTTGGTTGGCCCTGGTGATGCGCCTTTTTCGGGAGCGCCCCCACGTATTGGTTGAGCCGCCTTTGCCGGCCGCGGCCGGCTGCTGGTCGCCGCGATAGTTGTGCTGGCCACCGCAGAGTTTGCACACCACCTTGGCCACGCGTTCGCCCACCTTGGCCATCACCACGTGCCAGGTGTCGCCGCAGCGGGTACAAATGTCTTCGATATCCGATCCTACCCCAGGGGTCGACATAGTTGCTTGGAAGCAGCCTCCTAATAACTGAGTGTACAGGGATCTTGGGGGCTACTTCTTGAAAAAGGAGACAGCGTAGAGGTTGAGGGCGTCAACCTGCTGCGGCGTCAATCGATCGCCAAACGGTTTCATTTCTTGCTCTTTCCCGTTCAATGTGCGCTTCAAGCCTTCGAGGACCGACTTGCGAGCCCGTTCCACCGTCACATCTTTCCAGTAGGGGGCTTTGGTCATGTCGTCGATGCCCATTTCTTTGCCTTGCTCGGTGATGCCGCGGCCATCCTCGCCGTGGCAAGTGGCGCACTTCGAATCCCACAGGCGCGCGGTTTTCTTGTCTGGCTTGTAGCCGGCGGGTCGCGACAGGGGCGTTCCTGCAGTTTCCGCCTGGGCTTGGTTTCGCAGGATCGGGCCGGCCAGAAGTGCCACCAGCGGGGGAAGCAAGAGCAATGAAAGGAGTGAACTGCGGCGAGACATATTGAGGCCCTTACATATCATTTGCCCTGGCGGGCGCCAGAGTCGGATTGCGGGTAAGTTCCAGGTTTGTAGGCGCCATGTGTTTCCGGGTTTCGCCCCTTGCCAGCGTCGTGTTGCTTGGCTGGGTCATCGCGACCAGCCAGACGATGTTGCTGCGCGAGGCGCTGGCGGCTGCACAGGGCAATGAGCTGGCCATCGCCCTGGCTCTGGGACAGTGGCTGGTGCTGACCGCGGCTGGCAGCGCGGCGGCCGGATTGCTTTCTAGCCGCCTTTCCCGGAGGTTCTTCGTGGTCGGCGCGCTCCTGCTCGGCCCGGCGCTTTTTGCTGCGCTGCTGACCGCGCGTGGACTGCCACGCGTGTTCTCGGTGGCGCCGGGCGCGCTGCTCACCCTTGACCAACATGTGCTCGGGCTGCTGTTCACGCTGGCGCCGGTTTGCTTGGTGGGAGGAGCCAGCTTCACCTTGGCCTGTCGTTTGCCGGGTGTGGAACCGACGCGCGCCTACCTGGCCGAGGCTGCGGGCTGGCTGCTGGGCGGCGTGACCGCGACCTGGCTGGTGGAAACCTGGCAGCCCTTTGCGGTGGCCGCGGCATTGACGGTTGGGGCCGTGCTGGCCGCGGTCTTGCTGGTCGGACGCGCGTGGGTGCTGGCCGCGGTGGGGCTGGCCGTGATTGCGGCTTTGGGCCAGCGTGGCCTGGGCGCCATCGAGGCGCGCAGTCTGGCCTGGCGCTGGCCTGGGGAAACCATCGAGGCGAGCGCATACACCCGCCATGGCCACGTGGCTGTGCTCCTTCGCGCCGAGCAGCGCGCCCTGTACGAGGACGGCCATCTGGACTTGGTGTTGCCCGAGCGCCAGTCGTCCGAGGAGCTGGCTCACCTGGCGTTGTTGCAGGTGCCAGCGCCGCGGCGGATCTTCGTGGCCAGAGGCCTGGGTGGACTGCTGCCCGAGATTCTCAAGCATCCCGTCGCCGAGGTGGCGTTGGCTGAGCCCGAACCGAGCCTGGCCGAGATGGAGATCCAGGCCGCCGACCCTGCCACGCGCCAGGCGCTGAGAGATCCTCGCGTGCACATTCTCATCGGCGACGTGCGCAATCTTCTGCGACGGAGTGCAGCCGCGTGGGGAGCCGGCGAGCTTCGCTCGCCGCGTACCATCGCGGGGGGGATTGGGGGCCCTCCCAGGGTCCCCATTACAGATACAGAATTCGACGCCGTGCTGCTGTCCACCGCCGAGCCGTCGACGTTACTCGCCAGTCGGCTGCTCACCAGGGAAAGCTTTGCCGAGGCCCGGCGCGCGCTGCGGCCCGGCGGCGTGTTGGCCTTGGCCTTGCCCGGCGCCGAGAACTACTACAGCCCCGAGCTGGTGGCGCGCAACGGAGCGGTCTACAAAGCGCTGGCGGCGGTTTTCGCCTATGTCCTGGTGACGCCGCTGTCCACCAACTACTTTCTGGCCAGTGATGCGCCTCTGAACCGCGATCCCGTAGAACTGGCCCGCCGCCTGGAGCGACGAAAGATCACGGCCACGTTCGTCGACGAATATTCTCTGGCTGTGCTCATGCCCGAGGAGCGCGTGCAGTCTTTGGCGAAGCGGTACAGCGAGGCGACCGTGGCCGCCAGCAGCGATCGTCTGCCCACGGCGTACTTGCACAACCTGCTGGTCTCCGGGCGCGTTGACTCCGGCCGCGTCGCCGATCTGCTGCGGTGGGCTCTCGGTCTCGGGTTCTGGTCATTGGCGTTGGGGCTGGCTGTGCTGCTGGTGGTGCCGGCGCTTATCGCTGCGCGGGGGCGCAGGGTGCAGCGGCCGGCGCTCTTGGTCGTGTCCCTGGTGGGCTTTGCCAGCATGGCCTCGGCCGTACTGATTCTCGCAGTCACGCAATCGGCCATGGGGGTTCTGCATCACTTGCTGGGTGCGCTGCTGGCCGCCAACATGGCCGGGTTGGCCTTTGCCGCGTGGGGAGCCGGCGAGCTTCGCTCGCCGCGTACCATCGCGGGGGGGTTGGCGAGGCCGAGCGAAGCGAGCGGGGAGGTGGTGGCGGCTGGGGGGCCGAAGGGCGAAGCGGACCCTCCCAGGGTCCCCATTGCAATGTCTGCGCTTGGCGTCGGGCTATTGGTTCCAGCGATGTTGCCGCTTCTTTCGCGCGTCTCGACGCAGGTTCCGCCACCGCTGATGATGGCCGCCTTGCTGCTCGCTTCGCTCGCGGCTGGTGCAGCGGTCGGGATCGCTTTTGGTTCGGCTTTGGTCGTTGGCACGACCCCGGCTGCGACCTACGTGATTGACTTGTTGGGAGCGGCCCTTGCCGCACCTGTGGTAGCTGCGGTTGCGCTCCCGGGATTCGGCCTCGACGCAGCCTGCGCGCTGGTTGCGTTGCTGGCTGTCCCGGCCGCACTCGCCCTTGCTGTCAGTCGGCAAAGGCAACCATAACCCTTCTCAGCCGGGACGCGTGAAGTGTATAAGACCTGTGGTTAGGACTGGTTGCGCGGCATACCTAGCCTTGAAAGACTGTAGCGCTGGCGAATCGCGGGTGGTTGATTGCTCGCGCGAAGCGTCCCAAGAAACGTCGGAGATTCCACATGAACCAATCTCGTCCCGGTTTTTTCCCTCACGCGGCCCTGGCCGTGATTCTGCTTGGCTCGGCGGTCGGCTGCAATCTCTCGCCCCCCGTCAACAACTCTCCGACCGGCGGATCGAGCGGCGGAAGCACCGGAAATGGACCGGGCGGCATTTTTGGTGGATCGACGCAGAGCCACGCCGGCACTCAGTACACGGGTGGCAACACGGTTAGCCCTGGCGGTATTACCAGTGCGGGCGGCCAGGGTGGCGTCAATCAGGGCGGCATCACCACGGTGGGTGGCTCGGGCGTTATGACGTCTGGTAGCGGCGGCATCACCGTCGGGGGCGGCAACGGCGGCACGATCCTAGTGGGTGGCGCGACCAGCGCCGGCGGCAGCAATAGCCCGGGCGGCGCGACCGTCGCGGGCGGCGTGACCACCGCCGGGGGCAGCAAGAGCCCGGGTGGCGCGACCGGTGCGGGCGGGTCTACCGGTTCAAGCGGCTCTGGCGGATCGACGGTTGCCAAGATCGCATGTACGGCCTCGTTGACACCCGATCCGAAAATGATGCCAGGTTATTCAGCCAGCGATCACACGAAGTTCCAAACCCAGGCTGCGACGACGCTGGCCAACCTTTCGTCCCAAGAAAAGGCACAGCAGATGCGCGGTACAGACCCTGGACCTTCCACGTCCAGAAACTGGACCGACATCTTTCGCCAACCTGACAACACGGCCAAGGGGATCAAAGGATTCACGTTCCGGGATGGCCCGCGCGGGGTGAACCTGGATGCGCCCATTCAGGCGACCAACACAGTGCATGGCAAGTCCACGGTGTTTCCGGTTTCCATCGCGCGTGGGGCAGCGTGGGACGTGAATCTCGAGTACCAGATTGGCCAGGCGCTAGGCGACGAAATGGTTGCCTCCAGTCAGACCATGTTGTTGGCACCGACGGTGAATCTCCTGCGCCACCCGCTCTGGGGGCGCGCGCAGGAAACCTACGGCGAGGATCCCTTTCAGCTTGGCCGCTTGGGCACCGCGATAGTTGCGGGCGTTCAGACCTATGTTCCCGCGTGTGTCAAACACTACGCCGCCAACAACATCGAGAACCTGCGAGCAACCAAGAACGCCACGATGGACGAGCAGACCCTGCGCGAGATCTATGCGCGCCATTTCGAGATGATCATCAAGGACGGCGGTGTGGCCTGTATCATGGCGGCCTACAACTTGGTGAACGGAACCAACTGCACGCAGAACGCGCACTTGCTCAACGACATCTTGCGCACGGACTTCGGTTTCAATGGATTCGTGCTGTCTGACTGGTGGGCCATGCCAGGTGGAAACGGCTCGACGCCGAGCGCTACACTGGCGGCCCAGGCCATCACGGCAGGCATGGACATGGAGCTTCCCTGGAATCTCAACTACAGCACGATCGAAAGCAGCATCGGATCATCCATCACTCAGGCGCAGGTCGATACCGCGGTCAAACGCATCTTGGAGCAGAAGTACCGCTTTGGCGTGGACAAGGGCACTGGCCTGAAGTCGGCTACGACAGGATTCAGCGGCGGTTCTATCACCGGCAACAGCGCGCACGTCACCCTGGCGCAGACAGCCGCTCAGGAGGGGATGGTCCTGCTCAAAAACAACAACGCGCTCCCCATCAAGAGCACCTTCACCAAGGTTTCCGTGGTTGGCCTGACCCAGAGCTACTGTGCGCCGGTCAACAGCTCGGGCGTGGCCACCGGTCCCGGTATCAACAATTGCGCTGACGACATCAACAGCGGAACCATCAACTTTGCGACCGGTATTCGGGTCGGCGACGTGGGAAGCAGTCGAGTCAATTTCAGTTCCAGCGACGCCGTTGGACCTTTTGCGGGTATCCAAGCGGCTGCAGGGTCAGGCGTCACGGTGACCAGCGGCAGCACAGCAGCCTCGGCCGCCGGGGCGGATTTCATCGTGGTCGTCGCCGGGCTCACCCCCTACGACGAGGGCGAAGAATACAACGGCAGTGGTGACCGCACCACCCTGGCGCTCGACGGGAAGATGAATTCGGGCGCGCAGAACAAGCTGATCACCGACGTGGCCGCGTTGGGCAAGCCCATGGTCGTGGTGCTCGAAGGCGGCAGTGTCATCGACATGCCGTGGCTGAGCAACTTGCCCTCGGTCTCGGCCGTGGTCATGGCGTGGTATCCCGGCATGAAGGGCGGCGCGGCCCTGGGCCAGTTGCTTTTTGGCAAGGCCAACTTCAGTGGGAAGTTGCCCATCAGCTGGCCCGCGCAGTTGAGCGATCTGCCCACCTTCAATCCTGGAACCGCCACCCCCATGGACTACTACGTGGGCTATCGCTATTACGACAACAGCGGCAAGACCCCGCTCTTCGCGTTCGGCTATGGCCTAAGCTACACTCAGTTCGCCTACAGCAACCTTGTTGTTCCGTGCAGCACCAGCACCCAGAGCGCCGTGGCGAACGTTTCGGTGGATGTCACCAATACAGGAGCCGTGGCCGGCGACGAGGTGGTCTTTCTGTTCGTCTCCTATCCCGGCACTACCAAGAAACGTCCAGCCAAGGAACTCAAAGGGTTTGCCCGCGTGACCCTTGCAGCAGGGGCAAAGCAGACCGTACAGATTCCTGTGCGCGTGGCCGATCTCAAGTACTGGGATTCGACATCGAGCAAGTGGGCGATCGAAGCCAGCACGGTGAAGGTCATGGTGGGTCCAAGCTCGGACAACTTGCCCCTCTCCGACACGTTCACCGTGACATCTACGCCTTAGATGTGATAGCCCGCAGAGACTCTTGACCCTGGGCTGACTTTCCCCTTGGATAGGTTCCCCATGACATCCACACGCTCCCGATCTGTTCTGTTGTCTGTCGCCCTGTGCTCGGTGCCGGCGATCCTCTTGATTCTCAGCCCCGCCGCGGAAGCGGCCAAGAAAGAGAAGGCCAAGCCGGCTGCGGCCAAGAAGAAGGAAGCGGCCAGCAAGGCTTCCAAGAGCGCGGACTCGGCGGTGGTCGCCGGCCCTGCCGCGGCAAGCCAGACTTGGGAGACCCCTCCCAGCGGTGATCTGACCCAGGTCCCCACGCCGCCGCCTGCCCCGCCGCCTCCCGCTTCGCCTCCCCCCGCCGAAACCAAACCCGCGCTTGAGGCTGCGCCGGCAGCAGCAGCGGCTGCCGCGCCAGCGGCGGCCGCTCCGGCGCCGCCAGCGACCCCGCCTCCTCCTCCCGAAGAAGAAGCGATGCCGGTATTCGTCCCGCAGCCACCGCCGCCACCACCTCAGTATGTCGAGCACCTCGGGCCTAGCTCGTATCCCGGCAAGTTGCGCGGCCTATACGGCGGTTCGCTGTGGCTGGAGCCGTCCTTTCACGGCTTGCAATGGCCGTACATGGTGAGAAGCGGGGTCGGTATCTCAGGCTCGGCCTGGGTCGACACCGGCTACGAGACGAATAAGAGCGAAAGCTCCAGCGTACCGAACAGCACCACGTATTTGCAGCAAGCCCGCGCGGTGCTGCGTGTGACGCCCACCTATGTGAGCGGGCGTTTCTTCATTCAGGCCCAGGCCGAGCTTGTCGGCAACGGCTGTCAGACAACCGGAACGACCTGTCCTGATGCCGGGACGGTCAGTACTGATGACCTTTGGTTGCGTATCGGGGAGTGGAACGTCTGGGATCTCAAAGTCGGCCGTTTTGAGGGATGGGAGGTTTTCCACACAGGCATGGGCCTCGACATCAACACCTTTGAGCGCCTGGGAGCGTGGTCACAGTCAGGCTCACAGCCTCCTGACTACTACGGTGTGAGTTTCCTGCATGACCGGCCACAGGCCCTCGGGCAGGGCTACGCCGCTGCACACTACTATCCGCTCAGCTTCTTGCGTGCTGAGCTGCAAGGGGAGTGGGGAACCACAGCCATCAAGACATCAGGCAACAACGTCTGGGGCGGTCGCGCGGTCGCCATCTTCGACCTCGGATGGCTGAAGCTCAAAGGCGGCGGCGAATATGACAACACGACAGATACGACGACGATCAACAACAACGACCCCACCAAAGGACCCGTGGGCAAGGTGGATGACGGATTCAAGCAGACGAGAAAAGGTTATGGAGGATCTGCCCAGTTCATCTACGATCCGTACTTCGAGGCTGGTGCCAGCATTGCGCAAGGTATCCAGACGTACAACAATCCCCAGAATGTCGGTCTGAATGCCACGAACTCCTTCACGAAGACCAGCTTGGGTGGGTTTGCCAATGTTCGTGTGGTCCGTCTCCTCGACCCTGACTTGCACATTCTCGATGACTTGCTGCTCGGTGGGGGTGTCGTCTGGACGACCGAATACAACAACCACAGGGTGAGCGCCGATGGGGACTATTCGGCACACTTGCAGATCTTCGGGGCAATCCAGTATCTCATCGCCAAGCAGCTTTTCGTGAAGGGCGTGTTCGCCTATGCCCGTGGGGATTTCCAGCCAAGCGGCGCCACTGGCGAGGACATCTACAGCAACGAGATGTATAGCTTTCGCGTTCGCCTGATGTATCTATATTGATATTGATGGGAACCCTGGGAGGGTTTCCAACCCCTCCCGCGCTCTGGCTCCGGCGGGCGAAGCCCGCCTTCGCCTACGCGATCATGGGAACCCTGGGAGGGTTCGCTCCGCCCTTCGGCCCCACACCCGCCTCCCCCACCCCGCTCGCTTCCCCCTTCGGGGACTTCGGGACCTGCACCTTCCCCACCACACCCGCTCGCAGCGCTCGCGCCCTCGCGCTCGGCCTCGCCAACCCCTCCCGCGACGGGCGCGCGCGAAGCGCGCGTGGGGCAGGGGTGGGGCGTGTCGGCCCTAGCCCCCGAAGGGGCGCTCTGGCTCCAGGCCGACAGGCCGTGGGCGAAGCCCGCCTTCGCCTACGCGATCATGAGAACCCCTCCGAGGGTCCTAGCCAGCCTACGCCCGCGCTGCCGTGCCTTCGGGCGGGCCGGAATCTGGCCCGGCGACTACCACGGGGACTGATTCCAGCGTCAGCTCCAGGGCCTCCTGGATGCGCTTGACGAAGACCAACTCCATGTCCTTGCGCACACTCTCGGGGATGTCGACCATGTCCTTGCGGTTGCGGTCAGGCAGCACCACGCGTTTGATGCCGGCCCGGTGAGCGGCCAGAACCTTCTCTTTGATACCGCCTACGGGCAGCACGCTGCCGCGCAAGGTGATCTCGCCGGTCATGGCCACGTCCCCGCGCACGCGGCGGCCGGTGAACAGCGACGCCAGCGCCACGATCATGGCCACGCCCGCCGAGGGACCGTCCTTTGACACCGCCCCGGCCGGCACGTGCAGGTGCACGTCCAGTTTCTCGAAATCCGGGTTGAGACCCAACTCCTCGACATGGGTGCGCACCCATGACAGGGCTGCGCGCGCCGATTCCTTCATTACGTCGCCCAGGTGGCCGGTGAGGATGAGATTGCCCTTGCCCGGCATCTGCGACGCCTCGATGAACAGGATGTCGCCGCCGGTGGGCATCCAGGCCAGGCCAGTGGCCACGCCGGGCACCTCGGTCCGCTCGGCAACCTCAGAGAAGTACTTCTGCGGCCCCAAGAAGTCCGCGATTTGCGCGGGGTCGAGCTTGGGCTGATAGGGCAAGTTCTCCGCCACCTTGACCGCCACGCCGCGGATGACGTTGGCCACCTCGCGTTCCAGGTTGCGCACGCCTGCCTCGCGCGTGTACTGCTCGATGATGGTGGTCAGGCTTTCTTCGTCGAAGCTGATCTGCCGTTCGTCCAGTCCGTGCTCGACGATCTGCTTGGGCACCAGGTGTCGCTTGGCGATCTCCAGCTTCTCTTCGCGCGTGTAGCCCGGAATCTCCAGCACCTCCATGCGGTCGAGCAAGGCGGCCGGGATGGTTTCCAGGGTGTTGGCCGTGGCTATGAAAATGACGTTGGACAGGTCGAAGTTGACTTCGAGGTAGTGGTCAGAAAAGGCGTTGTTCTGTTCAGGGTCCAGAACCTCGAGCAGGGCGGCCGCGGGATCGCCGCGGAAGTCGGCGCCCAGCTTGTCGATCTCGTCGAGCATGAACACCGGGTTGCGCGTAGCCACGCGCCGCATGCTCTGAATGATCCGGCCGGGCAGGGCGCCGATGTACGTGCGGCGGTGGCCGCGGATCTCGGCCTCGTCGCGCACGCCGCCCAGCGAGGCGCGAATGAACTCGCGCGAGAGTGAGCGGGCCACCGACTTGCCAAGAGAAGTCTTGCCCACGCCAGGTGGTCCCACCAGGCAGAGAATCGGCCCTTTCTTCCCAGGCGCCAGCTTGCGCACGGCCAGGTACTCCAGCACGCGCTTCTTGACCTTCTGCAGGTCGTAGTGGTCGGCGTCCAGCACCTTGCGCGCCTGATCCAGGTCCAGCGTGTCGGTGGTCTGTTTCGACCAGGGCAGCTCGACCAGCCATTCCAGGTAGGTGCGCTGCACGGTGTACTCGGCCGACGAGGGCGCCATCTGGCGCAGACGCTCCAGCTGCTTGCGCGCCACCTTGGCTGTGTCCTCGGCCATGCCCGAGGCCTTGATCTTCTCTTCAAAGGAATCGAGATCGCTGCCTTCGTCGCCTTCACCCAGTTCGTCCTGAATGGCCTTCAGCTTCTGGCGCAGAACTGCCTCGCGCTGGTGCTTGGAGAATTCCTCGCGCACCTGCGTGTCGATCTTCTGCTTGACCTTGATCAGCTCGACCTTGCGCTGCAAGAGCACCAGCAGGCGGCGCAGGCGCTCGGCCACGTCCACCTCGACGAGAAGCGAGGCGCGCTCTTCGGCCGACAGATCCACGGTGGCCGCGGCGATGTCGCCCAGGCGCGCGGGATCCTTGTTCTGGTCGAGAATCTGCGCCGCCTCGTCGGGAATGTCGGGCGAGATGGCGATGAGCTGCTTGGCCACGTCGTAGACCGCCATGCCCAGCCCATCGATCTCGATGGGATCCTTGCGGATCTCGACCAGCGGATCATAGGTCGCAACCAGGAACGGCTTCTCCTGTACGAAGCCGGTAATGCGGCGCCGCTCGACGCCCCGGAGCACGGCGGTCACGCGGTTTTCCGCAGCCTTGACGATGCGCACGACTTCGCCCTCGACGCACACACCATAAAGGTCCGCGCCCGCGGGCTCTTCGACGTCCGCGTCTTTCTGGGTGCCGACCAACAGGTGGACGCCCTTGCCCGGCAGGCTCTCGATGAGCCGCAACGAGGACAGGCGTCCAATTTCCACGGGCATCACCGCGCCCGGGAACAGAACCAGGTTCCGGAGAGAAAGCAAGGGAAGCGATCGTGAGCCTTCGGGGGCTGTCATCTTGTTGCTCCAAAACTAGGCCGGCAAAGCCGCAACCGCAAGTAGGCGGGCAGCGAAAAATCGTCGCTGCAGTTTGCCGGGTTGATTCTATTGATGTCTGATCGCATCAGAAGGTTCTGACTTTCTGGGGCCGGGTCCGCTTTTCCAGCTCTTCGGCCAGGCGGCGGGACTCGACGTCATCGGGTTTGAGACGCGGCACGACGATCTCGACACGGCAAAACTGGTCCCCGCGAGCCCCGTCCGACCGCTTAGTTCCCTTGCCACGCAGGCGCAGTTTGGCGCCACTGGATGTGCCCGCCGGGACGGTCAGCCTGACTGTCCCATCCAACGTCGGAACATCGATCTGGGTACCCAGCAAGGCCTCGCCCAAGGTCAGGTGCAGCGCCAGCTCGACGTCGTCGTTGTTGCGGCGCAGATGGGCATCCGGTTGTACGATGATGTCGAGGTAGAGATCCCCGGGCTGGCCCGACCTGGGCGCGGGCGCGCCGTGGCCTGGCACGCGCAGGCGAGCCCCGGTTTCCACGCCAGCGGGGATGTTGACGGTCACCGATTTTCCACTTCCCGATCGAATGGTCTGTCGCGCACCGAGGGCAGCGTCTTTGAACGTGACCTCCAGGTTGCCCACCATGTCCGCGCCTCGCGCCTGTACGCGGCCACGGCCCCGGCCCCGCGGGGAGGGCCCGGCGTTGCCGAACAGGTTGGCAAACATGTCGCCCAAGTCGCCAAAACCGCCCGCTTGCGCGCCGCCGCTGCCTCCACCGAAAGTTTGCGCGAACGCGTCCGGATCAAAGCCCTCGGGCATTCCGTCAGCGCCCACCGGCGCGGACCGCAGACGGTCGTACTCGCGTCGCTTCTGCTGGTCGGAGAGAAGCGTGTAGGCTT
>Ga0265330_10000648_pt1 | contig 22396 bp, 24 predicted proteins | sample 41919metaG_FD_202083 | JGI IMG/M metagenome (GOLD analysis project Ga0265330, IMG submission 202083) | Rhizosphere microbial communities from Carex aquatilis grown in University of Washington, Seatle, WA, United States - 4-19-19 metaG | ecosystem: Host-associated > Plants > Roots > Rhizosphere... | reverse complement strand
TTTCCTCAAATCGTGGGTTCAACATGCCTATTCCATGAAGCCTTTGGTCTGGATGATGGTTTATCTGTTCTATTCCATTGGGATGTTCGGCTTCTTCATGGGAGTCCCGGTCTTCAATGTGGCACTTGCCTTGCCAGCTGGTTTCTTCATCGGCGGATGGCTCGCTCATAGCGGTGCCGATTTCACTCGTGTGAAGAAAGTGGCACGGCATTCCGCCGTGTTCACAGCATGCGTCCTTGCGCTTGTTTGCATTGCTTCAGCCACAATTGCGCTGACCAGTTCCTCTACGGCTTTCGATCTCGGGGGAATGTTCCGTCTCCCGTTTCAGATTACACCAGCGATGATCATCGCTATCATAGCGGGCGGGGGGATTGCCATCCTTATTCTTCAATGGTGGCTCACATTCACATTTGTGGAGCGAGCGTACAAATACTTCATTGCACGTATCGGTCCGTCAACGGTTACAAGAAGTGGGTCAAGGTAACTTTCCAAGTGTATATAACCCGCGAGCGCCCTAACCAGGCGCTTCCCGTGAAAAGCGCGGGGGCAAAGGGCGCGCAAAGTGACGAAATGATCGTGGGTACGTTAAGCATGGCTGAAAGAGGCCTGGGTCCTTGGTATCAGGCTATTCAGCTAGAGCTTGTTTCGTTTGGTACAACGTGAAAGTTGTCAGCGTAACAGCGTAACCGCCATCCCTTAGGTGCAGCATATTACCCGTTATCGATTGAGATGACACATTTTCCCCAGGAGGAGGTTTCTATGATCGGCGCAATTATTGCCCGGAAGGCCGCCCGCAAAGCATTTCTAGCCCTCAGCAACCGCGACCTTGCTGGTTTCATGTCGGCGTGGCACGACGGTGGCGTATTGATGTATCCTGGCGATATATGGGCCAGTGGCGCGTATGCCGGTAAGTCTGCTGTCGAAGAGTGGTGTCGCAAGTTCTTCGAACAATATCCAAAGATTCAATTCGACGTCCAGCAAATTTGCGTGGAGAATATTTTCGCAATGAGTGGGACCAATACCATCACCGTCCACTGGAATATCTCCCTCACAAACCGCGCAGGTCGCCTAGGTCAAAACAGCGGGGTCAGTGTGATTACCTTGAAAGCCGGCAAGGTGATCCAGGTGAAAGATTTTGTGTTTGACTTAGGTGAGAATTTCAGGCTCAATTGGGGTGCGTCCTAGTGTAAGGAACCGGCTGGTGTGCCTGCAACCCAATACGTCCTGCTTCGTATCCATATGTAGGCTGGAGGCCAGCCGTTCCCCCAAAAAGGGACGGACTCACAGCCGCTAGTCCACATTATCACAAGAATGCGGAAATCTCCTTCAACAATACAAACGGATAACGAATGGAAATCACTCAATCCTTCCCGGTTGGCATACTCATCTCAATTTTTCTGATGGCCGTGACGATCGTTGTGGCTGCGGGGGTCGTTCTCCGGATCCGTCCGCTTCCGTATTGGCAGGCACTGGTGATCGCTGCTGTTGCCAATCTTCTGGGGAAGCTCTTCGTCTCAGTGCTCCATTGGCCAGGTATAATCTCATACTCCCTTCCAACAATCGTGCAATTGTATCTCTCATACGTCTTTTTCAAACCCACGTTTGCAAAGCTTATGCTGTATTGGATTTCTGGTTTCGCCCTGTATCTGGTGATTCACCTGGTCATTACATCATTGTTCGGCTGGACTTTCATGTTTCCTTTTTGGGCGCCAAGATTGGTTGGGTAAGTGGGAGCGGCCCCCCAGGGAGTAGATGAGTTGTCCCGCTTCGTCACACATGAGGTCGGTCCGTTCAGCCAACAAAGGCAAATTTGGACTAACGCATTCGTCCGGCCGTTTTGTGGCGGAGCTAACCTACACCAGTTGTAGGACGGGTCTACGCCAAACAGCGGCGTACGGGTCCAGTCCCTTCGTTGCCGAGTAGCCGACTCTGGAGGGTCGGCCTACAATGGCTATAGACAGCCGACTCTAAAGACCTGTCAGCCTGTTTTCGAAACCGTCAATCTATCGGAACCCGCCATGCTTACACCTTATCCGCCACGCTTACCTAACCGCCACGCTTTTTGGCGGTTTGGCGGATTGGCGGTTGAGCCGTATGATTGCGCATCCGCCACGTCTTTTGGCGGATGGCGGAGTCGGTTAACTCTAGCTGTGGGCCGGGTCTCTCGACCCGGCTCTGCTGAGTAGCCGACTCTAGAGAGTCGGTCCACACGATCTGTAGGCCGGGTCTACGCCATACGTCGGCGTACAAGTCCTGACCCGTCTCGGCCGAAAGCTGCGTCCGCTAATCTGTTTGCGCATAACTAAACATGATGAGAAGGAAACACTTGGCAACCATGAAGACTACTATCCCTCCTCTGCTTGTGGCTGTCTCCATTCTGTTGAGTCTCGCTCAGTCTGTGTTTGGACAAGTGAGAAGAGACAACTTCGAATTCCAGTGCAACGGCAAAAAACTCAACGGGTTCGTGAGTTTTCCTGAAGGTGGTGAACCTTCTGGCATCGTGATCCTTGTGCCTGGCTACGGGAAAACAGATGTTCGTGCACATAACTGGTATTTTGATTCATTGCGCGTTAACTTCACTCGACTAGGACTTGCTTGCTGCGAATGGGATAAACCAGGTTGTGGAGAGAGTGGGGGGGTTTTTGATATCAATCAACCCGTTCAAAGCAGTGCCAAAGAGGTACTTGCTGCAATAGAAGAGTTAAAGTCCCGCAATATACCTGGTTCCAAGAGGATTGGGCTGTGGGGTATAAGTCGTGCCGGATGGATCTGCCCTTTGGTGATCGAAGAGTGCCCTTCGATAGCCTTTTGGATTTCTATCAGCGGGACAGATGACAAAGAGAACTTCGGCTATCTTTTGGAATCCAATTTCCGGATCGAAGGCAGAAGCGAAACTCAAACAAATATATTGGTGTCGGAATGGCGCAATGGCAATGACCTATTCCGGAAAGGCGGATCGTTTGAGGAATACCAAAAAGCGACAGAAATCCTAAGGAAAGATACGTTTTGGCTTTCGGTAAGCGGGGAACAGTACACACAAGAAGGTTGGGTGCGAAATCAAAAACAGTTTTTCAACGAACACAATGAGTTCGACGAGGAGACTGGATTGATGATTTATGTTCCGAATTTTCGGAAGACCCTCAAAAAGATAGATTGCCCCGTTCTGGCGATTTTTGGAGAGAAGGATGCTAATGTTGATTGGCGAAAGACGATGGCCCTTTATAAAGAGACCATCGGACGCAACAAGAATGCTCGCTTGACTATGAAGACACTTCCGGATTGCAACCACAGCATGATCAAATGCAAGACTGGTGGAATCCATGAATCCATGAACAAATGGGAATTCGGCGATGGGTATCTTGAGACCATAAGAACATGGGTGATTGGAAATGGATTGGGAAGACGAGACTAATCAGTGACTGCAAATTGCAGGATTTCCATGCAGAGAACTACCAAGAGTCTGGTACTCCAGACTGCGACCATTGATCTGGCGAAGGCTGAGCTTTTATCACTTGAATCGCTCGGCACACTCCTTCATGCGATTGTTCCGACTGGCTGGCCACCGGGCGAGTATGACCGCAGCGCGCAAGAGTTCTTTCTCGAGCGCCTTCAGCAAAAATCCGAGCGAGACACCGGGTGGTATTCCTGGTACGCTCTTCATCAACAAGGCGACTCTCGCACGCTCGTTGGTGCTGGCGGGTTTCTTGGTCCCCCCGGCGATCAGGGATTGGTCGAGATTGGTTTTTCCATCCACCACGAATGGCACGGTCGAGGTCTGGCAACGGAGATGGCAGCGGAACTTGTGGCCTTTGCATTCGAGGATGACCGGGTTCGAGGCGTGGTCGGAAATACCACCCGAGACAATGTGGCTTCGTGCAAGGTTTTCACTCATTTGGGATTCATTGAAACCGAACCGGGATCTGATACTCACACAGTTCGTTTCATGCTCAGCAGGCAATCGGCACCTGACTGACAAACGATCCGTCCAGAGAGCAGGAGATCGTAGGTTCCTGTCTCCGACCTTTGGTCTGGGCCTGAGCCGCGGCCGTTAGAACACATCCCAAAGGAGATAGAATCCATGCTGTTCCAGGTTAAGGTGAGAGTTGATCTCTCAACAATGTCTGAGTTCGGGAAACGATTAAAGAACTGAGAGTAGTGATGACAGTCAGCATTCACACGATTACCTTGGGGATTGACAATACATACATCCTTCAAGGTGAACGGATGATAATGATCGACGGTGGGATGCCTAACCAAGCTAAATACTTCCGGGAAGCTCTTGATCGGCTGTCAGTGAAACCCGGTGATATCGGCTTGATCGTGCTCACGCATGGGCATTGGGATCATATTGGATCAGCAAGGGATATCAAAGGAATCACAGGTGCTCCAATTGCCATGCACTGGAAAGAAAAGGAATGGCTTGAGAAATCCCTGAAGCCGCTCCCTCCGGCAGTGACAATTTGGGGTCACATCTTTGTGAATATGATGGCGCTGTTCATGCCACTGGTGCATATCCCCTCAACTGAGGTCAGTATTGTTCTTGGAGATGATGAGTGTTCTCTGACGGACTACGGCATTCCAGGCAAAATCATCTATACGCCGGGACATTCCAAGGGCTCCATCAGTGTCTTGCTGGATACCGGGGAGGCCTTTGTCGGAGATTTGGCGATGAATGGATTTCCGTTGCGTTTCAGCCCGGGGCTCCCTATCCTGGCTGAAGACATGTCGAAGGTAAGAGAAAGTTGGAAGATCTTATTGGACAAGGGTGCCAAGATTATCTATCCTGCACATGGGAAACCATTTTTGGTCGACATCATTCAAAGGGTGTTATGAGGGATGTCGGGAATAAGGAAGCGGCCACCTAACAGTCTCATGTTCCAGAGTCGGCGTTCCGCTCCTTGGTGGGCAAGCGTCATGATTGAATGCGCAGTCGTTGGGGCGGCGAATGGAGATATCCGTTTCAGCCTGGAAAAGAGTGAATGGACGACATGAATCGATCCATGAAATTCTCATGGAAAAGTGTGATATTGGCAGTATTCTATCGTATGGCGCGACTCTGTTGTTATTCTTGCCCTGCTTGTTCTTGGTTTCTCGGGTCACATCGGTGACGGCCATACTGACAGGTCTCATTGGAACTGTCCTTGGGTGCATTGTCTACGTTCCCATTGCATGGCAGTCATACCTTGCCAGCGGGGTGGACTCGGGTCCTCCGACTGGTACATTTCAAGAGTATCTATGGCTTCATGGATTTGAATGGGACTTCTGGTTTGTCGTCGTGGCGGGACTTGCTACAGCGTTGTTGTATTGGTATTTATCCAACCGATCTACCGGAGGAAGCAACCAGTCCAACAAGTCGCTCCCCGCATAGGACACGTTTCGCAGAGAATGCGCAAGCTGAGTCTGTACTTGCCGATGCGCCTGGGTGCCGATCGGCGGGATGTCGATTGAGAACTACATAGAATGCCTTGGACAAAAAAGATGGTTTGCCGCTCAAAACGTTGCACCGTAGTGCACCGCAGGCGTAAGTTGGGAACAGGAGGGTTTTGGCATGCCACGCCAATCGGATTTCGTAACCGTGTTTGAGACGGGGAATCAGGCTCTGATTGCGGTTGCAAAATCAATTCTGGATGGAGCAGAAATTCCTTACCTGGTCAAGGGTGAGAATCTCCAAAGCCTATTCGGGATGGGTCAAATTGGAACCGGGTATAATCTCCTGGTAGGTCCGGTACAGATTCAAGTGACGCGTGAAGATGAATCCACAGCAAAGGAATTACTAGCAGATGTCGCTGAAGATGATGGTGGTGCCATGTAACGAGCGCATCCGCCTCCAGAAGTCGGGACGGGCGTTTACGGCGGTATGCAAACTGTGATTCAGTGTTGTCAGAGAGGAGATTATGATAAGACCCGTAAAATCATCTGATGCAGAGGCCATTTGCGGCATCTACAACAAATACATTGTGGGTACGACCATTACCTTTGAGGAAACCCCGTTGAACGTGGAGGAAATGGTATCCAGAATTGGAAAGGTAACGCAGGACTACCCGTGGCTGGTCTACGAGGAAGAAGGGAGAGTTATTGGCTATGCTTATGCGACCAAATGGAAGGAACGAACTGCCTATCGGTATTCGGTTGAAACCGGGATCTACATCGATGCAGGCCATGTTGGAAAGGGAATTGGGACAAAACTCAAGACAGAATTACTCAGGGCATTGAAAGACAAATCAATCCACAGTGTAATATGTGGAATCGCATTGCCAAACCCCGCGAGCGTAGCGCTGTGCGAAAAGCTTGGCTTTCAAAAGGTTGCTCACTTTGCCGAAGTGGGATATAAAATGAATCGGTGGGTCGATGTTGGGTATTGGGAACTAATCCTATGACACACTCATCCTGATTCTACTATAAACAGTCGCTTCCAGCAGAAGGGGTAGGACGAAGGAGCGAGCAAACTGACGGCAGAATGCCGAGAGTAGTTAACCAACAGCCAAGCACCGATCCGTTGGGCGCGGAGGATACTCCCAATGAATACTCGACGAATGAACATCGCTGTCCTTCTTTCGGGTTTTGCAACTCCGGCCCACGCCGAGATAGACTCAGTTTTAGGATACTATCCATTCAATACAGGCGATGTGTGGCAGTATCGCTACAGATGTGTCGAGTTGTCAAGTCATTGCATCCACAATGATCACCCCCAGTATGATCAAGATTCGTTGTTGCACAGAAGATGATTTCGAGGATATCCTCCTGTTGCTTCATCAACTCTGGCCGGAAAAAGAGATCCATCCCGCGCGACTGCGTGAAGTCTTCCTGACCGGTCTTGGTTCGTCAAATCAAGTGTTCATTTGTGCGGAGATCGACTCCAAAGTGGTTGGGTTTCGTTCACTTGTTGTGAAGAACAATTTGTGGCAAGAGGGAAACCTTGGTCATGTCGATGAATTGGTCGTCGACAAGACGATCCGGGGTCGAGGAATCGGAGGACAATTGTTGCAGGCGATCACCGAGAAGGCAGAAGAGCGAAGGTGCATGAGATTTGAACTCGACTCTGCCTTCCATCGGAAGCAGGCACATGAGTTCTATCTCGCCAACGGGTTTGACAATCGCGCGTATCTTTTCTCCAAGACTCTTAAGATGTAAGGAGCTTGGGCAGGACCGTGATACTATCTTGAGACGGTCCACCTTGCACTTGTATGGACGACGCAGCAGGGGCGGGAACAGCACACTGCCATTCTCAAACCAATCCTGGAGAAAGCACTTGATGAAGTATCATCACATCGGTATTCCTACACAGATACCACAGGTAGGAGAGACGTATCTCGCCAAACATAAGTTGTTTTGCACTGATCACGAGAACAATCCCTTTGGGATTCAATGGATGCGCTACGAGGCGGATTCCCCGCTTCCGGAAATCGTAAAGACCGTTCCACATGTTGCATTTGAAGTGGATGATCTCCAGCAAGCATTGGCTGGAAAGGAGATCCTCATCCAGCCGAACAGTCCATCAGAGGGCGTTGTCGTAGCATTCGTCTTGTGCAATGGCGCGCCGGTGGAGTTCCTAATGTTCGATCGGCAGCGGAATCGCGAGCGGTGATGCGCGCACCAAGGACAAATATATGAAACTCATGAATGTTCTCGGCCGATTCCGTTCCCCCTTGATGAGAGCTCGACTCCAAAAGACATGGCACTATCTCGCGGCATTCGGAGCCATCTTTCAGCTATTCCGAACCAGAGTTCAACAACGGGACTTGTCCCATTCAGCATGAATATTCTCATGTGTGATGTCATGGCCTTGGCAACAGCACGCCGCACAATTGGTAGAGTTCTTGACGAGTTGATTCTCGCTCTGTTGTTTCTTGTTCTGTGCGAGAAACCGCTTGCCGTTGCGATTCCCTTCTGCATCCTCGGAATCGATTGCAGCCGTTTGCCGACCACAAAGAGGAGGTAGTATGAAACATATCGCTATTATCCTGTTCATGCTCTCGGTGAGAGTGTATGCACAAGACTATTTCCCATTGCAAATCGGTAATAGTTGGACATATTGTGGCAAATCCGATACTGTTGTGAAGTGGACTTACCGTATCAAGGACTCTCTCACCAATGGCGGCAAGACGTATTTTCTGTATGGGCGGGACAACTCTGCCAACGACACAATCCGCAAGGATGCTTTTGGAAACATCTGGAAACTCCAGGGCGGGCAGGATTCCCTCTGGTTTGACTTCACGAGAGATAGCGGCGAGGTTTACTCGTTTCCTGCGTACGACACAGCTTCCTATGTCGTCATGGTATTTCGACAATTGACAAAGGAAACCTATTTGGGGACCTTCGTTGACTGCTATGGTTTGGGTTTTGTCGTTCCCAGAGCCATCGATACTGGGATTTTATATACGTTTGCTCCGGGAGTTGGGCTAGCCGAGATAAGCGGAGCTTGGGAGTACGATTTGCTCTTTTCCGCGGTAATAAGGAATACACCATTATTCGTTTCGAACAAGCGTGAAAATGTTCCCGATCGGTTCGAGCTGCGTCAAAACTTTCCCAACCCGTTTAATCCGGCGACCGTGATCACCTATCAGATCCCAACCGGTGGCTTGGTGTCACTGAAGGTTTGCGATCTGATGGGGCATGAAATAGCAACGCTGGTAAACACATGGCAGGCAGCCGGCGAGTACAGGGCCGTGTTCAATGCAAGCAAATTGGCGAGCGGAGTCTATTTCTATATCCTTAAGTCCGACAAATATTCAATGGTAAAGAAGTGTGCGTTCTTGAAATAGCCATGGCTGGCCAGGCCGATCTGTCTCCGAGCGCCGATGAAGAATCAGTAATGTGTAAGACCTCCGATCAACCTTCCGGTCACCTCCAACCCCAAATATTCGTCGAAAAGTGAGGCAGTTTCAATATTTGACAACAAACCTGTCGGACTAGTCGACTGTGATCAACTTTGCACTTGGCAGTGAGGCGGTAATAGTAAACTTTTGATATATTGACGTATATCAATTTGCCATCGATGGATGGCTATCATCGGATTGTTTTGATCTCGGAAAAGGAGACACATGAGATTTGATAGGTATTCTCTTGGAGTGAACAGATTGTTTCCGGTCATGTTCACGCGATCGTGCTTTTTGATTCTTCTTGTTACCGGCTTGTCCAGTTTGATCCCAGTCCATGCGCAGGTGACAAACATTCTCATCGATAGCATAGGCACCGGGAGAGCGTTTGATGGCGTTGGGGGGTTGAGCGGAGGTGGAGGGACATCACGCCTGCTGTGGGATTATCCTGCTCAGCAGAGGAATGAGATCCTGGACTATCTTTTCAAGCCGAACTATGGTGCCAGTATGCAGATCCTTAAAGTGGAAATTGGCGATGATGCAAACAGCACGAACGGAGCGGAGGCGAGCCACATGCGTTCCCGGACAGATTCGAACTATAATCGCGGTTACGAATGGTGGCTGATGGAGCAGGCAAAACTTCGCAATCCCAATATCAAGCTGTATGGATTGGAGTGGGGAGGAGAGGGCTGGTTCAGTGGCGGTATGTGGTCGCAGGATAATATCAATTACATCGTTAGTTGGATTAAACATGCACAGTCCGACCACAACCTGCATATCGATTACATCGGCGGTTGGAATGAATCCGGATGGAACAAGGGTTGGTTTGAAAATCTGAAAAGCGCTTTACAAAGCAACGGTCTGACAACGAAAGTGGTGGCGGCGGATGGTGTGTGGAGTATCGCAGGTGATCTGGCCACCGACCCAGCATTCAAATCGGCCGTGGATATCATGGGTGTCCACTATCCTTGCGGCTGGATGGCGCCCGAGCAGAATTGCACTGACAATACCTACACCCCGATTGCGAAAGGATTAAACATTCCGGTTTGGGCGAGCGAGAGTGGAACTCAAAACTTTGACCTTGGTGCCCTGCCACTTGCGCGAGCGCTCAATCGCGATTATATCGACAGCAAAATGACAGCCTATATCAATTGGAGCCTGATTGCAGCGTGGTATCGCACACTGCCCTATGATGGCGATGGGCTTATGCTTGCCAATCAACCATGGTCAGGCTACTATCACGTCGGCAAGAGTATCTGGGTCATGGCACACACGGCTCAATTTATGGATGTTGGATGGCACTATGTCGATACAGCCTGCGGATACTTTGGCGGGAACCGCAACAACGGTAGCTATGTAACACTGAGGTCGCAGGACAATAAGGAGTATAGTCTCATTGTCGAAACTGTGGATGCAGCCGTTCCACAATCGGCGACGATTACTATCAAAGGCAGTTCATCAAACGATACCGTGCACCTGTGGTCTACGAATCTGAATTCTTCCAATCCGTCAGACTATTTTGTGAAGGACAGCGACATAACACCCATTGGCGGGATCTTGAGTCTCACCTTTCAACCGAAGTGTGTCTACACCATCAGTACCACCACTGGTCAGGAGAAAGGTGCCGCGACATCGCCCCCGTCGGCCACATTGGGACTACCGTATACAGAGACCTTCGATGAAGATACTCTGGGGGCGATACCGAAATATTTCGATTCGATCCAGGGGGCGTTTGAAGTCGATAGCTGCCGAGGTGGTCGAAGTGGAAAATGCATGCGGCAGGAGATCAACCTTGCCCCTATTATGTGGCCCGGAGGCTCTCCAACGCCGCCGCTTGTGGTGGTCGGTGACCCGGGATGGTCCAACTACAAGGTCAGCGTCGATGTGTTGTTGGAACAAGCATCGAGTATCGATCTTATCGGACGATTGGGAGCGCAATCACAGTCATCGCCAGGTGCTTCGCAAGGATACCATCTGAGAGTAAACAATGGGAATTGGAGTCTCCTCAAAGAGGACATCCAAGGAACTGATACGCAACTCTCATCCGGCTCAGAACCGTTCGGGCTGAATGGCTGGCACACTATCGCTCTCAGGTTTGCGGCAGACACTATTCAGGTCGTCATCGACTCGACGTCAATTGTGACTGTAAACGACGGCACGTATAGCTCCGGCCAGGTGGGATTGCTGGTGAGTGCATGGAAGAACGCGGAGTTCGATAACCTCTCGGTCACCAGCACCGGCGAAAATGGGTGGACAACGGTCGATGATGCCGAGATGGGCACGGGACTTGACCAATTCAACTTTGTTGGCTCGGGTTGGCAGCACTGCACCGGATGCGGAGGCGACCTTTACGCACAAACCAATTCGTGGGACAACACAGCAAACGACTCGCTTACCGTTGGATTTATCGGCACAAAGATCAGTTTCTATGGTGTAAAAGACCCGGGGCACGGCATCGGTGCAGCGTCAGTGGATGGTGGGATTGAAACGAGCATAGACTTCTACTCGGCGACTCGCATCGGGGATCAATTGATGTGGACGAGTCCAGTTCTTGCCGCAGGCCTGCATGTCTTTAAACTCCGTGTCACAGGCACCAAGAACACAGCCAGCACTAACGCGTGGGTCGTACCGGATCGGGTGGATATTCTGGAGTCCAGCATCCTCTCTGTCAAAGGAGGAGTTGGTACACCAAATGGATTTCTCTTGTTTCAAAATCATCCAAACCCGTTCAACCCCAGTACCACAATTGTATATCAAGTTTCCGGGAGTAGGGAGTATGAAGTAGGTAGTAGGCAGAAAGCGGAGGCTTTGGATCATGTGAAGCTCGCGGTCTATGATCTGCTCGGCCGGGAAGTGGCCGTTTTAGTCGATGGGTACCAGACGCCAGGTGAGCACCGGGTGACGTTCGATGCAAGGATGCTAGCCTCAGGGGTGTATTTCTACCGTCTGGAAGCAGGTGGCACAGTGCAAACTCGAAAAATGACTCTCTTGCGATAGGAGGGAAATCCGTAATGGTTTCTTCCTACTCTCTACTGCATACTTCCTACTCATAGGTTCATCAAGGCAAGATGGCTCTCGTGCGGTGAAGCCAAGAGTTGGTTATACTTTAGCAAGCAGCGATGAGCAGGTAGCAGGTAGATCGTAGCAGGTAGGGGTTGAGCGATTGAAGGTTGCAGTCTCTTGCATGTTTCTACAAGAAGTGGCTGCGCTGGTCGGCAGCTATCAGTTGGCAGGACAACGCCAAGTGACGTTCGATGCGCAAGGTCTTGCTTCAAGGATATAGTTCTATCGACTCTCAGCAGGCGGCCAAGTTGCGGTGAAGCACATGGTTCTCGTTCGCTAAAGATGGTTGCGTTTTCTACCAACTACGATCTGCCAGCTACCTGCCCCTTGCCCGACCCTCTCTAAGCGGGCAGGCATTGAGCAGAAAGCTTATTCTACTCAAATGACGCGAAGAGTATACTGAGAGTAAGCAGTATGAAGTAAACAGTAAACAGAAAACAGTACACTGTCAACTGTACACTGTTCACTTGTGTGAATGGGTTGTCGTTGTTCCTTGGGGCGATACTCTTGGTCGGCGTAACAGTGAGAAAGAGGGGAGAGGTGGGAAGTCATCCGAGAACTTTCACGTCGGTCGCGCGTGTTAGGCTTTGAAAAAGGGCTATTGCCATGGCAGAAAACAAGACCAAGCCAACCAAAAGCAGTGTGACTGCTTTCCTGAACAAGATCAAAGACCGTCAATTGCGCGATGACTGTTTTGCGATTCTCAAAATGATGCAGGAGGTTTCGAACTGTGAACCGGTCATGTGGGGAAGCGCAATTATTGGTTTTGGGACCTATCACTATGTCTATGAAAGTGGTAGAGAAGGAGATACAGTGATTATCGGCTTTTCGCCGAGAAAGCAAAACATCAGCATTTATTTGATGGGTGGATTGAAGAAGATTGAGAGTGAACTTTCCAAATTGGGGGAACACAAAACCGGCAAAGGATGCCTCTATATTAAGTCGCTCAGTGGCGTGAACACCGGGGTTCTCAAGAAGATCTTTGCTCAAGCCATGAAGACAGCACATCACAAAAGTGTGTAGACGTTCTGAATCGATGGCTCCTGCTCGACGTGCTCGGCTTGGCACTTTCTGTGTGAGGAGATGATTGGTGGGCGGAGGGTTGCACATCTGGATGAACCGGTCCGAAGGTCTGGCCATCGTGCAGGAGAAACTCTCAGAGTTTCACGGAGGATGTCATGTTCGTTCAAACCATACCTGAAGCAGGAGCGGAGGGGAAGCTCCGCGAGATCTACGAAGCCGATAGGAAGAACTTGGGGTATGTGCCCAATCACGCCATGGTCTTTAGTCTGCGACCTGAAGTTCTGGAAGCTTGGCGTGCCTTTCAAGGGAGTATTCGAAAGAACCTCCGGCTGAGGCGCTATGAGTTGGTCACGCTCGCAGCTGCAAAAGCCCTGAATTGTCGATACTGTCTCCTTGCTCACGGCGCTATCCTTACCAAGAATGGGATAAGCGTGGATCAACTCCGCGCGATCCTTGGGAACTTCCGTGACGCGGGGTTGGAACGTGCGGAGGTTGCCATGATGGAGTTTGCCCAGAAGATTGCACGGAGTGCGAATGAAATGACCCAGGCGGATGTTGACACGCTGCGAAACCTGGGATTTGAAGATATCGAGATTCTTGACATTACGCTGGCGGCGACAATGCGCAGCTTTGCGAGCAAGACGTTTGATGCGCTTGGCGCCACGCCGGATCCTGTCTACCACGAACTCGAGCAGCAACTGTCCGACCTGCTTCCGGCGTGATGGTGCCTGCCACACTGGCTCTCCCTTCGGGATTGTCGGCGGCAGGAAATGGATTGCCCTAGGCAATCGAAAGTGCCTGCCCTTGGAATTATTCGGTGCTGTGAGCACATCCTCCCCTTGAAGTGGAGCCGCTATGAAATACCTCGTTCTCAGCATAGCTCTCATTTCTTCCCTCGCCGGATGCAATGACAACGGGAACCCGACGTCGCCGATGGCGGATTCTGTTGAGTTAAACAATCTGGTGATATCACTGACCCTTCCTGCGAAATCATTCAGGATTGGTGACACATTGGATGCGAAGATCGAGGTCTACAATCCAACGTCAGTAGAAGAGCAGTTCAGTGCACAGCTGGGGGGTTATGAGTGGTCGTTGACGAGGAGGGGCCAATCGAAATCAATTATGATCTCCTCCGGGCTACCACGGGCCGCAATATTCAGTTATCCCATAAAACCACATCAAACTGTTGAGATCAAAGAATTCCCAATTCGCGCTGCCATAAAGGACTACTCATCGGGTGTACCCGTAACGTCTGTCGCACCCGGATACTACATATTAAACGTGAAGATTTTCCATGTGAATCCTCGCATTAAATTTGTCTCTCTCAGCGTCTTGCTCTCTCTGTGGGAGGTTATTCCCCCAATCCCCATCAAATAAGGAGATTGTTCCTCTGAAAACCGGCACGCCATATGATTTCATTGTGCAATGGTGGCTTCCCATTGTTCTCGCGTTGGTTGTGCTCACGCGGGTACCGTTTTTGTGGACCGGGTACGGCGCCGATGGTGATGCGTGGGAGGTAGCGAAATCCGCTTCGCTTCTTTGGCACACGGGGGAGTACCATGAATCCCGACTGCCTGGTTATCCTCTTCACGAGATCATTTCAGCGCCATTTGTAGGATTGGGCGGGGCGCCATTGTCAAACGCTGCAACGCTCGTTGCAACGTTGGCGGCCATTGTCGTTTGGAGCAGAATCGCACATCAGGTTGGCCAGCACAGGAAGCTCCTCGTTGTTGCCTTTGCTTTTGCGCCGGTTGTGTGGCAGCATTCAGCCGTCACGCTCGACTATATGTGGTCCCTACTGTTCATTCTTCTCTCGTTGTATGCCGTACTGCGACAAAGAACACTGCTCGCCGGTATTGCCCTCGGCATAGCGGCCGGATTTCGCCCATCGAATGCTGTTGCCATCGTTCCCTTTGTATGTTTGCTGTATCTGCAAAAACAGGATACCAGGCGTATCATGGTCTTTCTGTTTTCGGCAATCGTAACATCTGCGGTGGCGTTCACTCCTCTGATGCTGAGATATGGAGTGTCGGGTTGGGTCATTGCAACGCGACTACAAATGAGTGATGTTCTCCATCCAAGCCCCATGATGCGTTGCATGGCATTCTGTTATCGCACGCTGTATTTCGTCGGGCCAATAACCTTTGCGATTGTTGGATATGTTTGCTGGAAAGGTAAAGCGGTGATGTTGAATTGGTTTCGCTCGCATGATCCCATAATGATCACTTCACTTGTTGGGATAAGCACTTTTCTGCTCCTGTTCCTCTGGCTGCCGTTGGATCGGGCATATCTTCTGCCCGCTCTTCCCTTCCTGTTGCTGTTGGTCGACAGATTGTCTTCGCAACGGATGTTCATGGCATTCACATTCTTCCTTGTGCTGTCGGCGCTGATTACCTTTGATGTGGTCGATGCAAGCAGCCGGCGTGCATTCAAACTCAATATTCATTCCGGAATGGTGGTTGAGGAACTTGCCAACAGGAGGGAACTGCTTCACGCCAATGACCAGAAGTGAATTGCCGACCGAGTTATCAACGGAGGAGAAGCAGCTTCATCGTTTGTGAAAACCCTTCAGCCTGTAGCCTGCAGTAATACACGCCACTGCTCAAATCACCTCCATTGAACTGTACTTCATATGCGCCGGCAGGTTTCTGAGCATGAAGAAGGGTGGAGACCTTCTGTCCACGGATGTCGCCGCCGATGAAATTCCGCCAAACAGGTTGAGATACGTGAGACTATCAGGAATCGGGGTATTCGACAATTTGCGAAAAGCGAAAACCAGCGATGGTCCTGTCTGGAAAGATAGTCTTCAAGGGCGAAATCCTCGCCTAGGTCTAAAGCAAGTGTTCGAAGTGTCATGGTGTGAACAACATATAGCAATACAGCGGTTATGAATCCGACAGACACGAATGGGGGTGAGGGAATTGGATTTGCCTCGGCGAGCACTTAAACCCTGAATGGGTATCCAGAGTCAAAGCGAAGAAGGCAAACACTTAGGGTGGACCGATATAACATTGCCGAGTCTCAAGGCGAGGTCCTCACCACACCGTGTCAACCCCAGGTGGTACCAGTGACCGTACAAACATTCCAACAAAGGTCATCTATGAAAAACTTCTCCATTGGCTTTCTGCTCCTCACTCTTCTGTGCGGATGTTATTCAGGTACGTTCAAGTATGTTCCGTCAAATTCAAATCTGCCAATTACAAAATCCATCGAGGTGGAAAAGTCAAAAGATTCCACATGGAATCAATTGGTGGCCGGGTTGTCTTCGAATTTCTTTGCAATCAACACAATGGACAACAAGTCCGGCTTCATTAATTTGAGTTATGCCGTTGACCCTGAACAATATGTGGAAGGTGGCGAACTCCATTACACTGTTCGCGACCATAGCAATGAGTATTTGCAGACGTACAATTTCCCTGCGACCAGGGCCAATGTAGCCTATCAAGCCCTGATCGACGGCAGTCCCCACCAACTCAATCGGCAAGTGGATCTCAGGGGGAAGATGAACATTGTGGTGTCCGAGATATCGCCAAGTCGATCCCGAGTCACGGTCAACATCAACTATGTTCTCAATGTGAATGTCTCCGGTTATGCGGACTACCATGAAACACTGTCCCTTATTTCTGGAGAGTTTGCCAAGTCGTCGGTTGATAGTGTAGAATACTGTTCAAACGGCAAACTGGAAGAGGCCGTATTGGCGTTGGTCAGATAAGTTGCCCTGGCCTCGTTGGTAGAAGTCCACGGGAAGGGGGAGTTCGTTGTGGGTCTCCAATCAAGGACTTCCCGATTTTCGCTTCCAGAAGAGAAAGTCTGTCAAGTGTCGTGGGCACAATATTTCTGACCTCCCCCAAGACCTTTGAGGTCCAGGGCCCCACAACCAGGCAAATCGGACAAATGGACCTTGATACAATAGCCACCGCCCTTCGCATCTCTAGCGCGTGACCCTCGAAATCCTCCTTGGACGCCAATGATTTGGTCGTTTGGAACGATTCTCTCCTAGGTTTATGTTCCTTTTCTTAAAGGTGTAGCGCTAAACCTTGTCTTCCGACTGGGCAGCTGTCAGTCCACCAACTCCTCCTGTCATCCGGCCTGCTTGGTTGCAGGATCCAATGGCACCCCTAAGAGAAGTGTTCGTTGCTTCTTCATCCCATTTATGCCATCCAATATCAGAGGAGGAGTATCGATGAAGATTGGTTACGTCGTTTCCTTGGCACTGGCGTTCCTGGCGGGAGCGTGCAGCAAGAGTGATACCCCCCCCAGTGCTCCCTCCGAATCTGCGCCGGGGGTCGTATCGCGGATCTATGTGAATCCTGCCAGCGGGTCAGACGGAAATCCCGGCACAGACGCCGCCCCGTTGAAAACAATCAACAAGGCTTTGTCGCTCGCTCAGGCCGGACAGCGTGTTGACCTTCAGGCTGGAACGTACGATGCGGCAAGCGGCCAAACGTATCCGGACACGATTCCCACAGGTGTCACGGTGGAAGCTGTGAGTGCCGGTCTTGCGGTTCTCGTCGGTGGCAGTGGAGACGTCGCCTTCGCAGCGACGGGGAATGACACCACCCGGTACCTTGCGTTGCGGGGATTCCGGTCGGTACTGCAGACAGCTTCAGGCATCCATGTGGAATTGTCCATGAGTGTGGACAACATCATTGGAGACGCGTTCGACTTGTCGAGCAATGCGCAGGTGGTTATGACGGGGTGCACTCTGACTAATTCAGGCGTGGCGTCAATGACGGACATTGCACGATTGACGTTGAATGCCACGGCAATCAGCGGACAGCCAAATTCCGAATATATCATACTCGTGAAAGCGGCGACACTCCTCATGAACGGTTCGAGCATGAGCGATGCAAAGACAACGGGAGTCGATATGCGAGATGTCTCCGTGGCGACACTCATTGGTTGTTCGATTTCAAAGGTGAGTTATCAGGGGGCCGGCGGGAGCAGTTCGGTCGACATGTCCGGCTCATCGAGCCTTACGTTGCGATCCACGAACGTGAGCGGAGCGTATGGACCAGTGGTGCTCATGAGGGATCCGGGGACGTCGGTGACTGTCAGGTCATGCAATTTTTCTGGGAATGGCACCGGTTCGGGATATCCGGAACTCTGGCAGGAGGCGGGGAATCTCGATATTGACAGCTCGTACATCTACGGGGCCACATCGTCAGGGTTTGTTTTTCAGGGGGGCTCATTGTCGATTCGCAACACGACCGTGCAAAGCATGAGTGAAGCCGGTATTAGTGCCGCAAATGGGACTTCCCTGATACTGAGAAACACAACGATATCTTCCTGCAAGTGGGGGATTCTTCTGAACGGACCTGGTGGCTCTGCGGACCTGGGGAGTGCATCGAGTCCTGGAGGTAATACCTTTACCAACAATTCAATATGTGGAATACGGGTGAGCTATTCCGGCGGCTTGACCGTTCTTGCGGTTGGGAATGTCTGGGTCCCGAACATGGAAGGGGCAAATGCAAACGGGCAATATGCGAGCGCACTGGTTACCGGTCCGGTAAATGTTGCGTCCCCTACGAATTACACCATCGATTCGAATGGAGGGAAGATTCAGTTCTGATGCAATGAACTGGCGAGGGGGATCTCGCGGCAGAGGACCGGCAGTGTTGTCCAAAGGGTACACTCCTCTTCGCGATTCCTCTTAATCACCTGTAATACTTTCATACACTGGTGATCACGCTCGAACTGGTCCTTTAACGGTTATCGTGACGCTCCGCTACCTGATGCGGATAGCCCCGGCGTTCATACCGGCGATGTTCGACGCGATGATGGTCTGCCACCTGCAGGCGAACATGGACTCGAGTGCGTGGATGGTGGACAACATGGCGTCTGTGATGGCTTGCCGTTTTCACGTGGATGTCGAGTTGTGAACTGGCGATGGAACTGCAAAAAAGCGCCATCACCGCGACAGTCAGACTGATTGCAATGGATCGTATGTGTGTCATGAGCAACTCCGTGATTGGTCGTTTCCTTCATCATGAACCTGTCACAGTGTACCCAGGATAACATCCTAAACACATAGACCAACAGGATGAATGAGTAGCTAACTACACTGTATGAAGGCGAGGGGCCAGAATAGGTGTTTGCAGCACCATTATCGAGATAGGCACTCAAAGAGGAGATGAAACAGGGTCATCTTGGAAACCCGATGGGTGGCAGGATTTTTTCAAGAAAACAGCAAGGGCTCCGTTCCCGGAGCCTTGCTCTTTGGTGTTAAGGTAACACCGTGCTTGCGCTCATCAACAATCATCAGTCTTTCACGTACGCACCCATCCCCACGTTGGCTATTTCCAGGTCTTGTTCGCTGGTGGCGCCGCTGAAGACTGTCAGGAGGTATCCGGAGGGTATTTTCTTGATCACTCCACCCTGGAAACCAAATTCCCCCTGGTATGCCGCTCGCACCTTGCTTCCGCTATTGATTTTTGTGTCGGCCATTTCCGCCGCTTTGGAATACGCAATCCCAATAAAATTGTACCCCGGGTACTCGCTCTTCTGGGGATCGTCGGCAAGCACCTTGTTGGCCACCACAGCCTTCATGCGGGAAACCCATGAAAAGCCGGCGCTGTCCATACTTGCCACGACTATCACCCCCTTCACGCCGAGCTGTTTTGCATGATTCTCCATCGCCGCTATAATCTTGTCTGCCGTAGCTTCAAAATTGCTCATCGTATTTTCGTCCATGGTTGTGCTTGCCTTTTCTTTGCTCTCACTGAGAGGTTGCATGGATAGCTCTGTGGAATAGGAGTCTCGAGATTCTGTGGACGAGGCGACCTCCGGTGCGCTCCCTCCGAGCATTCCAGAAGCCGGCGCGGCGCTCTGTAAGGCGTTGTCACCTGCCGAACTGCGACCAGTCGCCAGGAGCGAAGCCAAAAGAATAGCTACAAGAACATTCCCTCGGAACATGGCTGTCATGCCTCCTTGTTGTTGATTTCCTGCATTGTCCATCCTAAGCATAACACATCTTGCATTCATTCGGTTTTCTTTCCCGTTGAACGGACCGTTGCCAGTTCATGGCTGATTTTTTCGAGAACCGATTCTTTTAACGGGTAAATGAACATGAAGGCCGCGGCAAGGAGTGCCCCAAGGCCGGGATATATGCTGAGCATCATGCGGATTCCGTTTTGCGTTGCTTCGGTTTGCTCGATATTCGCCTGGTAGCCATAGATGGCCAATATCCAGCCTACCATGGCAATGCCGATGGAGGCGCCGAATTTCTGGGACATGGATGCCGCTGAGAATACCAATCCTGTGGCACGGCGCCCGTTCTTCCACTCAGAATAATCTGCCGTGTCAGCATACATTGACCAGACCAGGGGAAAGATGATGCCGGCGTTAATACTGATCAACGACTGGAACAGGAGAATCATGGTAATGCTGGTCCTGTCCAACAGGAAGAATATGAAACTGAGAATCGCAGCATTTACCATGGCAATCAGAAAGGTGTTCTTCTTGCCAATTTTGTCGGAAACGGGCTTTGCCAGCACCACGCCGACAATATTGGCCGCTTGTCCCAGCAGCAGGTAAATCGTGCTGATGGCAAGAATCATGGACGAACTGAACTGGACGTTGTTGATACCCTTGAAATAATAGAGGAAGTAGTAGACCGCTGCTCCATCACGGATGGTGTTAAAGAAGATCGTGGCAATACCGGCCCCCACAAGAATGAACCACGGACCATTCTTTCCGAGATCCTTCAGGTCGTCCTTGAGCGCAGCCTTGACGCCGGTTGGTTTCACCTTTTCACGGGTAAGAAGGAACGTAAACAGGAAGAAGATCACCGCCAGGATGGCGATGACGATGACCGCCTTTTGGGTTCCCGAACGGTAATTGATCTCCTTGAGCGCAATGTTCCGGATCGTAATCGACTTCGGGTCAATCCCCTTGCAGGCAAACAGCAGATCGGCCGGATGCGCAAGATTGTCTCTGCTTGTGATTTGATCCAGCTTGATCTTCACATCGCAAGAGGCGCCCGTGCGCAATAATCCCAAGGTGTCTTTCCCTTCCGCAAACGAGAACCCGTCAAAGCGCTTCGTTTTGGTATTTAAGACGCCAAGACTAAATGCATCGTTTGTGCTGGTGTTTACTTTAGCGGTGATGAAGAGGAGAGAATCAACGGAATTTGTCAGGGGCGAATCTTGAGTTGTTCCATCCCAAACAGTTATTCTGCTTGTGGTCTTTGCCACGGTATCTGTCAGTTCAACAGTTCTCGTGGACGAAAACTCGTTGAACGTGCGGGTTCCAAATCCGTCGAAGAGGGGCTGGAAAATTCCCAGGACAAGGAAGCTTCCGCCGAACGCAAAGATGAAACGATAGGTAGCGAGGGTTGTTCGTTGTTTCCCATCATCGGTCATGACGCCCATGAGTGAGGCATAGGGAACATTGATCATGGAGTAGATGAGCATCATCATCGAGTACGTTACATACGCATAGACTATTTTTCCACTTGTGCTGAGTTCGGGGGTGGTGAAAGTCAGTACCACGAGCAAGCCTGCTGGGAACGCCACCCAAAGCAGATAGGGTCTGAATTTTCCCCAGCGTGTGTTCGTACGGTCGCCGAGGATGCCGACGAGTGGTTCGAGGGCGGCATCGCCGACGCGGGTTACCAGAAGCAAGGTTCCTACAACGGCGGCCGGAATACCGAAAATATCGGTATAGAAGAACATGAGGTACATGCCGAAAATCTTCCAGAGCATGGATGATGCGGCATCGCCGAAGCCATAACCGACTTTCTCGCGAAGTGTCAGGGGTGGCATTGTTTCTGTCATGGCGGGATACTCAATTGTGGTGGAGTGTGATTATTCCTGAGTGCCGCTGAAGCGCGCAGCCGGGCGCAATGCTTGTTGGCATAAAAAAAGAAGGGCTCCGTTTCCAGAGCCCTTAGTCGATAGTGTTACATCGTGCACAGTTGTTCATCGTTCGCCCCCGCTTTCAACTCATTGTCAGTTGTCGATGGACAATTGTGGATTGTCGATTGTTGAGTGCCCTCAACGTGATCGCCCAAATCATGATATCCAAAACACGGGCGCCTTTATTCCCGTAGTCCTTCCAATACGGTGCTACTTCAATCCACGATGGTCAATCTACGATCCAGAACTTTTAACTCATTGTCAGTTGTTGATGGACAATTGTAGATTGTCGATTGTTGAGTGCCCGAAGGGGGACTTGAACCCCCAAGGCCTTGCGGCCACTAGCTCCTGAAGCTAGCGCGTCTGCCAATTTCGCCATCCGGGCTTCAAATTCGTGCTGTTTTCGCCTCTCGATAACTTACACCGACCCTTTTCAAGCAAACATATGTAAGGTTTTGGTAAGATTTTATATCGGGTGTTATCAGGGCGTAACGGCTTATGTTGGAATAATGTAAGGAAAACTACGCAAAAAGCCAAAGCAGTATTTCAGCTTCCGAACAACTCACCAATGCGGTGCTCTCTATATAATAGCATCGTGCATCTCATCCAGGGGACCCGGTCGACCGGCCGGGCTCC
>Ga0265330_10000647_pt1 | contig 22396 bp, 16 predicted proteins | sample 41919metaG_FD_202083 | JGI IMG/M metagenome (GOLD analysis project Ga0265330, IMG submission 202083) | Rhizosphere microbial communities from Carex aquatilis grown in University of Washington, Seatle, WA, United States - 4-19-19 metaG | ecosystem: Host-associated > Plants > Roots > Rhizosphere... | reverse complement strand
TTGTCCCGCATTTCTCCTGTACAGAACCACCTCCAGCGGGGGAAAGGGGGAATTGTGCCTATCTGGTGGTGCCACAGTGCCCAGAAGTTCGCGGCGGTCTGCCGCCGCAAACTTCTGGGCACCCCTGAGGCGGAGCCCGACGCTCTTGACGACGGCGCCACCCATGTGCTTCGAGCGGCCAACCTCTGCCCCGGCAGTTGGGACGCCGCGAACGGCGCAGATTGTGTAATCTCTGGGCTGACCTCCTCATGGCCTCGCCTCCTGTCCTCACCGCAACGCTTCTGGTCACTAGCCGGGACCGCACCGGTCTGGTGGCGGCGTTGTCGAACTTCGTCTTTCAGCACGGCGGCAACATCCTGGACGCGGACCAACACGCCGAGAGTGAGAGTGGCGAGTTCTCCATGCGCCTGGTGTGGGATCTGAACGGGTTCTGGCTCGATCGTCAGGCGACCCGCGCCGGGATCGAGGCACTCGCCCGCCAATTCGACCTGCGCTGGGAGCTGACATTCTCGGACGCGCGGCCGCGGGTCGCCGTGATGGTCAGCAAGGCCTCGCACTGCCTGTACGACTTGATGCTCTGCCAGCAGCTGGGGGATCTGGGCGGCGAGATCGTCCGGATCATCTCGAACCACGACACGCTGGCCAATGTGTGCAAGCACTTCGATGTGCCGCTGACCGTAATCCCCGTAGATCGAGACCAGAAAGCGGCAGCCGAAGCCAAGCAACTCGCGCTGCTGGACGAGCTGAGCATCGATCTCGTGGTGCTCGCGCGCTACATGCAGATTCTGTCGCCCGCATTCGCGGAGCGCTGGCAGGGACGCATCATCAACATCCACCACTCGTTCCTGCCCGCCTTCGCCGGCGCGCGGCCCTACCAGCAGGCCCAACAGCGCGGGGTCAAGGTCATTGGTGCCACAGCCCACTACGTGACCGCGGAGCTGGACCAAGGCCCAATCATCGAACAAGACGTGTGCCGAGTCTCTCATCGCGATACCGTCGAAGACATGATGCGCAAGGGACGAGAACTGGAGCGGCTGGTTCTCACCCGGGCTGTGCGCCTCCACCTTCAGCAGCGGGTCGTGATATCTGGCAACCGCACTATCGTGTTTGGTTGACTCGCGACGCCTCTGTCGTCGATAATCTAGGCATTGGGCTGTGCGGTTTCGCTGGAAGGAAGGAGATCCTCATGAAGATCTGGCTGGTCGCAGTCGTACTGCTGGCAGCAACAAGCGCCAGCGCAGCGCCAAAGAAGGCTGCAAAAGAAGCAGCCAAGCCGACCGTGGATCCCAACACCGAAGTGGCCAAGACCCATGGTGGCAAGGTCTGGGTGGTGTCTGATTCGATTCCCTCGGTCGAGGGAGCCGAGTTGGGCAAGTGGCTGACCGCGCATCCTGCCAACGCGGAACTCACCTGCAAGAATCACGAAGATAGGTGGGCCATCAATTTCTTGGCGGTGTTCAAGAAGCCGCCGGCCAAGGGTCCGATGACCGTCATGTTTGTCGACAAGAAAGAACCCAAGATCATCGTGGACCAGGTCTCGCCGCAGACGCCGGGCGCGGCGTTGGTGTACCAGGAAGGCTACGACCTGGAACAGAACAACGGATTCAACAAGGGCCACACCTACGTCATCAAGGTGGGCCAGCTGATCAAGGGCAAGTTCCAACTCTACGCCAGCGGCGACATCACCCTGAAGTAGCCGAGCAACGAGGCGCGGAGGCTGGAGGGTTCTTCCCGCTCCGCCATGCTACGATTGCTTTTGCTGCCCGACTCGGTGCAGACGACAACCGCCATTGGCTACCGACGCTGACCGCACGAAACCCCACCCTCGCCCCGGCGACGAGCTGTGCCTGACGGTCGACCGTCTGGCCTACGGGGGCGAGACGGTGGGCCGGCACCAAGGGCTCGTGGTGTTTGTCTCAGGCGCGGCGCCAGGTGAAACCGTGCGCGTGCGCGTGCGCCGGGTGCAGCGGCGGCACCTGGAGGCGGATGTCGTCTCGGTAGAAGAATCCTCACCCGAACGCGTGTCTCCGCGCTGTGTGCACTTTGCCCAGGGCTGCGGCGGCTGTACCTGGCAGCACGTGGACTACGCGTGCCAGCTGCGGGCCAAGGAAACCGCTGTGCGCGACAGCCTGGGCCGGCTGGCCGGGCTGCGGGATCTCTCCTTGCTCCCTATCATTCCCGCACCCAGTCCCTGGAACTACCGCAACAAGATGGAGTTCGCATTTCACCCCGACGGCGTGCTCGGCCTGCATCCGCGCGGGGCTTGGCACAGCATTCTGCCCCTGCGCGAGTGTTTTCTGGCGCCACCGCTGACGGTCGCGCTGGTCAAGGCCGCGCAAACCTTCGCGCGTGATGCGAATCTGTCGCTGCACGACCCGCGCACTCATCAAGGGCTGCTGCGCGAGTTGGTGGTGCGCCAGAGCCACGGCACCGGCGAAACCATGCTTGGCATTGTCACCAGCCCAGGCCCCTTCGCTGCCGCAGCCGCCATGGCCGAACGTCTGGCCGCCGTGGACGCCAGTGTGGTGAGCGTCGTGCGCAGCATCCGCGCTTCGGCGGACACCTCGGCTCCTTTGCAGCAAACCACCCTGCTGCGCGGCCAAGACCACATCACCGAAACCATTGGCGGCCTGAGTTTTGGCATCGGCATTGAAACCTTTTTTCAAACCAACTCGGTGCAGGCCGAACGTTTGGTGGCCCTGGTGCGCGAGCTGGCTGGCGACATCGCCGGAGCGCTGATCATCGACGTCTACTGTGGTGTGGGCATGTTCACCCTGGCCCTGGCCGCCGCCGGTGCCAAAGTCGTGGGCATCGAGCTATCGACCAGCTCAATCGCAGGGGCGCGCATCAACGCCGAGAACAACGGCCTGCGCGAGGCCCGGTTTTTCGCCGGTGACGCGCGCACGGTCTTGCCCCAGGTTCTGGCCGAACACGGGGCTCCGCGCGTGGTGGTGCTCGATCCGCCGCGCGCCGGCGCCGGAGGCAAGGTCATGCGGCGAATTGCCCGCGCGGCCCCTGCGCGCATCATCTACGTGTCGTGCAATCCCACCACGCTGGCGCGCGATCTCGTCGAGCTGGAGCCCTTCGGCTACCGTGTTTCCGTGGTGCAACCGCTGGATCTGTTTCCCCAGACCTACCACGTGGAGACCGTGGTCGCGCTCGATCGCCATGCTATCCTGACTGATTCGGTTCCGCCGTCGGTGCATGAGTCCGAGTGAACCTCCCCGTATCATGAAGCGTGCGCACAATCCCGTCTCTCTTTCAGGCATTCTCAAGGGAATCCCACGCGGGTTCGACGCCAAGCCGATCTGGGCGCAGCTGAACGTGACCTGGCGGTGCAACCTCAGCTGCCACTACTGCACCGAATACGACAACAGCAAGGGCCACGTCCCAGCATCCGAAATCTACGCCCGCATCGACCGATGCAAGGAACTGGGCGTGATTCACACCGACCTCATCGGCGGGGAGCCGCTGCTACACCCGGATATCTTCCCGCTCATGCGCCACGTGGTACGCAGCGGAATGTCGACCGGGATGACCACGAATGGATTTCTGCTGACCGAGGACAAGCTCGACGCGCTTATCGACCTGGGCATGGGTCGCATCCAGATCTCGATCGACGGCCTCAACCCGTCGCCGGGAACCCCCAAGTCGCTGCGAACCCTGCGCAACAAGATCGACATGGTCGCGCGCCGCGGGCTGTGGTTCTACGTCGCGGCGGTGCTCTGTCCTGAAACGCTGGACGAAGTGATTCCCCTGGCCGAGCACTGTTTCGAGCTGGGCGTGCCCATCTTCTTCTCCCTGGTGCACGAACGCGGCCGGCTCCAGCCCGGACCATTCGACGAAAGGTACCTGGAGAAGCTGCGCTGGCTGAGGCAGAAGAAGCGCGAGGGAAAACCCATCTCCAACCCGTACTATCTCATCCGCTATTTCGAGCGCGCCTTGGCCGGCCGACCCATGCGCTGGACCTGCCGCGGGGGCAACAAGGCCTTCTACGTCTCGCCCGAGGGAGATTTCCAGTACTGCTACCACGTCGCGCCCCTGCGCCCCTTTGCCGAGATTACCGCGCAAGACATCCGCAACTCGCGCGGACGCAAGGGCTGCGAGGACGGCTGCGGCGTGGATTGCATGATTCGGACCTCGCTGCCGTTCTCCAACCGCGCCTGGGTGATCGGACACGAGATGGCCGAGCGGGCGCGCGGGCTGAGCAGCCGGCTCGGGCTGACCGGATTGGGAACTACGCCGCCGCCGGTTGCTCCGGTCGGGAGAAACGCGAGTTGAACACCACCCAGCGGTTCATCGGGTAGTTCCAGCCGAGATAGACCAGAACCGCCACCAGGAGTTTCGAGACGGGATAGGGCAGACCGAAGAAACGCGTGAAAATCCACACGCCGCCGGTGTGCAGGCCAGACGCGGCCGCCTGGACCAGAACGAAGCGAAGAAACTGCATCGAACGCGGTTGCCAGGCCACGCGGAACGTCCACCAGCGATTGATGGAAAAATTGGAAAGCGAACCGACGACCGTCGCGATCCAGGTCGCCAGCACGTAGTCGACACCGGCCAGCTCGACCAGGCCGGTCAAGGTGAAAAAGTCCAACCCGATGGTAAAAGTCGAGGTGAGCGAGTTGCGCCAGAAAGTGCCCGGAACGGGCGCAATCGGCGGCGACGCAGCCGCGGCTTTCAAGCGCCGGCCCTTCGGCGCGTGCGCCAGCCCTGATACAGCAACAGCACCGAGGGCAAAACAATCACCGCCGTGGCCAGACAGGTCAGCTCGCCCAAGACGGCGAACAGGCCAAAAAGAAACAGCCCCCGGTTCTGCGCCACCAACAGAGAAGAATAGCCAATGATGGTCGTGGCCGAGCACAGGCTGACAGCGCCTCCGGTGGCGCTGATCGCCGCCGTGACGTCGGAGCGTCCGTCCTGCAAGTAGCGACCCATCACGTTGACCGCATAGTCCACCCCAATGCCAAAGGTAATGGGAAAGGCAATCAGGTTGATGAAGTTGATGCGCACGCCGAGGTAGATGGTCGCCGCGAGCATCCAGCCCACCCCCACCACGAGCGACCCGATCACAAATGGGGTGGCGAGGCTGGCGCGGAACAGAACCACCACCACCAGCACCACGCCGACGAAAGCGAGCAGCGAGGCGAGCGGGCCGTCGCGGCTCATGCAAGAGAGGATATCAGCCGTCACGGGCAAGGCGCCGGCCACGCGGGCCGGGACGCCCGACGCCGAGGCGGCGAGGACGCGCAATTGCTCGACGAAGCTGGACATGTCGGGGCCGTACCAGGCGGTCTGCGTCGGCCGGGGAAACACGAGAATGGTCCGCCCCAGGGTTCCATCCCGCTCGCGCAGCCCGGTGAGCAACCCCTCGGGCAAATTGGCCGCCGTGATGGAAGGCATCGGCCCGTTTCCCAGAAAACCATCGAGTTTGTCCTGCTCCTCGGGCGAAAGCTGCGCGCGGATCCTGGGCGTGAGTTTCTTACGCAAGCGCTCGACGATCCGCTGCTTCTCCGCCTGCCCGACGGGAAGCACATCGTCGGCCGTCACGATCGAGGAGATGCGCGCCGACAGCGGTGCCCGGTTGGCAGCCTCGCGCAGGTGGGTCGCGATGGCGCGGGTCTGCTCCACGTTGTCCGCCAGAATCACGGTGGGCGTGACCTGGCGCCCGAGAAGCTTGTCCATCCTGGCGCCCCAGTAGCCTTCACCCGAGACCCAGGTGTCGCGGCGCCGGAGCTTGCCCAGGTCGTACTCCAACTGGTCGGGGCCGAAGTGGCGGAGCTGGAAAAGAGCCAGCAGCGTGAGCACCAGCGCAACCGCGGCGAAAGGCCAGGGAGAGCGCGCGATGCGATTGGCCAGCAACACCATGGGCCGCAGTCGCGCCGCCTGCTCGCTGAGCGGTCGCAGCCGGCCCTTGTCCAGCCAGGCGATGAGCGAGGGTGAAAGCAGGAAGGTCGCAACCCAACACAGCACCATTCCCAATCCGCCGATGACGCCGAACTGGCGAAACCCGCGAAAATCCATCGCCACCAAGGACCCGTACGCCGCCGCGGCCGCCAGCGCCGCCGACAGTGTCCCCACCCGGGTCCCTGACAGGCTGACGGCCAGCGACTCCTCGATGGAAACGCCTCGCCGTCGCGCCTCGACGTAGCGGGCGAGCAGCACGATGCCGAAGTTGATGCCATTGCCCACGATAATCGAGCCCAAAAAGGCGGTGTTGGAGTTAAGCGCGGTGATGCGCCAGGGGGGCAGGCTGGCCAGGGCAAACGCGGCCACCGCGCCGATGGCCAGCGGGGCCAGAAGAATCGGCACGGCGGCTGCCCAGCGGTAGTAGAGCACCAGGGCGATGACCACCAGGACGATGACCAGCACCGACGAAAAGGTCAGGTCCACCACCAGCGCCGACATCTCCTCGACCGAGATGGGCACGTCGCCAGTGAACCCGACGCGCATCCCCTGGGCATAGTGGCCCGGACCGCCCAATTCGGCCAGGTCGTGGCGTACCCGCTCGAGCAGCGCGCCCGCCTTCTTGGTGCCGGTCGAGTAGCTGCCCACCTCGACCAACATGAGGGTGAGGCCGAGGCTACGGCTGGAGAAGCGATCCCCGCGCAGTCCGGGCTCGTCGAGCCGCGACTGGTATCTTTTTTCCAGGTCCGACACGTCGAGCGAAGGGGCTGGCTCACTCTCGTCGAGGAGCATGTCCTGATCCTTCATCAGCTCGTAGTGGATGCGGTCTTCGATGCGCTGGCGTAGGGTTTCGAGATCCGCCAGATCCATGTACAGGGGCTTGTGCTGCTCGATAAAACGCCGCTCGCTGGCCGTCCCCAGGCGAACCGCCCGCACCATGTCCGGCGGGTAGGCGCGCACGCGGGCCGCTAGGTCGTCGAGCAGACGCTCGCCTGCGGGCAGATTGTCGGCCACGCCCACGTCGACCAAGACGCCGAGAAAGAGCAGCCCGGGCATGCGCAAGCGCAACTCGTCGACCGCGAGGACGCTGGGCGCGCTCCGGGGGAGCAGTTCTTCAAGATCGCTGCGCAGGTTGAAGTAGAGCCTAGCGGTGGCCAGCGCCGACGGCACGGCGAGCGCGATGGCGAGCAGCCACAGGAGCCGGCCGTGTCTGAGCGCCCACGCAACAAAGGCGCGAGAGCGCGGGCCAGGGAGGACCGGGGAAGACATCAATTGGGCGAAACCGATGCAGCTTGGGCCAAGGAGGCTCGAAATGTAGCAGACAAGCGCGTGCGAGGGCAGAGACTGTGCGCGGCGCCGCGGGACGAATCGAGGTACAAGATCGCACCATGTTCGCCCTCAAGAAGCTGATATCCGCGGCCTTGCAGCCGTGTTCCTTGCTGCTTACGGTCATGGTCCTGGGCCTGGTCCTGCTGTTCTTCACCAAGCGGCAGCGGACTGCCAAGATCTTGCTCACCGCCGGTCTCGCGCTCTCGGTGCTTTTGTTCTTAGGGCCGGTGGCTCGAAACTTGGTTCAGCCGCTGGAAGCAGCCTATTCGCCACTTCTGCCCCAGGCGACTCAAGCGGTTTCAGCTATGCCCGATGGCTCGCCGCCGCCACGCTGGGTGGTGGTGCTGGGGGGCGGGCACAGTGAGAGCCGCTCCCTGGCACCCCTCCATCAACTGTCCGAGTCAAGCCTGGTCCGTTTGGCTGAAGGCATCCGGCTGCAACGACTTCTGCCCGAGTCGAAGTTGGTCCTGTCAGGAGGTGGCGACGGCACAGGAACCACTGAGGCCGAGACTCTGACAGCAGCCGGCGTCAGCCTGGGCGCCTCGCCCGACCGCATGGTCCTGGAATCGCAGTCCCGCGACACCATCGACGAAGTGCGGGCGCTGCACGCGACGCTGGGCCAGGACCGATTCGCGCTGGTGACATCGGCCAACCATTTGCCCCGGGCCATGGCCATGTTCACGAAGGCCGGCATGAACCCGGTTCCGGCTCCCACCGATTACCTGGCCATCGGCGGGGATTCAGACCTGTTGGGTTGGTTTCCGCATGCCCAAGCGGGAGTGACCACCGAGCGAGCCCTGCATGAGTACCTGGGAATTCTCTGGGCCAGGATGCGCGGGCAGGCACGGTAAACACCTTCGGTGTAACCTTCACGCGGCCAAGGAGACCCATTCAAGATGCCCAACGAACTTGCAGGCAAACCCGCGCCGACGTCGCTGCTCATCGATGTCGACCGGCTCATCGACGCCTACTACAGCAGAGAGCCGGATCCGAGCGACCCCGAGCAACTCGTCAGCTTCGGGACCAGCGGACACCGCGGCTCCTCGCTCGCCGGATCCTTCAACCAGTCCCACATCCTGGCCATCACGCAGGCCATCTGCGAATGGCGCAAGCAAGAGGGCATCACTGGCCCGCTCGTCCTCGGCAAGGACACCCACGCGCTGTCACGGCCAGCCGAGCAAACCGCCCTGGAGGTCCTGGCTGCCAACGACGTGGACACCGTGATCGACCGCGACGACGGCTACACGCCCACGCCGTCGATTTCGCGATTGATTCTGACCCACAACCGTGGCCGCAAGACCGGCCTCGGCGACGGCATCGTGGTCACGCCCTCGCACAATCCACCGGCCGACGGAGGCTTCAAGTACAACCCCCCCAACGGCGGCCCGGCCGACACCAGCGTCACGGCCTGGATACAGGACCGCGCCAATACGCTCTTGCGAAGCAACCGATCGGAGATCCGCCACATTCCCTTCGAGCGCGCGCGCACCGCGCCTACTATTCGAAAAGCCGACTTCGTCGGACCGTACGTGGCGGATCTGGGCAGCGTGGTGGACATGGCGGCCATTCGCGACGCAGGCATCAAGTGCGGCGTAGACCCGCTGGGCGGCGCCTCGGTGGCCTACTGGCAAGCCATCGCCGAGCGCTGGAAGCTCGACCTGCAAGTGGTCAATCCAACTGTGGATCCGCGCTTCGCTTTCATGACCGTGGACCACGACGGGAAGATCCGCATGGACTGCTCCAGTCCGTATGCCATGGCCAAGCTGGTTGGCCTGCGCGGAAGCTACCAGGTTGCGTTTGGCAACGATCCCGACGCTGACCGACACGGGATCGTGGTGCCGTCCGCGGGCCTGATGAACCCCAATCACTACTTGGCCGTGGCCATTCGCTACCTCTTCGGCAACCGCCCGAAATGGCCGGCCCGCGCGGCAGTGGGAAAGACCTTGGTGTCGAGCGCGATCATCGATCGCGTGGTGGCCGCGATGGGACGCGCGCTGGTCGAAGTGCCCGTGGGCTTCAAGTGGTTCGTCGGCGGACTGCTCGACGGCAGCCTGGGGTTCGGCGGCGAGGAGAGCGCCGGGGCCAGCTTCCTACGCTTTGATGGCAGCGCCTGGTCCACGGACAAGGACGGACTCATCCTGGCGCTGCTGGCGGCGGAAATCACCGCCCGCACCGGCAAAGATCCCGGCGAGCACTACCGTGAGATCACGGCGGTCCACGGCGAGCCCATCTACACGCGCATCGATCAGCCGGCCACGCCGGCGGAGAAATCCCGGCTCAGGCAGCTCTCGCCTGCGCAAGTCAAAAGCAGCACGCTGGCTGGCGAGGCCATCACCGCGGTTCTGACCAAGGCGCCGGGCAACGGCGCCGCAATCGGCGGGCTCAAAGTGGCGTCGCAAAATGGTTGGTTCGCGGCGCGTCCCTCGGGCACGGAGAACATCTACAAAATCTACGCCGAAAGCTTCAAAGGCCAGGCCCACCTGGACAGCTTGATCCAAGAGGCGCGCGCCATCGTCGCGGCAGCGCTCGCGACGTAAAGGCCAAGCCGCGCCTTGGACGGCACTGTATTTCTTGCTCAGCCGCTCAGCCGGGGCATAGTTTGATCAAGCGAATTCGTGATGAAATATGCTCCGCTGTTTGCCGTCCAGTCATGTCTAGCTTTCTTGTTGGGATGCGATGTCCGTGGGGTTGCTTCCCTGCCGCCGCCGCAGGCGGCCTCGTCGGCCCAGACCGCTGCCACTACCAAGCCGCCTGAACCGGCGCCGGCGGGCGCGACGCCGCCGGCACCCGCGCCCGCGGCGCAGGCTGCCAGCCCCAGCCTGCCGCCTGACGACGATCGCGCCTTGGTCATTCGCGACGGCCAGGAGACCTGGACCAGCGCCACCGGCGCCGCTCGTTCCGGGTACACCCTCGTCGATCTCGCGGACGATTGGACTCCCTATATCTTCGAGGAGCATCGTGGCCCCGACGGCCAGAGCATGCCCAACCGCTACCGCCGCGTGTTTCTCGGCCTGGCCAATGACACGCTCGACGAAGACGGCGAGCCCTTGCCCGCGGGCGAGAAGAACTACCTCGAACTCTACGGCATCCCGCCCTCGCTGGGCGTGCTGCGCGCCCGCTTCCTGGAGGACGAGAAGCAGAAGTGCCACGAGGGCACGAACCTGGCGGCCATGGAGGCGGTGGAGACCGTGGGCTACGTGGCGCCAGAAAAGGTGAAACAGGAAGAGCAGCGCATCGCGCGCCTGCGCAGCGAGCTGGAAGACGCCCGCAAGAAAAACCACGCGCAGACGCTGGCTGAGCTGGCGGCCAAGGATCCCAAACTGGAACCCAAGGTCAAGCTGGTCGAACGGCGGCATGCCGAGAAGCTGGCCATGACCGAGGTGGAACGCCGCCTGGCCTGCGAAGGAATGTTCAAGCACGGCGTGAAACACAATGCCGGCATCTACGACGATGCCATGCGCTTGGCCGTGCGGCGCTTTCAGCAGAAGCACATGATCTACGAGTCCAACTACCTGCGCCAGAAGACCATGGACGCTTTGGCCCGGCCGCCGCTGGCCAACGATCACGAGGCGTTACTGCGCGTGCTGCGCGAGCGCGTGGTGGCCGCCGCCGGCGTGGTCGAGGACGGCAGTGTGGACAGCAAGAATGGCCCGGCCACGTACACCGGCGCCAACGGGCAGCCCGTTCCGGTGCGCAACCTGGTCGAGGAGCTGACCAAGTCGGCCGTCGAGCAGCTCGGCCTGGCCACGCCCGAGGCTGCGCTGGCCTTCTTCAAGCGCCACAGCGCAGCCGATTTCCACCATCTGCGCGCCGCGGTCCGTTTGCCGGCCTTGCCCGAGTACTACGGACCCAACATGGATCTGTCCATCGTGATCGATCGCGGTGAAGTCTGGTACGACCTGCCGTGGGACGCCTCCGGCGTGCGCCACCCCCAGCCGCGCAAGCGCTATCCCAGTTTCCACGTCTACGTGAAATACAGGGAACAGCGCATTCCGCTGGCGCGCTGGCGTACCACGGTTGGCGGCTGGCGCGCGGAACAGGCCTCTGACGGGTACGAATATTTCCGCTACAAAGGCTCGGACGTGGGGCCGCGGGTGATCCGCAACGTGGTGGCCGGCCCCGTGTGGATCGCGCCCGAGTCCACGCCCATCCGTACCCTGGTCAAGACCAAGACGGTCAATGGCCTGTGGCAGCGCGTGGTCAACTACGACGAGCTGGGCCCGGGATTCCTTTCGGCCTATGGCCTCATCGCCGGCTATCTGGTGGTCCCTGGCAAGGGCGGCAAACCCGACTGGGACAACGGCATCCGCGCCCACGGCTCGTCGGAGTATCTCTCCATGTACAGCGCCGAGGGCTACTCGCACGGTTGCCACCGCTTGCCCAACCACCTGGCCATCCGGCTGTACTCATTCATTCTGCACCACCGTCCCATACGCATCCTGGGCGACCAACCCACCAACATCGCGCGCCAGTTCTTGCTCGACAACGACGTGTTCGAACTTCGCGTTCCTTCGCGCGGCTATCAGTATGTGCTTGAACCGCCGCTGCCCGTGGACGTGCTGGAAGGCGAGATCAAGGGCACGTTGAAAAAGCCGGTCATGACCTACGTGCCCAAGCCCGGCGTGCGCTATCCCGGTCCACCGCCAGCCGTGCCCAATACGGCGGAAGGCCGCGCCGGCGGTGTTGGTCCCGGTCACTCGGGCGGCGATGAAGAAGGAGGCGCGCCATGACCTCGCGTGGTCTGCTGGCTGGCTTCGCACTGTTGGCGCTGCTGGGATCGACCGCGGCCGTGGGACTGGGCGCGGAAGATGACAGCAAGAGCGCAGCCGTGGCTGAGCCCGCGCCCCAGAAGACCGGAGACAAGGTCAATATCACCATTCAAACCGTTCCGCCGCGCAAGGCAACCGTCAAGTGGGGAAACAAGACCCTGGGCGTGATTCCGGTGCCCCGGCCGCTGGTTGTGGTGCGACCGCGCGACAGCGGGCCGATGGATCTCGTCGTGCGCATGAACGGATTCTTGCCGGTCCACACGCGCGCCTACACTTTCTCGGACAGTCGCGTCGTTATCAAACTGACGCCGCTTGAAGAAAAGAACACGCTCTTCGGATTCCGCGCCGAGGTGCCGCCCCCGGGAGCCGCCAATCCCGACGGCGGCGCGCCACCCCCAGTGCCCCCGCCCCCGCCAGCCCCAGCGCCGGCTCCGCAGCAGTAGGGAAGAGCAAGTTTTTCACCACAGAGGGCACAGAGGTCACAGAGCCGGATCGAAGAAGGGGTGGGTCCCGCGCTGTCCGAACCCCTTCTTCCTTTCCGACCTCTGCGTCCTCTACGCCCTCTGTGGTGTAAGAAGCTAACTCACCCCCGGCCCCGACTTTGTGCAATGGGCGCATGTCCGCGTGCTAACCTGACCGAGGCCCGTATCGGACGGCCCGAATCTCTGCCCCATGATCCCGATCAGCGACGACAACCGGACCCTGCGCTTTCCGCTGGTGACCATCGCCCTGTTGGTGGTGATGGGCCTGGTGTGGGTCCTGATCCAAGGGGCAGGCCTCAGCCCGACCGTGCTGGCGGCCAGCGTGTGCAACCTGGGCCTGGTGCCAGGCGAACTAACCGGCCGCGCGCCCATCGGCGAATCCGTGCCTCTCGGCCGTGGGCTTCTCTGTCTGGTGGACCGCGACCCGATCAACTATCTGACGCCGGTTATTTCCATGTTTTTGCACGGCGGCTGGATGCACATTCTGGGAAATGGCCTGTTTCTTTGGGTATTTGGCAAGAACGTGGAAGACAGCATGGGGCGGCTGCGCTTTCTGGTCTTCTACCTGGTGTGCGGCCTGGCGGCAGCGGCGGCGCAGATTGCTATCGATCCCGCGTCGCCGGTTCCCATGGTGGGTGCCTCGGGCGCCATCTCGGGTGTGCTGGGTGCGTATCTGATGCTGTATCCGCGCGTTCGCGTGAACGTGCTCTTCGTCTGGGTGATCTTCGTGCAGGTGCTCTCGCTGCCCGCGTACCTGGTGCTGCTGTGGTGGATCGGGCTGCAACTGTTAAGCGGCCTGCCCCAGCTTTCATCGGTGCGACCTGACGTCTCGGCCGGCGTCGCGGTTTGGGCGCATATCGGCGGCTTTTTCGCCGGATTCGTGCTGGTCAGGCTTTTCGAAAACCCGGCGCTCGTCCGCTCGCGCACCTTGGTGCGACGGCGCGCGCATCCCGATCACTGGTAACCCAGGATGTGCAAAGCAGCGATCCTCAACTGCACAACGATCCTCGTGTTTCTGCTCGCGCCCGCTGCAGCCCACGCGTCCGAGGCTTGTCGCGAATCGCCCGAGGTCCGCATCTGGTGGTCGCCCGAGAATCCGTCGGCCGGCGCGCTTTTGCGCCTCATGGTGGTCAGCGAACAGGACCACGACGGAACCATCACCGTCAGCCCCGCAGGCCGACCCGCGCAGAAACTGGCCACCGTGCGCCGGGGCGGACCGCCCTTCAGTTTTTCCGCCGAGCTGTCTACTCCGGCGGCCGGCGAGGTTCGCGTCGCGCTGGTTTCCAGCGGCGAGGTCGTCTCTTGTCACCGCATTTCGATCGCCCCGCGCGGTCGCGCGGCGGTGGCGCGCGCTCGGTCCCAAGCTCCGGGCGCTTGGCCAGTCACGCGCGCCTGGAACCGTAGCTTGGAGAACCTCTACTCAGCCTGGATCGAGCGCCTGTTCGATGCGCCGCCTGATGCGGCGCTGGGTTTTCTTTCGCTGGCGCCCGTGGTTCGCGATCCAGCGCGCAACTTTCTCTGGGGCCACCTCGGCCTACGCGAGGACGATCCCAAGAACCGCGCTGCGCCCCCGGCCGTGCCCGACTGTGCCGATCTGCCCTACTACCTGCGCGCCACCTTTGCCTGGAAGATGGGCTTGCCCTTCGGCCTGCGCGACTGCAACCGCGGCAGCAGCGACCATCCGCCCACCTGCGGTGCCCTGGTCAGCCAGGACGAGCCGGTGGCCGGCAACGATCCTCTCGACCGCTTTCGCAAGTTCTTGCGTCTGCTCGCCAACAAAGTCCACTCGGGCAGCGCGCGCACCGCACTCGACGACGACGAAACCGATTTCTATCCGGTCAAGTTGGCCCGCGATGTCCTGCGCCCTGGTGTTATCTACGCTGACCCCTATGGACATGTGATGATGATCGCCAAGTGGGTGGAGCAGGACGGCAGCAAAGGCGGGCGCCTCTTCGCGGTGGATGGCCAGCCTGACAATTCGGTTGGCCGCAAGCGCTTCTGGGAGGGAACCTTTCTCTTTGCCAGCGACGTGAAGAGCGCGGGCCCGGGCTTCAAGGCATTTCGTCCGGTGGAAAAATCAGCCGAAACTGGCTCGACGGTCGAGTTGGCCAATCATGCGCTGGCCAGTGACCATCGCTTCGCCCCCTTTTCAACCGAGCAGGCCACCATGTCTGCCGACGATTTCTACGCGCGCATGGCCAAGCTCATCAACCCCAAGGGACTGGACGCGCAGGCCAGCTATGAAGAAACCCTGAGCGCGCTGGTGGAACAGCTGGAAACGCGCCTGGGCTCGGTGGACAATGGCGAGCGTTTCATGCGCGAAAAGGGCAACCCGGTGGTGCCCATGCCCGTGGGTGCCAAGATTTTCGAGACCGTGGGCCCCTGGGAAGACTACGCCACCCCGTCGCGCGACATGCGCCTGCTCATCGCGCTCGACGTGCTGGCGCGCCTGCCTGCCCGCGTGTCAGCGCACCCCGATCTTTTCGTGCTGGGCGGCCGAAAGCCCGACGAGCTTCGCGCCGAGCTGGAGAAGCTGCATCAGCGCCGCATCCACGAGCGCAAGGTGGAGTACCGGCGCAGCAACGGGACGCCATTCTCGCTGACCGTGGCCGATGTGTACGCGCGCCGGAGCGCCCTGGAAATGGCGTACAACCCCAACGACTGCGCCGAGCTGCGCTGGGGGGCCGATCCGACTACGGCCGACTACGCCACTTGCACCCGCCGCGCGCCCGCCGACCAGCGCAGCCGTATGCAAGAGTATCGGGCCTGGTTCCACCAAGCCCGCCGTCCTTCGCGATAGCCCCGCTGACTGTGGTTGGGGGGAGTGTCATGTGCGCATGTGCGCACCTCGGAGCACGAACAACCTTGCGCCCCATGAAATGTTTTCCTAGCAGTCGACCCATCTATCTTATGATCGACGAGGATTCTTCCGAGAATTCTTGATGGCCGCACCTTTGCAGGCACAAGATCGGGGAGCCATGTTGCCAAGCCGCAGTCGGCAGACCGGATTCACTGTCACTGAGATGATGGTGGTGCTCGTCATCATCGGGCTGCTTGCTGCCGTTGCGACGCCATCCCTGACCCGTGACAGCACGGCGCGAAAGGGACGCGAGTTCGCCAGCTTTGTCGCGCAGGGTCTGCAGCGCGCCCATCTCGATGCCATGAGCTTGCGCGTAAACCACATGGCGCTGGTCTGTGAGGATGGCGTGGACCTGTACCGCGTGGACCAGACCAACCCGGTGCGCAGCCTCTATGCACCTCCGGGCGTTGTCATCTTGAACGCGGCCACAGATGGGTCAGTGCCATCAACGCCCGTGCTTGGCACTCAGCGGCCAGGGCAATGCGCACGAATCTTCTTCAACACCATGGGCAATGCAGGCGTCACCGCGGCCGCGGCAAACCTGGCTTCGTGGATGGTCTATGTTCGCAATCAGAACCTGCCGCCCACTCATCCTGATGGCGGCTTCGTCATTTCGCTGACTGGCCTGACGTCCTTTGTTTCCACGCGAAACTTCACTTTCTCAATATGAAGCGCAATTCTGGATTCACACTGGTCGAGGTCCTGGTGGCTCTGCTGCTGGGTGCCATCGGACTGCTCGGCACCCTGGCCGTGCAGCAAGCCGTGATCGGCGCCTCGAAATTGGCCAATGACTCGGCGGTCGCCCTGCGCCTGGCCAGCCAAAGACTGGAAGAGTTCAGCACCGTGCTCACCACCGGAGCGCCCACCAATGCGCCGCCCATGCCCAATGTGGACCAGTTCCAGTCGCCGGTCGCCATCGCCAACCCGGTAGGCGTGACCACCTGGAGTGCGCCGACCTATCTGAATGCCGAAGGGCTCACAGCCACCGCGCCCAGTGCCGCCTATCGCTGGACGCGCAGGTGGCGGGTCGTCAACCTGGGCTTCGCCCAGCCCTATGTCATTTCGGTCACCGTCACCTACAACACGGACACCGGAAGTCCAAAGACGGTGCGCCTGGATCTGGAACGGAGGAAGTCGTGGCTGTAGGTCGCCGCGTGTCTGACCAGGGCATGACCTTGGTCGAGTTGATGGTCACCATGATCATTGCGTCCATCGTAGCCGCGTCCACCTTCATGTTCTTTGCCGGCCAACAACGCGTGTACGAAACCCAAACCAAGATGCTCAACGTTCAGCAGAACGTGTGGGCCTCCATGGAAGTGCTTACTCGCTTCGTCCGCTCTGAGGGATCGGGAATGTACGGCTGCGTGCGACCGGTGGGGGGAATCGTGGCGTCGCTCCCTCTCAATCGCTCGCTCGGCGTCAACCCAGACGTTAGCGACGATCCGCCGGTATTTCCCCCCAATCCCGCTGGCGTCGTTACGGCTCACGACCTGGCCCTGGCCAGACTTCCCAACGCCGGCCTGCGTGCGTACAACGCGGCCACGGGCCAGGTGCAACGAATTCCGCCACTGTGGATCGTCGACCAGGTGGCGGGCAATGATGCCTCGATCACTGGCATCGTGCCCGGGACCGACGTAATTACCGTTGCCTTCGGCAATCGGTCCTCAGGCACAAATTTCGATGCGACCCTGCTAGGGAACGTGACCACCACGACTGGTACGATTGCGACTACGCTGGGCATGTCTGTCATGTTCCAGCCGGGAGAGTTCATGTTGTTGATCGGCGCGCCTCCCATGGGCACGATCGTGAGCGACATCGGCTGCACCTTGTTCCAGATCACCAGTGTGACAAGTGCCGGTGACGTCCTCAACCACGCGACCGGCACCACCGCCGCATGCTCCCCCCCACCCACCACAGGATGCACGGGCTCGATCTGGAACCCGCCCTCTGCCATAGCCCCCATGATTCCCGGCAGCCCCGCCACCGGCTACGTGGCCGCCGCCACTGGCACCGGCATCCGCAATTTCGGGGAGTTCTGGTGGGTGCGCTTTGCCATTCGGACGAAAGACGCAAACGGCGTGGCGCTGACCACACTTGGCATTCCCGGTGTGACCCACGATGTTCCTGTCCTCACAATGGAACGTCTAGACGGATCGCCCAACGCCCCCGTTGGTCCCCAGGTCCTGGCCGAGGGCATCGAGGACCTGCAGGTGGCCTATGCTTGCGACCTCAATGCCGACGGCGTGCTGACCGAAGGCCCCGACACCTCCGCGGACGAATGGATGCTCAACAACGCCGCTGACGTGATCGCCACCAACAACGCCGCCAAGTGCAACCAACCCAGTGCTGTGCGCCTGACTTTGGTGGCCCGGTCATTGACAGAGGATAACGGCATTGACGCCACCTTGACCGACAATGGCCGGCCCGCGGCGGAGGACCACTTTGGCCATACGCTTGACAACAATTTCACCACCGGCCGCGACCAATTCCGCCGCCGGGTTCTGACTACCACTGTGTATCCCCGCAACAACTGAGGAGAGGCTGATGACAACCGGCGACTCTTCGACTCGACTTCCGCTTCGTCGTTCTGAAGGCGGGGCTGTGTTGGTGGTGGTCCTGTTGGCCATGATCGCGCTGCTGGGCATGGGCCTCACCGGCCTGTACCTGACCAGCGGAAGCATCCAGATGAACTCGAACATCAACATGCGCAACCAGGCGCTCTATGTCGCTGAGGCAGGCATTCAGGCCGCCAGGGCTGTGCTCAATCGAACAGCGCTTGGCTTCACGCCAAATCTGGGCAGTATGCTCAATGGCCTCAGTCCCTCGTCCACCCCGGTTGCTCTGCCTACGGGCGTAGCTGACGAGATCCCGTGGGATCCGGTCGGTGGTTGCATGGGCGTAGACACTGACGGCACCCCAAGGCGCGGGGCCTATCTGCGCGACGAGCCGGGCTTGGGCTGTCGAACCGACACAGCCGCGTATATCGATTGCAACTACCCGGCCAGCGTGACTCGCAACGAGGTAATGCCCGACAACAACAATCCCGTGCTCTCCCAGTACATGGGCAAGTACACCCTGTTCATTCGCCAGGACCTGGCCGAGTGCCGACAGAGCCTGTTCATCAACGAGAACTGGCCGACGGGGAATCCTCCTCCTCCAACCAACGGCATCGTGATCATTCGTTCCGAGGGCGTGGCCTCGGACAATCGCACCAAGGTGGTCCTAGAAGTCACCATGTCACCCAACTCCAATGCGACGCCATTGCCAGTGGGAGTCGCAACAGTATGCCCAGCCGGCGCAGCCGGCTGCGACGACAATGCTTCTGTCCAACAGGGAATCACCGTGAGCGGGAGCTTGGCAGCACCGACCAGCACCGGCACTGCCACTAGTACCGGCACCGGCAGTGATACCGGAACCGGAACTGGAACCGGGACTGGCACCGGAACTGGAACCGGCACCGGCACCGGCACTGGAACTGGAACCGGCAGCGGTGGCGCGGGCGGGAACACCGGCCCTGGCTTCACAGGCTCAGGCGGCAGCGGCGGCACTGGCGGCACCGGCGGAGGAGGAGGCACTGGCGGCGGGTGCGGCACTGGCTGCCCGTCCGGAAAGACCTGCTGCAACAACGCCTGCGTCACCACCAACGCGACCAACTCGAACGCCAAGTGCGGCCCCTGTGCCATTGCTTGCAACGCCAGCCAGACCTGCTGCACCAACAGCGGCAGCGGTGTCTGCGCCACCACCAACACAACTGACTCCAATTCAGCCTGTGGCCCCTGCTCCATTGCCTGCGGATCCTCACAGATTTGCTGCAGTTCCGAGTGTATTACGCCCGCCACCTGCCCCGTCATCGCCACAATGGGTTTCTACGGACCTTGGAACGCAACGTACAGCCACTACGACGGACACACCGACTCCACCAATTGGGGAGACCTAATAAGCCGAGGCACCGGCAAGATGCAGAAGTGGATAAACCAGCATTCCGCACAATGCGTAGCCCCCAACATTGACATCACCAACACGTATCTGACAACAACTCTGCTTGACCAATATGACGTCATCATTATCTTGGACATCTTCCACACCCAGGACGACCTGACGGCCTTCTTTGATGCCAAGAAGACGACCGCAAACGTCTACTATAACAAGGCGGGCATGGCCAACCAAAGGGCGTTTACCACCGCGGAGCTGAACGCCTTCAAGGCCTGGTTCCAAACTAAGAACAAGGGCATCGTGACGACCATCGCGGACGCAAACTGTTCAGCCGAGGCCACGAATGTGAATTCGCTGCTCGCGTTTTCCGGAATCCAGTACGACACGGTCAACAACAGCATCTGGGGCTCGGCGACGATCCCCAGCAGCACGTTCAAGACCACCTGTCCAGTTGCCAAGCCGCTTACCAGCGGTGTTGGAAAGCTGTGGGTTCAAAACGGAGCCAACATCTTGTATCCGGGCCTGACCGAATCGGGTACCTTCTCCGCCTATATCAATCCCGGCGGCTATACTCTCGCCGTTGCCAGAATTCTCAGTGGCTCCCGCGTCAATGTGTGGGGTGACGAGTGGATCACCTACGACGACGTGTGGAACAACTACAACGCCGGACCGTACTGGGACAATTTGCTCACGTGGCTCAGTCCTCAGTGCCCACGAGCGCCGTCTGGTCTGTGCCCGTAGCCAGGGTCGGCGGGGCGACGGCAGGTCGCCCGTACCCCAGGGACAAGAACCATCGCGCGCTTTGGGGTGTTGGACCGTGCAGAGCAAATCTGGTAGGGGGAAGTGGAACGGGATGAATCGGGCAGGCACGAAGACCACGCTCATGCTTTCGTGGCTGGCGCTCGTCGCGGTGGGGACAGCGGCCTATGTGCGTCCGCTGTTTCTCGACGAAACCTTCGCGGTCCGCGACCACCTCATCCACACGCTGCCGTCGCGCAGCTATCTGGCCGAGAACCTGAGCTACGGACATTTTCCCCAGTGGTGGGACGGCCTGCGCCTGGGCGAGCGGTTTGCGGCTGACCCCAACAACGGCGTGACCTATCCCTTGGCCTGGCTGGTGGCCCTGGCCGGTCCGCTGTGGGGCGCGGACCTGATCCTGATCCTGCACGTGTGGTTGGCGGGCGTGGGCACGTGGCTCTTGTCGCGCCGGTTGGGCGCCAGTGCGCTGGGAAGTCTGCTGGCCGGCAGCGCGCTCATGCTGTCTGGCTACTTCACGTCCATGGTGGTCAACGGCACCGTTTTGATGCCGCTGGGCTGGATGCCCTTGCTGGCATGGGCGTCGCTGGGCCTCACCGAAACCGAGGAGCGCCAGGCCTATGTGCGCCGCGGTCTGATTTTCGCACTGGTGCTGTCGGGCTCGGTGGCCGCTGGCAATCCGGCGGGATTCAATTCGGTGGTGTTGGCGGTGGCTCTGGTCGCGCTGACCGCGCGACGACGGCTGACTTCGCTGCTGGTCTTGAGCGCCGCGGGCGTGCTGGGCGTGCTCATGGGGGCGGCTTCCTTGACGGTGGCCGTGGCTTCGCTGGGCGACAGCGTACGCAGCGCTGGCTTTTCCTTGGCCGAGGGTGGGGCCTGGTCTATGCACCCGCTGCGCTTGCTGGAACTGGTCTGGCCCAATGTTTGGGGCCAGGGCTTTCGCCCAGAGCGCGCTCTCGCCAGTCTGTGGGCCAGCGGCGGCGGCTCGCTGGAAGCGACATGGTCAGCCAGCCTGTACCTGGGCGCCCCGGTTGTGCTGTGCGCAGCGCTGGCCGCACTTCGTGGAGACAGACCAGCGCGGCGTCTGGCGATCCTGTCGCTGGTTTTCGTGGCCCTGGCCTTGGGCACGTTCACGCCGATCTACGGCCTGTACCGGACCGTGATCTGGCCGGAACACCTGCTGCGCTACCCAGAGAAGCACATCGCTGCGGCGTTGGTGCTGTGGGCGGCGCTGGCTGGCGTGGGTTTCGACCATCTCTTCGAACCCTCGGCGCGCAAGTCGCGCGCGCTGCTGAGCGCAGCGGTGGCCATCTGTCTCGCGGCCGGCTTGGCTCTAGCAACTTTGGGGCGCGGATATCTACTGTCCGCCATTGCCAGCGCAAGCCAGTCCGCTCACAAGGCGATTGACGGCCCGGCCGCGCTGTCCGAGGTTTTGGCTGGGGGCCTGTCTGCAACCGTGGTCGCTGCGCTGGTTCCGCTGGCGGTGCTGCTGGCCGGTCACCGTCGGTTCGGCGGTTGGGCACGGCCGTTGCTGCTGCTCGCGCTGGTGGTGCACCTCATCGAGCATGACTGGGCAGTTCACGTGACCATCCCGCGCGAAGTGGTGCGTGCGGTCCCCGCCCTGCTGGAACCGCTGCCGCCGCCGCAAGCGGGGGAGTGGCCGCGCCTGATCCGCCGCGTGAGCGAGGTCACCCCGCTCTCGGTTTCTGGCGAGGCCCGCGCCGCTTTTCTTCACCACACCGCGACTGCCAACGACAGTGCGCGCTTCGGGTTCGCTCAGGTTCCCGCGTATGTAATTGCCGGAACCGCGCGCTTCGATGCTTTCGCAGCCGCCAGCGGTCGCGCCAATCTGGAACGGGTGATGGACGTGATCGACATTCGCTACCTTCTCATCGACGCGGCCTCGGCGCCGGCCATGGGCATGCCGGTGGTTTCTCCGGTTGCCTTTGCTGGCTACGTCGCGCTCGAAAATCCCGTGCGCCGGCCGCGCGCTTTTGTGGCGTATCGATGGCGCCACCGGGTTTCGGACCAGGACGCACTCAGGTCGCTTTTCGACACGCGACGTTCCGAACTGGATCTGGGCCAGGTGCGGTTGGCAGGGCCGGGAAGCAGCGAAATACAGGCAAGCGAGGAACCCACGCCGTGCCTGCTGGAGAAGCCGCAGGCCGAGCATGTGATCCTGAATTGTCAGGCCACACGGCCGGGCTATGCCGTACTGCTGGACGAGTGGACTCACGGCTGGACTGCCACGGTCGATGGGATTGCCACGCCCATCGAGCGAGCCGATGTACTGGCGCGCGCGCTGCCTGTAGCGACCGGCGAGCACCGGATCGAGATGCGCTATCGTACGCCAGGTTTGG
>Ga0265330_10000646_pt1 | contig 22403 bp, 19 predicted proteins | sample 41919metaG_FD_202083 | JGI IMG/M metagenome (GOLD analysis project Ga0265330, IMG submission 202083) | Rhizosphere microbial communities from Carex aquatilis grown in University of Washington, Seatle, WA, United States - 4-19-19 metaG | ecosystem: Host-associated > Plants > Roots > Rhizosphere... | reverse complement strand
ACTCGTCGAGCGAGGCACGGATCCGCCCGCAGACGGGGCAGCCCGGTTCAGAGAGGGACTTCACGAAGGCGAAATAGGGGAGGTGCTTCTCGGGCCTCGGCCCGGACCTGCCGCGGATGCGTGCTCGCTCGAACATGTGCGCTCCTGAGTCGATATCTGGCTTCCAGTCTAGCAGGCCGCTCGGCCCTGTCAACGCTTCGGCCGGGCGCGGTCCGCCGCCCGCGCTTTACGCGAAGGCCGAAGGGCTCTATCATGGGCGACGAGGAAATCGACCGAAGATGCCGCCCCGCCCGCTCGAGCTCGCTAAGGTCAGGATATATCTGTTCTCGGTCCTGGGCCTCTCCTACGGCCTGGCCCTGGTGTCCTATCCCTTCCTCTCCCGAGGGCTGGACTCCTACGCGTATTTCAAGGAGACCTATATAGGCTGCCTCGGGGCATCGGTCGCATTGAGCCTATTGGCGTTGGCGCTCAGGTCCGACCTGTGGCTCGCCGTCGTCTTCTGCCTCCGCTGCTACCTCTTGATCGTCATGGGATACAGCATCGGCGGCTTCCTGTCCGTGAAGCTCGTGCTCGGCGTCGGATTGATGACGGAGATCTGTATCCTCGGCTCCTTCCCCGCGAGCTTCGCCGTCTCGGCCCTGTCCATCGCCGCTTTCGCCGCCGCGCAAGTCTGGCCGAGCTTCTTCGGGCCGAGCGGATTGGTGAATGCGCCCTTCTACCCGAGCTTCGACGAGCTCGGCGCGCTCTGCTTCCTCCTCCTCCTCTCCGCCGTCGCGGCTACTTGGATCGGGCGGATGGCGATGCGGCAGAAGGAGCTGGGCGAGGCGATCCGAATACAGGAGGGTAACCTCGAGGCTATCGCCGAGCTCAACCTCAATCTCCAGGGCTACGCCAGGACGATCGACGAGGAGTCGGCCGAGCGCGAGCGCAACCGGATCAGCCGCGAGATCCACGATATCTCGGGCTATATCTTCACCAACCTCATCGCCCTGATGGACGCGGCGGGCAGCATGCGCCGCGACGACCAGGCTGGCCTGACCGACATCCTCGTCACCGCCCGGGCCCAGGCCCAGGAGGGCCTGCGCGAGACGCGCACCGCGCTCCGCAGGCTCCGCAGCGAGCAGACGGGCTTGACCGACTGCACGAGGGCCATCTATAAGATCGTGTCCATCTTCCGCAAGCTGGCCGGCGTCGAGATCGAGCTCAACCTGGGGAACATGCCCCACTTCCTGTCCCAGGACCTCGGCCTGGCGCTCTATCGTACGGTGCAGGAAGCGCTCACGAACTCGGTGCGCCACGGCAAGGCTACCCAAGTCCGCGTGAATTTCTGGGTGAAGGACGGCGACCTCCTCCTGACCATCTCCGACAACGGGAAGGGCGCGACCGAGGTCGTGAAGGGCATAGGCCTCACGGGCATGGAGGAGCGCCTCGGCGCCCTGGGAGGCGCGGTCGACGCGGGGGCGGCCCCCGAGGGCGGATTCTCGCTATTCGTCAGGGTTCCGCTGAAGACGGCTGCGGAGGGCCAGTGATTCCCATTGAAACGATTCGAGTGCTCATCGCCGACGATCAGAGCCTCTTCCTCGAAAGCCTCTCCACTTTCCTGCATAACTACGCCGAGGACATCCAAGTAGTCGGCCTAGCCAAGAACGGGGCAGAGGCGCTGGAGAAGGCGGCCGAGCTCAAGCCCGACATCGTCCTCATGGACGTGCATATGCCCGTGATGGACGGCGTGGAGGCCACGGGCCGCCTCATCGAATCGCAGCCGGGCGTGAAGATCCTCATTCTCTCCACCTACGACGAGGACGAGTACGTGCGCAAGGCGCTGAAGCTCGGCGCGGCCGGCTACCTCCTCAAGGACATCTCCCCGACCGAGCTCATCGCGAGCATCCGCGCGCTCAAGAGCGGGGCCGTGCAGATATCCCCTCAGGTCGTGGCGAAGCTCATGCAGAGCTTCGTCGCCGAGGAGCCGTCGTCGATGCGGATGCTGGCCGAGAAGCTCGAGTGGTTCGAGAGCCTCACGCGGCGGGAGCGGGAGATATTCACCTTCATCGCCACGGGTTACGACAACGCGCAGATCGCCGCGAGCCTCCATATCGCGGAGCACACGGTCCGCAACCACGTCAGCATGATCTATTCCAAGCTCGAGGTTCAGGACCGCTTCCAGATCATCCAGCTCGCGAATAAAATCCGCTACCACGAATAGGAATCGGGACAAATGTACCGGATTTACCGCGGGAATCCGTGATTCTTGTCTCTTGCGGCTTTGCGGCCGAGGATTATGCTTTATTCATGCCCATCCGCGTGGCGAACTAACTCTCAAGGAGGACTTGCATGAAAAGAGGCTTAGCGATCGTATTCGCGTTGATCCTCGTCCTTGCGCTCGTTCCGGGCCTGGCGGCCCAGAAGAAAGTGACCGTATGGTGCTGGGACCCCGCGTTCAACATCTACTCTATGAAGCAGGCGGCCGCCGTGTATGCGAAGTCGCACCCCGATTTCCAGCTCGACGTCGTCGAGATCCCTGACGCCGAGATCACGACCAAGATCACCGCCGGCCTGCAGGCAGGCGGCCAGGGACTGCCCGACATCTACCTCTGCCAGGACTTCCGCCTCGAGCAGACCCTCCAGGATTATCCGAAGGGCTTCGTCGACCTCAAGGCGGCCGGCATCGACTTCGCCAAGTTCGCCGCCTACAAGGTCGGCCCGATGACCGTGGGCAAGGGCGTCTACGGCATTCCCTTCGACACCGGCTCAACCGGCCTCTGGCTCCGCGCCGACTACCTCAAGGCCGCCGGCCTCAAGCCCGAGTCGTATCAGAAGGCCATGACCTGGTCCGAAGTCATGAAGCTCGGCGAGATCGTCAAGGCCAAGACGGGCAAGCCCCTCATCGCCTACGAGAACGACAGCTTCGACACCCTCCGCATCATGGTACAGTCCGCCGGCGGCCAGTTCTTCGACGACAAGGGAAACCTCGCCATCCGGACCGACGTCGTGAAGAAGTCCCTCGAGATCCTCAAGCAGTGCTATGACAAGGGCCTCTTCTACACCAGCGAAGGCTGGGGCAACTGGGTCAGCTCCATCAACAACGACCAGGCCGCGGGCTTCCTCAACGCGATCTGGATGATCGGCACCGTCAAGTCCAAGCCCGAGAACAAGGGCAAGTGGATGGTCGTCCCCACGCCCAAGCTCGAGGGCATCAAGGGCGCCTCCAACGCTTCCAACAATGGCGGCTCGAGCTGGCTCGTCTGCGCCCAGGGCCCGAACAAGGACCTCGCCATCGACTTCCTGAAGGGCAGCTGGGCGAGCTCCTCTCCCGACGCCCTCGAGTTCTACAACACGATCCTCAAGGGCTGCGGCGCCATGGGCACCTTCCTCCCCTCCCAAAAGGGATCCAACTACACCGCCAAGGACGAGTTCTTCTACGGCAACCAGGCCGTCTATAAGGACTTCGCGGCTTGGATGGCGAACGTGCCGGCGCTCAGGTATACGCCCAACTACCAGACGATGCGCACCGCCCTGTTCAATGCCACGCTCCTGTACTTCCAGGGCAAGATCAAGACTATTGACGAGGCGATTACCGCCGCGGAGAACGAGTACAAGCAGACGGTCAGCCAATAACGGCCTGACCTCTCTCCGAGGGACGGCCCTCGCGGCGAATAGCCGCGGGGGCGCCCTCTTCCATACCGGCGAACAGGCAAGGAGAGCCCGTGTGAACAAGCGCGGCCCGTATTATCGCTATTTGAACCGTTTCGGCTGGCTCTGCGTTGCGCCGGCGATGGTCTTCTTCACCTGCTTCATGCTCTATCCCATCCTGTCGTCGCTCTATTACGTAACGCGCAAGTGGCGAGGCGCCACGGATTCCTTCGTGGGCCTCGGCAATTTCGTGCGCATGGCCAACGACAGGATCTTCCAGCAGGCGGTCGGCCACAACTTCGTCTACATGGCGATCCAGATCCCCCTGATGATCTTCCTCGCCCTAATCCTGGCGGTCATCCTGAACCAGGGCATCGGAAGGCTCAGGGGAGTGTTCAGGACCGTATTCTTCCTTCCCTGCGTCACGTCCCTCGTGGCCTGCGCGGTCCTCTTCAAGATCCTCCTCCAGACCAACGGCCTCCTCAACAACCTCCTGATCAGCGGACTTATCCTGAAGGAGCCGATCAGCTGGCTCGGCACTCCCTTCTGGGCCAACGTCGCCATCATCCTGGCGATGACCTGGCGCTGGACGGGCTATAACATGGTCTTCTTCCTCGTCGGCTTGCAGAACATCGATACCGAGATCTACGAGGCCGCGGAAGTCGACGGCGCGACCAAGAGGCTACAGTTCTTCAAGATCACTATGCCTCTCCTCGTGCCCGTCATCCTCTTCTCGGCGGTTACCTCCACCAGCGGCACGATGCAGCTCTTCGACGAGCCCAACATACTCACGACCCAGGGCGGCCCGGCCAACGCGACGATGACCGCTTCGCTCTACATCTACCGCCAAGCCTTCGTCATCAACTCCGACTTCGGCTATGCCACGGCCATGTCCTACGTCGTCGTGCTCATCGCCGGCGTCTTCGCCTATGCCCAGATGCGCCTGCTCGGCAACAAGGAGAGGAAATTATGAGCGTCGTCCGGAAATTCACGCTCTCGACCCTCGTCGTCTGGGGCATCCTCGTCGTCGGCGCCGTCATCAGCCTCTTTCCCTTCTTCTGGATGATCGTCGGCACTACGCTCAACCCGAACGACGTGCTTCAGGGCATCGTGGTTCCCGGCAAGGAGCTCCCGACCAATTGGCAGAAGGCGATCGGGAACTACAACCTCGGCCTCTTTTTCTTTAACTCCCTCAAGATCGCGCTCCTCACCGTGCTCTTCGGCGTGATCGTGAATTCCCTGGCCGCCTTCGGCTTCGAGAAGTACAAGTCCAAGTCCCGGGACCAGGTCTTCGGCATCCTGATGCTGACTCTCATCCTCCCCGGGATCGCCGTACTCATCCCGACCTTCAGGCTCTTCGTCTTCGCGAGGATGCTCAACACGCACGCCGCCATCATCCTCCCCTCGGTGATGTCGGTGTTCATCATCTTCTTCATGCGGCAGAATTTCTCGATGTTTCCCACGGAGATCATAGAGGCGGCGCGCGTCGACGGAGCCAGCGAGATGAGCTCCTTCGTGCGCATCGTCTGCCCCTCGATGAAGGCGAGCTTCGCCTCGGCGGCCATCTACATGTTCCTCGGCCAGTGGAACTCCTACCTGTGGCCCCTGATGACGATCCTCGCCGAGGCCAAGAAGACCCTGCCCATCGCGATGGCTACCATGACGAACGCGTACACGATCGAGTACGGCGCGCTCATGATCATAGTCTGCATCTCGGTCATGCCGGTGCTCATCCTCTTCCTCACGATGCAGAGGCAGTTCGTCGCGGGACTCCTGGGCTCCGTGAAGTAGCGGGAGCGTTCCTTGTATCAAGACCTTTTTCACGGGAGGCTCCCCTGGGAGAGCCCCGAATCGAGCGGAGAGGGCCGCTTGCCCATGCGCAGCCCCCTCCTGCCCTATCCGAGCGCCGAGGCCGCCCGCGCGGCGGCCCGCCTCGGCCCGAGCGGGCGTGGGCGCGCGGGGGGCGAGCGCGCCGCGGGTAGTCCCTGGGAGCTCCGCCTCGACGGGGACTGGGGCTTCGAGCTCGCGGAGAATCCGGCTTCCGTCCCCGGCCTCGCCGAGGGCGCGCCGGCCTTCGTCGCCGAGAGCTTCGACGACTCGGCCTGGGCCAAGCTCCGCGTGCCCGGCACCTGGACGTTGCAGGGCTACGACAAGCCTCACTATACGAATGTCGTGATGCCCTTCGGCAACGTCCCTCCCTCGGCCCCCGCCTCGCATAATCCTACGGGGCTATACAGGCTCCGCTTCGAGCTGCCCGAATCCTGGGGAAACCGGCGCGTCGTGCTCCACGTGGGCGGGGCCGAGAGCTTCCTCGAAGCCTGGTGCAACGGCGCGCGCTTGGGCTTCTCCAAGGACACGAGGCTCCCCTCCGAGTTCGACGTCACGGGCCTCGCGAGGAAAGGCGGGAACCTCCTCGCCTTCATGGTGATCCGCTACACCGACGCGAGCTATATCGAGGACCAGGACCAGTGGTGGTACGGCGGCATCTACCGGAGCGTCTATCTCTACTCCACCGACTTCGCCTACATCGCCGACATCGACGCCAGGCCCCGCTTCGGCACGGAGCCCCATTCAAAAGGCTGCGCCGGCGGCATCGGCGCGGGGTCCATCGAGGTAGTAGCCAAGATCGGCTTCACCTTCGATCCCGCCGAGACTCTGCCTCCCGGCGCTGCCCCGGTGGATTACGGGAACTCGGGCGGCTGCGAAACTGGCCTTCCGAAGGGCCTCGACCTCGCGGCCTACCGCGGCGAATGGCGGCTGCGCCTCGCCCTCTATCCCGCCCGCAGGCTCGGGAGCGCGGGGCCATACGCCGGAACGGAGGAGCCCATAGGCCGCGCGGAGACCGCCGTCGGCTCCCTGTATCGCCTATCGCGCTGGGAAGCGGTGCTCTCCCTTCCCGTCGAAACGCCCGAGCCCTGGAGCCACGAGGACCCGGCCCTTTACTGCCTGGTCGCGAGCCTCGTCTCCCCTCGAGGGGAGGAGGTCGAGCACGTCGCCTGCGCCCTGGGCTTCCGCAGCGTCGAGGTCGGGGATCGCTGCCTCCTCGTCAACGGCCGGCGCGTGATGATCAAGGGCGTCAACCGCCACGAGCACGACGAGCGCATGGGCAAGACCCTCGAGCTCGCCGACATGGTCCGTGACATCGAGATCATGAAGAAGCACAACTTCAACGCGGTACGCCTTTCCCACTATCCCAACGACGAGCGCTGGTACGAGCTCTGCGACCAATACGGCCTCTACCTTTTCGACGAGGCGAACATCGAGTGCCACGCCTACTACGACCAGCTCTGCCGCGACCCGCGCTGGGCGAGCGCCTTCCTCGAGCGGATGACGCGCATGGTCCTCCGCGACAAGAACCATCCCTCGGTCATCGTCTGGTCGCTCGGCAACGAGTCCGGCTACGGGCCGAACCACGACATGATAGCCGGCTGGACGCGCGCCTTCGATCCATCCCGCCCCCTGCATTACGAGGGCGCGGTCAGGCCCGAGTGGGGACAGGGGCCGCATACCCTCGAGTCCCTGAAGCGGGGAAAGACGGTCACCGACATAGTATCGCCCATGTACGCGCCCATCGCGCTGCTCGAGCGATGGGCCGAGACCACCGAGGATTATCGGCCCTTCATCATGTGCGAGTTCTCGCACGCGATGGGCAACTCGAACGGCAGCCTCTCGGACTACTGGGCGGCGATCGAGTCGCACAAGGGCCTGCAGGGCGGCTTCATCTGGGACTGGGTCGACCAGGGCATCGAGGCCTTTGACTCCTCGGGCGAGAAGTACTGGAAGTACGGGGGCGATTTCGGCGACCGGCCAAGCGACCTCGACTTCATCTGCAACGGCCTCGTCTTCCCCGACCGGAGACCGAAGCCCGTGCTGGCCGAATGCGCCAAGCTTTTCCAGAGCTTCGCCCTGAGTTCCGAGCATCCCCTCACGGGCCGCGTCCTGGTTCGCAATCGCCAGGACTTCTCGAGCCTGGCGGGCATCGAGCTTCATTGGAAAGTCCAGGTCGAGGGCGAGACGGCGCTAGCCGGAAAGCTATCCCTGCCTGAGGTCGGCCCGGGCGAGAGCGCCGAGATGGACCTGGCCATTCCTTGGACCGACGAATCGAGGGCGGAAGTCGCTTCCTCCGAGTCCTTTCTCTTCCTCGAGCTCAGGCTCGCCATGCCTCGAGCCTGGGCGCCCGCCGGGCATCGCCTGGCCTGGGAACAACTGCCCCTCTCCCCCAGGGCTTGCGCGGTCGCCCCTCGGGCGAAGGCTTCGGCCGCCGCCACGCTTTCGAAGGAAGGCGGCGGCTACGCGGCGGAATCGCGACCTCCCGCGGGGATCGGATACGCCGCCTGTATCTCCGGCTCGGGCTTTCTGTCGGGCCTTTCCTTCGGGGAGGGCGAGCTCCTCGCCGCGCCCCTCGCGATGAACCTCTGGCGCGCGCCCACCGAGAACGACGGCCTCAAGCTCTTCATGGATCTCCGGGGCATACCCGACTTCGTCTTCTATTACAGCGACAAGGCCATGTACGAGTGGCTCGACGCCGGGCTCGACGAGCTGCGCTTCGATCTCGTCGACCTGCGCGCGGAAAGCGGCTCGGCCGGGCTCTCCATCCTCCACGAGGCGACGAGCAAAAACGGCAAGCGGGTAGGGCGCTTCGCCCAGGCCTGGAGCTTCGGCCCCGAGGGGCCTGACTGCTCCTTCCTCTTCGACCTCGACCCGAGCTTGCCCGAGCTGCCCAAGATCGGCCTCGCCTGCGCCCTCTCGCCGGGCATCGAGCGGGCCCGGTGGTACGGCCGCGGGCCCCACGAGTGCTATTCCGACCGCAAGGCGGGGGCGGCCCTCGGCGTCTATTCCTCGAGCGTCGACGAGCTCCAAGTCCCCTACGTCCTCCCGCAGGAGAACGGGAACCGCACGGAGCTCCGCTGGCTCGAGCTGACCGATCAGGCGACCGACTCCGATGGGGCGAGGGGCCTGCGCCTCTCCTCCCCGGGGAGCTTCGACTTCACGGCCTCCCATCATGGGGCTGCCCAGCTCTGGGCGGCGCGGCACTCCTTCGATCTCGTGCGGAATCCCGAGCTCTTCCTTTCGATCGACGTCGCACAACGCGGTCTCGGCACTGCCTCCTGTGGCCCCGACACGCTCGAGCGCTACAGGCTTAGGCCGGGGCCCTATAGGCTCGCGCTCTCCCTGCGCGCGCCGAAAGCATAGCTTGAGGCGCACGCCCCGCTAGGTCCTCGCGTTCAATACTTCGCCGAGGACCGCGAGGAGGACGATGAAGAGCGCCACGCAGGGGCCGATTACCTCGAGGCCGATCGCCGAGGCGAGGAGGCCCACGAGGCCGGGCAGCACCGATGCGCCGATGTTCGCCGCCCCCACCTGGAAGCCGATGACCGTTCGGTAGGTCTCCTCGTCGAAGCGCTTCGGGGTCTCGTGCATCAGGCAAGGATAGACTGGCGCGAAGCCCGCGCCGAGGAAGAGGAGGCCGGGCAGGACCAGGTAGTCCGCGCCTCGGACTATCAGGAGAACGCTTCCCGCCAAGGCCAGGCCCAGTCCGATCCTGACCATCGTCCTGTTGCCAAGGCGGTCCGCCACGAGGCCCGTCAGCACCCGCCCGACCATGATTCCCCCGTAGTAGAGCGATATCCACTTGCCCGCGGCCTCGGGCGCCATGCCCCGCGACTCGACGAGCATCGAGGCGGTCCATATTCCCACCGTGAATTCGCAGGCCGCATACAGCGCGTACATGATCACCTGGATCCAAGGCTCGGGACGCTTCACGCCATGGACTTTCGGCTTGCCGCGCGCGTTCAATCCGAGGTCTCCGGGGCTTTCGGCCGCCGCGGCCGCCCTATTCGCCGCGACCCGGCCCCATAGGCCGAGGGAGAGGAAGAAAAGGAGGGCGAGGATCGCCTGGATGCCGGAGATCGTTCGGTAGCCGCGCCGCCAGCCTTCCCCTCCGACCATCGCGGCGGTCATGACGAGGGGGCCTATCGTCGCCCCGATCCCCCAGGAAGCGTGGAGCCAGTTCATGTGCCGCGAGGAGTAGTGCGAGGCCACGTAGCCGTTCAGCGTCGTATCGACGGCGCCCGCGCCGAAGCCCAGGGGGAGGGCCGCGACGAGGACCCAGAGGTACGAGGGCGAGAACGAGTAGCCGAGGAGGCCCATGGCCGTGAGCAGCGAGCTCGCTAGGACGACTGGCCCCGGGCCCAGGCGCTTGGCTATGAAGCCGCTCGCGACGCTCGAGACAGCCGAGCAGGAAGTGAGGATCAGCGCGATGAGACCGGCGGCCTCGAGCGGCGCGCCGAGGGAGGCGCGCATCGCGGGCCAGGCGACGCCGAGGACTGAGTCGGGCAAGCCGAGGCTGATGAAGGCCAGGTAGATCACGGGGATAAGGAAAGACGCGGGCATACGCAGCTCCTTTCAAGGTCCGTAGCGGCTATCTGAGCGTCAGCCTGAAGTCGGGGAATATCCTATCGGCCGCAAGGCCGACTAGGCCCGTCAAATAATGAGGCAGACTCTCGGGCACGAGCGCCAACCTCGGCCGTACCCGCTCGTCCACGAGGGCCTCGTACCGCGCCCGTATCGTGCCCTCGAGCTCGAAGCGGAATCCCCGGCCGCCCAGCACGAGGAGGGCCGGATTGACGACGCAGTTGACCGTCTGGAGGGCTCGGACGATCGCCTCCGCGTAGCGCTCGTCGTCGGGCTCGACGGCGAGGATGAGATCGTCCAAGGTCTTGCCTTCGCCCATGGGGAGGTAGCCGAGCTCGCCCGAATAATTCGAGGCGCCGCGGAGTATCCTGCCCTCGAACACGAGCCCCGAGCCTATGCAGGAGCCGCCGTTGAAGTGGATATAGGCCAGGCTGTCAGGCTTATCCGCGCTCCTATCCAGGGCCTTGGCGTAGCCAAGCGCTATGGCGTTGAGATCGTTCTCGACGACCACGGGCAGCCCGATCCTCTGGGCGAAGAGGGCGGAAAGGTCGACGTCGAGCCATGCCTCGCGCAAGTCGCCGGTGATGAGCTTCCCTTCCTTGACGGCGCCGGGCAGTCCGAGGGCGAGGGCTATCCGGGTTTGCCTGCCCGGGACCAATGCGGCCTCTTTTAGCTCCGCCGCCAAGTCCAGCGCTTCGCGGATCGGGTTTCCCGCCGTCGGGCGAGAGCCTCGGTCGGAAAGGGCGCCTAAGGCATTTGCCACGCCCCAATGCAGAGCCTCGTTTTCCGCCGCGATGGCTATGCTCGTCCAAGCAGCCGGGTCCATGACCCAGGCCGACGCGGGACGGCCTCCCTTCGATGCCCTTTTCCCCGCTTCGCGGACGATCCCGGCATGCCACATCTGGTCGACTATCAGCCCCACTGTCGTCTGGCTGAGGCCCGTTTCGGCGACCAGTTCGGCTGTCGTAGCCTCCCCCTGGGAAAGCAGGGCGCCGCGGACGAGGGCTTCGTTGATGAGCTTGATATGCTGAGGTTTTCCAGCGTACATGCATACTCGCTAAATTAAAAAGATACTTTTAAAAGTATCCGTCATAATATAATCTGTCAAGCGGAAAGCATCGGGTTGCCCGCCGCGATAAAAGGGGCTATGTTTCTTCGACATGGCGGAAAAAGCTCTCGATGCGGAAAAAGACCGGCTGATCGATGAGATCACCGAAGCCTATTCCCGGGGCGGAATGGAGATGGGGAGCTTCGAGCGTGCGGTCACGCGAATCACCGCGAGCCCGGACGTCGACGCCCTCGCCGCCGAGGCCTCAGCCCTCGGATTCGCCCGGCCCGCATGGCAACCCGGCGCGTCGTCGCGGTCGGCCGAGCTCGAGGCGGACCTCGTGGAGCTGTCCTGCGTGAGCGGTAAGCTGCGGCTGGAAGGCGAATGGGTGAAGGCGGAGCACTATCGCCTCCACCTCAAGTCCTCGTCGGCCCGGCTGGATTTACGGGAGTATGAAGGGAGGCGCGGCTTCCGTCTCCTAGTTGAGCTCGAGGCGATCTCGAGCAGCGTCAGGATCGAAGTGCCCGAGGGCTTCGAGGTCCAGGACAGGCTCTCCGAAAGGACGAGCTCGACCGTCCGCAACAAGCCCAAGGGCTCGATCTACGACGATTGCACCCTCCTCCTTACGGGCTCGATCCGCTCCTCTACGCTGCGCGTGAAGTACCGCTAGAAGGGCTTTTCCCTTCGCCTCGCCGCATCGAGAACAGAGTGGAGCCGACGACGGCCGCGACGATGATGAGGCCGCCCGCGAGGGCGTTGGGGCTCGGGGCTTCCCCCATGGCCAGGAACACCCATACCGGATTGAAGACGGGCTCGAGGACGCCGATCAGGCTCGAGTCGAGGGCGGTGATGCGCTTGATGCCGACGGTGAAGAGGACCGAGGCGAGGCCTATCTGCAGGACGCCCAGCCCGGCGATGGCGGCGAGGGACTTGGCGTCGATCCTCGGCGCGGGGAGGAAGAGGCAGCCGATGAAGGCGACGGCCGCGGTGAAGACGTGGCCGAGGAGGGCCGACTCGATGGGAGAGCCGTCCTTCTGCTTGCGCATCAAGATCACGTAGATGGAGAAGGCCAGGCCCGCCGCGACAGCCGCCGCGTTGCCGAGCGCCGTGCCGCCGCCGAGGCCTCCCGCGAAGAAGAGGCCCATGCCGAGGGCCACGAAGGCGAATGCGACGATGTGCTCGGCCTTGGGCCTCTCCTTGAGGAGGAAAGAGCCGATGATGGCGACGTAGATGGGCTCTCCGTACTGGAGGAGTATCGCGTTGGCCGAAGTCGTCGCCTTGTTCGCGTAGACGAAGAGCAACATCGTCGCGGAGTAGGCGAGGGCCGCCCCGATCTGCGCAAAGGAGAAGGTGAAGCGGGGCTTGCGGATCCAGGCGAAGAGGAAGAGGGCGGCGATCGCGCTGCGCCCGAATGCTATCGCGAGGGGATGCCAGTCGATGAGCTTGATGAAGAGCCCCGCGAGGCTCCAGAGCAGGGCGCAGCCCGCCATGGCCGCGATGCCGAGCCCCCGCGGGCCCCTGAAGGCGCGCGGCCCATCCGGGTAGCTCGAGCTTTTTTCTGATATGGGCATATGGGCGATGGTATATGAAAGGAAGGTCGGGCTGCAATCGGAGCGCCGCCGCGGCGCCCGGGTCGGAATCTGGACTGCGTCATTTCCCGGGCAACCTCGCCCCGACCAGTCTCGAGCCCCATATCCCGAGCGTGGAGCCCGCGGCGAGTGACAGGAGCTCCAGGGCGGCGAAACCCGCGAGCGCAGCCTTGGAAGCGAGGCTCGCGAATACGACCAGGCCTCCTCCGGCGAGGGACGCGAGGAAGAAGAATCCCCCGACGATCATCTTCCGGATCAGTACGGGCGTGGTCACCCTCCGGAACCGAAGCTTCCCGTCGAATAGGCCCGCGGCGAAGGCGGCGGCCACCGAGAAGGGAAGGACCGCCCCGAGGACCGTTGCCGCGTCGAGCAGCTCGACCCTGAGAGGCCCTTCGCCTAGGGCCGCGAGGAGCGCGGCCAGGATGACCAGGCTCGCGGCGAAGGCCTGGGGCATGTGGACGACGACGGGGTGGATATCGAGCGATATCAACCTACGGCGCCCGTCCGAGAGCTTGTCGTCGTAGGGCTCGAATTGCTTGGACGAGACTCCGCATGCCGGGCACTTGTCGCCGACCTTCCCCGCCTCCATGACGTAGCCGCAAGCCTTGCATCTCACGAGCGTATCCATGCTGCTCCTCCTTCTATCCCGATAAAGGATCCTCAGGCGCGCGCCTACGCGCGGCCAACCGAGTTCACGAAGAGGTATGCTACGAAGTACAGGTTGAGGAAGCCCGAAGCGAGGGTGTTCATGATCATGGCCGAACGGAAGTCGGCCGCCCGTGGATCGCGGAACACTCTGATCGCCCAAGCCGCGAGGAAGGCGGCGGAGGGCGCCTGGGCGGCCAGGAAGAGAACGGCCCAGGGCAGCGAAGCGAAGCGCCAGAACCATGCCGCAATTCCGAACGCTCCCGCGCCGAGGAATCCGGCCGCGAGCGCGAAGCTGCCCCGCAGCCCGAGCAGTCGGCTCATGGTCAGGTCCCCGCGCCGCGCGTCCTCCTCGTGCTGGTAGACTTGCGTGAGGGGGAATACACCCAACAGGAAGAGCGACTCGAGCGCCGCCCCCCACCAGACCGACGGGGGCAGCGTCGCGAGGCCCCCGCGACGCATGGAGGCGGCCATGGCCACGAAGGTAAAGGCGCCCTGCCCGAGCCCGGTAGCGAGCCATCCCACCACGGGTCGGGCCTTCAGCCTCGTCTTATCCCAGCTGTAGAGCTTGGATCCCGCGCCATAGACGAAGGCGGCTATTCCGAGGATCGGGCCGACCCAGAAACCTAGGGCCAGCGCGAGCGCGTCGAGGGCCAGTGCCGTGACGAGGAGGGACTTCGTCACCGGCGGCGGCTTGGCGAGGGCTCCGATAGGCCCTTCATCGCGATCGTAGTACGAGTTGAAGGCGTTGCTCGCCGGGTAGAGGAGGAAGTGGAATACGATGAAGACCTCGACGGCCCACCGGGGCTCGGCGCCGGCTGCGATCAGCGCGAAGAGATAAATTGGCGCGAGGAAGAAAGCGAAGGGTAGCCTGAGGTGGAGGAGGACCGAGATCGCGGCGTGCTTAACGCGCGGCATCCGAGTACCACGCTTCGTAGTCCTGGGCGCTCAGGGCGCGGAGCTTGGCCATCATCGCGGAATGGCCCACGCCGCAATAGACCGTGCACATGATGTAGTGCTCGCCGGGCTCGGTGGCGCGGAACCAGGCGGAGGTCCCCATGCCCGGCACGGCGTCGACCTGGATATGGAAGTCGGGAACGTAGAATCCGTGGATGACGTCCTCCGAGCTCAGGCTCAATCGCACGTCGCGCGCTACCGGGACTACGAGGGCGGGGCTTCGCTTTCCGTCCGGGTAGATGAAGAGCCAGGAGAATTGGCGCGCTCGGACCTCGATCTGCAGGGCCCCCGCGGGCGCCTTCCTCAAATAGGTATATCCCGTGTAGCCGTAATAGAACATGCTCAGGGCGAGGAGGGTGGGCAGGACGATGGCCAGGACCTCTATCCAGGTCTTACCCGGGAGCTCGGTAGCCCTCGGGCTCCTGGACCGTCGGTATCGGATCGTGAAGAGGAGGAGGAGGAATACGATGCCGAAAAAGAGGAGGAAGGCGAAGGCAGCGATATAGTACAGTCCTTCATTAACGGCTATCGCGCTCGTCGCGCCCATGTCAGCCTCCGCCCCGGTAGAGTACATCCGTGTAAGTGAGCCCTATGAAGACCGCGAGGAGGGCGATCACGAGCGGTATCAGGATCTTGATAACCACGCGCTTCTCCTGGCGGAGATGCATGAAATAGAGAAGGACGAGGGTAGTCTTCGTCGCGGCTATGGCGAGGACGACTACGATCGCGACGGTTCCGAGGTCGAGGCTCGCCATCGTGACGGTCATGGCGGTCAGGCCGAGGAGCGATGCCCAGACCGCGAGGTAGCCGCGTAAGCTCTGTTCGCCCATCTCGCAGTCCTTAGGTGATCAGGTAGAACAGCGGGAAGAGGAATATCCAGACGATATCCACGAGGTGCCAGAAAAGTCCCGCGTTCTCCAACTTTATCGGGCGATCAGCGTCCACGCCGCCTCGCGCCATGAGGGCCAGGATCCAGCCGAAGACCGACATGCCGACGATGACGTGAACGGCGTGCAAGCCCGTCATGGTGAAGTAGAGGCCGAAGTAGAGGGTTTGGCCGGGCCCTCGCGAGCTCAGGACCTTCGCCCCGGGGTAGAGTCCATGCTCGAATTTTACGCCCCATTCGATGGCCTTGACGGCGAGGAAGCAGGCTCCGAGCGCGATCGTGGCCGCGAGGAAGCGCTTGGCTCCCGCGAGGCGGCCCTCGCGGAGCTCGCGGACCGACAGGGCGACCGCCAGGCTGCTGGTGATGAGGATTGCGGTATTCAAGGTTCCGAAGGCGCGGGAAAGCTCCAGCGAAGCCTCATGGAAAGGCGCCGAGTACCTCCATCGATAGACCGCGTAGAGGAGGAAAAGGCCTCCGAAGAGGAGGGCCTCCGTGGAAAGGAAGAGCCACATCCCTATGCGGCCCCTGTCGGCGTCGACGCGGCCCCCTTTCTCTTCGCCGCTCATTCCCGCGCCTCCCCCGCTTCGTCTTTCGTCGCCCCCGCGCCAGAGCCGCTGAAGTCGTAGGGGCCTTTCGTAACCAGCGGCGCCGCTTCCCAGTTCTCGTAGGGCGCCGGGGAGGGCAGGCTCCATTCAAGCGTCGCCCCGCCCCATGGATTGTCCGGGGCCTTGTCGCCTCGCCTCCACCCGCGCCATAGGTTCAAGAAGATGACCGCGAGGCCCGCGACCATGATGTACGAGCCGACGCTCGCGAAGAGCTGCAGGCTCGCGAAGCGGGGCAGGTAGTCGGAATAGCGCCGAGGCATGCCCATCCACCCGAGGATCAGGATCGTGGAGTAGAAGAGATTGAAGCCGACGAAGGCGATGAGCCAGCCTACGACGGCCGGATTCCTGCGGTACATGCGACCCGTCATCTTCGGGAACCAGTAGTGGAGGGCCGCGAGGATGCCGAAGCCGGTCCCGCCGAAGATTATGTAGTGGAAGTGACCGACGACGAAGTAGGTGTCGTGGAGCTGGACGTCGGCGGAGAGGGCGCCGAGGAAGAGGCCCGTGAGCCCGCCTACGGTGAAGAGGAAGACGAAGGACAGGGCGAAGAGAAAGGGGGGCTCGATCCTGATGGAGCCCTTGTACATCGTCGCTATCCAGTTGACGACTTTGATGGCGCTCGGGACCGCTACCAGGAAGGTGAGGAGCGAGAAGATGACGTCCGCCGTGTCGCTCTGGCCCGAGACGTACATGTGATGGCCCCAGACGAGGGACCCGACGCTCGCGATGGCGAGGCTCGAGAAGGCTATCATTTTGTAGCCGAAAATGTTCTTCCGCGAGAAGACCGGGAAGAGGTCCGAGATGATGCCCATCGCCGGCAGGATCATGATGTAGACGGCGGGGTGCGAATAGATCCAGAAGAGGTGCTGGTAGAGGAGCGGGTCCCCGCCTTTGGTAGGATCGAAGATCCCTATGCCGAAGAGCCGCTCGAGGAGGACGAGGATCATCGTGATGCCCACGATCGGGGTAGCGAGGATCTGGACCCATGCGGTGGAATAGAGGCCCCAGACCGACAGGGGCATCTTGAAGAAGGTCATGCCCGGCGCCCTGAGCTGGTGCACGGTAGTGACGATGTTGATGCCCGTGAGGATCGAGGACATGCCCAGGACGAAGACCGCGAAGGTGGCCATGGGCACGTTCACGGAGGTCTTGAGGCTGAAGGGCACATAGAAGGTCCAGCCCGTATCGGGGGCGCCGCCGTTCGAGAAGATCGCGATGAAGGCGAGGGCCGCTCCCGCCAGGAAAACGTAGAACGAGAAGAGGTTGAGCCGGGGGAAGGCCATGTCGTTCGCGCCGATCAGCATGGGCATGGCGAAATTCCCGAAGATCGTCGGTATGGCGGGAATGACGACGAGGAAGATCATGATGATGCCGTGCACGGTGAAGAACGCGTTGTAGGTCTGGGCCGAAATGAATTTCTGGCCTGGCGTCATCAGCGCGACGCGCATGAGGACCCCGAGGGCGACGGCCGCGGCGAAGAAGAAGCCTATCGCGAAGGAGTACATGACGCCGATGCGCTTGTGGTTGGTGGAGCCTAGCCAGCCGAGGATCCCGGGCCTCGCCCCAGCGGCCGCCGAGAAGTACGGGACGCCGAGGTCGCCGGAGCGAGATGCCCCGCTCAACGGGGGCTCCCCTTCCCGGATCGCCGCTTCCTCGAGAGGACGAGGTACAGGACGAAAGCGAAGACTAAAGTCGAGACCGCTATCCCGCTCACGCGGAGGATATCGAAGCCGATCTGCTTCCTGGCGGGGTCGTATCTGAAGCATAGGCGCAGGAGTTTGGCTACCGTCGGACGCACGATCCCCGAGGAAGCCTCGAGCACGGACATGGAAACGTCCACGGGGAGGAATTCCGTGCCGTAGACATAGCGCACGATCTTGCCGTCGGCAGCCAGGATGATGAGTCCGAGCGGATGATCGAAGTCCTCGCCTTCCTTCCTGTACGAGAAGCCTACCGCGTCGCAGAGCCTGTCTATGTTCGCGTCGTCCCCGACGAGGAAGCGCCAGGCGCTCGCCGGGAAGGGGCCTTCGACGGCGGCGAGGGCTATGGCCTTTTCCCCTCTCGCGTCCGCGGGGGTCTCAGCGTCGTTGATGCTTACGCACACTACCTCGAAGTCCCGGCCCGGAATGGCGCTCACTCCCCGCAGGGCCTTGGCCAAGCCGGTATAGAGCGCGCCGCATTCGTTCTTGCAGCGGTAATAGCCGAGGACCAGGATGGCCGGACGCCGCATGACGAGGTCCGCGAGGGCGACTTCCGTGCCGTCCTCGTCCGAGAAGCTCGCGTCGAGCGGAGCGTACTTCCCGAGCTTCTCGTCGAAGCCTATGGGCGCGTCGAGGGACGCTTCATGGGCGGAGGCGAGCGGGCAAAGCGCGATAAAAGCTCCGAGGACGGCCATGACTGCCCTCGAGCGAATGCGGGAACAGGTCTTTCCGCGACCCCGCCGTTTCATTTCCATACGGCTAATTGAGCTCGAATATACGCATATAGATCCGCGGCTTGACCGTCGGGGATATCCGCCTCGGCGAAAGGCGGCATTCTTCCCGCCGAACCGTCCGGCATGGTCGGCTTGCGCATGAAGGTCTTGAAGGAGGTGAGGCTGCCCAGCTTCTGCGACGACTTTAGGGGGAGGCTCGCGACCACGATATTTCCCCCGCCCGTGTGGCATGAGGCGCAATTCAGCTGGAAAGTCTCCTGACCATTCATCTCCTCGTCGCCGGCCCGGCTCGCGGCGGCATTTGAGGCTGTTCCCCCGGTGGATGGGCGAGATGCCGTTTGAGCCTTCTCCGGAGCGGCCGTCGCCGCGGACCGGGCGCCGCGGCCGTAGACTATCCCCCCGCCGAGCCACCCGAGAGTCATGACGCAGGCGAAGGCGCCGAAGTAGACAATGGCGAGCCAGGCCTTGTTGAGCTTCGCCTCTCCCCCCAGGATGACTCCCGCGCCAAGGAGGACGAGGAGGGCCCCGGCCAGCGCCATTTTAGCTTTGATGGCGGGGAAGAGCACTCCATGGTAGAAGTGCATCCAGTCGAAGACGCCGAAAAGGATAACGGGAAAGGCCATGATAAAGGCTAGGATGGCGACGTGCCGCGCCGTGAGCTCGAACCGCTTTTTCCGGAAGGCGAGCGCAATGGTGAAGAAGACGACCGCCCCGAAGACCAGGCCGATCGGCAAATGGGTCAGCGGCGCGTGGAGGGGGTCCGTGAAGCCTATGGCGACGAGCGAGCGATATAGGTCTTCCAGCATGATGCTCTCCTCGTCCGAATGATCCGTGGGAAAATTGTAGGGACCATCCCGTCGGTCTGTCAATCGTCGAAGCCTTCGAGTGCTATACTGCCCGCATGGAAGGAAGCCCGGAAGATCCCGCACCAAGGCACCCCCGGGACGCCCCTCACGGCGGAAATGTAAAGCGGCGGTTGCCAACGCTTTACGACGCGGTATCTTTTTTCAAGCTCGGCATAGTCGTCCCTAACGTCCTCGCGGCCCTCTCCGGATTCTGGATGGCGCGGCCCGCCGTCGCGCTCGACGGTGCGGCTGGCTCGCCGTACTGGGCGGGCGCGGTCCGCCTGGCCGTAGGCTCCGCGTTGACGATAGGCGGAGCCTGCGCCTTCAATAACTGCCTCGATCGGGATCTCGACGCGCGCATGGAAAGGACCCGGAACAGGCCCGTGGCCTCGGGCCGTTTCGGCGTGGCCTCCGCTTCCTTCCTCGCGTCCTTGGCCTCGATCGCCGGAATGCTCATCCTCGCCTATTCCTCTCCGCTCGCGGCCCTCATCGGCTTGGCGGGCGCCTTCATCTATCTCGTGCCCTATACGCTCTTCATGAAGCGCAAGTCATCTCTCTCCTCGCTGGTTGGTGCGCTCGCGGGTTCAGCGCCCCCGCTCATGGGCTGGGCCATGGCGACCGGGAATCTCTCGCCTACGGCATGGGCCCTTTTCGGGACTATCGGACTCTGGCAGCAGGCGCATACGCTCGCCCTTTTCCTGCGCCGATCCGAGGATTTCCGCCGAGGAGGGCTGCCGTCCCCCGTCCGCAAGCTCGGGGCGGGCGGCATCAGGATCACGGTAGCCCTGGTCGTGGCGCTTCTGCCAGCACCGCTCTGGCTGGCGATGGGCGTTTCGAGACTCTTCGGCCTATCCGCCGCGCTTTCGGTACCCTGGCTTGCCCTATGCTGGCTTCCGCTGGCCGGCGGCCGCGTCGCTTGGGCGCGGCGCATGTACGAGGCTTCTTTAGCCTGGATAGTCCTCTTCCTTCTCGCTTCACTGATCTGCTCCTGATGCTCGATCGGAGCCTTACATGCCGCCGCGACGATCCGCCCTTGGGCAGGCCTTCGCCGCGGCGCTCGCGCGGTCTGGGAGCGTCGTCAAATGCCGAGCGTCGAGGCGGCCGGCGACCTTGACGCGGAAGCCGGAGCGGATAATATAAATATACCGCTGGGTTGACATCCGTCTCCCGAGACGCGCGATCGCGTCCGGGACGCCTGTTCTCGTCGTCTAGCCAGCGAGCTCGGGAGGACATAGATGCGCTCCGGCATGTCCAGTCGAGGAATCCTCAATACCGTCCTGATCGGTATCATGCTCACGGCTGCGCTTCTGGCAGGCGCTCAAGCGGGGAACCGCAGGATCGCGCTCGTGATAGGGAACGCCGAATACTCCGGCCTGCCCAAATTGAGGACCCCGGTGAACGACACCGAAGACGTCGCCGCGATGCTCAAGCGGCTCGGATTCGAAGTCACGACGCTCCGCAACGTGAACCGCAAGGAGATCGACCGCGCGGTCAGCGCTTTCCGCGAAGCCCTGTCGCGGGACAAGCAGAGCGAGGGCTTCTTCTACTACGCCGGGCACGGCGTCCAGGCGAACGGTTTGAACTACCTGATACCCGTCGGCGCGGAAATCGAATCGGACGCGGATCTCGAGGGCGAGGCTGTCGGGCTGCAGCGCGTGCTGGCCAACATGGAGGACGCCGGGAACCGCGTCAACGTCGTCGTGGTCGACGCCTGCCGGGACAATCCGCTGCCCGCGAGGACCAGAAGCGCGGGGAGGGGGCTCGCCGTCGTCTCCTCGACGCCGCCCGAGAGCGTCGTCCTGTTCTCCACCGCGGCGAACGAAGTGGCAGCGGATGGGGACGGCCGCAATAGCCCCTTCGCCAAGGCCCTCATCGACCACCTCGCGGATCCGGGCGACGTCCTCGCGACGATCAAGTCCGTCACCGCCGAGGTCAAGGGCCTGACGGGCGGGAAGCAGACGCCGTTCCAGTACACGAGCCTCGACCTCTCGTACGAGTTGAATCCGAGCGGCGGCTCCGCCGCCGCGAAGCGCCCGACCATGACAGTCTCCCGCTCGTACGGGAGCCTGATCGTGAACAACGTCTCCGCGGGCAGCTTCTTCCTCGACGGCTCGCCGATGGGCGATCTTCCCGCGGGAGGCGAAGCGAAGATCGAGAGCATCGAGGCCGGCAAGCACGAGCTCGAGCTTCGATATCCCTCGGGGCCCTCGGAGATCAAGAGCGTCGAAGTCCGGAAATCGCAGAAAGCGAACGTGAGCTTCGTCTGGAAACCCTCGCCTGCAGAACAGAATGGAACGCTTCCCGGCGGCGCCTCCGCGCCCATGACGGACATGATTCCGCCCGCCGCTCTCGCTTGGCCGACGCAATTATCAAGTGACCTCAAGACCGCGGCCGCGTACTCGCTCCTGTACTGCAACGTGGGCGCGTACGGCGGAGGAGCCTTCCTCGAAGGCCCGCTGGGGATGCGGGTGCGTGGAATATGGACGAACACCGCCTGCTGGCTGAAGAAGCCCCTGCCGGACAAGTGGATATTCTCCTGCCAGATGGCCTTCATGGACGAGGGCAGCGCCCTGTTCTGGCTCGGCGGGCCGGGGCACGGCAACTCCCCGAGGCTCGGCTATTGCCTCGAGCTGGACGCCAAGAACGGCACTCTCTTTCGCGACGGCGAGGCGGTGGTCAATTTCGCCCTTCCGAGCGGCACGAAGGGCGGCGACTTCCAGAAGATAGTCCTCCTCCGCGACGGCCCGCAGCTCTCCGCCTGGATGAACGACGCCAAGCTCTTCTCGTATCAGGACGATAAGCCACTGTCCGGCGTCCTGCACAGCTACCTCGCCTTCGGTTGCGCGGGAGGCGGCTGGGCCACGGGCGTCAGGTTCAAGAACCTGAAGCTGCAGTCGAACCCGCTTTCGGCGGAGGACGCGGCGTCGTTCGCCCGCATCCCAATCGCGCCCGCTTCCGGCGAGGGCCCCTCGGCGAACGGTCGGCTGTTAATGTCGGTGAAGGGCCAAGACCTCCTCGGCGCGGACTGGTATCGATTCCAGCAGGAGTTCATGCGCCTCGTGGGAGGCCAGCTCGTCTTGACCGGCCCCAACGGTACTCCCTTCCTGTTCTATCGCCACGGCTTCGATCCGGACTTCGCCTTCGAAGTAGACATGCAGTATGTCCCGATCCGCTATCCGGAGCCCGACACCAGCAAGGACGGCGCTACCGAGGCCTACCTCGCGCGAGGCGCGGCCGAGGGCGGCTTCATGCTCCTCGTGAAGTACGCGAGCGCGTTCCCGAACGGTAAGCAGCTGAAGCTCGAGGACTTCCCCTATGGCTGGGAAGTGATGTTCCCCGATGGAGGAGGC
>Ga0265330_10000645_pt1 | contig 22423 bp, 14 predicted proteins | sample 41919metaG_FD_202083 | JGI IMG/M metagenome (GOLD analysis project Ga0265330, IMG submission 202083) | Rhizosphere microbial communities from Carex aquatilis grown in University of Washington, Seatle, WA, United States - 4-19-19 metaG | ecosystem: Host-associated > Plants > Roots > Rhizosphere... | reverse complement strand
GGTAGACGAGCTGGAGCGAAAGATGGACCTGAAGTTAGCGGCTCACGACAAGAGCATCGAGGCTCATCGCAAAGGTATCGTTTCCCTGTACTCCGCGATCGAGAACCTGATGCCGACCCTGACCGGCCGTCAGATCGGATTCAAAAGCAAAGGCGCGGGCAAGGTCACGGACAAGCCTAAGAACGCGCCGCCCTTCCGTCCATAAGCGCTGGTGAAAGCGTTAGTGACATATCCAGAGGCAAATGGTCGAAGCCGTGCTCGAGTCGCTGCACGAGTGAACCGCCGACCGCGGGCTCGACCTTGGGCCGGACAGCAACCTGCCCCAACAGGATGGCACACGGCCGGACTATGACTGGGCTGTGGGGGCGCAGGTGCAGGCGGGCTAGTACCGTTGAAAGACGCCGAGAAACGCCCGTGGCGTCATCCGTGCCGCTTCTCAAAGACAACGTTGGGGCGGCGTATCAGGCGGCGAGCTCGCCAAGGCGACTCCTGAGATAGTTCACGAAGGATGTGCATGACAGCAAGAAGAACTTGGCCTCTGCGGCGCCCAAAGAAGGTTCTTCAAGCATCGCGTGCCGGATACCATGCTCATCACTGGTGTACCCGTAGAGCTTTGAGAAACCTTCCTTCAGTGCTTTGTGCAAGTCATGGTTGCGTTCGAGGGCTTTCAATGCATCCCCAAGCGTAGCAGTATCATTGCCCGTGACTATGCGAGCCGTGGCCTCGACAGCGGAGATCGACTCTTTGATCGAATTGCGAAAATCAGGACTGGACCGATCCGAGAGAAGCTCCAGTGCGCGCTGAAAATGTGCAGCGACCGGAGCAAACTGGTCACCCGCCAGGAGCGCTTCGTCGAGAGCCACCAGTTCTTTTTGATCAGTGATCTCGACTATTCTGTTTCCGACAAGCCTGTACGCGGCGAGCTCGCGCTCAAGCACCCCGTTCAACGTGTTCGCGACGTCGTCGTTCTTGCAAATACTTAGAACCGATTCTATGAAGTCGTAGACTTCGCTCCATGTGCACGCAAAGAAGTACCGTTCTAGCCAGCTGAGAATCAGCGGGGGAATGCTTGGTATCTGGCTAAACGGGAGTTTGAAGTACTTGAACCACATGACCCTAGCAAAGGCCATGATCGTGCCGTCCCCCCCCGTCCTTCACACTCTTCGCAACCGTGAGGCCAGCTGTGGTGACGGCGAGGTAAACAAGAATCTCAGGACCGCTTTCATGCTCTTCGAACGTCAGGCCAGCGTCGTCGGGGTTCACGCTTGCGAGATGCTCGTCGATCAAGTCATAGGCGTGGGGACAACAACTCCGATGAAAGCAGCCTGAATCAACCCGGAGCTTGATCGAAGCGGCTACGCGGCCATCCTTTGACGGATGTTGCTGTTCAAACCGGAGCATCCGATCGCGAAATTTGTGTTCCCAGCTTTCCACGGTGTCCCCCGATAGGTGCAGCCGACCTTGTACTCGGCTGCATCTTCCGCCTGCCCCAATTTGTTCGCAAGCACCGCAGCCCTCTCGAATAGGATTCTTCTGCGTTCGAGAACCCTCCCACCCCGCGGCTCATCCCAACCTTCGCACGAACTCCGCCCGCACTCGCTCCATGCGATTGCTCAGTTCGTACGACAGTTGTGCCTCGCTGATCCCCAAGCTGCGCGCCAGGGGCGAGCGGTCTTCGCTGTGCAAGCGGTCGTCGTGCTGATCGCGTATTAGCCGCAGGCGCAGGCCGGCCCTTTGCAGGAAGCGGTAGTCGTCGAGTACGTCGGCGGCGACCTCTCCCCGCTCGGCCATACGGTGCAGAGCAGTCGGCGGATGGGTGGTGCGCAGGGCAGGGTCGCTCTCGCCATGGCGAAGCTGGCCCCAGGCCGCGAGAAACTCGAGATCGGTGAGCCCACCAGGTGCAAAGCGTAAGTGCAGCGATTCGTGCGGATCGCCCGCGCGCTCGCTCTCGATGCGCTGGCGCAGGTGCAGCAGGTCCGCGCGCAGGGCGTCTTCATCCGGCGGTGTCTGATAGGCGATGGCTTGCAGCCGATCGGCGAAATCGCTGAGCGCGCCCGCGCCTGGCAGCACGAACGCCGGCCGCGCGCGCAGCAGCGCCATGCGCTCCCAGGGTGCGGCGGATTCGTGGTGGTAGTCCGCGAAGGCCCGATAGGTGGTGACCAGAAGCCCCTGCGATCCCGAGGGCCGCAGTCTGGTGTCGACGTTGTACAGACGCCCCTCTTCCAGCAACGCTCCCAGCGCGCCGATCAGCCGCTTGGCCAGGCGGCCAAACCAGTCCTGGTACTCGACTCCCGACACGGTCACGCCCTCGTGCTGGTAGAGAAAGACCAGTTCCAGGTCCGAGCCGTAGCGCATCTCGCGCGCGCCACAACTGCCCAGGACCAGAATGGTCAGCTCCGCGTCGGGCTTCCCGTTGCGTGTCTCCAACTCGGCGGCCACACGGACCACGGCCTGGGCCAGGCAGGCCTCGGCCAGCCGGCCCAGCTGCGCCGACACCTCCTCGTGAGACAGATTGCCGGCCACGTCGTGCAGCCCGATGCGCAGGATCTCTTCGGACTGAAAACGGCGCATCTCGCGCAGAGTCTGTTCGTAGTCGCAACCAGCCAGGCGCGCTAGCAGCCGGCTCTGCCACTCGACCGGATCCGGTCGTGGATCGCCCGGTCCCGAGAGCAGATTGGGCCAAGTCGCAGGATGGGTGAGCAGGTGGCGCGACAGCCGCTCGCTGGTGCCGAACAGGGCGGCCAGGATGGTGAGGAGCTGGCGATCTTCGTGCAACATGGTCTCCAAACCAGTCGATGCGCGCAGCGAAAGATCGCGAAATCGGTCCAAGGCTCGGTCGGGGTTGGGCGAGGCGATGGCCTCCTCCAGCCAGGTGGGAGCCAGACGGCCGCGCACCAGGTCGAGGGTCTCTGCGGCTGCTTGCGCGTCGGAAAAGCCGCAGGACTTCAGATCGGCAAGAAGTTCCGGCTGGGGCAGGGCCGGATCGAGCAGACGCAGGACGATAGCCGACGGTCCTTGCTCCGGCTCGCCCAGGGTAGCCGCCACCGCGCTGACCGCCTGGCGCCAATCGGCCACCAGCGCATCCAGCTCGGCATGGCCGGCCAGACCCAGTCGTCGCGCCAGTCGGTCCCTGCCAGCCGGCTCGACCGGCAGCTCGTGCGTCTGCGCGCCCTGTTCCAGCTGGATGCGATGCTCGACCGCACGCCACAGGTGATAGGCGTCGGAGAGGGTGCGGACTTCTTGTGCGGTCAGCAACCCCGCCAGCCCCAGCTTGTGCAGCGCGGGCAGGGTCGTGCGCTCGCGCAAATCGGGCCGCTTGCCGGCGTAGAGCAACTGCAGCGCCTGCGCCACCAGTTCGACGTCGCGAATCCCGCCTTGCCCCAGCTTGACGTTCCAGCCCGGATGCCGGGTGCTGTCCACGAACTGCTGGCGCAGCGAGCGGACTTCGTCCAGGGTGCGCGGTCCGGACGAGCGGGGAAACACGAAGGGCTCGACGCACTTGAGGAAGCGCGCGCCCAGGGCCAGATCGCCCGCGGCCGGTCGAGCGCGCAGCAAGGCCTGGCGCTCCCAGGTGCGGCCGAAGGTCTCGTAGTAGCTCTCGGCCGCAGCCAGCGAGTTGCAGATGGCGCCACTGCCGCCCTCGGGGCGCAGGCGCAAGTCCACGCGAAACACGAAGCCGTCCCCGGTGATCTCGGCGACCGCGCGCGTCACCATCTGGGACAGCCGGCCGTAGTACTCGTGCAGGCTGAGCGAGCCGGCGTGTCCCTCGTCGGACGAGTAGACGTAGATGAGGTCGACGTCCGAGGAGAAGTTCAGCTCCTCGCCGCCCAGCTTGCCCATGGCCACCACCACGAAACCCGGGCTGTCGTCGGCGCACACCGGAACGCCGTAGCTCGATTGCAACTGGGATTCGCAGAAAGCCACGGCGGCGTCCAGACAGGCATCGGCCAATGCGGAGAGATCGCGCGCCACCTCAAGACTCGTTCCTGGCTGGAGTTCGCGTGCGCCCAGACGCAACATCTCGACCTGCCGATAGCGGCGCAGCCGGCGTTGCACGTCGGCCAGGTCGGCACAGCCGGTCATCGTGGCCTTGACCTCGGCCATGGTGCGCTCGCGCGGCTTGGGCCGGTCGAGGAAGGGATCGGCCAGCAATGCGGCCAAACGACCGACGTCGGTCAGGAGCAGGTCGGTGAGAAAGCCGCCACTCGACAGCAACGCCGCCAACAGGCGCAGGCCCGCCTCGTCCTCGGGCAGCGAGGCCCCGGCTTCGAGCACTCGTTCCAGGCGCGGCCGCGCTCCCTCGGGGTCGGGACCCGCGGCCAGCAGACTGTCGAGACTGGGCGAGGCGCGCGTGGGGACAGCGATTAGAGTGGCTCCAGGCGCGCGCACACGACCGTGATGTTGTCGAGGCCGCCGTGGGCGTTGGCGGCGGCTATCAGCCGTTCGCACAGCTTGTCGAGATCGGGTTCGCTGGCGGCAATTTCGGCGAGTTCATCGTCGGGCACCATGCCCGAAAGGCCATCGGTGCACAGCAGGTACAGATCGCCCAGCCGGGGTTGATCCACGATGACGTCGACCTCGATCGAGGGCTTCATGCCCAGCGCACGCACGATGACATTCTTGTGGGGAAAAGACGCTATCTCACCTGGCGACAGGCGCTTCATCTTGACGTAGTCGTTGAGCAGGGAGTGGTCCTGGGTCATCTGCTCGATCTTGCCGGCGCGCAGGCGGTAGAGGCGACTGTCGCCTACATGGCCGATCACGAGTGCACCGTCGACAAACAGGGTCGTGACCACCGTGGTCCCCATGCCCCGGCAATCGCTCTTGCGGTCGGCCTCTTCGTGAATCTTGAGATTGGCCAGCTTGATGGCGCTCACCAGCCGATTGATCTGGAACCGCTGGCCCCGGTCCACCTTGTAGGGCCAGGTCAGTTCCTGCTCGTTCTCGGTGGTCTGGAAATGGCCGACAATGGTGTCCACCGCCAGGCGACTCGCCACCTCGCCCGAGGCATGCCCCCCCATGCCGTCGGCCACGATGGCCAAGCGCTCGCGGGTGGGAAGATGAAAGGCGTCTTCATTGTGGTCTCGGGTGCTCCCCACGTTGGTTTCGCCCGAGAAACGAACGCGCATACCGTCGAGCGGGAAGGAGGTACTCATGAGAAGATCGATGGTATCGCCGGGGTGGGTAGCATTTCAACCGCTTCGCGGCCTGACGAACGAAAGAGCGGGCCCCAACTCCACCGACAGGTTGCCCCGCGCGCGGTAGAGATCGCCGTCGACGGTGTACAGGGTTTCGGGCTCATCGGGCTCGATGACCAGGCGCGTGGCCAGCTCGCTCCAGGCGCGGCGGGGCGAGATGCCGCGGCCTTGGCGCACGGCGGATAGGTCCCAGGTCAAGCCCAGCGGCGACGAATGGATTGCCAGGACATTGAAGCGGTCGGGACGGTCGTGGGCGCGGTGGTTGAGCTTGAAGCCGAGGCCGACTTCGCGCACGGTAGCGGCGCCCACACCGAGGAGCGCCGTCCAGGGAAGGATTTGTCCGTCGACGAAAACCCGCCCGTGGAAGCGGCGAAAGATGCGCTCGGCGTAGCGTCCGGCGGCGGCTTCAGACAGGATAGACCGCACCAGGATCCCGATGGCGCGGCTCGCCCCGTATTCGCCTTTGGCGTAGTACTCCTCGAGGAAGTTGGCGATGAGCCCGGTTCCGAAAACGAAACCGTATTCATCCTGAACCTTCACGCACCGGCGCACCACGACAGCGGGCAGACTGCCCGTCCTCTCGCCCGCAGCCAACTGCGCCAGCAGTACTTCTGGTTGCACCGCGATATCCAGCGAGGAGGCCACCACGTTCATGGTTCCGCCGGGCAGCAGCGCCAGCGGGGGCAGGGGGCGTTCGCCGTAGGCGCGCACCAGCGCCGTGACCGTCCAATGCAAAGTACCGTCGCCACCATGCACGCCGACGATCGAAGGCTGGGACTGCGCCACCTGCCGTGCCTCGGCAGCCAGTGCGTCGGAATTGGCTGGGACCACCACGCGACCTGTCTCGCCCAGAATGCTGGCGAAACGTCGCGCACGGTCCGGATCGCGGCGGTTAGCCCGCGATCCCGGATTGACGAAGACCACGATGGACACGCAGAGTAAACTCTACACCCGCAGGAGCCGGTCGTCAGAACCGGCGGGTGGCCACCCTGCGCGGGGTTTTGATGTATACAGTTGACACAGCGGGTATGGCGGTCCCAAAATCTCCAGCCTTCGGGAAGTGGTGATGTCCTCGACGCACAAAAAGCATCCCGCTGCGTCCGGGTCCTTGAAGGAACGGCCGATTCCCCGTCTTCTGCAACAATTGCTTCGCAAGCAGGTCACTGGCCGTCTATGCATCAGCGACGAGACGGGCGATGAGAGCGACGTGTATCTGCGCGTCGGCATGCCGGTGCACGTGCATCGTCCTGTGGACAGCGACCGCCTCGATCGGATCTTGGTCGAATATGGGGTTGTGTCGGAAGAGACAGTGGCGCAGGCCGCGCCGATGGTCGCGGGCGGGATGCGTCTGGGCGAGGCACTGGAACGCATGGGCGCGCTGAACAAGAACGCGCTCGCGGATGTGCTCAAGCAGCAGATGCGGCGCAAGCTCACGCGCCTGTTCTGCGTGGTGGACGGTTCGTTTGCCATCTACCTCGACGCGCACAGCTTCGGCGAGGGCGACGATCTGGCCGCGATGCGGGTCGATCCGCGAACTCTGTTCTTCCCCGCGATTCGTGCGGTGTACGACCTGCCGCGTGTCACACGCGAGTTGTCGCGGCTGTGGGGTCAGGAGTTTCGCCTGGCGTCGGTGTCGCCGTCCTTCGTCGCCGCGATGGGGATTCCGCCCGACGATCGCATCGTGACGGCCCTGCGCACGCGCTGGCTGACCTCGGAGGAGATCGATTCAGTGACCGCGCGTCCCCTGGAGGTGCGGACCATCTTGCTTTCCCTTTACTACGCGGATCTGCTCGAGCGGCAGAAGCTCGCCGAACGCCCGGCGAACCGCGATCCGCTGCCGGCGACCACGCCCCCTCGCGCGCCGGTGGCGAGCCCCGTTTCGACTTCCGGCCGTCCGGCCGTGGCCGCGGCACCGCCCCCGCAGGCATCGGCTGCCCAGCCGATCGTGCCGGCACCGGTTGTCGTGGCCGCGCCGTCCAGGGTGGTGACGCCGGTGGTGGCCGTGCCTGCTGCCGTGGCGCCAGCCGCGCGCACAGGAACGGTCGTTCCCCCTCCCTCGCCCGAGGCTGCGCCGCGCGCCCCTGCCGCCCTACCCCGACCGTCTCAGTCGCCAGACTCCGCAGCTCGGGTGGTGAGCGCGCGTGCCACCGGATCCTCGATCCAGACCGTGCCAGCCCCTGACGCCACGTTGCGGACCGCGGTGGTGGAACTGGCCGAGAAACTCGACACCCTGTCGCATTTCCAGTTGCTGGATGTGTGCGAGACAGCCAACGGCGGCGAGGTCAGTGCCGCCTTCATCCGTGCCGCCCGACGTTTCCACCCGGACCGCCTGGTTGGCGCCGGCCTGCCCGAGCTGGTACCTCAGGCCGAGCGCATCCTGGCCCGCCTGAGCGAGGCAGCCATGATCCTGGGCGATCCGGCGACTCGAGCCGAGTACATCGAGCTGCGCGCGGGAAAGAAGCCGTCGAGCAGCACCGTCCCGACCGTGATCGAGGCTGAGACGACCTTCCTCAAGGGGGAAGTTCTTCTCAAGCGGGGCGATCATGCCAAGGCGATCGAGTGCTTTGCTGCCGCATGCAAGGGCAACCCGGCTGAGCCCCAGTATCGGGCCTACTGGGCCTGGGCGCGCTTCGAGAATCCGCAAGGCCGAAAAGAAGCCGTGGTGCGCGAGGTGCAGCGGATTATCGCGGACGTGGTCGCGGCCCAGCCACGCTTCGCGCGGGGCCACTTCTGGCTCGGCCAGATCTGGAAGTTCCTCAACGAACCGGATCGCGCCGAAGCGGCGTTCCGCGAGGCGGCCAATCAGGACAAGGACTTCCTGGAGGCGGCGCGCGAGATGCGCGTGCTGGAGATGCGGCGAACCAAGGCCCGCCCGACCCACAAGAAGCCGGAGCCCCCGCGGGGTGGGCTCGTCGGCCGCTTGTTCAAGAAGTAGAAGCGGTCACCTCGTCTCCACTGCGCCGATGTCAGGGGCCTGCCCGGCGTAGCCGTCGTTGATGCCGGGGATGTAGACGCCGCGATCGACGAGCGGGCTGGACGGACCAAGGGTGAAGTCGGCGGTGGCCGGGGCGACAAAGTCCGGCGCGACGCTGACGCCGTGGCTTTGCTGGCCGGTGGCAGCGGTGACTTCGACAATGGTCGTGAGGTGGGTGGTGCTCAGTCCGTCCCAGTACACCAGGTAGTCGCTGCCGCTGCGCCAGAGATCGTCGTAGTCCATGTCGAGCGGCTGGCTTGGATTCGCGTTCTCCATCGCGTGCAACGTCCCTGCCCAGATGTTGTTGCGTGTGTAGAGGATCTGCCAGGTACCCGGGCTCATGATCCTGAAGCCGCTGTTGCCGGCTCGCTGGGCGTCGACCGTGTTGTGAAACAGGTATATCGCCCCGGACGCGCCGTCGCTGCTATTGAACTTAAAAGGCAGGCCGGTGTATCCGGCCTGGCTGTGCCCGGCCCCTGGCAGGTAGATCTGGTTGCGCAGGCAATAGACCGGCCCGTCCATCACGGGCGCCAGGGAGATACCGGATAGCGTGTCGTGAAACACGTTGCCCCAGAGACGGACGTTGGAGCAGCGGCCGTCTGTCTCGACGCCGTCGTCGCCGTTGTTGTAGCTCTGGTTCTCGTAGAAGTCGGTTTCGTTGGTCGCCGCGGCCGATTCGGTGGGGCAGATGCCGAGACCGTCGAAGAAGTCGTGGAACTTGTTGCGCCGGATCACGGTTCCGCGGCCGTCGTCGGGGCTGTAGAAGCGCACCCCACCGGTTTCCAGGTTCCCCTCGGCTTTCACGTCCTCCCAGGTCCAGCCAAAGATGGTGTCGGAGAATTCGTTGTCCTGGATCACGTTGCGGTTGGTGGTTCCCTTGAGGCCGATGCCAAGATCGTTGGTGATGAAGCGGCAGCCTTGCACCAGGTTGTCGCTGCCGTCGCGAACGTAAATGGCCTTGGCGTAGTCGCCCAGACCGTAGTTTTGGAAAACGAGATCGCGAATGAAGACGAAGCTGCCCGTGATGGTGAAAGCATAGTTGTAGCGAGAGACGGCGATCGTTGCGCTCGCCGGGTTGGCGCCGCCGGCCAGATGAACGCTGAGCGCGGTGCCGCTGGCAAAGAGACCGGGCGTGTTGGTTGCCGAGAGAGCAGTCAGCGAGGCGAGATCGCTGTATGGGTAGAGTCGCGCACCATTCGCGGTGACGAGATGGGGATCCGGCCGGTTCACGGTCGTGGCAAAGACGCCGCCCGCCTGGCCGGCCCAGGTGAAGGTCGCGGGATCGGCGCCGTCGAGGATCGCGCCGGTGGTTCCGCGGATGGAGATGGGCGCGGCCGCCGTACCCGAGCGCGAGATGGTGAGTTCTCCCTGGTAGTAAGTGCCGGCAGCGAGCAGCACCTCGTCGCCGGCCTGGGCCTGGCCGATCGCCTGCGAGAGCGCGCATGGCGCCGCCGCCGAGCAGGCGGTGCCGGAACCGGTTGGGCTGACCTGAAGGGTGCGTGTCGGCGCCGGAATCGAGATCTCGGCGCGCGTCGAGGCGGTTGCGCCAGCCCATGCGGTGTTCAGCGGCGCGCCGTCGGGGTCGGCGTAGCGGACGCGGACATCGTAGCTGGTCCCCGGCGTGAGCCAGAACAGGCTGCCCACGAAACTGGCGGCAGAGACGCGTGTGAGAGGAAATCCCAGCAGGTAGTCTGCGGTGCCTGACACGCGATACTCGAGGTTGGCCACAGCGTTGTTGTTCGCGTCCGTGCCTGCGGGGAGCGTCGCGATGACCCCCATCGACTGGAATGTTCCATACAACTCGATCGAGCCGACGGTCGGTCCGAGGGAGATGGTGGTGCTGGGCGTGCCGGTGCTGCCGCCCGGGCTGGCGCCGCCGGTGCCGAACGTACCGCCAGCGCCGGTGCCGCCGCTCGCAAGAACGCCGCCCTGGCTTGTGCCGCCGGTGCCCGCGATGCCGCCGCCGGCGCCTCCAGTGCCACCACTGCAGGCCGAAACGGCCACCGACAGAAGAACCCGAACGAGTCCGGAGAACGAGGTCGTCATCAATGCGCCCCTCCTCAAGGCTCGTCGATTATAGACCCTGGCAGCAGTTCCTGCTCGATGGGCCGCCAGGTACAACGCTTCTACTACTTCTTCGACCGCAACCCCCCGAGCTCGCGTTTTGGCGGGGGCGCTGAAGGCGCTGGGACAACAGGGGTTGCTTTGCCCAGGGCCAAACAAAGACGGCGTAACTGCGCGACACGCCGGAGGCGCGTGGTAACCGCCTCCGGCGACATGTCGACCTTCACCGCTCGTCCTCTTCCAGGCGGCGGATGTCGTCTTGATCCTGCCCGGAACCCCACAAGCGTTTCAAAGTGACTAGCCCCTGCTTTGACACGACCCAGACCTCGCCTCTCTCCCACCGGACGCGCACTCTCGTCCGCCAAACGCCTTCCGTGGCCGGGGTTACCAGGAGGAGATCCAAGCTGAGCAGATCGTGCAAGACCGAATCGATCTTCGTGACCCGGTGGATCGGGACCGCGCCCGCGGCGAATGTCATCGGCTCGGCAGGAATTGCGTAGCCGAGCCCGCGTGCCACATCGAGCACCTGCTCGCCGGCACTCATTGGCGCGATAAGATCAACGTCAACTGTGGCTCTCGGTAGTCCATGGATAGCCATGGCCAGCCCGCCACAGACCGCGTACTGTGCGCTGGCTGTCTCCAGCGCGTCGATCAGGACGGCAAATTCCTCGTAGAGATCCAGCATGCGAAACCCATGATGGCCCGCGCGCTGACGTGGGTCAACCGCGGAACCAACACCACGGCGGCTAGGTTGAACGGCGGCTTGCGGTTAGCGACCAACTTCGCAACAATGTAACTCGGTTCGAGGTGCACATCCCATGACAGCGGACTATCCATCGACCGCAGCAACGAGCGCCGAGGCGATCGCGGGCATCCGAAACGAGACCCAATGACTGGCGGTCGCCAGGGGTCGAGTGGCTATCGCTGAATACGCGCGGAGCCGCCTTTGGCGAAGGCCTTGACCTGCTCCAGCGTCATCATGGTGGTGTCGCCGGGAGTGGTGGTGAGCAGCGCCCCGTGGGCCCAGCCGAGCTTGAGGGCTTCCTCGGCCGATTCGCCGGAGAGCAAACCGTAGATGAAACCACTGGCGAAGCCGTCGCCGCCGCCCACGCGATCGTGTACGTCGAGCTCGCAGGTGGGAGAAACATGGGTCTTCCCGTTTGCCCAGGCCACCGCGCCCCAGGCGTGGCGATTGGTCGAGGCAACCTCGCGCAGAGTCGTGCACACGACCTTGACCTGCGGGAACTTGGCCGTGACTTTGTCGATCATGGCGAAGAACGCGCTGGGGTCGAGCTTCGAGCGCTTCTCGACGTCCTGGCCGGCGATGTTCAGTCCCTTCTGCAGATCCTCCTCGTTGCCCACCAGCACGTCGGCATTGGCCACGATGCGCCCGACGACCTCGGCCGCCTTGTGCGCGCCGCCCCAGATGTTCCACAGCTTCTCGCGGAAGTTGAGATCGAAGCTACAAATGGCGCCCGCTGCTTTCGCCGCCTTCATACCCTCGATGATGACCTCGCCCGTGGTTTCCGACAGCGCGGCGAAGATGCCGCCACTGTGGAACCAGCGCACGCCGTTCTTGAAGATGGCGCCCCAGTCGAAGTCGCCGGGTTTGAGCTGCGCGCCAGCTTCATTGCAGCGATTGTAGAACACGACCGGCGCGCGCACCCCATGGCCGCGGTCGCTGTACACCGTGGCCATGTTGGGCCCGTTCACGCCGTTGTGCTTGAAGCGCTTGTAAAACGGCGTGACACCCATGGCCCTGACCCGCTCGTGGATCATGTCGCCGATGGGATAGTCGACCATGGCGGTCGCGATCCCGGTGTTCATGCGAAAGCAATCGGCCAGGTTGGCGGCCACGTTGAACTCGCCTCCGCTGACGTGGATCTGGCAACTGGTGGCCTTGCGCCAGGGCACTAACCCTGGGTCCAATCGATGCACGAGTGCGCCCACTGACACGAAATCGAGACCACCTGCGGGACGAATCTTCAGAGTGTCGCTCATGTCGAATTCCTACTCCTTGCTAGTCTTGCAAACGTCACGGCGCGCTCTCGGCGCTATTTGTCCTTGAGTCGATAGAGAACCTGCCCGGCCTCTTCCACGACCAGTGTGTCTTCATCCTCTTTCCAGCGTGCGATGTCGATCGCGTTCGCGTCCCGCCAGGCGAGGTTGATGGCGTCGCATTTCGCCTTGGGAATGCTGGTGGCCAGGCTCACGGTGATGCGGGGATACTCGACGCCGTTCTCGAACTTGCCGATGCCCTTGACGTTGGTCGAGTGCGCCAGAATCAGCTTCGATTCCTCGGCGAAACGCTCCCACTGCTTCACGAAGTAGTCGAGCACGTGGTAGCCGATGCGCTCGATCTGATTGCCGTGCATGAACGACACGGCCTTGACGTGCGGCCCATGGATGACCAACTCGCCGCCCTCGGCCACGATCGGCTCCAGCTTGTACATGGCCTTGCCCGCGACCCACACCTCCTCATAGATGGAAGGAGTCAGGCCGAGCACGCGCCGAACCGGCTTGTCCAGGTACTTGATGTGCAATTGCGCTGAATAGTCAGCCGCACGCGACCAGGATTCCGCCGGATCTCCGGCGAACAGGCAGGCCAGTTGATGATGGTCGTCGACGGCAAAGGCAAAACAGGTGCGCGGCGTTGACAAGAATTGAACTGCGCGATTGATGACCCGGCGAGTGGGCGTGTCCTTGACCCCGTTGACCACCGGATTGGTGATCACCGCCGCCAGCCAGTGGAACTTCTCCACCACGTCGAGGCCTGCAATGCCGGGGAAGAAGTACTTGTTGCCGCCGGCAAATCCCATGGCCTCATGGGGAACCACGGGCGAGACGATAAGAATGTGGTCGTACTCGGTGGCCTTGCGGTTGATGGTGACGGGAATGTCGCGGGAAAATAGCCCGTTGGTGAGCTGCGCCACCTCCTCGCCGGGCAGGGTGCCCAGCGAGACCAGTTCGTCCAGCTTGTGGTGCTCGTGGTTGTAGAGGCGCACCTTCGAGTACTTTTGCACGTGCTCCGATGCCGTGAGTCCGATGTGCCGGTAGAGCCGATCCGGCTCCATGGCGGCGTGGGTGCCGGTGGCAACCATGTAGTCCAGCACGCTGACGCGAGATTGCAGCAGATCGCTCAACACATGGAAGAAGAGGTCGATGGGCGCGTGCCGCGTGTGATCGGGGATGAGCACCAGCACGCGCTTTCCGTCGAGCGGTAGGTCGGCCAGCGTCGCCTCGCAGATGTCCTTCACATCTTTCGGAGTGAGCCTCTTGTCCATCGAACCATGACCGAAAAGCGTCTTCATGTCTTGGCTCTCTTAGCGTAGCAAGTTTGCCAGGCCTACGCCGTCCATTGCGTGTGAAACTTGCCCTCTTTGTCGAGGCGCTGGTAAGTGTGCGCGCCGAAGTAGTCGCGCTGGGCCTGCAGCAGATTCGCGGGAAGAACCGCCGAACGGTAGCCGTCGTAGTAGGCCAGCGCGCTCATGAAGGCGGGAATGGCGATCCCGTTCTCCGCCGCCAGGGAAACCACCTTGCGCCAGTCTTGCTGGTAGGAGGCGAGCACGCCCGCGAAATAGGGATCGAGCAGGAGATTGGCCAGGGCAGGGTTCTTGGCATACGCGTCCTTGATGCGGCCCAGGAACTGCGCCCGGATGATGCACCCAGCGCGCCACAGTGAGGAGATGACGCCGAATTGAAGATCCCAGTGGTGCTCCTGGTCGGCTGCACGCAGAAGCTGGAAACCCTGTGCATAGGAACAGATCTTCGAGCTGAACAGCGCCTTCCTTATCATCTCGATGAAGCCGGCCTTGTCGCCGCTGAACTTCGGCGTCGGTCCCGAAAGCACGCCCGAGGCTGCCACGCGTTCCTTCTTGACCGCGCTCAGGGTCCGGGCAAACACGGCGTCGGCGATGGTGGGGGCCGGGGCGCCCAGGTCCAGGGCCACCTGGCTGGTCCACTTGCCAGTGCCCTTCTGCTCGGCGGTGTCCAGAATGATTTGCACCATGGGCTTGCCGGTGTCGGGATCCTTCTTGGCCAGGATCTCGGAGGTGATCCCTACCAGGTAGCTGCTCAGCTCTCCCTTGTTCCATTCGGCAAACACGCGACTCATCTCGTCCGCCGACATGCCCAGCAGCCGCTCCATGATGAAGTAGGCCTCGCAGATCATCTGCATGTCGCCGTATTCGATCCCGTTGTGCACCATTTTGACGAAGTGGCCCGCGCCGCCGCTGCCGATCCACTCGCAGCAGGGAGCGCCATCCTCGGCCTTCGCCGCTATGGCTTGCAGGATCGGCTTGACCAGGGGCCACGCCTCGGGGTTGCCTCCGGGCATGATGGCCGGCCCGTGCAAGGCTCCCTCCTCGCCGCCGCTCACTCCGGTGCCGATGTAATAGATTCCGGTGCCCTGCAATTCCTTGATGCGCCGATCGGTGTCGGAAAAGAAGGTATTGCCGCCATCGATCATGAGATCGCCTGCCTTGAAATGGGGGCGCAGATCGGCGATCACGGCGTCGACTGGCTTGCCGGCCGGAACCATGATCAGCACCCGTCGTGGCGTGTCCAGGTTCGCGGCGAACTCGGCCACCGTCCGCGCGGCCACCACCTGCTTGCCCTTGGTTCTGGCGACGAAGTTGTCGACCTTCTTGGGGTCGAGATCGAAGCCAACCACCGAGAACCCGCGGCTTTCGATGTTGAGAGCGAGGTTTTCCCCCATCACGCCCAGCCCAATAATGCCGAAACTTTGCTTTGCCATGATCGCTCCTTCAGTCAATGAAATGGTGCCAGCCGCAGTTTACACACCACTGTATGCCGAAAATCCCCCGTCAATCGGCAACACGATTCCGGTCACGAACTTCGATGCCGGCGACAGCAGCCACAGCACGGCGCCCACCAGGTCCTCGGGCGTACCGAATCTCCCCATCGGCGTGTGGTCCATGATCTTGTGGCCGCGCGCGGTGAGCGCCCCGGTTTCCTTGTCGGTGAGCAGGAAGCGGTTCTGCTCGGTGAGGAAGAATCCAGGAGCGATGGCGTTCACCCGAATATTGGGCGAGTACTCCTGCGCCAGGTGCACGGCCAGCCACTGGGTGAAGTTGCTCACCGCAGCCTTGGCCGCGGAATAGGCCGGAATCCTGGTGAGCGGCCGGAATGCGTTCATCGACGACACGTTCAGGATCACGCCTTCCTTTTGCTTCACCATGCAACGACCGAAGGCCTGGCTGGGCAAGATCGTGCCTTGCAGGTTCAGGCTCGAGACGAACTGGATGGCTTCGGCCGGTATGTCGAAGAAGGATTGCTCGGCGTTGGTGGTGGCCTTGGGGTTGTTTCCGCCCGCGCCATTGATGAGTCCGTCGATCCTTCCGTATTCCGCCACGACCTTGTCGGCCGCTTGCTGAACCGCCGCCCTGTCGAGCACGTCGATGAAGGCGGCCCTGTGGGATCCTTTGGTGCCTTTCAGCGTGGCGAGCACCTTCTCCGCGAAACCCACATCCCGATCCAGCACGACCACGTTGGCATTGCAGCCTGCCAAGCCCCGGGCCATCTCACCGCACAAGACTCCGCCGCCACCTGTGATCGCGATCGTCTTTCCGGAAAAGTCGTAAGCGCTGATGAAGCTCTTGGGGTCCATTGTGGCTCCTATTCACGGGTCTGTGGGAGGGCACGCGCAAGCGCCCAGGCTGACGGAAACCCTATCGCCGCACCGGCGCAGGCGCCAGGAGGAATTCGCTCGTCGGCCGGTCATGTCAGCCGGCGGTTCCGAGGAAGAGCGGCTCGATATGTCGCTTGAGGATGTTCTCCGTGACGTGGGATTCGATGCTGCTGCGATTGGACTCGAGCAGGGCCAGGTATTGCGACCGCTTCTCGGCTGCAAGCTTGAAGCTGATGTGCACCATCTGGCGGAAGTGAATGTTGAAGCGTTTGCAAGCCTGGTTGTGCTCGAGTGTCTCCACGCATTCCTGGGCGCTGAAGGAATCCACCTGGTCGGGCGTGGGGAGCGCCTGGCGGTCGATGGCAATGACCGTGAGATAGGGCTTGGCCATCTCGTCGTAGCGGCCGCAGGCATCGCGGTACAGCGCCTTCACGAAGGCCAGACCTTCTCCCCCTGCCGCAGCAAGCCCGATGACTTCTTCCAGCCAGGTCGTTCCCGCGGTTTTCAGATGAATGCCCGCGTCAGCCTTCTCGATCGCCCGGTGGACGATCGGATACAGGGAGAACTTGTCGCTGCCCGAGTGAATGCTCAGCTTGAGCGAGGCGGGCAGCCCGAAGGTCTGCTTGGCAAACGCAAGGACCGCGAGATCCTCCTCGAATTCTCGGGTGAACTGCTTGATGTCGCCCACGTAGTCGATCCCTTTGAGGAACTCGCCGGTAAACTTGGGCGCTACGGTCGCCACCGGAATCCGCTCGCGGGCCAAGGCCGCCAGGATGAAGAACAGCTCGGCCGGTGTCTGTGGGCTGTTGGCCTCGTCGAAGGACACCTCGGTGACGAAAGTGCCTTCACCCTTCTTCTCGGCAATGTGCCGGTAAACCCGGCCCGCCTCTTCGACGGCAAAAAGGTACTTCGATGCGATCTGGTTCAGAGCCGCCGGACTGACCGCCACCGGTTCGGCAATACCCGGAATGCGCAGCGCACCCGAGAAGCGCTGCATGTCTGCCGTGTACTTCGCTATCGAGGCAACCGTCGCTGACTTGCCGATCGAGTCCGCCACATCGATGGTGAAGAAGTCACTCGCCCCGAGAAACTTGTCCACCGTGGCCAGGCCGATGTGATCCGCGTCGACGAAGTACGGGCCACTCCACTGGCAAGACTTGACCGCGGCATCCGCCTCGGCGCGCACGTCCTCGGGTCGCGTCCCGATCAGGGAGTGCTCGCGGTTCGACTTGTTCCAGACCGGCGTGATGGTGACGCCGCGATCCCTGGCAGCCAGGAAGGCGCGCAACTGAGCCGCCCCTTCCAGTCCAAAGCGATCGCCAACACCCACGGAGTACTTCGAGATGCTTTTCATCATTGGCATATAGGGGAGCTGGCCCTCTCCTTTGGGTCATCGCAGGCGAGGATGTCCGAGAACTTTCTTAGCGTCAACCGGGCGTCCCTGGCGAGCGACATCCGCAACCTGGTGAAGAAACCATCGAACACCATCTCGCCGAGTCTTCCGACGTCGTCTACTTGCACTTCAGCGTGGCCAAGCCTTTGCTCGCACCTGCGACCGCCCGCAGCCCATCGTGCACGCACTGGAACGGGTCCGCCGTGTAGCTATAGCCGAGCGCAACCGGGAACGCCGCGGTCGTGGTCCAGTCGGTCGCATTGACGGTGCCGGTGCTGCCCGCGTCCCAGGTGATGCCGAACTTGTTGCCGGCCGCCACGTCGGCTGCGGTTGCGAGGTTGTTGTTGCGCAGGTCCCAGTAGCCGATGGCCGAGCTATCGCGCGCAGTCACCGGATTGAGCACGGTCTCGAAGTAGTTGGCCTCAATCAGCGAGTACCCACCCATGCGGACGTTGATGCCGGAAACCATGACCTTGTAGAGATAGTTGTTGAGCATGTGCGAGTAGCCGTGGCGCTGCAGCGGCGTGCGCGAGCCAACGTTCTCGAACAGGTTGTGGTGGAAGGTCACGTGCCGGACGGCAGAGTCGTCGTCAGTGTAGCCGTTGAGAGAGACCTTGTGATGGTCGTGCATGTAGTTGTACGAGATGGTGACGTTGTCGGCTCCCTTCTTGATGTCGATCATGCCATCGAAAGCCGTGTCACCGGCGCCCGGGCAGTCCGCCATCGAGCTGAACAGCTCGTTGTGATCGATCCAGATGTCGGTCGGAATGCCGCCACTCATGCCTTCCAATGAAATTATGTCGGAATCGCCGCCCCCCGGCGTCAACCCGATGGTCATGTTGCGAATGATGATGTTGCTGGAGGCGGAGGCGATGTGGATGCCGAAATTGGCGGCAGAGCCATCCGCGCCCACAATAGTAATGTTACTCTTGTTCTTGATTTCCAGGGTTTGCGCCGCCAAGGTGTGTTGGACGCACGGATCCGCGATACTGGCGAAGTTGAACTTGCCCGTGTACTTGAGCACCAGGCCGCCGGTTCCAGAGTAGCCGTCGATAGCTGCCTGCGCGGCCGCCATGTCGGCGACATTGACAGCGGTAGCGTTGCCACCGCCGGTCGTGCCCTTGCCATAGCCGAGCGGGCTGGTTTCCGGGGTGCCGGTGCCTGCCGCAGAACCGGCGGCGCCGCCCACTCCGCCGCCACCCGCAGCCGAGCCACCTGTGGCTCCACCACCAGCCGTGGCACTGCCGCCCGCCGCGGTCGTTCCCCCCGCGGGCTTGGTCCCCCCAGCCGCGCCTGCCCCGGCCGTGCCCCCACTGGCCGTGCCCCCGGTGGTCCCGCCGGCAACGGTTGTGCCACCCGTTCTTGTCACGCCGCCTGTCGTCTGGGTGCCCCCGGCCGCCGCGGTCCCGCCCCTGGCCGGAGTCCCACCCGTCACAACCGTGCCACCCGTGTTCGCGGTGCCGCCGGTCGCCTGGGTGCCGCCGCTCGACGTGGCGCCTGCCAGCGAGATTCCACCACCGTTGGCGGCCAACCCGCCGGCAGCGCCTCCACTGGCCACGCTCCCACCGGTCAGGTCGATCCCGCCAGTCGAAGTGCCGCCGCTCGCCGGCACGGCTCCCCCCGTTCCCACGATTCCTCCCTGGCTCGTCACACCGCCGGTCCCCAGCGCAGATGTGCCCGCTGCCCCGCCTGCGACAGCAGGAGCATCGACACGGCCGGTGGACGCGTCGGGGTGGCTTGCCGGCGAACCCGATCCGCTGCTGCAGTGACAGACGAGAAGCCAGCAAAGGCACGGGAACACTCTGAAGATCTTGGACATTGGGGCTCCTGGGTTTCTCGTCGGCAGATACTGAGTCAAGTTGACCTCTCAGTTGGTGCCCGCCACGAGCTTTTCTTTCGTCTGGCAGGGCGACCGCGATGCTTCCGGCGCGTCCCCTGCCGAGGCGCGTGAGACGCAAGGGCGCGCTGACGCGTCAGCAGCGTCAATTGATGGCCCCTGTCGCGCGGGCTTTCGGCCGAAGAAGTCCCGGGAACCGGGCACTAAGCATCGGTGAGGCGCAGCACGCGCGCGAGCACCGGCGACCGGCTCGTGCAGCGTGTCTCGTGCCCCTTGACGACAGGAGAACAACGATGAAGCGCAGCCTGGTTTCTGGATTTGGATTGGGCGTCTTGCTCGCCCTCGGCCTGGTGACTCAAGGCTGCAGCAACGACGCTGGAGGCGCCGGGGGAAAGGGCGGCGCGACGGCCAGCGGGGGCACGACCACCTCGGCGGGCGGGACGGCCAGCCCCTCCGGCGGGGCGAATTCGACGGGCGGCACGACCGTGTCGGCGGGCGGAACGGCCAGCCCCTCCGGCGGGGCGAATTCGACGGGCGGCACGACCGCGTCGGCGGGCGGGACCACGGCCTCGCCCGGTGGCACGACGGCGCCCTCGGGAGGGGCCACGACCGCGTCCGGGGGCACGACGACTCCCTCGGGCGGCACCACCTCGGCAGGTGGGACAACCAAGGCGTCGGGTGGGACATCTTCGTCGACCGGAGGCGCAACTGGCGCGTCAGGTGGAACCACCAGCTCGACAGGCGGCTCGACGAGTGCGGCGGGCGGGACGACGAATGCGACAGGGGGATCGACGAGCGCCACCGGAGGCAGCACGGCCAGGACCGGCGGAACCACCAGCGCGACGGGCGGAACGACGAATGTCGGCGGATCGACGGCAACGGGTGGGACGACCAAGACGGGCGGGACCACGGCCGCAGGCGGAGCCCCCGCCGGTGGAGCGACCGGTTCCGGTGGCTGCGACGTCTGGGTGGCGTCCGACGGAAACGACTCGAATCCTGGGACGCAGGCCTCGCCGGTTGCAACCCTCGCGCATGGCTACGATCTGTTGTGTCCGCCGGGTACCGGTGTCGCCAACGGGGCAGCCTGCACAGGCAACCTGTCGACGATGTGTGTGAAAGCGGGAACCTACCAACTCGCGACCAGATTCCAAACCAAGAAGACCAGGATGGGGACGGCGTCCAGAATCATCACGATTCAGGCTGACCCAGCCGCGACAGGCAAACCCGTTCTCGACTTTTCCACCCAGCCGCAGGTCAAGGCCTGCGATCCAGGCGGAACCATGAGCAAGAGCACTCTGCTCGATTCCGCCGGCACCCTCGCAGCCGACCAAACGAATCATGGTGGCGTCGATCTGTCGGCCGATTACTACGTATTCAAGGGCTTCGAAGTCAAGAACGCCAACGGGTGGGGCATCAGCGTCCAGGGTCAGCACATCGTCGTTCAGGACTGCGATGTCCACAACAACGGGGACTGTGGAATCAGCATTCGCGCTGGCTCAGGCTACACCAACAGCGGCATGAACAACACGATCCTCAACTGCGACTCGCACCAGAACGCCGACGCACCTTGCAACGGCGCCAATGCGGACGGTTTCTGTGCCAAGGAGAATTCAGCCACGACTGGATCCGGGAACGTCTTTGACGGCTGCCGATCCTGGGACAACGCCGACGACGGATTTGATCTCTATGGTTGGACGTCGCCGGTCACAGTGAAGAACTCCTGGGCGTTCAACATGGGCGCCACAACGGCAGGATCTGGCAGCAATGGCAACGGCTTCAAGATGGGCGGAGACAAAGTCTCTGCGGCGCACGTCATGTCCAACGATTTTGCTTTCGACAACAACCAGAACAAGGGCGGCTCTCATATCTCTGACTGGGCCTTCACCAACAACTCCAATCCGGCCGCCATGAGCTGCGACAAGTGCGGGGCGTGGAACAATACCAACGCGAACGGCGGCGACTTCCAAAGCATCACCGTCCAGAATCGGGTGACCGCCGCTGCCACGTCCGCGAAGGCGGCCGCCGCCAAGCGCAACGCCGACGGCAGCCTGCCCGATATAACCACGCTCTAGTGTGAGACTTGCCCCCCTCCTCTCGTGTAGGGGCGACCTGCGGTCGCCCTGTGGGCGTGCCTCCACGGGCCGGTAGGTCCCCGCCAAATCTCGCGGACGAAGGGGTCGATGCCCGTGCGGGGCAGGAGCGGGCGCGCGACGGGCGACCGCAGGCGGGCGACGGGCGACCGCAGGTCGCCCCTACACAAAAGGCGATGCGGGTGGGACGCCTACTCCGAATCCCGCTTCGCCTGGTGTCCCTTCCTTCCAACGCTCACATGCGATAGCCTCATGCAGCCATGAAGAGCTTCCTCGACGACAGTTTCCTGCTGGAGAGCAAGACCGCCGAGCGCCTGTTCCACGAGTACGCCAAGGATCAGCCGATCGTCGACTACCACTGCCACCTACCTCCCGATCAAGTGGCCGACAACCACAAGTTTGCAACACTCACCCAGATCTGGCTGAACGGCGACCACTACAAGTGGCGAGCGATGCGCTCGAATGGAGTGCCCGAGCGCTACTGCACGGGCAATGCTTCCGACTGGGAGAAGTTCGAGATGTGGGCCCGCACGGTGCCGTATACCTTGCGCAATCCGTTGTACCACTGGACCCACATGGAGCTGGTGAACCCCTTTGGGGTCAAGGGCAAGCTGCTCGATCCGTCGACGGCGCGTGAGATCTACGATCGGTGCAACAGCAAGCTCGCGCAAGACGACTTCACGACCCAGGGCCTGCTCGAGCACTTCAAGGTCATGGTGGTCTGTACGACCGACGATCCGGTGGATTCGCTAGCGGCGCATTTGAAACACGGCAAGAACGCGAGTGCGGTCACCAAGCTGTTGCCCACCTGGCGTCCGGACAAGGCCCTGGCCGTGGCTGACTTGGAAGGCTGGAACCTCTGGGTGGAGAAGCTGCAGGACATCTCGGGCGCGGACATTGGCTCGTTCGATGACTTCCTGGCCGCGATCGAGAAACGGCATGCCTTCTTCCACCAGATCGGCTGCCGAGTCAGCGACCACGGGTTCGAGAAGATTCTGTCCGAACCCTACACGGCCCAACAGATCGAGGACATTTTCGCCAAGGCGCGGGCCAAGCAAGCGCTCTCGCCGGTCGAGCGAGACCAGTTCTGCTCGGCCATGATGTACGAGCTCGCCATCATGGATCATGGACGCGGCTGGACGCAGCAGTTCCACCTGGGGGCCATGCGCAACAACTGCACGCGCGCGATGCGCAACCTGGGTCCCGACACAGGCTTC
>Ga0265330_10000642_pt1 | contig 22474 bp, 17 predicted proteins | sample 41919metaG_FD_202083 | JGI IMG/M metagenome (GOLD analysis project Ga0265330, IMG submission 202083) | Rhizosphere microbial communities from Carex aquatilis grown in University of Washington, Seatle, WA, United States - 4-19-19 metaG | ecosystem: Host-associated > Plants > Roots > Rhizosphere... | reverse complement strand
CCTTGGCCTTGTACTTGGTGGACTTGAAGGTCGCCGGCTTCTTCGCCAGGTGCATCGGATCAAAGACCTTGGCGCGAATCGAGGCGTGCGGGCACACCAGGGTGCACTTGTTGCACTGGATGCAGATCTCCGGGTTCCACACCGGGATCTCCATCGCGATGTTGCGCTTTTCCCAGCGCGCGGTGTCGGTGGGGAATGTCCCGTCGACCGGGAAGGCGCTGACCGGCAGCTGGTCGCCACGGCCGGCGATGATCTCCGCGGTCACCTTGTGCACGAACTCGGGCGCCTCGGCGGCCACGATGGGCGGCATCTTGAGGCTGCTCGATACCTTCTGCGGGTAGTTGACCTGCTGCAGGTTGGCCACCGAATGATCCACCGCCTTGTAGTTCTTCTGCACCACCTCGGGACCCTTGCGCTGGTAGGTCTTCTCGATGGTCTTCTTGATCTTGGCGATGGCCTCATCAGGCGGCAACACACCCGAGATATTGAAGAAGCAAGTCTGCATGATGGTGTTGATCCGCGCGCCCATGCCGGTTTCTTTGGCAACCTTGTAGGCGTCGATCACGTAGAAGCGCAGCTTCTTGTCGATGATCTGCTTCTGCACTTCTTGCGGCAGCTTGTCCCAAACCTCGTCCTTGCCGTACACGCTGTTGAGCAGGAACACTCCCCCGGGCTGGCAGAACTGGAGCATGTCGTAGCGCTCAAGGAACGACCACTGATGGCAGGCCAGGAACTGCGCCTCGGTGATGAGGTAGCTGGAGCGAATCACGTCGGGCCCGAAGCGAAGGTGCGACACGGTGACCGCGCCGGCCTTCTTCGAGTCATAGACGAAATACCCCTGGGCGTAGAAACGGGGATCGTCGCCGATGATCTTGATCGAGTTCTTGTTGGCGCCGACCGTGCCGTCGGAGCCGAGTCCGTAGAACAGGCAGCGCTTCACTGCGTCGGTCTCGGTCGAGAAGCTGTAGTCCACGGGCAGCGAGGTGTGGGTCACGTCGTAGTTGATGCCCACGGTGAAGTGGTTCTTGGGGACCGGCTTCTTGAGATCGTCGTACACCGCCTTGACCATGGCAGGCGTGAATTCCTTGGACGACAGACCGTAGCGGCCGCCAACCACCTTGGGCATGGCAAAGGGCAGCTTGCCGGCCGACTGGGCCTCGGCCAAGGCCGTGATCACGTCCTGGTACATGGGCTCGCCCGCGCAGCCTGGCTCTTTCGTGCGATCGAGGACCGAGATGGCCTTGACCGACTTGGGCAGCGCCGCGATCAGGTGGTCCATGGAGAACGGACGGTACAGGCGCACCTTGACCACGCCGACCTTCTCGCCCTGCTTGGCCAGCAGATCCACGGTCTCGTGCACGATCTCGGCGCCGGTGCCCATGACCACGATCACGCGCTCGGCATCAGCCGGGCCGACGTAATCGAACAGGTGATAGGCGCGGCCCGCGATCTTGGCGAACTTGTCCATCTCGGCCTGAACAATGGCCGGGGTTGCGTCGTAGAACTTGTTGCACGCCTCGCGCGCCTGGAAGAACACGTCCGGGTTCTGCGCGGTGCCGCGCAGGATGGGCCGGTCGGGCGTCATGGAGCGCGCGCGATGCGCGTTGACCAGGTCGTCGGTGACCATGGCCTTGATGTCCTCGTCGGTCAGCTGCTCGATCTTCTGTACCTCGTGCGAGGTGCGGAAACCGTCGAAGAAGTGAATAAACGGCACGCGCGCCCGCAGGGTCGCAGCCTGCGAAATGAGGGCCATGTCCATGACCTCTTGCACGGAGCCGGTGCAGATGAGGCCAAAGCCGGTCGAACGCACGGCCATCACGTCGCTGTGATCGCCGAAGATCGACAGCGCGTGGGTGGCCACGGTGCGGGCCGAAACATGCCACACCGTGGAGGTCAGCTCACCCGCCACCTTGAACATGGTCGGGATCATGAGCAAGAGGCCCTGCGCTGCCGTGAAGGTCGTGGTCAGCGCACCGGCCTGAAGGGCGCCGTGGGTGGTGGCGGCGGCACCAGCTTCGCTCTGCATCTCGACCACGGACGGGACCGTGCCCCAGATGTTGGTGCGGCCGGCGGCCGACCAGTCATCGGCCCACTCACCCATGTTCGACGACGGGGTGATGGGGTAAATGGCGCAGACCTCGTTGGTCTTGTGCGCTATGTAGGCAGCGGCTTCGTTGCCGTCAATGGTGACTTTCTTGCGAGCCATGTCGTTGGTCCTCCAGGGGGGGTAAAACTTAGGAAAAACGCAGTCTTCTTACGTCCGCCGTGTCAGCGAAGCAACAGGAACTTTTGCGGGCGCAACGCAGCCTATGCGCTCGCACGCGTGCGGGTCTCGTCACCCAAAGCCTGACGCGCGAACCACCCCGACGAGGTCCGGAGGATGAGCTGTTCTGACGGCCGCCGCGCGGGTGGGCCGTGCCGCGCCCGCCCCCAACTGGTCGGGTCCCAAGCCATGCAGGCACCTCGGGGCAGGTAGCGCCCGGGCGGGTTCAATCCACGCTACAGGCGCGGGACCGGGAACGGGGCGCCGGGTTTCGCGAACAGGTAGCCCTGGAAAAGGTCGGCGCCGATGTCGACCAGGATGTCGCGCTCGGATTCGGTTTCGACCCCTTCGGCCACGAGAGGCGTTTCCAGATCGCGGCACAGGCTGGCCAGTGCGTGCACCATCTTGCGCTTGGTCGGCGTGGTGTCGATGCCGCGGATGAGCGACATGTCCAGCTTGACCACGTCGGGTTCAAGCTGGGCAAAAGTGTTCAGCCCCGAGTAGCCTTCGCCCAGGTCATCGACGGCGATACGAAAACCCAAGGCGCGCAGGTGGGCCACGCGCTTGCGGATGTCGGGGATCCTCTCCAGGGCCATGCGTTCCGTGATCTCAAGGTGAATGCGCGGGGCAAACTCCGAAAGCGGCGCATGCGGCGAATAGAGATCGTCGTCCGCCAGATCAAGCACGTGCAGATTGACGAACACCCCAGGCAGGTTCGGGTGGTTGCGGATCACCTCAGCCACTTGCCCACGCGTCTTGCGTCCCAGGATGGGTATTTGCTCTAGTGCCTCCGCCGTCTTGATGATCTCCAAGGGCGAGCAGAGTTCCTTGTAGGTCGTGCGCATCAGCGCTTCGTAGGCGAATATGCTCTTGCCCGTCCAAGACACGATGGGCTGGAACGCCATCCACATTCCAGCCAAAGCCTGGTCGAAACGCAGCCGCATCAGCTCAATCTCGCGTTCGTGTTCCTCGGTGCAGTGCAAGATGCGCCGTTCTCGCTGCGCCACCTTGTGCATCTGCACCGCTCGCGAAAGCACGTCGCGCAGCTGGGACATGGAAAGCGGCTTGATGAGGTAGCTGAGCGCACCCCATTCCACCGCGACCCGCGCGCTGTCGAGTCCGGGCCCGCCGGTCATTAGAACCACCGGAATGTCGCGATCTCGCTCACGCACCGCACGCAGAATGTCCAGACCGCTGCCCTTGGGAATATTGATGTCAGTCAACACCACATCGAATTGCCTTGCGCGTGCCAGCTCGATCGCCGAGCCGCCGTCTGACGCCGTCTCCACCCCGTAGCCCCAGCTTTGCAAAACCCTCGTGCAGGATCGCGCGAAAGCCTCGTCGTCATCCACAACCAGAACCAGCGGTCGCAGTTGGCCATCCTGCGACGGGCTAGCCTGAGCAAGTTCTGCTTTGGCTTCCACGTGCTTTTCTGCCTTTTGAGCCTGAGGCTCGATGATGAGCTTATCGGCACATGGGCAGCCAGGTTAAGGACGTTCCTTTTCGTCGTCATAGGCGTCAAGCCGCACTTCCGTGTACGATGGCGCCCATGCCTGGGGGAAGAGAACTTCTCATGCTGACATTGGCCGGCTTCGGCGCGGTCTTCACCGCGTTCTGGGGCCGTGACATCGCTCGCAAACGAGCGCGGGCTGGTGTGGACGCATCCACCGGTGACAGCCACGAGGCTCGTGCCACGCGAGCGGGCTTGCCTTCGCTGGTGCAAACCGCCATCGGCTTCATCACCAACTTCTTCGACACGCTGGGCATCGGCTCATACGCGAGCACGACGTCTATCTACAAACTCTTCCGCCTGGTGCCGGACCGACTGATCCCGGGCACCCTGCTGGTGGGTCACATGTGGCCAACTGTGGCCCAAGCGGTGATCTACGTTCACATCGTCAAGGTGGAGATCACGTCCCTGGTGCTGCTCATCGCTGCGTCGGTGCTGGGATCGTGGTTGGGCGCTGGCGTGGTGGCGGGCTGGCCCAAGCGCAAGATTCAGGTCGGCATGGGGTTCGCGCTACTCGGGGCTGCGATCTTGATGCTGGCCAGCGCCCTGCACTACCTGCCCGGCGGAGGCGACACCCTGGGCCTGCACGGCTGGCGCATGGGCGTTGGCCTGGTCGGCAACTTTGCCTTTGGCGCCTTGATGAACCTGGGCATCGGGGCCTACGCGCCCAGTTTGATCCTGTTTGGCTTTCTCGGCATGGACCTGAAAGCCGTGTTTCCCGTGATGATGGGCTCTTGCGCTTTCATCATGCCGACCAGCGGAATTCGCTTCATTGGGCGGGGCAGCTACTCGCCACGCGCGGCCCTGGGGCTGGCCCTGGGCGGGGTGCCGGGCGTGCTGCTGGCGGCGTATGTGGTGCGCGAACTGAAAGTTGATCAGCTTCGCTGGCTGGTCATTGCTGTGGCGACCTACAGTGCCCTGGCCCTGCTGCGTTCCGCGGCCAGCGATCGACGCCAGGCTCAATTGTCCACAAAAGGGAGTCTCTGATGGCCCATCCGTTGTTCGCCACCAAGAGCATGGACAAGCTGCGCGCCGACGCGGACTTTGCCCATGGCCTGAAACGCAGCTTGGGTCCAATCGACCTGGTGTTGCTCGGCATCGGCGCCATCATCGGCACCGGCATCTTCGTGCTCACCGGCCGGGCAGCGGCGGCCAATGCTGGTCCTGCGGTCGCACTTTCTTTCACGGTCGCGGGCATCGCATCGGCCTTTGCGGGTCTGTGCTATGCCGAGATGGCGTCGATGATCCCGATCGCGGGCAGCGCGTATACCTATTCCTACGCCACCATGGGCGAGCTGGTGGCCTGGATCATCGGGTGGGATTTGATTCTGGAATACCTGGTCGGCGCCGCCACGGTCAGCGTGGGTTGGTCGGGCTATGTGGTCGCCTTTGTCAGTGGGGTGACCGGGTGGAAAATGCCGACGACCTGGACCACCTCGCCGCTCGTGTGGAACGAAGCCCACAAACACGTCCAGTTCACCGGCGCGATCATCAACTTGCCCGCGGTGTTCATCACCCTGTTTGTCACCGCCATTCTGGTGGTGGGAATCAAAGAGTCGGCGCGCTTCAATTCGGTGATTGTGGTCATCAAGGTCGCGGTTGTACTGCTCTTCATCGTCGCGGCTGCGCCCTTCATCCGTACTGAAAACTGGCACCCGTTTGTCCCCAAGAATACTGGTGTTTTCGGCCACTACGGCCTCTCCGGCATCTTGCAGGGCGCCACAATGGTCTTCTTCGCGTACATTGGATTTGATGCCGTTTCCACTGCCGCGCAGGAAACCCGCGACCCACGCCGCAATCTGCCCATCGGCATTCTTGGCTCACTCTCCATTTGCACTGTGCTCTACATTGCCGTGTCGCTGATTTTGACCGGGGTGGTTTCCTACACCAAGCTCTCGGTGCCCCACCCCATGGCGGTCGGAATCGCGGCCACCGGCGTGCACTGGCTGGAGACCGCCGTGGAAGTCGGCGCCATCGCGGGCTTGTCGTCGGTCATGGTGGTCATGCTGCTCGGCCAGCCGCGCATCTTCTTCTCCATGGCGGTCGACGGCCTCCTGCCCCCGGTGGCGGCCAGGGTCCATCCGCGCTTCGGCACCCCGCATGTCACCACCATCACCACCGGGCTGGTCTGCGCCGTCGCTGGCGGCCTGCTGCCCATCGACATCTTGGGCGAGCTGACCAGCATCGGCACGCTGTTCGCGTTCGTGCTGGTCAGCCTGGGCGTGATGATCTTGCGCATCAAGCGTCCGGACATTCCGCGTTCGTTCAAAGTGCCGGGTGGGGCGTTCGTGGTCCCGATCCTGGGCGTTCTTTTTTCAGGCGGCCTGATGTACACCGCCACCACGCACACTCTCATCCGCCTTTTCGCGTGGATGGCCATTGGCCTGGTCATCTATTTCCTCTATGGTCGAAAGCATTCCAAGTTGCGGCGAGGCAGCCTCTGACCTTCAGCCATGGCCAAGTCCACCTTCTTCGCCTACACCGACGCCGCTGGCGTCGACGTGGTGGTGCAGCGCCTGGCGGACGTGCCCGAGCAGTTCCGCGCACAGGCCAGACAGCTTGACCTGTCAAAGCCCGCCAAGCCGGCGGGGCAGGGCGAGCACGACGATTCGCCGCAGGAATCGGCCCTGCCCGTGCCGGCTGTTGCCGACGGGAAAACGGAAAATTCTACGACTTTTCATGGGCCGTCGTTCGCCATGGGGGTCGTCACGGCTGTCTCCGTGGGGCTGGTGGTCTGGCTCGCCTTCCGCCGGACGGCCCGCGTCCTTTCGCTCGCCTTCGGTCTTCTGATCCTGGCGGCGCTCGGCCTCGGCTACCTGGCCTACCTTCGCCAGCAGGTTGGCTTGCGGCCCGCAGGGCGCGCGACGCCGGCTGTGCTCATCGACGACGCTCGCACCGCGGCCGGAGCGGTTGACAAGCGACACCGGGACGAGGAACAGGAGATCCTCGAAATCGAAAAGTAGCGTTTCGGCTGGGCGCCACTGCGGCGCTGTCGCCTATCCGAACCGGCACGGTCCCCAGTAGCCCGAACGGACAGCAGAAGAACTGAGTCTTCACGTTCTTCGTCGACTGATTCCCCCGGCATCCTTGACGGTTACCGCTTCAGTTGCGGTGACCACGCGGTCGCCCCCGCGCCCACCGAACCACGCCGAACCACGCGCCTCCGGCACCCCAAGTGCCGCACGAACCGCACGAACGGCACGGTTCTGGCACCAAATCCTCGGGCGGTTAATATGAAGTCATGAGGTTTGCTGCCAAGCGCCCCGAAGTTTGCTGCTTCGTTTTCTTCGTTGCTGTGACCCTGGTGAATACGGCCGCCGCGGCCGACACCATCAGCGATGCCAGCCTTGGATTCTCATTTTTCCTTCCCGACGGCTTTGTCGAGATCCCAGGCGGCACGCCCGATCAGAAACTCCACCGGGTGTTCATGCGTTCTCAGACGGAGAAGTCGGGAATGGCGTTCCTCGCGGTAGTCTCCATTGGCGGGACCATCAGCCCGGGCAAGCTCGATCGGAAGATTGCCGAGCAGGCAGCCCGGGATTCGGTGCGCGGCAGCCCCATCGAGATGACGAAATTCGAGTATCGGCCTGTGAATTGGAAAGGGCTCGACCTCGAGGTGCTGGTGGCGCACGCCAAGGGGGATGACCAAACGTTTCGCATCCTAAGCGCCCAGGTACCACTGGCCAAAGAGGCAATCGTCCTTAGCCTTGGCGGCCCTGCGGAGGACGAGACAATGTTGCTCGCCGAGTTTGCAATGCTCCTGGGTTCCGTGGAGGGCAAGAGCAACTGGCTGACCGTTGAGGAGCACAGCGAGAGCGGCGCCAGGCTCATCGGCCGGATCGTCGGCGCGTTCGTCGGGCCCGCAGTCGTGATCTTCCTGGTATTGCGTCGCCGCTACCGAGCCAAAGGGAGGCCGCAGGCTCGCTTTCGCGAACCTTGCCGGTCGCGCTAAAGAGATTACGGGCATACGCGTCAATGAGTTCCTTCGGGAGACCCTGTCTGCCCTCCGCCGCCCACTCCGACACCAACTCTGCTACCCAGCTCGCGCGCACAACATCGGTCTTGTATCGTTTTGATGCGAGTTCGGTTTCCGCATGCTCGCGAAACCAACGATCATTCCACTTGAGGTAGTAGACCAGTGTGCCAAAAAACGTGATCGAAGCGCTGGCCCAAGGAACCAGTAGTTGCCAACCAGGCGACGCAGTCTTGAATGCATGATATGCAGCTGCGGCGGCGAGGGCTCCGCTGGCCGCAAGCATGAGCCAGACGAAACGATGTACAATTCTGCGCTTCTTCTTCGTTCCGTCACTGAGTTCGAGCGTTTCTGATTCCTTCAGGAGGACCTTTAGTTCACCGAGCAGGGCTCGACGAACATACTTGGATTCCTTTGTGTTGAAACTCGCAACCTTTTCGTCGATGTCCTTCCTGCGGGCCGCCAAATCAGCCTCTGCTTCATTCTTGCGAGCCTCCAGTTCCGCCAGTTTCGTCCGGTGTTCACCTGCAAGTTCGTCGGCCTTCTTTCGGTAGTCCCTCTCCAACTCGACCTGGAGGATTCGGCGATTTTTCGGCATCTTTCTCGGCGAGGGAAACAAGGAATCCGGCAAGACGGGTAATCTCTTCGCGGAGATCTGCCACCGACCTCTCGCGAAGCTGCAAGGCCGATTTCTCAATGTCGCTGACTTTTTCAGATTCAACAATATCCAGGTAGCAGGTAACAGGAAACTGACCTGCAATCGCGGTCAATATTTGAGCTCCTTGGTCCTGTCTCTGGGTTGCAAAATCGATGGTCGCAATCACCTTGTTATCGGCCAGGGCATACTCAATCCGAACTGCATTGTCCGGCCTGCGCACCGAAGCGGTCCTGCAGAGGATGTACTTTTTGCCGCGAACCACATCGATGAGCGGCACAAGCTGCTTCTGGGACAGGATGGCGGATGGTGGGCAGGTGACCGAAATGACCAGACCGAATCCGATATCGAAACCACACGTGACCTGATCATTTCCAAACACCTGCTGCGCCAGGCGGTCGAATTTCTCGATGACGTCCTCGGCCGGAAGGCCTTTCAAATACAGCATGGAACTCCTCGCTCGTCAGATGGCCCGCGACTACCTATTGTCGTCCAATGACAGCGATTTGCAAGTAGCAGCGCGCCTAGTCCACCAGGCCACAGCCGGAACATAAGTGAAACAGTGCGACCAGGAAAGGCTGGTCCGAAAGGAGTGAGGAAATGCGATAAGCTCATGAAATTCGGTAAGTCGTCCAGCGGGTGCGAAACCCGCCCGGCGAAGGGGATAGTCGCCCCAGCCGGGAGGAAAGAAAGGCTCTCGGCGGGCGGGAGTCTTCGCTATCGCTTCTTGCGCGCCGGTGGCTCGGCGCCGAGTTCCCTTAGGGCGGCGTCGATGTCTTTGATGATGCAGGCGTTGCCTCCGCTGCCCAGCATCCGGCTGAGAAATCCGCCACGCTCGCCATAGCGGGCCTTGCGCAAGGGCTCGATGGCACGGGAATCCTTGGTCGCGCCGAGTTTCTGCACGGCCTCGCGCTTTTCGGCACAGTTTCGCCCCTGCAGCAGATCCAGGACGTAGCTCTGCACGCGGTCCAGCTTGTCAGCGCAGCCCAGGGTGTCGCAGGCTGAACGCGCGTCTTGCCGAAAATCCATGCGGCGATCGTCACTGGCGATCTCAGCCAGCGCGCCGCCCGCCGGAACGCCGATCTGTCTGATCATGAGATCCAGGGCCGAACGGCCGAACTTCTTGTCGGCCAGCAGGCCCCGCAGGTTGACCAGCAGCGCGGCGTCCCCGCGCAGGCCCGCATCCATGCGCAGGGCTTCCTCATAGGCCTGCAAACCGGCGCCCGGATTCTTGTCGGCGAATTCCAGATTCCCGAGCAGGTAGCGCACGCGCGCGACATCCGGGTGCTCGGAGATCTGCTGCATGATGAGCACGCGGGCTTCAGCGAAATGCGCCTTGGCCATGGCGGCCTCGATTAGCTTGATGGGCGATTTCATCTCCTGCGCCACCGGCTTGGGTTGCGGTGGCGCGAGACGCGGGGCTGCCCCATGGCGGTGGCCGAAAAGCAAAACCGCGACGATGCCCACGCCAACCAGAGCCGCGGCAAGCTTGGCCCATGGACGTGCGGCTGCAGGCAAACGCGCGATCAACCAACCGGTCGTTCGTGCCAGTTGGCGCGCGACCCAATTAAGCCCAGCCCATAGCTGGTGAAGCGACGCCCACAGTGTCGCGCCAGCGGTCTTGCCGAAGCGCGCGGACACGGCGGCCAAGCCGGCGCCACCCGCGTCTTCTTCGGCCTTTTCCAAGGCCTCGCGGAATTCGGCTGCTGTGCTGTAGCGACGCGCGCGATCCTTTTCCAGCGCGCGCATCACCACCACCTCCACGGACGCGGGGATGCGCGCGTCGGGCGCGATGCTGGCGAACGGCGGGGGCGGCGCCGTCACCTGCATGGCCATCACCTTGACCAGGTCCTCGACGTCGAAAGGCTTTTTCCCGGTCAGCATCTCGTACAGGATGATCCCGCACGAATAGAGATCAGATCGACTGTCGACGTCCTGGCCGGTGGCCTGCTCGGGCGACATGTAGTTGGGCGTGCCAAAGACCATCACGCCTTTGGTGAGCGGCTGCTCGCCCTCACTGGTTTCCATGATCTTCGCGATGCCAAAATCCAGAATCTTGGCCATCTCGCCCAGCCGCGGATCCGGGCTTTGCACCAACATGACGTTGGCCGGCTTCAAATCGCGATGAACCACCTTTTGCCCATGCGCGTGCTCGAGCGCGCTCAAGATCTGGCCTGCCAGCCGGCACGCCCGCGCCACCGACAGCCGGCCCTCGCGCCCGAGCTCGCCCGCCAGCGAGTCGCCCGCGACAAACTCCATGACCAGAAACAGTTCGCCGGTCTGGTTGCGGCCGAAATCGGTCACAGCGACAATGTTGGGATGGTTCAGCCGGGAAGCCGACTGCGCCTCGCGCTCGAAGCGCCGGCCCGCATCTTCGACCTGCCCCATCTCGGCGTGCAGCAGCTTGAGCGCCACCACCTTCTTCATCAAGATGTGCTCGGCCCGGAACACCGCCCCCATGCCGCCCTCGCCGATGCACCCGAGCACGCGGTAGCGCTCGCCCACCACGCTGCCCACGCGCGGATCAGGCGGAATTTCCGCCATTTCGGTGGGTTCGGTGCCTTGCTCGCTCATCTATAGCGGACCAGAGTACCATAGGGCCGTGCTGCGGCCGCAGGCTTGGCGCGCCACAACCGTAACGGGAGATCTGGGGTAAACTAGCCACGTGGGTCGAGACCGACTCTCACAGGAAATCGCACATGTGTTCGCCGCGAGGAACGAGGACGCGGCTGCCGTCTACCTGTTCGGCAGTGTGGCGCGCGGCGAAGACGGGCCGGACAGCGACGTGGATGTGGCGGTCCTCTACGGCAAGCCAGTGGAGGCGGGCTTGGCAGGGCTCAAGCTCGCCTTGGCTGGCGACCTTGAGGCACGCCTCGGGCGACGGGTCGATCTGGTGGTGCTCGACCGTCAGCCGCCCGATCTGGTCCATCGCGTCCTGCGCGATGGGCTGATCGTACTTGAGAACAACCGCTCCGCACGCATCCGGTTTGAAGTGAATGCGCGCAACCAGTACTTCGATGTGTTACCCATACTGCGGCGCTATCGAAGACCATCCGGGGTACGTACCGCGTGACCGACCAAGATCAGGTGGACGTCAGCGTCGTGCGCGACGTCCTTGATCGCCACCTGCCCGATTTCGAGGCATTCGTGGCGGCCATCCGCCAACAAATCGGCGATAGTCCATAGAGGCTTCCTCACATCGACGATTGACGACGCCACCCTGCTGGGGTCATGGTTGGCGCGGAGATGGAACCAGAAATTATCCAACGCTTTCTCGAAAGCGTCGGCCAGAAGGCCGATGTCGACCTCTACCTGAAGCTCTTTCGCGCGCAACGCAAAGAGAGTTTTGCCATCATCGTGGCCGACGCCCAGATCGTGCGCGCCGCGCTTGATCCTTTTCACTTCGATCTGCGCATCCTGGCCGGCCTGGGGCTCAATCCCGTGGTTCTGGTGGGCCTGCTCGACGCACGCGACGCCGATCGCCAGTCACAGCGAATCTTGGAATGGCTTCTCGAAGACGAAGTGCAGGCCCGCACCATCGGGTCGGGACCCGATCTGCCCGCCGCCATCCGCGAGTCGGTGCGCGAAACCCTGCAGCAGAACATCATCCCCATCGTGTCGCTCGATGCCGCCAAGGAACTCGCCATCGAGGACCGTTTCCGCCTGCTGCACAGCCTTGCCACCGACCTGGGCACGCGCAAGGTGGTGTTTCTTTCCACGAGTTCTGGGCTGGAACGCGAGGGCGCGCCGTCGATCTCGGTGGTCAACCTGTCCAGCGACTACGATCGGCTGATGGCCACTGGCCACGTTTCGCGCCGCCACGCCTCGCTGCTTCGACACGTGAAGAACCTGTTCGATCAGGTGCCCCAGCGGATAAACGTTGCGGTGGTCAACCCGTTGCAGCTACTGCGCGAGTTGTTCACTGTGAACGGCGCCGGGACCCTGATTCGCCGGGGTTCGCGCATCGAGACTCACGACGGCCTCGCGCGCATCGATCGCAATCGCCTGCGCGGGCTTCTGGAATCGGCCTTTGGCCGCAGCCTGGTTGTCGGCGCCATGGAACCGGGTGGCCTCATCGAAGGCGATTCCGAACGCATCTACCTGGAAGAAGGCTACCTCGGCGCGGCGCTGGTGGGGCAGAAGCCGGTGGCACCCTATCTGTCGAAATTCGCCGTCGAGCGCGAAGCCCAGGGCGAGGGCATCGGGGGCGAAATCTGGTCGCTGCTCACCCGTGACTATCCAACATTTTTCTGGCGTACGCAGCCATCCAACCCCATTTGCTCCTGGTACGCAAAACAATGCGACGGCCTGGCGCGCTTTCCCGAATGGCACGTCTTCTGGCGCGGATTGCCGCCGGACAAGATCCAACCCGCCATCGAGTATTGCCTGTCCACCCCGCGCGCCTTTGAGGCGGGCTAGTTTTCCCGCCTGCGCCCGCGCGCGAGCAGCAATCCCAACAGCGCCAACAGCAAGGCACCGGGGCCACGGCCTGCGCCGCCCACTGTGCAGCCAAACAAACCTCGGCCGCCTGGCTTGACCTGGGCCACCACCACGGTGGGACCGTTATTGACCACGCACTCGGCGTGGCCGTCGGTCTGCACCATGCACGACTCCTGGCTCTGGCAGCGCACGACTTCGCAGGGGTTCTCCTGACACTTGCCCGTCGACTCCACACACACGGTGCCAGCCACGCATGAAATGCCAAAACACACACGGTTGCGACAGGTCGTGGTCGCAGGGTCACAGTACATCCCGGTTACACAACTCACGCTCGCACAAGCATTGGCCACACACTGACCCATCCGGCAGCTCTGCCCGCTTGGGCATGTCACTCCCGTGCAACTCGGCAGACAGATTCCGTTGGCGCAGTACTGGCCAAGGCCGCAGACCACGCCCAGGCATGGATCAGCCGCGCACTGCCGGTTGTGGCAAATCTGCCCCGTGGGACAGCCGCGCGAATAGCAGTCCTGACAGACGCCGCTCTGGCAGGTCGCCCCCGGCAGACAGGTGACAAGCGAGCAGGGATCGTAGCACTGGCCATTTCCGCCGCACAGTTCGCCGGGGGCACAGGGATTCACGGCGCAGGCACTGAGCAGGCAGAGCCCCCCGGAAGAACAGTAGCGATCGGTACCGCAAGCTACGGCTTCGCCCCCACAGTGGGCCACGCACTGACCATCCAGGCAGGTCGCAGTCGGGCCGCAGTCGGCCCCATTATCGATCTGTCCGTCACAGTCGTTGTCTTTGCCATCGCAAATCTCAGGGGACGGCCCCACCCCACCTGTGCAAACCCAGCCATCGGCGCCCTGACACTGGAAATCCCCGGGCTTGCATTCCCCCTGCAAGGCCGCGCCAGCCTCCAGTCCCGGTGGATTACAGGTACTGGCCGGCGGAACCACGCCGTCGTCTACACTGCCGTTGCAGTCGTCGTCTTTGCCGTTGCACACCTCGGGCGTGGGCCCCACGCTGTCGCACACGATTTGCCCGCCCACGCAAGCGCTCAAGCCCTGCCGGCATTCGCCGACCGAGCTGCCGCACAGAATGTCGACCCCGGGCATCCCGTCGTCGGTCTCGTCGATCACGCCGTCGCAATCGTTGTCAATGCCGTCGCAGATCTCGGGCGTGGGGCCGAGCGAGCTGACGGTGCACTTCACATCGTTTTCCTGGGCGTTGCACACGAACACACCGGCCCCCTGGCAGGACGCCTGGTTGCACGCCTGTCCCAGGGTGGGGAAATCTTCATCGACCTGGCCATCGCAGTCGTCGTCCTTGCCGTTGCACAATTCCTGCGTGCCGGTGACCGCATCCACACATTCCAGCCCACCCTTGCCGGTGATGGCATTGGTCTGGCAAGCCTCCTGCCCGAAGGCGCAGATGCCGGCGCACCTTCCAGTCGACACGTCACAGCCAACCGCTCCGGTGGGAAAGCAGGGCGTGCTGGCCTTGGGATCATTCTCGTCAATCTGGCCATCGCAGTTGTTGTCTTTGCCGTCGCACGCGATCTCGGCTTCGGGCACCACCGCGCCGACGCAGGTCTGCCAAACGCCCGCCACGCACGATTGCATGCCAGTGGCGCAGATCCCCTTGCAGGTCCAGGTTCCGGTCTTGCTGTCAAGCGTACAACCCGACAGACCCGCCGGGAAGCATGGCTGCGCAAAGCCGTCAATCACGCCGTCGCAATCGTTGTCCTTGTTGTCGCAGACTTCCGGCTGGGGTCCCGCCGATCCCTGGCACACCGTCTTCTTCCCGCCGGCGCCATCGTCCACGCACGCGGTGGTCCCCTGCCGGCACTCGCCCACGCCCAATCCACAAGCGGTCGCTGGAACGTCGTCTATTATGCCGTTGCAATTGTCGTCCAGTCCATTGCATACCTCGGGCTGGTACGCGCACCCGCAAGACAAGCCTTCATCGATCTGGCCGTCGCAATTGTCGTCGGCACAGTCTGCTGCTGTGGGCGCCAGGCAACCGGGGGCCGTTCCACACACCTCTTGCGCTGGCGTCCCGGCAACCAGGGGTGCCGCCCCGCAGGCTGCGGCAGCGGCGCACATCACGCCGGTGCCCGTGGCATTGCAGGCATACACGCCTTGCCGCTTGCAGCGCCCCACCCCCACTGAGCACGGCTTGCCCTTGTCTGGAAAAGCCACCGCCTCGTCATAGCAAGTCGCATCGCAATTGCACCGGGGCACTGGAACGGACGTCATAATGATGTCGCCCATGCTGGCGGCCAGGTCAGCGCGATTGTTGGCGAGATACACGGACTTCTTGCCGCCCGAACCCGCAGCCGCCATGCGTTTCAGTGAATCCTTGAGTCCTGTACCCAATCCGACCACATAGACATTGATGCCAGCCGCATAGGCAGCGGCCGCTGCCGTCACGGGGTCGTTGGATGGATCGAGCGCGCAAGTGTCCTCTCCGTCAGTGACCAGAATGATGCTGTAGGGCCGGCAGACGGCACGTGGATCGCGCGCAGTCGGGTCAGTCGACAACAGCCCAGAGCCCGGCCCGACGTCGGTTCGGTTCGGGTTGAGCAACCAGTCGCGCACGGAATCGATGCTGCCCGCCAGGGGCGTCATGGCCTCGGCCCGGATCTCACGGTTCGATGTCGCGGTGAAAGGCGGTGGGTCTTCCTTGCCGTCGATCCACCGATAGATGTCGGGGAAATTGGATCCCGAGCTGGGAAATCCAACAATAACCTGCGCCCCGGGGCAACTCGCGGAATAGGCGCAAAGCGGACTGCACGAGAGCATGCGCCACTCGAAGATATAGTAATTTGGATCGTTCGGATTTGCACAGGCCGTGCAACCTGGCGGGCCAGCGGCGCATTCCTGGTAACGGTCCTGCACGTTTGCCACGCAGTACTTCTGCGACGTGAGGTCGCCGGGGAGGTGTACGCACGAAGGCCCGGTCACAATCGACGTGCAGTCACTGTCGGTCTGACAGGACTGCCCCAACAACACGCGGGCATAGGTGGCGAGGGCGAACTCGGCCGAGCCAAAAGCCGAGATGGTGTCGATGATCGCGCCCTTGGCTTGATACAGCTTGCTGTCGTCGTAGGGCCAGCCTGCGGTCGACTTTCCGTCGATGTCGCAGCCCGGCTGACTCTGCGAACCATCGCCGTGGGTGGGCGTCCCGGCGACGTTGTCAGTCATGGAACCAGAGTTGTCGAGAATGAAAACAAAACGGGGCTTGTCGACCTGGGCCAACACTCCGGGCGCCACTAGACCCAAGCCAACCAAGGCTGCTACGGCTGATCCCAAACGTTTCATCGGCTACCTCCAAGAATCCACGCAAGGTTTGTCACGACCATGAGAATCGGCGGGCATGGTTTGAAACTTTGCCACGTGTCCCGCGTCACTGCTTTCCCATGTTGCCGGTGTCCACCACGCGCACCCCAGCGGGCGGGCTCCAGCGAAAGACGTCGTCGGAGACCTTGGCGTTGATCTTCAGGTCAGAAAACACGAAGTGGTTCACATTGCCCTGCTGATCAACCAGCACGCTTTCGCGAACCGAAAAGTCGGCCGCGTCCACCACGAAGACAATGGATTTGTAGGTCGACTGGGGCTGCTTCGGTCGCAGCGACAACCGATAATCGTCGGGGTGGCCAAAGCGCGCATCATTCGACCACGTCACCTCGAACTCGTCGGCGATCTTGCCCTTGCCGAGGAGAAAGGACAAAGCCGCCGGCAACTGTGATGTCTTGAGATCCTGCTTGAACGCCTGCTTCTCCGAGGGCTCGTACAACCAAAGGAACTGTCCGGTGGACAGGAACATGCGGGCCTCGGGCTTGTCGTAGTCCCAGCGCATGCGCCCGGGCTTCTTGAAGTGCACTTCGCCGCTCGACACCGTCACCCGCCCCACCACGGACCGACTGTAGTTCTGGGTGAAATGGGCCTGGAAATCCTTGGCCTGGTCGTAGCGGCTTTGTACACGCGTGACCACAGTGGGCAGGTCAAGTCGGGCCGGGGTGGCCGGGGTGGCGGCCGGGGCGGCATCGCCGACGGCCAGCAACAGAATCAGCGGAAGAGTCATCATGGCAAAACCTTTACGTCAAGACCCCAGCGCACCGCCAGCACGAGGCAGAGTTGCCCCGCCCAATAGAGCACAAGGGTCATGGGTTGCGCCCAGCGCGACGGGCGTTGCAAACGCGCCCATGGCAGCAGGGCCTGGGAAATGTAGAGCAGGGTCGCCCCCGCGGCAGCCAGCAGGGCCAGCTCAAGCAGGGCTCGACCCGCAAGCACGGAGAACACGCCGGCCACCATGGCGGTAAGCACCAGGGCGTGGATGCCGACCGGCACGCGCAGCCCCGGCACCATCCCACGCCATTGCCGCCGCACAAACCACACCGAGCACGCGCCAAACGCCATCAAGACGGGCAGCACGCGCCATCCGCCCGGACCCGCACCGAAAAAGGCAACGCCGTAGCAAAGGTGCGCGACCAGAGACAGTCCCAGCCCCACCACCAGCGCCTCGTTGCCTTCTGCCAAAAGGGTAATGTCGGCGGCGAGCGACAGAATGATGGCGCTGCACACCAGGTAGCCGAACAGGTCGTCGGGTATGCCGCCCAAGACAGCGAACAGCAAAACCGTGGCAACCGGCTTCCCGATGCAAAGAAGCATCTGCCTCCGCGCCAGCACGCCGGCCAAAGCGCCCAGCACCGCCGCAGCGTAAAGGATGAGGGACAGGCCAAGGGGAGCCACATCTCACTTTACAACGGTTCGCGGTGGTTTTGCGCGATCAGCGGTGCGCCGCGGTCGGAAAATTCCAAGCGCCAGAAGGGCCGGCGTCCCCATCTCGCTAATCAGCCGCCGCCAGATACTCCCCGCGTGGCGCCAGCACGTCGCGCGGCTTGATGCCATTGGCGGGACCCACCAGCCCGTCGCGTTCCATCTGCTCGACCATGCGCGCGGCCCGGTTGTACCCGATCTGCAGGCGACGCTGGATGAAAGACACACTGGCCTGGCGGGTGTCGCACACGATGGCCACCGCCTGATCGTAAAGCGCGTCGGTGAATTGCTCGCGCGGCGCTGCCCCCTCCTCGCTGTCCTCGTCCCGCTCGGTCAGGATGTTCATGTCGTAGACCGGCTTGGCCTGCTTCTTCAGGACCTCCACCACGCGATGAACCTCGCCGTCCGACAGGAAGGCGCCCTGGATACGCTTCAACTTGGTGCCGCGGTCAGAGAACAGCATGTCGCCGTTGCCGAGAAGGGTCTCGGCGCCCGGCTGGTCCAAGATGGTGCGGGCGTCGATCTTGGACGCCACCTGCAGGGCGATGCGGCTGGGGAAATTGGCCTTGATAAGACCGGTGATGACGTCGACCGAGGGCCGCTGGGTGGCCAGGATCAGGTGCAGACCGGCTGCGCGCGCCTTTTGCGCCAGGCGCGCCACCGCGGTTTCCACATCCTTGGGCGCCGCCATCATGAGGTCAGCAAACTCGTCGATCACGATGACGATGTAGGGCAGCTTGCGCGCCGGCGGTTCCGCGTTCTGCTTCGCAGCCTGGGCCGCGGCCGCCGCTGCCGAGATCTCCTCGGCCATTTCCTCGCTGATGGTGCCATCGCTGGCCGCCATGGTGTTGGTGGGCCCGCTTTCCGCGTCCACCTCGACCTCGCGTTCCACCCCATCCTCCCCGGCGATGAACAGCTTGAGCCGCTTGCCCGGCTTGGACGGCGATTCAGCCAAGGGCGCCGCCACAAGCTCGTCCGCTTGCTTCTGCGCTGCCTCGATCTTGGCGTTGTAGCTGGAAATGTCGCGCACGCCGCTCTTGGAAAGCAGCTCATAGCGCCGCTCCATCTCGTCGACCGCCCAGCGCAGGGCCAGCGCCGCCTTCTTCGAATCCACCACCACCGGCAGAAGCAGGTGGGGAATGCCCTCGTAGATCGACAGTTCGAGTTGCTTCGGGTCCACCATGATGAAGCGGACTTCTTCCGGCGTGGAGGAGAATAGGATGCTGGTGATCATGCCGTTGACCGCGACCGACTTGCCGGATCCGGTGGTGCCAGCGACCAGCAAGTGGGGCATCTTGGCCAGATTCACGCTGACCGGCGCGCCCTTGGTGTCCTTGCCCATGCAGATCTGCAGCTTCGAGGTCGCCTTGCGGAAGGAATCGTCCTCGAGGATTTCCTTGAGGTACACCGTCTCGCGATTCTTGTTGGGCAGTTCCACGCCCACCACGGCCTTGCCCGGGATGGGGGCCACGATGCGCACAGACTGCGCCTCCAGCGCCATGGCGAGATCGTTCTCCAGTTGCACGATCTTGCCGGTGCGCGTGCCGGGAACCGGGGCGAATTCAAACGTGGTGATGACCGGCCCCATCTGAATCGCGGTCACGTTGCCGCGAACCCCGTAGTTGCCCATGGCCTGTTCCAGGCGCGCGGCCATGGTCTTCAAGGTCTTCTCGTCGGGCGGGCCGCCAGCGGGCGGGCTGTATTCCAAGAGATCGGTGCTGGGCAACTGGAACGCGCCGTCGGACAGGCGCACGTAGCCCAGGCCATCGCCCTCTTGCGCGGCCTCGGCCACTTCCTCTGACTTTGGCGGGCGAAGCACCGGCTGCACGATGACCGGGCCCGCTTCCTGCGCAGACTCCGCATTCCGCTCGGTTGCGCCCTCGTCCAGCGCCGCGCCTACGGCCGGCACGATGCTCGGTTCGGGCCTCGACTCGATCACCGGCATCACCGGCTCAGGCGGGGCGGCGCACTCGACCGCAGCCACCTCGGCGACCAGGGCCGCCATGGCCCGACGGTCTTCGTTTTCGTGCACGACCGGCGCCTCGTCCGCCAGTGCGTGCGCGACCTCATCCGAATCGGCGTGATCGATCGCCAGTTTGCCATCGTTGGCCGCGCTCGTGTCGCTGTCGCCTTCGCGCAGCGGTTCTACCGCAGGTATGACCACCGGCTCGGGACGAGATTCGTCCGCCTCGGCCATGGCATCCCAAGGCGCCGAGGCTTCGACCGGCTCGTCCTTCTCGCTGCCGGTGTCCGCATCCTGGGCTTCATCTTTCTCCGGGAACATGGCCGAGACCATGCGTCCGAGCGCGCGCGCGCCGGTGACGATCATCCAGGCGGCCGCGCGCGTGACTGCCCAGATCGCCCGGCCCGCTGTCCGCGCAGCCCAAGCCAGCACGGCAAACACCTCGGACACCCGCACATGGGTGACCAGGATGAGCGAAATCGAAAGCAGCGTTCCCGCCGCCAGGGCCGTACCCACGCCACCGATCACGCTGGCGGCACTTTCGGCCAACCACCGCCCGAGCAGCCCGCCCGGGCCCCGCAAAGTGACCTTTTCGCCCACAAAGGGCAGGTGCAACAGCACAGTCGCCGAGCAAAGCAACGCCACAAACCCCAACCAACCCACGACGTCTTCAATGAGCGGTCGCGCGCGACACATGCGAACCGCGAGCAACAGGCCCGCAAGCACCATCGGGTAGGCGCACAGCCCCGCCAGAGAATAGAGGGCCTTCGCCGCAGCGGCGCCCCCAGGCCCCATCATGTCAGCGTGCCCAACCTGCCTGGACACCAGGGACACCATGCCGAAGACGCCGAGTCCCAGCAGCCCGATCCCAATAATCTCGCGGCCTCGGCCTGGCGCTTCGCCTTTGCTTTTCGCTGTCGCCATCTTTTATGCCCCGTTTTGACGTAATGCTCTCATCTGCTACTTATACCTACACCCACCGTATCCCGAGGCACCCGCCCGTCAAGTTTTCGCCCGGCTCCTGGCCAACCTGCGGGTCCGCCTTGCCGTTCAGCGGCCGCGCGCAAGCGCTTCAACGGCTTGTTCGGCGCCGGCCTGGTTGGGGCGACGCGGGCAACTGAGCCCCATGCCAGACGGCGACGATCCAGACGGTGGGCTTTTCCACACGATAGAAGAATCGATACGGTGCGACGATCACTTCGCGGTGGGAGAGTTCAGGGAACTCTGGAATCTTCCGACCCGACTGTGGATATCTGCTCAACCGACGCAGGCTCTTCTTCGCCCGCGCGAGAAGCGCCAATGCAGCAAGGGGATTGTTGGCCTTGATGTACTCAAGACCGGCGAAGAACTGCGATCGCGCAGACGGCGTGAACCGGACCTTCATTTCGACAGGATCCGGTCGGCTTCCTTGAATACGTCCTCAAGATCGTAGCCCTTACCCGCAGCGACTTCCCTGTCCCCTTGCGCCAGGAGCCGAAGGATTTCCCGTTCGTGCGTCGACCGCTCATACTCCTCGATGCTGACCATGACCGCCGCGGCTCTCCCGCGCTGGGTGATCACTACGGGTTCGTGGCTGTTCTTTATTCGACCGAGAATGTTCGCCGCATCCTCACGCAGGTCGCTGATCGGAACGATGGATGGAACCTTGCTCATGGACGTACTCCAGAGAGTACGCCCAAGAGTACCGTCTGTGAATACCCCGCGCCAGACCGATTCCTCGTGGCGTGCGGCTTGCCGTTAAGCTACGGGCGGGAGCCGCAGGCGACCGACCTTCAACGGCTTGGGCAGCCAGCGCTTACCAGAGCACCAAGTCCTTGCAGACGATATCGAACACCGGCTTCCCCCACTTTCTAAACTCGTGAGCGAGGATGCCCTCGACGGTGTCGTTCACTCCAAAACAGCCGACGATAGCGGAAACGGCGCTGCCATCTTCGCCCAGGCGGCAATACACATCAGCGTACTCCGGCGCGTCGAGGTGTCTCAGACCGCAAAGCCCGTAGAGCCGCGCCACAGATTCATCGGACGTGGTTAGTGCAAGAAAGTCACCGGACCTGCGCTGGCGCACCATCGCTGAGAACGCCCGTTGGATCGAGGTGGGCCCCGGCGCCCCCTTTCCAACGCCGGTTGTGAAGTAGACCTGTCGACGAAGGAGTCGCAACAATCGGTCACCGTTTCGGGCAATCGCCGTGCCCGACACCATGCTCATCGCGAGCAAGGCACCTGCGATGATCTGCGTTCGAAATCGTCGAATCACTGGTCTGCCCAACGGTTTGGCGTTCACCTGCAGGCCGCGAAGCGGCCTGCAACGGCTTGTTCGGCGGCACGCACACCGGAATGCCGCTTATCCTGGTTCTCGCGTGCGTAGTACCCCGATGCTTCTCCAGCCAAGCGCCAGTGACGCCACAAGCGTGGCAGACAGAATCGCCCAGCTCGTGAAGACCTCAAACTCAGAATGCCCCCGCCACACAAACCACAGATGGATGAAGAATGTTGTGAAGCCTACCAAGGCAAGCGCCAGAGCGAAGCGCGCACCGACGCGAGGTGCCCGGACTACCTGCACGAGGCCGAAAAGAAAGAGGAGCACGAGCGGCAGATTGAGAAGCACGAAAACCTGGACGCCGCCCGGGATGCCGAAGAGGTTCCACTCGCGCCAGTACGCGGAATCGATCTGGTGAGCCAGCAGAAGTGTCGTGGTCCAGACGTAGAGATGATCAAGCTTGGTCATGTTGGCCCAGATGGTGTCCGTCATCACGGTAGAGCCGCCAGTTGCCCGACGGCCCCCGCACAGATCCCGGCGTGCGGTTTTCTCGCACCGGGCTCTTCAAAGGGGTTCGCTTCCGCAGCAAGGGTCATGACGTCTGAAGTATACGCCGTCGGCAACATGGTGTG
>Ga0265330_10000641_pt1 | contig 22492 bp, 12 predicted proteins | sample 41919metaG_FD_202083 | JGI IMG/M metagenome (GOLD analysis project Ga0265330, IMG submission 202083) | Rhizosphere microbial communities from Carex aquatilis grown in University of Washington, Seatle, WA, United States - 4-19-19 metaG | ecosystem: Host-associated > Plants > Roots > Rhizosphere... | reverse complement strand
CTGAGTACGCGCAATGGTGGTCGCAACTGGGCCGCAGCGAGCTATGCCAGATATCCGGCGCCCTGGTTCTATGCGGCCGCATTCCTCGTCCTCGGCGCCTCCTTGTACGCCGGATTGCGGTTGGGCCGGCGCACCGCATAGCCGGTGTCGTGCGCGGCCGCGGCCCAAGGCTCCCTCCGGGTGGTCAGATGGTGCTGCGCGGTGCGCGTTCGGATTTGAAACAGCATTGACCCGTGTTGGCGGGTCCCTCCCCCTTCCTACATCAGCGCATGTCTATGCACGCCGTACGTTGGTTTGTGCCCCTTCTTCTGCCGGGATGTCGCCAAGACAGGGAAGACGGCCCGACGACCCTGTAGTCCGAAAGGAGCGACCCGATGAGATACAAAGGCTTCTGGTCTTGTGTTCTCCTGGCCCTTTGCCTGTTGGCAACGCCCGCCCACGGGCAGCGAATCATGGAAAAGCTCGGCCGCGGCTTTGTGGCGGTTGGGGGAGGAAGCGGGGGTACCCTTCTGTCGTGGCGGCTCTATGGCACGGAACAGGGCACCGACGTCGCCTTCAATGTGTACAAGGGCACGACGAAACTCAATGCCACGCCGATCACTACCTCAACCAACTATCAAGACAGCGGCGCTATCGGCACCTACACCCTGAAAGCCGTGGTCGGAGGCGTCGAGGAAGCGACCGGGACAATCGCGACGAATCTGCCCAATGGCTACCTTGAGATCCCGCTCAAAGACGCTAGCGGCAGGAAGATCCATCTTGCCTATGTCGGCGATCTGGACGGGGATGGCGAATACGACTTTGTCGTGGACCGGTTCCAGGCAGGCGTATCTCAGTATGTAGACGCATACAAGAGAGACGGTACCTTCATGTGGCGGGTCGATATGGGCCCCAACAGCACGAATACCGACCTTTCACTCTCCGGGCCGGACACCATTAGCTGTGGGCATGCCGACGATGAAACCGTGTATGACATCGACAGCGACGGCAAAGCCGAACTGATACTCAGAGGCGGCAACGGCATGATCTTCGGGGATGGCCAAGTACTGAACGCGTCGACAACCCAAACCGACTCGTTCATCGTCGCGGTAGACGGAGTCACCGGCGCGGAAAAGGGCAAGGAAGTCGCTGTCCCCCAAGATCTCAAAGCTACTGGGAACGTAACCGGCCATTTCAGCATCGCCTATTGGGATGGCGTGCATCCAAGCCTGTACTTCAAGGGGAAAGCCGGTGGGACGGCGGCCATGATGGACATGGGATTTGATTTCACGAACGGCGCCTGGTCCTTGCGGTTCAAGGCCGTGCGTACCCCGATTGGAAACTATCCCAACAACCACAATCTCAGATGTGTCGACCTTGATGCCGACGGCATAGACGAATGTGTAAACGGCGGCTATGCCATCAAAGGGGATGGAACGGTTTTGTGGAATCAGCATTCTCAGGGAATAACCCACGGCGACCGGTGGCATATCGGCGATCTCGATCCCACGCGGCCCGGCCTGGAAGGCTGGGCCATTGGACAGGCTTCTGGATATGACTGGAACTACTATGACGCCAAGACCGGCACCGTACTGCGAAAGTACGGCCCCGGGACAAGCGACATGGCGCGCGGTGTATGCGGAGACGTTGACCCGACCCATCTTGGGTACGAGTGCTGGACCGGTGGCAAGGTGTTCAATAATTCGGATCTGAACACTGCCACGACCTTGAGCTCTGCGGCTCCTACGCAAATAGGGTCCAGTGCGCCGGCGATCAACTTCCGCATCTTCTGGGACGGTGATCTCCTGAGTGAAGTCCTGGACACGAACCAAATAACAAAATGGGCCTATCCGGGCGCGCCCAGCGGCGGCTTTAGTAGTGTGACGTTTACGGGCGGCATTTATGGAGCGCGCAACGCAGCCCCTCTATACGGCGATATGTTCGGCGACTGGCGCGAGGAAGTGCTGCTCGAACAATCCAATAGTGCGTCGATGAGGATCTATTCGACCGCAATTCCAACCGACAAGCGCATCTACACCCTTGTGCACGATCCCGAGTATCGGAACAGCATGTGCGAAAAGGGCTATATACAATCGCACATGTTGGACTACTACCTGGGCGAGGGGATGACCGACCCGCCGAAGCCCAACATCACCTATCCGAACGCAACCCCCGGTGCGACGGGGGGCACGGGTGGCGGCGGGACCGTGGCGACCGGAGGCTCGGGTGGCGGCGGGACGACCGTATCGGGCGGTACGACCGGCGGCGGTGGCATCAGTTCAGGCGGCGTCGCTGCAACCGGTGGTCGCGGTGGCCGAGGCGGCGGCGGGACCACCGGCTCCGGCGGGACTACTGTGGTAGCTACCGGCGGCACGGCGACGATCGCAACGGGTGGTACGCCTGCATCGGGTGGGGCGCCGGCAACCGGCGGCAGTCCCTCAACCGGGGGAACGACCGTGGCAGCCAGCGGAGGGACAACGACAATCGCAACCGGGGGAACGACTGCGGTGGCGCCAGGGACCGGGGGTACCGCGAGCACCGGATCCGGGGGCGCCGTTGGCGGACAAAGCGGCACGAAGGGAATCGTTGCTGGGGCCGACTCTGGCTGTTCGTGCGCGATCGGCGCATCCTCAGGGCGCGGCTCTGCGGGCTATCTGGTCGCGATGCTGGGAATGTTGTGCCTGGCTCTGAGCCGACGACATCGGCGGGGCGGCTTCCGAGACTAACCGGCGCCTTCACGCTCGCCCGTTTGGGTGGGCGTCGAGGGAGACGGCGCAGACCGGCTGAACCGAACACCACCCCGGCGCCAGCGTGATGGGGTAGACTGTCCCGGGTGGTCAACACGGCGTCATCAGCCGCAGGAACGCGATCGGATCGCACAGATGCGGGGCGGGAGAGTTCTTGGACGTTCGAAGACCTCTTCGTTTTGACTAGCTCCAGGTGATTCACGTGAAGAAGATCCATTCGCCCACCGTCGAGGGCGCGATCTATTGCCTCCTGTTTGTCGCGGCTGCCACGTATGTCGAGGCAAGGATCAGGCCGCAGGTCCTGTACTATTGGAATCCCGAGCTGTTTCTGAAGACGTTCGCGTTCTTCCGCGATATCGCGCTGCTGCCTGGCGGGGTGACAACGTACGCGGACAAATTCCTCTTCCAACTCAACGCGCTTCCTTGGTTGGGCACGCTATCCACCGTCCTTCTGGCCCTTCTGACCGGCGTATTCGCGAATCGGATCTATTCGGCCCTCACCGGCGTGCGCTCTTCCTTCTTCCTTGTTGTACCGCTCTTCTTCCTGCTCTGTACCCTCAACCAATTCCGGATCGTTCCTCAGACCAAACTGCTCTTCGCGCTCGTGGTTGCGGATGTCTTCATACATCTGCCGGCAACGAAGGCGCTTCTCAGAGTTTGCGTCTTCTTCATTACCTCATGCGTCTTCCTGCTGATAGGGCATGACCTCTATTGGCTTCTTGTGGCCCTCTGCATACTCCACGAGGGCGCGCGCGAGGCGCGGGGGGGGGGCAGGGTGGCGGGCCGGCCCGAAGCCCCGGCAGGGGGAGCCGGCGGGATCCCCACACGACAACTACTGCGCCGAGGGGTTCAATGGGTCGGGGCTTCGTACGCGCTCCTGGCCTTTGCTCTCCTCTCGGTCGACCACCGCTATCTCTACCTTCTGCATACCAAGGTCGAAGCCCCCGGTTCCGCCCTTCTTGGGGCGATCCATCGCGGCTCCACCATTGAGGCGGCGGTGTTCGTGGGTCTGCTGCTGCTCGCCGCTGCCGCGGCCTACCGGAAGAGAATGCTCTCCGGCCTTGCCTTGCTTCCGATCCTGGTCGTCGGCTATGTCGACCTCCAGACCTGGCTGGCGAGTTCCAAGGGTCTCTTTTGCCTGCTCCTCGGCGCGCCACTTCTGTCAGCGCTCCGTTCCGGTCGGCCGACGTTGAAATCGACACGGTGGCCGGCCTGGACGAGAGCGGCATCGATGGCTTTCTTGTCCCTTGTCGGCGCGATGGTGGTGGGCCTCTCCTTCAACGAGTATTGGAGCTCGGTCCTAAGGCTCAACTTGTACTCGGCAACGCAGCAATGGTCCGCCGTCTTGCAGGAGGTGCAAAAGCCGTCGCTCGCCGATGCCGAGCCCATACTGGTATCGCCCTTCATACTGGAGGCCTTGCACCATACGGGAAGGCTGCCTGACGACCTTTTCAACTACCGGCAACTCTATCCGCCCTATGCGGCAAATGTTACCCCGGAAACACTTCGCGAAGATCTGGAACGGGGCAAATACATGGTAAACCTTCAACAGAACGCCCGGGTATGCTTTGAACTCGGGCTCATCAACTACGCGGAACTCACGGCGTACGATCTTTTGGAATACCGGGGCGATCTGCTCTCATCCTATCAACTGATCGCCCTCGTCTACCTGCTCAAGGGCAACTACGAGGCCGCTCGCCACTTCCTCGTCGTTACAAAGCAGAGTCTACTGTCAAGCGCATGGGCCGACCGGTATCTTGCCTATGCCGACGACCCGAGACGAATCGAGAGCGACGACTATCTGACGTCGATCAGATCACGAATACTTCTAGCTGACGACCCGGTCGAGTCGCTGCTGCAACGACCTCCCTTCTACGAGATTGCGTATCGGCTCGTGGCGCATAATCCGCAGAACCGCATGGCGCGCGAGTACCTCATGTCCTCGTATCTGCTCAACGGACAGGTGACGAGGATCTATCAGACATTCTTTCAGAGGGATCCCTCGGTTGCGCCGTCGGATACCGCCGCGCTCCCGCGCGTTTGCCAAGAGGCCGCGCTGGTGTATCTGGCAGCTACCGGCCAGGAAGCGTCGCCGGCGGCGGCCAGGCGAATCGAGCAAACCACGATCCAGGATTTCGCCGAATACTCCGAAATCCTGCGAAGACGTGCCGCCGGCTACCCGGCGAGCGCGGATGCGGGGAAATTCGATGCCACATATGTCCGCTACTACACCTCCCTTCCCAGCCAAAGGCAATCGTGGGCGAATACCGTCGACACAGCTCACTAGCCGGCGCGGCATGCCTGGTTGCGCTGGTGGCAGCGGGCATCTCGTGCGCCGGCTTTGACGAGCGCTCGGCCCTGCCGGCGGGAATGTCGCCTACCATCCGACCGGACTACTCCAACAGCGTCATTCCGCCCAACATGGCGCCGCTGAACTTCACTATCGCCGATACCGGGGAACAATTCGCCGTGACGATCGGCTCGGTCAAAGGACCAGACATTTCGCTGGTAAGCGCATCGCCTGAAATCACCATTCCTCCGAGGAAATGGCGGCGGCTTCTGGAGCAGAACTCGGGCAACGAACTGAGACTGCAGATACATGTCAGGCGAAATGGACGCTGGTATTCCTTCGCTCCCATTACAAACAGAATCGCGCCCGAGCGTATCGACCGCTACATAACGTATCGCAAGAGCTACCCGCAATTCTACATGAAGGACAGGCTGGAAATTCTGCAGCGCGATCTCGAATCATTCGACGAAAAGCTCATCCTGTCGCCGAAGGAAGGCTGCTTCAATTGCCACACGTTCTATCGTCATTCGACAGAGAAGTTCCTCTTTCAGGCGCGTTTCTACGGCAAGAACTACCTGGTGCTCCACGACCAGGGGAGAACCTCGCTGATTACGCCAGTCCTCAGACGTCCCGGATCGTCCTATGCCTCCTGGCATCCCAACGGCAATCTCATCGCGTTTGCTACCGACGCAAAAGTCTCCGTCTCGGTTTTTGCGGCGGGAAAGGGCGCCGAGGAGGTTCTCGAGTATACGGACCTTGACGGGGATTTGGCCGTCTACAACATTCAGCTCAACCGGATGTCGACGACCGCGGCCATTTCCCGCGAGGACAGGGTGGAGAATCAGCCCGCGTGGTCCCCTGATGGCAAGTTTCTCTACTTCCTGAGCGCCCCGAGGGTCGCAAAAGCGGACTTCGCGAAGGTGCAATACGATCTTCAGCGCATCAGTTACGATGCGGCCCGCGATTCATGGGGCGAGGTAGAGACGCTCGTCTCGGCTAGGGAGACAGGATTGGGGTCAACATTTCCGGCGCCGTCGCCGGACGGCAAATACCTTCTGTTCTGCATGACCGACCGTGGATCCTTCTCCATCGTCCGGCGAAGTACGGACTTGTACTTGATGGACGTTGAGAAGAGGAGTTTCAGGAAGCTGGAGATCAACAGCGACCATTCCGACTCCTATCATGCCTGGTCGAGCAACAGCAGATGGATCGTCTTTACCAGCAAGCGCGACGATGGAATATTCGGAAGATTGTATTTCAGCTACCTCGACGGCAATGGCGTCGCACACAAGCCGATTGTCTTGCCGCAGCAGGATCCGCGTTTCTATGAAAGCCTCACCAAGAGCTATCAGCGCGCGGAGTTCACTACGGCGCCCTTCAGGGTAAACCTCTCCGATCTCAACCAGATCATTGGCGACACCGGCAGAATCGTTACCGCATCATATGAGGAAGAGAAGCGGTAGGTTTGGCGGGAAGCTAGGGCTTGTACCTGGCGCCGATGCCGTTGCCAACGTCCCACGCGATCATCTCCGTGCCCGTCCACACGGTGGTACGGGTCGAGTCCTGGTTGGGCGTGGTGGGTGCGGACGGGAAGGGCGCGACGACGTCCCACCTGTCGGGAACGAAGTCGTAGAGTGCGCCGGTCGCGGCATTGTAGGAGTAGCCACCGCCCCAAACCAGCATCCGTCCGGCGCCGGGAGTGCCATCGTCGGGTAGGAAGAAGAGCGCCGGAGCTAGACGCGGGGACGGGGCTTCGTTCTCGGACAGGGCATACCAGGCGTCGGCGACCGGATCGTAGCTGGCCGCGTTCGCCGAGCTGTTGCTGCCGCCCCACACGATCATTTGTGTTCCCGTCCACACCGCCGAATGGTCCGAGCGGGGATGAGGCGCTCCGACGGTGGTCGTGGGAAGCCAGGTGTCGGTGGCTGGATCGTAGATGGCCCCTTTGGCTGAGTCGCACGTGCCGTCGACGTAGCCACCCCAGACGATTGCCGTCTTGCCCGTCCAGACGAGGGAGCCGCCATTCTGCAGGACAGGGGCGCCGGTTGTGGATATCGTCTTCCAGGTGTCGGTCTTCGGGTCGTAGCGACCGCCTGCCGCGGTGGACGCGAGCGTGGTCCTGAGTGTAGTCCCCCAGACGAGAAACTCGGTCCCGGTCCAAACCGCACGCGGACGATAGGACAGTTGGGGAGCGCCGGCGCTGCTCATCTCGTTCCACTTGTCGCTTGCGGGATCGTAGCGGCTGCCTGAGGTGAAGTTGTTGGTTCCGTCCCCTCCCCCCCACACGATCATCTCGCTTCCCGTCCAGGCTGCCACGTGATCCTGGCGAGGTCTCGGGGCGACGCTGGTGCTGACCGGCAGCCACTTGTCGCCCGCGGGATCGTAACGTCCGCCCGTGGCTTCGGGCTTGTCGGTGTAGCCGCCCCACACGATCATCTCTTGCCCGGTCCAGACGGCGCTGGAGCCGGTGCGCGGGCCGCTCGGCGCGCCGGTATTTGACATCGTTGTCCAGGCGTCGACGCGGGTTCGTGAAAGGGCCGGCCCGGCGGCTCTCGCTGGCGAGGCGAGCCATCCATCCGGTTCCGCCGGCGATCCAAGCATGCCCCCAGTACTGGCAACGCCCCCAGGTCCGCCGTACGAGTTTTGCCACCAGCACTCGTACGTGCCGGCCCCGTAGGCACCGCCGGCTGGCCTTCCACCATCATACAACCAGTCCACGATCATGCCTCCCGTACCTGTGCCGCCGCTAGCGCCCGCCAGCGGCGAAACCCCCGTCCCGCCGCTGGCGCCCGCTATCTCACCGGCGTAGCCGTCGCCTGTCCCGCCTCCTTCTCCGGCAACGCCCGTGCTGCCGTGAGTGCCGCCGGTCGTCTTGGGTGTTGCTTTGATCCCGGTGGAGCAAGCGACCGGGAGTGCGAGGAGTACGAAGAGGATGGATGCGCTAGATACACACATTGTCATAGACCCTTCCTTTCCACCTGCGCGAACAGGATGGCTTTGATGACGAACGGGAGCGCCGCCAGCTTTCGCGACATCCATGTCGTGGTTTGGTATCGCTGGCTCGTGCTTTTCGGCATTGTTCGACAATAGCCAGCAATAGCCGTGCCGATTCTGACCCTCGCGCCGATGGTCGAACGAGGAAGTCACCTGCGCTTCAGCGCACGAATCTTCAGATCCTCGAAGTAGATCAAGTGGCTCGCCGAGCAAGCAAGGTTGGGAAAACCCGCAAATTTCCCCGGAAACCTTGCATTGGCGGCACCCACGTATCTCCACTTGACGTTCCCGTCTTGGGCGTCCAACCCCAAGATAACCGCGACGCCGTCTCGTTCCGGGGAGACGAAAACGACTTCATTCTCCTCACTAAGGATGCGATCGAGCGCCTGCAAATGGAGGATTGCGCCCGGGACAGCGAGTGCGTATTGCTGTCGACCGTCGCGCAGATCCAATTGCAGAACCTTGCCGCCGCCGGCCACGAAGCAAGAACCCTGATGGATGAGAATCGCCTCGACGAACTCGCGATACTCACTGTCCCAGGCAGGTTGCCAGAAATTGGCTGGTGCCTGGCCTTGGGATGCGTCCGTGGCTCCGGCCGGCAGGCTCCATCCCAGAACCAAAGAACACAGCAAGGCAGCGACGCAGAAGGTCTGCCAGCGCGCCGTCAAGTCTCGGAAAGCTGCTTTGGTTGACATGTCGAAGGCCCTTTCTTTCGGCTGGCTTGGCAAGACCGGCCGGCTGCATGGATTTCAAGTTCGCTTTGAAGGTCCTGCCGTCGCGGGCGAGCCGGGTGGCGGCAGGAGCAGCGGGTCGCCCTCGCCCGGGGCGAGCAGGAAAGAGGCGCGGGCTTGGTGCAGGATTTTCGGCGTCATGCTGGCGGACCAAAACGCTTGCGTGGCGGACAGCGCGTGAGTCCCGAGGACGATCAAGTCGGAGTGCATCTCCCGCGCGGTGGCGAGCACCCCCTCGGCGGGATCGGCGCGCACGACTCGGCCCGCGACCGCGACACCCAATTCGAGCAATTCGCTGACGTGGACGGCCAGATGGCGAGCGGCCTCTTGCTCGGCGAGGCGCAGGACCTCTTCCGTGGCTCTGGGCAGGAAGGCCGCGGTGGCGGAATCCTTGCCCTTGAGCGCGTCGGCGGGTGGGATTGCGGTGAACAGGAGCATGGGAATCTTGAGCTGCAGCGCCAGTTGCGTCGCGGGTTCCAAGCCCTGCTCGTGTTCGTCGGCACCGTCCATGGGCACAAGAATGTGGTGAAACGGGAAGTCCACCTGGCCGCGTTCGTCGGGCTGAACCAGCAGCACGGGCACGCGGGTCATGGTCGGCGATCGATTCTTGAGCGCGTGGAGGAACTGCTGGGCCAGGTTGCCGCGAAGGCGTTCCTTCCACCACTGGTGGCCGTGGGCGCACATCACCACCAGATCGGGCTGGAACTCCCGCGCGTGCAGCGCGAGGCTCTCGGCCACATTGGCTACGGCCTGGTCGTGGACGTGCCAGTCGACCCCGGGCCAGGAAGGGAACTCGCGCGCGACCAAGGCGCGCAGATAGGCCTCGGCGGCATCCTTGTCTCGCAGGTGCGCTTGCCCGTGTCTTTCTTTCGGGGGCGAACGCTCGATCGTATGCAGAAGGGTGATGCGAGCGTGGCTGGCCTGGGCCAAGCCGCGCGCCACCGGGATCACCCGTTCGGCCATCGCGGTTCCGTCGAGCGGCAAGAGTAGGTGTTTGAACATGGGCGTCAGCTCCCGAAGAAGGTTTCCCACAGCAAATAGACGTTCAGGGCGACGATCAGTGTGGCGATCCCCGCCGCGACGGCCGTGGTCGCGGGCCGGTTGACCAGCGGGCCCATCAAGCGCTTGTTGCTCGAAAACACCACCAGCGGAACGAGAGCGAAGGGCAGGGCAAGGCTCAGCACGACCTGGCTCAACACCAGGGTCCGGGTCGGGTCGGCCCCCAGCCAGATGACCAGCAGCGCGGGCGCCATGGTCACCAGCCGCCGTACCCACAGTGGAATGCGGAAGTTCAGGAATCCTTGCATGACGACCTGGCCGGCCATCGTGCCTACCGCCGAACTCGACAGACCCGAAGCCAGGAGCGCAATCGCGAACAGGGTGCCCGCCGACGATCCCAGCAGCGGCTGGAGCGTCAGGTGCGCCTTCTCGATCGCGTCCACGTCGACCAGACCGCGCGCGTGGAACGTGCATGCGGCCACGATCAGCATGGCGCCGTTGATGGCGCCTGCCACGCCCATGGCGAGAACGACGTCCAGCGTCTGGTAGCGCAGGAGGCGCTTCTTTTCCTCCAGTCCCGGGGCGAGGATGCGGCCCTGGGTCAGCGCCGAGTGCAGGAAGATCACGTGCGGCATGACCGTGGCGCCCAGGATGCCGGAAGCGAGCAGCAGGCCGGACTTGCCGCCGAAAGCGGGGACCACGGCGTGAAACGCCGCCTGCTTCCAGTCGGGCCGGGCCAGGAACAGCTCGGCTAGATAGGAGATTGCGATGGACGCGACCAGCAACGCGATGACCAGTTCCAAGCGGCGGAATCCGTGGCGCTCCAGGCTCAAGAGCAGGAAGGTGACGACCGCGGTGAGCAGGCCGGCGATCCCCAGCGGCAACCCGAACAGGAGATGAAAGCCGAGCGCCGCGCCCAGAAATTCCGCCAGGTCGGTCGCCATGGCCACGATCTCCATCACCCCCCACAGCATGAAACACACTCCCCGCGGAAGACTCAGGCGACAGTGCTCGGCGAGATTGTGCCCAGTGGCGATGCCCAGCTTGGCCGACAATGTCTGGATCGCCATCGCCATCAGGTTACTGAGCACGACCACCCAGAGCAGGGTGTAGCCGAGTTGCGAGCCGCTTTGCAGATTGGTGGCGAAGTTTCCCGGATCGACGTACGCCACCGACGCGATGATGGCCGGTCCCAGAAACGGCAGCAGACGCGCCAGTCCGCGCCGGGTTCCGGTGCCCGACAGTACCTCGATGGCCGCAGCCACCGTGGCGCGATCTCCCGGTGGCCCTTCCGATGGAATCCGCAAGAACGGAAGTATAGCCTGGTCCTGGCGCCGCCGGCCACCGGCCGCCGCTTCGACAGGATTCGTGCGATCGCGAGCGTGGGTGCTAACGTTCGGTCCTGCGCGCGTGAAGCTTGCTCTCATCTTTCCGCCGGCCTGCGATCCCACGGCGCCCTATCCCGCGGTTGCGGCGCTGGCAGGATTCCTGCGTCCCCAGGGCATCGAGGTGCTGCCCATCGATGCCAACCTGGAGGGTTTCCTGGCCCTGCTGCAACGCGAGCCACTGGCCCTTTTCTCCGAACGCATCGAGCGGCGCATCGCCAGACTGCAACGCCGGCGCGCACTCGACCACCAGAACCAGCTCGATCTGTTGACCCTGTTGCGGGTGCGCGGCGAGGCAAGTGCAGTGCCGGGCGGGATCGGCGCGGCGCTGGACATCCTGCGTACCAGCGAGCGCTTCTACGATCCCGAACTTTATGCCGACGCGGTGGCTACCGTCAGTGCAGGCCTGCACGCAATCGCGGCCGCGCACGCGCCTCTGCAGCTCGACTTCACCGCATACCGGACGCCCTTTGCCCTGACCACGCCGGACGAGATCGCACGCGATGCCGATCCCGAGCGCGATCCGTTCGACGGCTACCTCGTGCGCAAGCTGGTGCCCCGTCTGCGCCGCGCGCGGGTGGACGCCATCGGCCTGTCGGTGTGCTTCCCGGGTCAGCTCGCACCCGCGTATTCGTTCGCCCTCAAGCTCAAGGCCGCATTTCCCGAGGCGCACCTGGTCGCAGGCGGGCCGGCCATCACCCAGGTCCTGCTGCGGCTGCAGGGTCCCGCGCTCGCGCAAGCGCTGGGCGGCTTTGACAGCGCGGTGGTCTTCGAGGGCGAGCACACCCTGCTGGCACTGTGCCGCGCTCTCGCCGATGGGCGCGGGACGCCGCAGGCGCTCCGCCGAATCCCCAACCTGGTGCTGCGCGATCCCTTGCTGGGGGCGCGCATTCTCCCCGGGCCGCCGGCTGTCGATCTGCGAACCCTGCCCGCGCCCGATTTTGACGGCCTGCCGCTCGATCGCTATCTGTCGCCGCATCTGCTTCTGCCCTACGATCCGACCCGCGGCTGCTACTGGGGCCGCTGCGCCTTTTGCCACTACGGCCTGGCAGCCACCGGCACCGCCCGCTACCGCGAGCGCGCGGTGGACACCGTGGTCGAGCACCTCGGCGCTCTGTCCGTCCGCCACAACACACGCTTCTTCTATTTGTCGCAGGACTCGGTGGCGCCCGCGATGCTCTGCCGGTTGGCCGACGCACTGGCAGAAACCGGCCTGGACCTGCGCTGGGGCACTGACCTACGGCCCGAGCCGTATTTGACGCCCGAACGCTGTCAGGGCTTGCGCCGGGGCGGTGCCGTCGCGTGCAGCCTGGGGATTGAATCGGCCAGCCCGCGGGTGTTGCGCTCGATCGACAAGGGGATCGCGCCGGGCCGCGCAGCCACGGCGGTGCGCAACCTGGCCCGCGCAGGCATCGCGGCCGAGGTGATGTGCTTTTCCGATTTTCCCACCGAGACCTTCACTGAAGCCATGGCAACTCTGCATTTCATCGAGCGCTACGCCCCGCATATCGCGGCTTTCATCGTGGGGAAGTTCGACCTGACACATGGTTCGCGCGTGGCGAGAGATCCGACGCGCTTCGGACTGCGCGAGATCTGGACCGTGCAAGGCGACGCACTGGGCACGGCCCTGTTCTTTGCCGAGCGCAAGCCGGGCAAGACCGGCCGCGAGCGCGCCCGCCTGGAGCACGCGCTGGACCGACTGGCGTCCGGCTGGCTGCTGCGCGCCTATCCCTGGGCCGGCTCGCTGTCCACCGCGCACACCATCTTTTATTACGACCGCTTCGGCCCCACCGTGTTCAGGGATCTGGCGGGCCAGGCGCACGGACGCATCTTGGGTAGGCTGCCAGCCAGCCGAGTCTCCCGCTTCGACCTGCACAAGCTGGTTCGCGCTCAGCAGTACGAGGCCGAGATCTGGCACGAACTGACTCAGGTACGCCGGCAGGTCTCGCGCCGGGCCTACGATGAACTGGCAGCGAAGGTGCCACTGTTGCAGCCAGGACGTGCGGTGAGCCGGGGAACTCGTTCCCGTTCGTCACAGTCCCACGTCAGCTTGCCCCGGGGCTAGTTCCACGCGTTTCAGGTTGACCTGGAAGGTCTTGCCGTCGTGGTCGATGGTGCAAACCACGAGCTTGAGGGGCCGCGAGGGCGGGGCGCTGCGCAGGTGGGCTTGCAGTTGCACACCGCTGCGTTTTCCCGCCGGCAGCAGCAGGGCTGACAGACCCACGGCCGCGGCGTCGGTGGCTTCACCGGCCAGGGCAGGGCTCTTGCCGCCCGCGCGAGCGACCAGATCGGCACCCAGATCCTCCCACGAAAGCAGAACCAGAGTGCCCGGCCCTTGGAAGAGCTGCAACTCGGCCAAATCGCGGCTCATGCTTTCCACCAGACGTTTGCTGTCCACGTCTTTCGGCGGCTCGGCCATCAGGCGCGCCATGTGCGCGGCCGCGGCCAGGCGAGCGAAAAGTCGCGGATCGCTGGGGCCCGGACTACCTGGCGAGCGTGCCACCTTGCGTTCGATGCGCAGGGCCTCGTCGGTGCGACCCGCGCCTGCGGCAGCCGCGGCCAGACGCAGCCAGGCCAGCAGGTTGGCGGGCGCCATTTCAGTCAGGGTCGTGTATTGCGCGTAGGCCAGGTCGTACCAGCCATGCGCCAGGTACACGTCGCCGAGCAATTGGCGCGCGGCCTGGTTGCGCGGATCGAATTCCACGATCTCCGAGTAGGTGCGGATGGCGTCGTCGGTCTGACCGGCATCGGCCTGCAGATCGCCGAGAGCCAGCACCAGGCGCGGGGTGAGCAGGCCCGCGGCCTTCAGCTTGCGCGAGAAGAGCAGCGCTTCGTCCGCGTGCCCGGCCCGAGCCAGCAGCTTGACCAGTCGCATGCCGCCCGCGGGATCGTCGGGCGCGCGCGCCAGGTACTCTTTCAAGCGGGCAATGCGAGTGTCGACATTTCCAATGGCGGAGAGTTCCAGGTCGACCTTGTCCCAGGGCACGCGCGTGCCGAACAGGCGCTGCTCGATGGCCAGGGCCAGGGCGTCGCCCGCATTCCGGCGCAGCAGCACGCGCGCCAGGTAGAAGCGCGCGTCGGGCCGCGGGCCGAGGAAATCGAAGATCTCGGCCACCGCGGCCTCGGTTTCCATGTGGTGGGCGAGCAGCCGCAGGAAGAGCGCCTCGGCCCGCCAGTCAGGCAACTCGCAGGCAGCGATCGCGGCGCGATAGCGTTCAGCCAGCTCGCCGGGCGCGGTCGCGGTTTGCAGACGCTTCATCCAGAGTAGAGCGCGCTCGAAGAGCGGCCGCTCGCTGGCGTCGCTGCACGCCGCGGGCATGATGGCAGCGACGGTGGACACGCTCCGGCGTGCCTCGGGCGCGCCCGTGACTAAGGCGTCGCTCCTCGACAAGTCTGCCCTGGGGCGAGTGGCCGCGATCTTTGCCATCGCCCTCTGCGGTCGAGATGCCGCTGGCATCCGCTTCTCAACCCCATCCAGCAGATCGTCGATGGAGCCGCGTCCGCCTCCCTTGTCCTTGGTGCCTAGACCGCCAACGCCAATGCCCTCCTCTTCGGCGGGTGCGGAAGCCAGCTGCCTGGCTGGCGCGGCCGGCGCAACCGCGAGAGTCGGAGCCGGTGGCTCGCCCGCATGGCCCTTGAGCATCGCACGGTCACTCTCTTCAGTAGCCTCTTTCTTCTCGGCGGTGGCCAGCCGTCCGAAGGCCGGCCCCCGCTTGCGCGCGATCCCCTGGGCCGCGTACGCCTGCTCGCTCTCCAGGGCCAGGAAGCTGGTGAACGGGGTCATCAGGCCATAGTCCAGACCCAGTTTCACGAGGGTTCCGCGCCGATCGTCGGCGCCGCCCCCGTCACCCAGGATCTTCTTCATGTTCGCGGCGGCCCACAGGCGAGGCACCAGCACGGCCACGGATTCGTCCTCTTCCTCGACGGAATAGCTCTTCTCGAACGGCTGCCCACCCAGGCGGCCCTTCACCTTCACATGGCTCGGCAGATCGTGATGGGAACGCGCCAGCAGCACCAACTCGCCTCCCCAGGAAACCTTCCCGTCCGCCGAAGTGAACACCTCGTCCAGGCCCGCGCCTGCGTCGAGCTGGAAATCGGTGATGGTCGGTGTCTTGAGCGCCGCGACCAGTTCCAACGCCCGGCTGCCTGCCTCCTCGGCGTTGCCCACGCGCAGGCTCTTGCCGCCGCCTGCGTGCGCCAGGGCATCGAGGAAGCCGCGATCGGCCTCGCCGCCCACCGCGACGGTGAAGAGCCGCGCCCGGGAAGTGGCCAGGCTGCGCCGCAGGGCTGCCTGCAGCCGCTCGCCGCCGATTTCGCCGGAAGTCGCCAGACCGTCGCCGATGTAGATCACCGCGGGCTGCTCGCTGCCGTGCAGGCGGGCCAAGGCCACGTCGAACAGGGCGCCCAGATCGGTCGCGCCCCCGGGCGCGTGAGCTGCCAGCAGCTCGCGCGCCGTTCCCACTTCAGCCTCGGTGGCGGGAGCCAGACCCGAGGCCGGATACAGTACCTGGGGCCGCACGTCGAGCGCCACCAGGGCGAACTTGTCGGCATCGGACAGAGCGCGCAGGATGGCCTCGGCGGCCGCCACTTCCAGCTGCCGGGTGTTCTCGTCGATGCCGGCCGAAGTATCCACCACCACGACCACGGCGCCCGGCTGCTGCGCGACCATGGCCCAGTCCTGGTCGGGCACGTAGCGCAACATCACGAAGTCCGCGGTCTCGGCCCCGGCGGAAAAGCGCGCCACGCGCACCGGCGGCGGCAGCGTCTTCAGCTTCGCTTCCAGAAGGAAATCCGCCTGCGCGGTGAAGCCCGAGCGGCGCATGGTGACCTTCTGGCCGCCGTTCTCGATGCGCGCATCTTCCAGGGTGGACAGCTCCATGTCCTTGCCCGCTTTGCCCAGATCCACGCTGAGCGAAAACTCGCCGATGCGCACCGTCGGATCGGAACGCAAGGGGAAGAGGTAGCGCAGGCGCCCATCGACGAGGGGCGCCAACTCCAGATAGCGCGTGACCACCCGGCGCGTGTTGCCGGCGTTCACCGGATAGATGCGCGCGCGGTAGCTGCGGCCGTCGATCCATTCCAGCAGCGCGGGTTCATAGCCGGCGCGCGCCGCGGCCCCGTACTGGCGGGCGGCTTCCTTGCGCTCGATCAATTCGCCCTCGACCAGTTGCCCGTTGTTCTCTACGGCAAACCCCGTGACCAGCGCGCCCTCGGGCACGGTCAGCCAGTACCATCCTTCCACCTCGCGCTCGCCCGGGTTGAAGAAGGTCTGGTCCACTTCGGTCTCGGCGATGCCGGATCGCAGGGTCACGCGCACCGCCTGGCGTGTGATCTCCAGCGCGCGCGCCGGGCTTGCCGCGCGGCCGAAATCCACGCCGTAGATGCGGCCCGCGCCGGCGCCGCCGCCGGCCAGGCGCTGGTCGGCCATGCCGCCGGTCCAGTCTTCCCAGTACGCCACCGGCGCGACCTGGGGCGCCGCCCCCGGCTGCAACCGCACGCGCTCGCCCGCGCGGACCTCCACACGCCCGCCCGGGGCACTCACATGCGCCAGTCCTCGCGCCACGTACACGCTTGACTCCTTGGCGTCGCGGCGAACGGAAAGCCCGCTCTCTGCTGCGGACACGGTCGCCTCGCCCAAGGTGAGCACGCCCGGCTTGCGGTCCACCGCCGGCACCTCCAGCCAGACCTCGCCGGCCTCCAGGGCGGTTCCGTCAGCGGTGAGCCGAAGGCTGGTGCCGCCGCGCAGGAACATGGCCGCCCCGTCGGACAGGCGCAGCAGTGCACGCGAACCGGGGCCGGTCGTGACCTTGGCCAAAGCCAGCACCGCTGCACCCGAACCCACGCGCACGCGCTTGCCCTGCTGCTCGACGGTGACGTCGCCGGCCGCCAATTCCATCCGCGCTTCCAGAGGCCAACTGTGTTGAGGCGCCACACCCCGGCGCGAGATCGCAACCGCAAAGATCGCCACCATTGCGCCCACCCCGGCGATCGATATCACCTGTCGCAAGTGTCTCCGTTGCGGCACCCTATCCGATGTGGTTTCGACCATGGCGTCCTCCTTTACCGGCGCAGATTATCTCGCGTCAACGGCCGCGGGGACAGCGGAATGCGCGGTGTCTGCGCGACCCTCATGCGAGGCAAGCCGTGTGCGCAGTTACTGCGCGCGTTCCGGGGGCCGAGGCCTGCCGGCGTGACGTCGAGGCGCTGGTGCCTCACCTGAGCCGGGTTTGCGTCGCCTTGCCGAGCGACCGGCCGGTGCTAGGTTCACGACTATGGCAACCATCGGGATCATCGGGGCAGGGAAGATCGGCAGCCAACTCGCTCGGCTTGCGGTGAAAGCCGGGCACCGGGTGGTGATTGGCAACTCTCGGGGGCCGGAGACCTTGTCGGGTTTGGTTGCGGAGTTGGGACCGAATGCGCGCGCGGCGACGGCCGCAGAGGCAGGAGCAGCCGGAGAGATCGTGGTGGTGACGGTGCCGCTCAAGAGCTATCGGGCCATTCCGGTCGAGCCGCTGGCGGGAAAGATCGTGATCGACACGAACAACTACTACCCGCAGCGGGACGGCCACATTCCCGAACTCGACAACGAGTCGACCACCACCGCAGAGCTGCTGCAGGCGCATCTTCCGACTTCAAAGGTGGTCAAGGCGTTCAACCATATCTACGCTGCCGACCTCACCACCGAGGGACAGCCAGGCGGCAGCAAGAACCGCCGCGCCCTGGTCATCGCGGGAGACGACCAGGCGGCCAAGACCACCGTCAGCCGTCTCATCGATCGATTCGGCTTCGACGTCGTGGACGCGGGCCCGCTCAAAGAAGGCTGGCGCATCCAACGCGACACCCCCGGCTACGGTCCGCGACGGAATGCCGAGGAGCTCCGCCGGGATCTCGCGGCGGCGAAACGCTACGCGAATCAGTAGAAATTCGTGCGGGTGCACCGGCTTCTGCCTTACTCGACGATGCGCACGGTTCCAGAAAGAATTGGGCGGGGCCGGGGAGTCTGGCCGCGCGCGCAGACCGGCTATCCGAGAATGCTGGGGGCAAACGGATCGTCAGGGCCGATGGCCGCAACTTCCACACCATAGGCAGCTTTGAAAGCGCGCCCCACTGTCCTGCGGCTAGTCCACTTGATTTCGAACGCGCGCAACCCCTCGCTCATCTGCAACACGAGGTCCACCTCAGACTGGGCGTGCGAGCGCCAGAAGTGCAGCTTGGCCGGCGATCCAAGCAGCGCGTTCCTCTTGGCAACTTCGGCGATCACCCAGTTTTCCCAGAGGATGCCGATATCGGGACGGCCTTCATCCGTTGCCAACAGGTTGAGAAGGGCATTGCGAATGCCGGTGTCCCAGAAGAAGACCTTCTGACTCTTGGCGATTTCTTTGCGCGGATTCGTGCTGAAGGCCGGGAGTCGGAAGATGACATAGGTCTGTTCCAGCAGATCGAGGTGGCGCTCGACGGTTTGCCGGGCCATCTGAAGCTGCGTCGCCAGCTCGTTGACCGAGACCTCCGAGCCCGCCTGATGCGCCAGCAAGAGAAGGAGGCGCTTGATAAGATCCGGGGTCTTCACCAAGCCGGTTTGCAGAATGTCCTTCCAGAGGTAGTCGGAGCTGAGATCTCGCAGGAGGCGTTGTGGATTCGAGGAGAGGACCACCTCGGGATAGCTGCCCAAGGCCAAGCGCTGAAGAAGAAACGCACGCAAAGGGGCGGCGAATTTCTCGCGCAGGATCTCCGGCGTGAAACCCGCCGTGGCCCAGCTCTGCGAGCCCAGCGCCTCCGCAAAGAGCAGGGGAGGGAGCACCAACTTGCGATTGCGCCCGGTGAGACTTTCGGTCGACTGGTCCAGCAGGTCGAGCGAAGAAGAGCCGAGCAGGAGGAACCTTGTTGGAATCTTTGCGTCGTGCCAGACGGTGACGGGCTCCTTGAAGTGAGCTGAAAGAAATGCGCGGTCAAACATTGCGTAGCCGCTGACGTCCACAACGAAATCGAGGACGATGAACTCGCTATCACCCATGTGCACGTACGAACGGAGTAGAAAATCTCCGCCGTCCTGAACGTAGGCAAGGGCGTAGAACACCGAGAGCCCATTTCCGGTCTGACTGACGGCCATGGCGGTCCCTCGGGCTCGGGGACTGCGGCCACGGTGACAGTGAACCCCAACACCACAGTGGGGGCGATCGGTGCCGACTTCACCGGGTTCAGCTGCGAAAAGACGCACATCATGAATGGCCCGCTCACCAGCTCCAACGCCGTCCCCCGGTTCAGACGGTTTAGACGGAGGAGATCCATGCGCACTTTCAATCCTTGGGTCGCGGCGTATAATGGCGACGGTTTCGCCCCGCCCCACTTATGAAGGAGCTAACCCATGAAAAAGAATATTCGTTCCGGTCTGGATCTATTCTTGGTTCCGGTTGCTTTGGCGGTCGCCCTCCTTGTCGTTCAAGGTTGTAAGGGATCGAGCAATTTGCTGCCAACGGGGGGAACCGGAGGCGACACTTCAGTCACGGGAACCGGTGGCGACGGTAACGGTGGATCCGGTGGCAGCTCATCTGGCGGGGCCGGCAGTGGTGGAATCACCGGCGCGGGCGGCACCACGCCCACCGCCGGCACTGGCGCGGGCGGCACCGCGCCCACCGCCGGCACTGGCGCGGGCGGCACCACGCCTACCGCGGGCGCTGGCGCGGGCGGCACAAGCAAAGGCGGATCGGGCTCGGGTGGAGCTGGCAGAGGTGGATCCGGCGGGTCGACCAGCAGCTCGGCAACGTGTGGCGATCCGGGAAAAGTCTGCTGCTCGGGGAACACCTGCCGGAGTAATGGTTGTTGCGTCTCCAATATCTGTGTCGCCGATGGCGGCTCGTGCCTGCCTCTGGCCGGAACGTGCAGTGCCGGATCTTGCAACACGGGAGCCTGCGGAGGCCCAGGCAAGCCCTGCTGCACGACCGGAACCAGCACCTCGACAGGAACCGCGTGCACTGCCGCGGGCACGAAGTGCGTGTCCGGGGTTTGCGCCCTGTGCGGAAACAATCCCGGCGATACCTGTTGCAACACCACGGCCACATCAGGCACCACCTCGACGGGCGTGTGCCTGGGCAGCGGCTTGATCTGCAGCAGCACGTATTCAGGGGGCGTCTGTGCCACCTGCGGGACGCCAGGCAGCCCCTGCTGCCCCGGAAGCAAGTGCAACGGCAACGCCTGCTGCTACAACGAACAGTGCGTGGCCGAATCGATGACCTGCGGAGGCGCCGGGACCGGCGGCATCAGCGGAACGAGCGGAACCGGCGGAACCAGCGGCGGCGTGTGCACGGCAGGGAAATGTTCCGGGTGCGGCGCCTCGGGCCAGGCCTGTTGCGGAACCACCTGCGGCGACGGCCTTTCCTGCCGCAACAACATTTGTTCGTCGTGTGGCAATCCGGGTGAGACTTGTTGCCCCGGTACGAACGGAACCAATCAATGCGTGTCCGGCTCGGTGTGCAATACCAGCTCGTACCCGACCACCAGCCTGTGTGCCCTCTGCGGCACCCCGGGCGCGCCCTGCTGCGGCGGCAATACCTGCAGCAGTGGCTGCTGCTTCAACGGCAGTTGCATGGCCGACGGCGCGACATGCAGCACTGGCAGCACGTACGGCTCCAGCTACAACTACGGCACTTGCAAATCCGGACGTTGCACCTGCGGAAATTCCGGCGAGCCGTGCTGCCTGACAAGCACTTTCGCGACCGGCACAGGCTGCGCAACGAACGATCTGGCCTGTACTTCAGGCACGACCAGCAGCCTCACATCGACGTGCCAGCCTTGTGGAAAGAACGGCGGTCCGTGTTGCGCAAACTACACTTGCACCGACGCCGGCACGCAGTGCCTTAGCGACAGCTATTCATCCACGTCTTCGTGCAAGATGTGCGGCGGCACTGGCCAGGCCTGTTGCTCAAGCTACACATCCACCGGCCCTGCGTGCAAGGATCCCGGAACGGTCTGCGACACCACCAGCAGTGTCTGCACGGTCTGTGGCTCCGCTGGCGGCCCCTGCTGCGCCAACAGTACCTGCAACGATGCAAACACGGTGTGCAAGAACTCTCGCTGTGTCGTGTGCGGCACGCCGGGCTCGACCTCTTTAGCTGCCGGTCCTTGCTGCGCGGGCAACACTTGCAAGAGCGGATGCTGTGTCACGCGCTACGGTGGTTCGTCGTACGCCTCTCCAACCTGTCTCTCGGCCGGCACGGCCTGCGACACCCTTGTCAGCAGCACGACCGGTCCAGTCTGCGACTTGACCACCGTGGCAACCGGCACTTGCACGAGCGGCACCACTTCCTGCGGTGGCCTCAACCAAGCCTGTTGCGTTTCCAGCTACTACTCCGGCTTTACGAGCTACGACTACTGTGCCGCCCCAGGCACCCGTTGTTTGTCCAGCACTTCCCCCACCACCGGCCTCACGCAGTACTTGTGCACCGCTTGCGGCGACAAGGGCCAACGCTGCTGCGTGGATTCAACAAGTTCGACCACCGGCTCGGCGCCAGGCTGCAAGTCACCGTACGTGTGCGCCCAAACCTATACAACCTCCGGCTACTCCTACACTTGCACGGATTCCGCGGGAACCGCCACCTCGACGTCGACCACGACGGGCTTCTAGAGCACCGAACGGCGCAACTAGAATTGACCGATCAGGGACAGGCCCGGGCTGGTGGATGCTCGGCCCGGGATGGGCACGGGCACCAGGCTCAGGTTGGTCAGGCCGTGCCTGGTGTTTGCGCGTCGGGCGGCGTTGGGCGCGGTGACGACGTCGTACACCGCCGAAACGAGGGCCGCGGTGATCAAAACCACCCCCAACGTCTCCGCCTCGCTTGCGCTTGAGGACTCAGTGCACTCGTCGCAGCTACTCGAAATTCCGGCACCGATAATTGCGGCGGACCCAACTCCTATTGCGGCCGCCCGCAAGAGGCCCAAGCCCCAGCCGCGCAGGTTCTCGCCCGCGTAGGCATAGCCGATGCTGGGACCGAGACCGAGTCCCAGTCCCAGGGTCACGAGACCTCCAACTGCCACAGTGTCGTCGTGAGCAAAAGCGAGCATGGTCGCCCCCACCAGCACAGGCACCAGCGTCGACAGAGCCGACAGACGAAAGGCCGTGCTGGGAGACTTGTACGTGAACTCGCCAGCGGCTGACTCGAGATAGGCGTCCGATACGCCGAAGCGGTAGCCGACCGTAGCAGTTAGCGAGGGGACCAGCCGCCCCGGTGACGAGTCGCTACTTGGCGAGCCGTAGTAGGCCCCGTGCTCGGAATAGCTGTTGAGCAGGTAGCCCAGACCAGCTTCGAAGCGGAGCGACCAGCGCCGGTTGGTTAACTCCGCAGCCGCCGTACCGGTAGCACGATAGGAGGGGTT
>Ga0265330_10000639_pt1 | contig 22518 bp, 29 predicted proteins | sample 41919metaG_FD_202083 | JGI IMG/M metagenome (GOLD analysis project Ga0265330, IMG submission 202083) | Rhizosphere microbial communities from Carex aquatilis grown in University of Washington, Seatle, WA, United States - 4-19-19 metaG | ecosystem: Host-associated > Plants > Roots > Rhizosphere... | reverse complement strand
CTAGCGGAAGGTCCAGCGCGTCGGCGGCCAGTACGTCGCCACCACAGGGCCGACGAAGGCGGAGCGTTCCACGGGGCCCCAGGTGCGTGAGTCGCACGAGTCGGCGCGGTTGTCGCCCATCATGAAGTACTGGTTCTTGCCGAGGCGCGGCCAGCTCTTCGTCTCGAAGGCGGGCAGCTCGGCTGCCGGGACGTACGGCTCGTGGAGCAGCTTCCCGTCGATGAAGATCCGGCCGTGGTTCTCGGACACCGTGTCGCCCGGGAGGCCGATCACGCGCTTCAGGAAGGTGCCGCCCTCGTCGCAGAACGTCTTCGCCGCGGCCGGCGCGTGGAAGACGGCGATCTCGCCGCGCTCGGGATTGCGGAAGCGGTAGACGATCTTCGCCACGATCACGCGGTCGTTGAGGGAGGCCGTGCAACCGATCCCCGGCTTCGCGCAGTCGAGCGTCGGCTCCATCGACGAGGTCGGGACCCGGAACGGCTGCGCGATCGCCGCCTCGAACACGAGCACGATGAGGCCGGTCACGGCCAGGGTGACGACCCACTCGACGATCGTCCGGCGGCGCACCCTCAGAGGGTAGCGAGAGACCTAGAGGTCGAATCAGAATGATGCTCGTCGACTGGCTGCGATGGGCGAGTGCGAGGCAAGGACGCAGGGAGCGCTCGTAGCCAAAGCTACGGGCGCGACTGAGGACGCCGCATCGCGCCGCCCAGCGCGGCCAGACGGCACAGCCGTCATTCTGATTCGACCTCTTAGTAGCCGAGATCGTCGCCGGAGCCGTCGCTCGGGCCGATGCCCGCGACGACGGTTTCCTGTGAGCGCTCGTGCAGCCGTTCGCGGCCGCGTTTCACGGCGGAGAGGAACTTGTCGAGGTTGACCTCGAGCGTCGAGAGGATGCCGTCGGCCCAGTCCTCCATCTCGAGCCGGGTCTCACGCGCCTGCCGGCGCGCGTCGTCGACGATGTCCTGCGCCTGGTGCTCCGCGATCTTGACGATCTCGGTCTGGGACGCCTCGCGCACGGCCTGCTCGCGGGCTTCCGCCAGCAGCCGGTCGACCTCGCGCTTCGCCTCCGCGAGCATCTCCTGGCGCTCCTTGACGATCCAGCGCGCCTGCTTGATCTCTTCCGGGATCGTCGCGCGCATCTGGTCGAGGATGTCGTAGATCTCCTCGCGGTCGATCCTCACCTGGTCGGTGAGGGGGACGGCCTTCGCGTTGTGCACGAGGTCGTCGAGCTTGTCGATCAGAACGAGTACGTCCATGCCGTGAAGTCTAGCCCCGGGTTCGGCGGGCTCGGACCGCCTCCTGCTGGCGCCCGAGAAGCCGGTCGTGGACTCTACTCGCCGGGATTCTCCGGCGTGCCCGGCCGTCCCTGCGGGAAAAGCTCCTTGAACCGCTTCGCCACGGGCTCCGGGACGAGTACGGAGACGTCGCCGCCGAATGCCGCGATCTCCTTGACGCCGCTCGAGGAGACGAAGCTCACGCTCGGGCTCGCCATCACGTACACCGTCTCGATGTCCGGTGCGAGGTGGCGGTTGAGCTGGTTCATCTGGAACTCCCACTCGAAGTCCGAGATCACCCGCAGGCCCTTGACGATCGCCTTGGCCTCCCAGCGGTGCGCGAAGTCGACGACGAGCTCGCGGAAGACGTCGACTTCGACGTTCGGCAGGTGCGCGAGCGCCGTGCGCAGGAAGTCGACGCGCTCCTCCATCGTGAACATCGGCTGCTTGTGGCGCGGCTCGCCGACGACGCCGACGACGACTCGGTCGAAGATGCCGGCCGCGCGCGCGATCACGTCGACGTGCCCGTTCGTGACGGGGTCGTAGGAACCGGGGCAGATCGCGGTGATCACGATGTGCGAGATCGTACGGCGTCTAGCGGTGCCGTGTGCCGACGAGCCGGACGACAAGCGCGGCTTTCGTGCTCGCCGGGAACCCGGCGGTCACTCGCCGGCCGCCGGAGCCTCGTAGACGGTGATCCGCGCCTGCCCGTACTTGCGGCTCGTTCGCTGCTGCAGCGGCAGCTCCGGCTCGATGCGGACGTCGGTCTCGAGGACGAGCAGGCCGTCCTCGGCGAGCACCGCGGGGAGATAGCGCGCGAGCTGCGGCTGGAGATCCGCGTACAGCTCGTAGGGCGGGTCGACGAGCACGAGGTCGTACTTCCGGCCCGCGCCGGCCTCGGTGGCGAGCGCGGCGACGGCGTCCCGTCGGAGCACGGTGCCGTGGAGGCGCAGCTTGTCGAGGTTGCGGTCGATCGTCCTCGCAGCGTCGCCGTCGTGGTCGACGAAGACCGCGCGGGCGGCGCCGCGGGAGAGCGCCTCCAGCCCGAGCGCGCCCGAGCCCGCGTAGAGGTCGAGCACCGCCGCGCCGTCCACGGGGCCGACGAGGTTGAAGACGTTCTCGCGCACGCGGTCCGACGTCGGACGCGTTTCGCGACCCTTCGGCGCGTGGATCGTGTGGCCCTTGCACGAGCCGGCGATGATCCTCATGGCGCACAGCTTAGGATCAGGGCGTGGCGACCTTCGCCCTCGTGCACGGCGCCTGGCACGGCGGCTGGGCCTGGGACGTCGTGCGGCCGGAGCTCGAGTCGCGCGGCCATCGCGTCGTCGCGCCGGACCTGCCGTGCGAGGACGTCGACGCCGGTGTCGTGGAGTACGCGGCCGCCGTGCGCGACGCGCTCGACGGGGACGAGGACGCAATCGTCGTCGGGCACTCGCTCGGCGGGCTGACGATCCCCTTCGTGCCGGGACGCGCGCACGTGTTCCTCTGCGCGCTCCTCGGCGGGACCGGCTGGAGCGGCGTGTTCGTCCCCGGCTTCGGCGATGCCCGCGTCCGGGACGAGCTCGGGCGTTCGTACTACCCGGATCCCGCGGACGCTGCGCGCGAGCTCCAGTATCCGCCCGAGCTGGCCCCGCTCGCGGCGAAGCTCCGCCGGCAGGCGCCCTTCGACGCGGAGGCGCACGAGCTTCCAGGACCCGTCTCGTACGTCGTCTGCGCGAACGACAGGTCGATTCGTCCCGAGTGGCAGCGCCACCTCGCCCGCGACGTGCTCGGCGTCGAGCCGCTCGAGCTCGAGGCGGGCCACTCGGCCATGCTGTCCCATCCGCGAGAGCTGGCGACCCTCCTGGACAGGCTTTCCTGCACCTAGGTGCCAGGCACCAGACAGGCGTCGTGGCACGAGGCGGCGACGTGGACGCGGAGGCGTTGCCGGCCCTCCGTGTCGACGACCGTGAGGGTGCCCTCGTTCAGCGACGGGGTCAGGACGACGCCCGCCGCGTACTGCACGTTGTAGGAGCCCACCGCGACTCTGGTCTCGTGCAGCTGCCGCGCGCTCGCCTCGTCGTAGACGCGGAGCGTGCCGGCATCGCCGCTGGTGACGAACGCACGGCCGGCGAGGAAGGTGACGTGCTGCGGCGCGCCGTCGGCGGGCAGCGAGGTGAAGCGCCCGCGCCGGTGGACGGCGATCCGGCCGGCCGACCCTGACGTCACCCATACGGCCCCGCTCGGGGCGAAGCCGACGTCGTGCGCGAGGAACCCGGGCCGGATGCGGCCGCGAAGCCTCGGCGCACGCGGGTCGGAGACGTCCACGACCGCAAGCTCCGGCGACGCCGTTCCGAGCCCGACCCACACCGTCCGTCCGTCGGGCGAGAGCGAGAGATGCCGCGGCCACTGCCACAACTTCAACCGGCCGACGACCGCGCCGTGCACGACGTCCACCGACGCAAGCTCGACGCGCCCCGAGTCGGTGACGAACGCGTGCCGCCCGTCGAGTGCGGCCGCCGTGTAGCGCGGCTCCTCGAACCCGTCGAGCACGTGGCGCACCGACAGCGTGCCCGCGTCGAGGATGGTCACGGCGCCGACGGTCGTGTGCGCCACGACTGCGGTGTCGCCGACGCGCTCGACGCTGAACGGGTCGGGCCGCGTCGCGATCCGCCTGCGCACCGCACCGGTGACGAGATCGACGACCGCGACGTGCGCCTCGGTGTCCGCCGTCACGAACGCGAGCGGAGAGGCGGCGGCGGCCAGAGCGGCAGGTACCTCGCGCAACGCGAAGGGTGCCGCCGCGGCGGCGAGCAAGAAGCGGCGTCTGTCCACAGAGGAAGTACGTCAGGCCAGCGCGTCGGGGTCCGTCCCCGCGAACAGCGCGTCCACCTCGTCCTGCAACGGGCCCGGCACGGACGCAACCTCGCCGACGATCGCACGCGCCCGCTCGAGCAGCCCGCGGTCGGAGCGGATCCGCGCGAAGTGCAGGTCGGAGAGCCCCGACTGGCGGGTGCCGAGCAGGGCGCCGCCGCCGCGCAGGTCGAGATCGACCTCCGCCAGCTCGAAGCCGTCGGTCGTGTCGACGAGCGCCTGCAGGCGCAGCCGCGCGGACTCGGTCAGCTCCTCCGGTGCGCGCGACACGAGCACGCAGTACGACTGCTCCGCGCCGCGACCGACGCGACCGCGCAACTGGTGCAGCTGCGCAAGCCCGAAACGGTCGGCCTCCTGCACGATCATCACCGTCGCGTTCGGCACGTCGACACCGACTTCGATCACGGTCGTCGCCACGAGCACGTCGAGCTCACGCGCCTTGAAGCGCGCCATCAGCTCGCGGCGCTCGGCCGGCTTCACGCGCCCGTGCAGGCAGCCGACGCGGAACTCGCGCAGCTCGGCGCCGCGCAGCCGCTCCGCTTCTGCCTCGGCAGCACGCGCCGTCGTCGTCTCCGACGCTTCGATGAGCGGACAGACGACGTACGCCTGCCGCCCCTCACGCAACAGCCGCGTCAGCCGCTCGTACGCAGCAGACGCACGCTCTTCCGCGATCCAGCTCGTGACGACCGGCTTGCGCGACGCCGGCGGCTTCGCGATCTCGGAGACGGCCAGATCGCCGTAGACGGTGAGCGCAAGCGTGCGCGGGATCGGCGTCGCCGTCATGTGCAGAACGTGCGGAACACGGCCCTGCGTGAGCGCCTTCCGCTGCTCGACGCCAAACCGGTGCTGCTCGTCGACCACAGCGACGGCGAGGTCGCGCAGCTCGACGCCTTCCTGAATCAACGCGTGCGTGCCGACGACGACGTCGGCGCCGACGGCTGCCGAGCGCTCGCGCTTTCCCGACGCGCTCGTCAAGAGCGCGCACGTGACGCCGAGCTCGAAACAGAGGTCGGCGACGGTGAGGAAGTGCTGCTCGGCGAGCGTCTCGGTCGGAGCCATGAGTGCGCCCTGGCGTCCGTTCTCGACCGCGCGCAGGAGCGCGTACAGCGCGACCACGGTCTTCCCGGAGCCGACGTCGCCCTGCAGCAACCGCTGCATCGGAACGGTGCGCGTGAGATCCGCGTCGATCTCGCGTACTGCCGTCTCCTGGTACGGCGTAAGCGCGAACGGAAGCGACTTGCGGTAGCGAGCGATCAGCTCGCCGGGCTCGCCGAGCGACGGCGCCAGGGTCCGCTGCCGCGCCGCTGCGCGGCGCGCTATGCCGACCTGAAGTACGAGCAGCTCCTCGAAGGCGAGCCTCCGCCGCCCGCGCTCGGCCTCGCCCTCTGCCTCCGGGCGGTGCATCGCGACGAGCGCATCTCTCTTCAGCGGCAGGTTCTCTCGTACGCGCAGCTCCGCAGGCAGAGGATCCACATAGTCGCCGGCGCGCATGAGCGCGGCGGCGACCAGTGCGCGAAGCTTCTGCGACGAAATCTCTTCACCGGCCGGATAGACGGGCGCGAAGTCGGCGTTGACGGACCCCTCGCCGAAGTCGTGCGACTTGACGTTGAACCCGTAGCGGTTGGACTTGCCGCGCAGCCGCACGCGCACACCCGGCCGCAGCTGATCGGCGAGCCACGGCTGGTTGAACCAGCTGGCGCTGACCGTTGCCGTGCCGTCCGAGATGCGGGCGGTGACGATCGACCGCCGGCCCCGCCGGCGCGCGTTGACGTTGAGCACCTCGCCGGCGATCGCGACTTCCTCTTCGGCGCGGACCGCGGCGATCGCCACCTCCGGCACCGCGGACTCGTAGCGGCGCGGCCGGTGCTCGAGGAGGTCGCGCACCGTCTCGAGCCCGAACTTCGCGAGACGCCGCTTCAGGGTCGGGCCGACACCGGGAAGGGTGTCGAGCGGGAGGTCGAGACGCTGTGGCTGCGGACGCCCGCGCGTGGCGGGCCAGGCCTGCGGTCGGTCCAAGCTTGCGAAGACCGTCTGTCGACGGGTCATGGTCATTGTGCTCTGGCCCAGGGCGACCTCAACTATGCGAGACGGTCCGGACGGACAAGCATCACGAACACCCGCGACCTGGTCGCGACGACATCGCGACCAGGTCGCAGCCGTAAACGCCTACGCCGCCGCAACCGCCGCCCGCGGCGGCGTCCGCGGCACGAGCAGCCGGTAGAACGTGAGCCAGATGACCGGGCCCGCGGCGAGCAAGGCGAGCACCGGGCCGCCGAGCCCCTTCAGGTCGGTGCCGACGAGCAGCGCGTGTCCGAGCGAGAGCGCGAACGCCGCGAAGCTCGCGTAGTGCAGCCGCCGCCAGCCCTTCTGGCCGATCCACTTCCGCATCCGGAAGGAGGAGGCGAGCGCGAGGCTGAGCCAGCCGGCGGCGACGCCCATCGCGATCGCACCGGGCTTCCATGGTGCGGTGAACGGTACGAGCGCCGACAGCGCGTTGAAATGCACGACGGGGTCGAGCAGGACCGCGCCGATGTGCAGCCCGATCATCGAGAGCCCCGTCCAGGCGAGCGTCCGGTGCAGGCCGAGCAGCGACTTCGTCCGCTTCGGCGGCAGCAGCCGCGTGCTCATCGCGAGACCGAGCCAGACGGACAGCGTCAGGAGCCCGAACGCGGTCAGCCCCGAGGCACGTGCGATCAGCCAGGCGAGCGGCAGCGAGCTCATCAGGCGGCCGCCCTCACGACGATGCGGGTCCAGGCGAGCGGCAGCGCTCCGAGTTGCATCGGATCGCCTTCGTGCGGGATGTAGAGCGCCGAGATCGCCGCGTGCGCGGCGACGTGCTCGGCGGCAGCGGCGGGCGGCGAGATTGCGAGCGCGGTCGCGTGCGCTTCCGCCGTGGCCGCGTCCGGTGCGACGACGGTGACCGTGAGCGGCCCCGGCTGCGCCGGCTCGCCGGTCGCCGGGTCGATCAGGTGGTGCAGCGACCCGCCCGGCCCGAAGCGGCGCACATTGCGGCCCGAGGTCGCCACGCCGCCCGAGCGGATGAGCAGGACGCCGGCGTTCGTGCCGGGGCGGCGCGGGTCGGCGACCGCGATCCGCCAGGGGCCGCCCTCGGGCGTCTCGCCCCAGAGCGCGAGGTCGCCGCCGAGGTCGACGAGGCCGCCGGTCAGCATGGGCCATGCCTCCCGCATTGCCCCGAGCGCGCGCGAGGCCGCGTAGCCCTTGCCGATCCCGCCCAGGTCGACGGCCGTGCCGGGCTCGATCCGGGCCCTACCCGCCGGCTCGTCGAGCTCGATCGGAGCGCCGGCCCGCCAGCCGGAGGCCCGGCGGGCCGGCCGTTCGGCGAGCTGCTCGAACGAGCGGTCGTAGCCGGCGGCGACGAGCGCCGGCAGGACGGTCGGGTCGAAACGGCCGCCCGTGTCCTCGCGGGCGCGGCCGGCGAGGCGCAGCGCCTCGACGAGCCGGCGGTCGACCGCGGTCCACTCGCCGCCTGCTGCGTTGAGCCGGGAGAGGTCGCTGGCGGGGTCGAACCGGGACAGGGCGCCTTCGCACAACGCAACCTCGGCCTGCGCCGCGGCGAGGGCCGCACGCGCGCGTCGCGCGTCGTGCGGCCCTGCCGTCACTGCCGCGGCGCAGCTCGTGCCGACAGCGTGGAAGGCGGCGCGCTCGAGCCGGGCGCTCATCGCACCACCCCCGACGCCGACGTCGTCGCGTGCGGAGCGCCGACGGCGCCGGGTTGCACGACGACGAGCTGCTGCTTGCCGTTCGCTCCCTTGACGACGAGCGTCTGCGCGGCCGCCGCGGGCAGCGGCGACGCTGCCGGCCGGTGCGACCAGGCGAGCACCGCGACGATCGCGAGCATCGCCCAGACGGCGAGGACGACGGTCCAGATCCGTTGCATCAGTCTCGCCCCTCCCAGTTCTGCGTCGCGGGTTGCGTGGGTTGCGCCTGGACGATCGCCGCCGCCGGGGCTGCCTGCACGTGCGCGGGCGTGCTCGCCATACCGAGGATCGCCGCGCCGCCCGTGAGCACGGTCGCGGCGAGGACTGCGGAGAGCGTGAGCGCATGGCGTTTGTTCATGGTTGGTCTCCTGAGCTAGGGGATGCGCTCGTTCTACGCCGCCGCGCGCAAAGGCCGGGCGAGCAAATCGCCAGGATTCGGTAAAGCTCAGGCGAGGCGCAGGCGCACGACGGCGTCGATCCCGCCGCCCGCTGCTTCCGCGAGCTCGACCTCGCCCTCGTCCGCCTCGACGAAGCGCTTGACGATGGCGAGCCCCAGCCCGGAGCCGCCGTGCCCGGAGCCGGCGCGCCAGAAGCGGTCGAAGGCGCGCGCCCGCTGCTCCGCCGTCAGGCCGGGGCCCTCGTCGCGTACGTGCAGCTCCACCCAGGGGCCGGCCGCGCGCGCGGAGACGGTCACCGTCGTCGCGCGCGGTGCCGCCTCGAGGGCGTTCGCGAGCAGGTTGTCGAGCACCTGCGCGAGCCGTTGCGGCCCGGCGCGAACGGTCAGGCCGGGACTTGCCTCCGCTGTGAGCGTGACGCCGCGCTCCTCGGCGAGCGCATGCCAGGCCTCGACACGCTCGCGCAGAAGGTGCTCCACGTCGACCGCGGAGGCCGGCGAGGCGCCTGCGTCGGCGCGCGCGAGCGCGAGCAGGGTCTCCACCGTCTCCGCCAGGCGCTCCACCTCGTGGACGGCCGCGTCGAGATCGCGGCGGCCCTCGTCGTCCAGCTTCCTTTCGAGGCTCTCGAGCCGCAGCCGCAGCGCCGTGAGCGGGGTACGCAGCTCGTGCGACGCGTCCGCGACGAACTCCTCCTGCGATCGCAGCAGCTGCTCGAGCTTCACGACCGTCTCGTTGAAGGCACGCGAGAGCGAGCGCACCTCAGGCGGCCCCTCCAGCTCCGGAGCGCGCGCGTCGAGCTTGCCCTCGCCCACCGCAGCGGCGGTCTCCTCGAGCCCGCGCAGGGGACGGGTGACGAAGCGGGCGAGCCGGATGCCGACGAGCGCGGCGGCCAGGAGGACGACCGACGCGATCGCGGCCAGCAGCAGCCAGTAGTGGAGGATGCGCGTGTCCACCGAGTTCAGCGGGTACGTGATGCGCACCGCGCCGCTCACGACGCCGCCGGAGCCTACGGGGACGGCGACGTACAGAAGGCGCGAGTGCAACGTTGCCGACGAGCGCGTACCGGAGGCGATCTTCCCGTTCAGCGCCGTGGCGATCTCCGGCCGCGAGGCGAAGTTCTCGGTGCCCGGCACGCGCGCGCTCGTGTCGACCAGAGCGAAGCCGCGCTTGTCGACGATCACGACTCGCGTGCCGGCGGACTTCGCATAGCTGTACGCGAGTCGCGCAGCGTCCACGAGCTGTGCGTGGTTGCCGCTCTGCACGGCGTCCTCGGCGTACGAGGAGAGAACGCTCGCGTCACGCTCGACCTTCACCTCGACGTCGCGCCGTTCGGTGCGCTGGTTCTGCACGCCGAGCGGCACCTCGAGCGCGAGGAGCACGAACAGCGTGACGCCGAGATAGCCGAGGAGGAGCCGGCGTGTCACGCCGCGCGGAGCCGGAAGCCGACGCCGCGCACGGTCTCGATCCAGCCCGGGTCACCGAGCTTCCGTCGCAGCGCTGCGACGTGCACGTCGATCGTCTTCGCCGAGCCGTACCAGGTCGTCTCCCAGACCTCCTCGAGCAGCCGGCGGCGACTGACGGCGGCGCCGGGGTCGCGGGCCAGCGCGGCAAGCAGGTCGAACTCCTTCGGCGTCAGGTCGAGCACCCGGTCGTCGAGCGTGGCGCGGCGGGCCCGCTCGTCGATCTCGAGACCGCCGACGCGCAGCGGCTCGTGCGCGTGGCCGCGCTCCGACGTGCGGCGCGTGACGGCGCGAATGCGGGCGATCAGCTCGCGCAGTCCGAACGGCTTGACGACATAGTCGTCGGCGCCAAGCTCGAGTCCGACGACGCGGTCCGCCTCCTCGCCGCGCGCAGTGACGACGATGATCGGCACGTCCGACCGCTCCCGCAGCCGGCGGCAGACGTCGAGGCCGTCGATGTCCGGCAGGCGCAGGTCGAGCAGGACGAGATCGGCCTCGCCCGCCCCGAGCGCCGCGCCGCCGGTCGCCACACGCTCGACGGAGAAGCCTTCGCGCCGCAGTCCGTCGGCGAGCGGCTCGGCGATCGCGTCCTCGTCCTCGACCAGCAAGATGCGCATGAGGCAATCGTTGCGACGCGCGCCGGGTGCGTCATCGGCACTTTGCCGAACCTTTACCGAGGCGTTGCTGAACCTGGCAATTTCCTCGCCCGCGCCTTACGCGGCGCCTCCTACTGTCGAGCCATCGACCAGGAGGTTGCCCGATGAAGAAGACGAACGTTGCGCTGATCGCCGGACTGCTCGCACTCGCGGCAGTGCTCGGCACGGTCGCCGCGACGCGCACGGTCTCGCTCGGAGCTGCCGGCCGGAACGCGACGAACGCAACCGTTCACGCGCGCACCCGGCAGCTCGCCGCCTACGCCGCCTCGCTGCGGCGCGCGCTCGCGCACAAGCCGCCCGCACTGCCGGCGGTACCGAAGACGAACGGCCAGCCGCCGGCGCAACGTGTCGTCTATCACCGGCCGCCGCCGATCGTGATCGTCAAGCACACGCATCACGGCGACGACGGAGGCTTCGAGCAGGCCGACGGCGGAGGCGGCGTAGATGGCTAGCCACACCGGCCGTCTCTACGCGCTCGCGTTCGCGCTCGTCGCCTTCTTCCTCGCATGGGCGGTCGTCGCAGCCCATCCGTGGGCGACCGCGGCCGGCGACCCGCGCCTGCGGACGCTCGCCGCCCGCGAGGTCCAGCTGCGCCGCGAGGCGAAGCTCGTGAACGAGGTCGTCGCACAGCGCTGGGCGCTCTACCGGACCGAGCTGCGCGCGCGCCGCTCGCAGATCGCCGCTGTGACGAGCGCCCCCGTTTCGTCCGCGTCGGTGCGCGTCGTGAACCTGCCGCCGCTGACGGTCACGAGGACGTCGTGATCGAGCGTCGCACGTTCCGCGCGATGGGCACCGAGATCGAGCTCCTCGTCGAGGCCGAGGGCGCCGCGGGCGCACTCGCGGCGGCGGAGGGCGAGTTCCACCGGCTCGAGGCGCTGCTCTCACGCTTCCGAGAGGACTCGGAGCTGTCGCGGCTCAACCGCGACGGGTCGCTCACGGCCGGCCCCGACCTCTGCCGCGTCGTCGAGCTCGCGCTCGCGGCACGGGAGCGCACCGGCGGCCGCTTCGACCCCGCCATCCACGACGCGCTCGTCGCCGCCGGCTACGACCGCTCCTTCGAGCAGATCGACCCCCGGTGCCAGGCACCGTGCCTGGCACCGGGGGCGGCCGGAGGAGCCGCGTCCGTCGAGGGCACGCGGATCGAGCTCGACGACGGCGTCCGGCTCGATCTCGGCGGCATCGGCAAGGGCTACGCGGCCGAGCGGGCCGCGGAGATCCTGGCGATGGCAGGGCCGTGCCTCGTCAACGCCGGCGGGGACATCGCCGTCCGCGGCGGCAGCTGGCCGATCGGCGTCGAGACCGCGCGAGAGCCGCTCACGCTCGAGCTCTCCCACGGCGGGCTCGCCACGTCCGGACGCGACCGGCGCCGCTGGCAACGCGACGGCCGCGAGCTCCACCACCTGATCGACCCGCGCACGGGGGAGCCCGCGGAGACCGACCTGCTGCGCGTGACCGCAATCGCTCCCGACGCGATCGAGGCGGAGGTGGCGGCGAAGTCGCTCTTCCTCGCCGGCTCCGCCCGCGCCGCGCACGAGGCCGACGCGGCCGGTGTCGCCGCCGTCCTCGTCACCGAAGACGGCCGCACGATCTTCGCCGGAGGGCTGGCGTGAAGACCGACCCGACCTTCTGGCTGCTAGCCCGGGCGAGCGGGCTCACTGCGTACGCGCTGCTGACCGGCTCCGTGCTCGCCGGGCTCATGGTCAAGTCGCGCCCGTTCGGCCGTGCGGTGAAGACGGCATCGGCGACGGACGTGCACCGCTTCCTCGCTCTGCTCGGACTCGGCATGCTCGTCCTGCACGGCGTCGCGCTGACGCTCGACAAGACCGTGCACATGTCGCCGGCGGCGCTCCTCGTCCCGGGGCTCTCGTCGTACCGCCCCGGCTCGGTCGCCTACGGGGTGGTCGCCGCGGAGCTCGCCGTCCTGCTCGTCCTCTCCTTCTCGCTGCGGCGGCGCATCGGCATGAAGAACTGGCGCAGGTTTCACTGGCTCACCTACCTCGTGTTTCTCATGGCCACCATCCACGGGCTGACGGCGGGCACCGACTCGTCACAGCCGTGGGCCTTCGACCTCTACCTCGGAGCGGTCGGCTCGGTCGCGTTCGCCACCGCGTGGCGCGTTCTCGCCCGGCCGTCCCGTCCCATCCCGAAACCGACTGGAGGAACCCATGTACAAGATCGTGATCGAGCGGTCGCTCTGTAGCGGCTTCGGCGCGTGCGCCGAGCTGGCACCCGAGATCTTCGAGGTCGACGGCGGCGGGCTCGTCTCGCTCCGCATCGGCATGAGCGACGATCCATCGGTGCTCGACGCCGCGGCTGCGTGCCCGATGGGCGCGATCGAGATCGTCGAGGAGCGGGCGGCATGACCCCGCGCAGCGTCGTGATCGTGGGCGCCGGCCTCGCCGGCGCCCGCGCCGCCGAGACGCTCCGCGCGGAAGGGTTCGACGGGCGCGTCCTGCTCATCGGCGAGGAGCCGGTCGCGCCGTACGAGCGCCCCGCGCTCTCGAAGGAGTTCCTCGCGGGCACGCGGGACGAGGCGTCGCTCCTGCTCCGGCCCGCGGCGTTCTGGCAGCAGCGAAGGATCGAGCTCCTGCTCGGCCGGCGCGTCGTCTCGGTCGACCCGGCGGCGCAGACCGTGCACACGAGCCACAGCGAGGACATCCCGTTCGACGCGCTCGTGCTCGCCACAGGTGCGCGCCCGCGCCGTCTTCCGCTCGAGCTGCCGGAGGGCGTGCACGAGTTACGGACGCTTGCCGACGCGCGCGCGTTGCGGCGGGAGCTCGTGCCCGGGTCGCATCTCGTCGTCATCGGCGGCGGCTTCGTCGGCGCCGAGGTCGCCTCGACGGCCTGCGCGCTCGGCCTCCACGTCACGATCGTCGAGGCCGCACCGGCGCCCGTCGCGCGCGTGCTCGGCTCATCGGTCGGCCTGCTGCTCGCTGCGCGCTGGCGTACATACGGCGTCGATGTCCGCCTCGGCACCGGCGTGGCGCACATCCGCGCGGATGCGAACGGCCGCGTCGACTCCGTCCTGCTGACCGACGGGAGCGTGCTCCGCGCGGACGCGGTGCTCGTCGGCGTCGGTGTCGCGCCCGCAAGCGAGCTCCTGCCCGTGCGCCCGGCGGTTCACGTGCACCCGGCCGGCGACGTCGTCGGCCCCGGCCACTGGACCGCGGCCGCCCTCGACGGAGCCGCGGCCGCACGGCGCATCCTCGGTCTGCCGGTGCCCGCCCCGCAGCCGCACTACGTCTGGTCGGATCAGTTCGGGCTGCGTCTGCAGGTGGTCGGCACCCCCGCCCCGGACGACGCGTTCGAGCTCGACGGCGGCGGCGACTCGTTCGCCGTGCGCTACCTCGATGCGGGCGGGCGTACGCGGGCCGGGCTGCTCGCAAACCGGCCGGCCGAGGCCGCGGCCCTGCGCCGGACGCTCCTGGACGACGCGGTAGCGTTGGCGGCGTGAGCTCCCGCCGCCTGTCCTCGCTGCTCCTCGGCGTCCTGCTCGTCGCTGCCGCCGCAGCGGCGGCGATCGCGCTCAACGTGCTCCTGCTCGGGCGCGCCTCGACGCAGAACGACCCCGTCGGCCGGCTCGCGCCGGGCAAGCCCGCGCCCGCGGCGCCGAAGTGGACGGTGCGCCCAACGGACGGGCGGGTGGAGGATCGAGGGGCGGACGACTAGGAACCGGGCGAAGTGCTGCGCACTTCGCCCGCAGGAAGTGTTGTGCTCCGCAGAGCGGACGCCGGCCAAGCCGTCGTCCTCTTATCTGACGAGGGGCACGCGGTCAGGGTGGCGCGGCCGGTGGTGGCTTCGCCGTCCCCGTCCGCGTGAGGTCGGCCTCCGCCTAACGCCTGCGGCGTTAGCCTCCGGCCCTCAGGCGGTCCGCGAGCGGCGGGCTCAACCTCCGACCCGGGTCGAGCGCCAAAGGCCGGAGCGAACGCGAAGCGTTCGTGCAGGCCGGATCCACGCGCGCGGGGATGGCGCAGCCACCACCGCGCGCGCTACCGGAACCCGCCGCTCACGTCAGACAAGAGGCCGCGGGCTCTGCCCGTGGCCGCTCTGCGGAGCACAAACCCACCCACGTAGAAGTGCACAGCACTTCTACGTGTCCGCGAACCAGAAGAAGCCCACTGCCCCTGGACCCGAATGCGCGCCGATCACCGTCCCGAGCATCGTCTCGATCTCGATCTCCGCCTGCGGGCGCAGGTCGCGCACCATCTTCACGAGCTCGGCGCCGCGCTCCGGTGCGTCGGCGTGCGCGATGCCGACGCGCAGCCCCGGCTCGTCGCGCGTCTGCGACCTGAACGCGTCGACGAACTCCTGCATCGCCTTCCGGTTTCCTCGCACCCGCTTCATCGGCACGATCTCGCCGTCGCGAATCGCGAGGATCGGCTTCACGTGCATCAGCGTTCCCGCGAACGCCGCAGCGCGGCCGATACGTCCACCGCGTGCGAGGAACTCGAGCGTGTCGACGGTGAACAGCAGTCCGTTGTCGCTCTGGAACCGCGCAACGAGCTCGTCCACCTCCTCGTCGCTCGTGCCGCGTTCGAGCCGTTTCTGGATCGCCATGCCGAGCATCGCGATCGCGGCCGACGCGGTCTGCGTGTCGATCGTGCGCACGCGACCGTCGCCGAGCATGCCGGCCGCCGTGCCCGCGCTCTGGAACGTGCCCGACAGCTTCGACGCGATGTGGAGGGAGAGGATCCGCTCGTAGCCGGCGAGCCCCTCGTAGCAGGCGAGGAAGTCCGCCGGCGTCGGCTGCGAGGTCGTCGGCAGCTCCGTCACGGTCCGCAGCCGCTCGTAGAACTGCGACGCGGTGAGGTCGACGCCGTCGCGGAAGCTTTCGGTGCCGAAGTTCACGTAGAGCGGCACGATGCGCCAGTTCGAGAAGCGCTCCGCCGCCTCGGGGAAGTCCGCGGTCGAGTCGACGACGATCGCAGTGTTGTCGACGGTGAGGTTCACGTGCCCGGAGCGGCGCTCCTGATCGCCTCGACGATCGTGTCCAGCTCCTGGTCCTTCGTCAGGCAGGCGCTGGCGCCCGCCTGGTAGAGCGCCTCGATCTCGCGCGTGTTCGCGGAGGCGGTGAGGCACACGACGGCCGCCTCCGGGCACGCCTCGCGCAACGCGGTCGTCGCCTGCACACCGTCGAGCCCCGGCAGCCGGTAGTCCATCAACACGACGTCCGGCCGGTACTCCTGGCACGCGGGGACAGCCGCGGCGCCGTCGCCGACGGAGGCGACGACCTCGACGTCGGACCGCATCCCGAGCAGCAGCTCGAGCGCCTCGCGGAAGACCTCGTTGTCCTCCACGAGCAGGATCCGGACCGGCCGCTCCATGGAGGTGCGGACTCTACTCGGCCGACAGCAGCAGGTGATAGTGCGGCTGGCCGCCCTCGTGGACGTCCAGCTCGAGGCGCGGGTGCTCCGCCGCGATCCGCTCGAGGAAGCCGTGGAGCGGAGGCTCGTCGTCGCCGACAAGCAGCGTCATGAGCTCGCGCGGCTCGGCGAGCAGGCGCTCCACCACCGCGTACGCGACGTCCTCGAAGCTCGGGCCGCCCACGACGGGCTTGCCTTCGACGAGCCCGAGCCACTCTCCCTTGCGGATCGCGACACCGTCGAACTCGACGTCCCGCGACGCGATCGTCACCTCGCCGGTGGCGACGGCGTCGATCGCCTCGCGCATCTCGTCCGCGTTCTCCGCGGCGGGGCGCGACCCGTCGAAGGCGACCATGGCCGCGAGGCCCGCAGGGATCGAGTCGGCGGCGACGACCCGCACCGGACGGTCCGCATGCCTGGCCGCCTGCTCGGCGGCGAGCAGGACATTCGAGTTGTTCGGGAGGATGATCGCTTCGTCGGCGTCGAGCGACTGCACCGCGCGCAGCAGGTCCGCGGTCGACGGGTTCATCGTCTGGCCGCCCTCGACGATGCGGATCGGGCCGATCTCGCCGGCGAGGTTCTCGAACAGCTTCCGGTTGCCGTCGCCCGCGACGACCGCGACGACACCCGTCGCCGCACGCTTCGTCGGCGGGTCGGGCGCGACGGCCAGCAGGCGCTCCTTGCGCTGCTGCGTCTGCTGGTGCATGTTCGCGATCTCGACTCCGTCGATCGTGCCGACTGCGACGCCGAGCGAGAGCGCTGCGCCGGGATCGTCGGTGTGGACGTGCACCTTGATCGCGTTCGCGTCGCCGACGACGAGCAGCGAGTCGCCGATCTCCTCGAGCTTGTCCTCGAGCGCCTCGCGGTCGAGGCCCTCGCCCTCGATCAGGAACACGGTGCAGTAGCGGAAGCGCGACAGCTCCTGGTGGATCGCCTCGACGCCGAGCGGCTGCTCTTCGGCCGGCGGAGCCTCCGGCACCGGCTCGCCGCTGACCGCCGCCGCGACGCCGCGCACCAGCTCGAGCAGGCCCGCTCCGCCCGCGTCGACGACACCCGCGTCCCTCAGCACCTGCAGCTGCTCCGGCGTGCGTGCGACGGCGAGCTCACCGCGCCGCACGAGCTCGACGAGCAGGTCGCTGAGCGGCGGACGGTCGCCCTCCCGCGCCTCGGCCTCCTCGGCGAGCTCGCGAATCACGGAGAGCATCGTCCCCTCGACCGGCCGGCGCACCGCGCGATACGCGGCGTCGGTGGCGCCGCGCAGCGCCTGCGCCGCGACGTGCGCGTTGATCGACGACGGCCCGGCGGTCTCGCCGAGCACGTCGGCGGCCCCGCGTACGATCTGGGAGAAGATCACGCCCGAGTTGCCGCGCGCGCCCATCAGCGCGCCGCGGGCGACGTCGCGCGCCAGCGACTGCCGGCTCACCGCCGACGTCACGTCGACGGCTTCGGCGACGGCGCGCATCGTCATCGTCAGGTTCGTGCCGGTGTCGCCGTCCGGCACCGGGTAGACGTTCAGGTCGTCGATGCGGCGCCGGTTCGCCTCGAGGGACGCGAGCGCGGCGCCGACGACTTTCTGAAGCGACTCGAGGTCGCCGTTGAGGGTGCCGTTTCCGGTCATCCAGTCCGCCGCACATCCTCAATATGCACTTCCACGCTCCGAACCGGAAGCCCGGTCAGGCGGCCGACCTCGTAGGAGACCCGGTTCCGCACGGTCGAGGCGACCTCGGCGAGGTTTAGTCCGTACTCGACCACGACGTGGAGGTCGACGGTCACCCCTCCCTCCGCGTCGCGGGCGATCTGGATGCCCTGTTTCAGCCGCTCGCGCTTGGGCAGCAGCTTGCCGACCGGCCCGCGCGAGGCCATCCCGACGACGCCGTAGCACTCGCGGGCGGTCTCCCCGACGATGTGCGCGATGGCGTCGCTCGAGATCGTGATCCGCCCGAGCGGCGAGTCGAGCGGCGAGAGCGCCTGTTCGGTTGCCACGTTCTTATTGGACCATCGAGCGGCCTGTCGGGTTGCAGGCTACCCCCGCGCGACGAGCAGCTGGGCCCAGTCCTGGCGCTGGACGATCCGGGACTCGGCGAAGCCCGCCTCGCGCGGCAGCGCCTCCAGCTCGGCGTCCGTGTAGAAGTGCCCGCGCGTGGCGAGCGGGTAGGGCGCGGCCGGCGAGCCCTTGGCCTCTGGCGCGGTCGTGTAGATCGCGACGCGGCCTTGCTCGCGGTCGAGGACGCGGCGCACCTCGCGCAGCACGCGCACCGGGTCGGCGAAGAAGAAGAACGCGACGATGCACGAGACCGCGGTGAACTCGCCGTCCGCGAACGGCAGCTGCTCGGCCGAGCCCCGCACGATCGTCGCCCGGCCCCCGGTCGTCCGCCCCGCCAGGCGCACCATCTCGCGGCTGTGGTCGAGACCGGTCGCCCGGCAGCCCGTCTCGAGCGCCCGGCGCAGGAAGACGCCGCCGCCGCAGCCGACGTCGAGCAGGCGGTCGTCGGCCGAGAGCGCGAGCGCCTCGAGCACCGGCTCGCACGCGAACGAGTGGACGTCGTCGGCCCCGTACACGTCTCGCGCCCGGCGCCCGTGGGGACGCCGCGCAACGCGGTCGGTCATGCGATCGATCCGCCAGTCGCGGATGCGGTCGCCGACGCTCAGACTGCCTTCTTGACCTTCCCGGCCTTGAGGCAGCGCGTGCAGACGTAGGCGCGCGTGGCGACGCCGTCCAGGATCACCCGGACGCGCTGGAGGTTCGGGTCGAAGCGCCGCTTCGTGGCGACCATCGAGTGGCTCCGGTGGTTGCCGAAGCCGGGCTTCTTCCCACAGACCGAGCAGACCTTGGACATCGGACGGGCACTGTAGCGAAAAGGGGCTACCTGGCCGCCTGCGCCGTCGAGCGGAGCTGCGAGAAGACGTCGGCCATCTCGAGCGCCGTCCGCACCGCCTCGGCGCCCTTGTCCACACGGGCGAGCGCCTGCTCGAGCGTGTCGGTCGTGAGCACGCCGAAGGCGACCGGGACGCCGGTCTCGAGGCCGGCGAGCTGGAGGCCGGAGGCGGCCTCGCCGGCCACGTAGTCGAAATGGGTGGTCTCGCCCCGGATGACGCAGCCGAGCGCGACGACGGCCGCGTAGCGGCGGGTCTTCGCGAGGGCCATCGCGCCGAGCGGCAGCTCGAACGCGCCCGGGACGGCCATCACCGTCACCGAGTCGCGGTCGACGCCGAGCCGGTCGAGCTCGGCGAGGGCCGACTCGAGGAGCTTGTTCGTCACGTCGCCGTTGAAGCGGGCGGCGACGACGGCGACTCCGCGCGCGGTCGCGCGTGCCTCGCCCTCGAGCAGCTCGACGCCGTCCGGAAGATTGAGTTCGCCGGGCGCATGCCCGGCCAGGTGGAGCTGCGGCTCGGCGCCGTCCTCGGCGGCGGGCGCCGGCTCGTCTCCGGTCTGCTCGTCGTCCTCGTAGACCTCGGCGGCCTCTGCCGCCGGCTCGTCGGGGTCCGGCGCCCCCTGCCACTGGCCCGGCCACTGCTCGCTCGTGCTCACTCGTCCTCCGCCTCGAACTTCAGCCCCTGGTGGTGGAGCCCGTGGCCGAGCTTATCCCGCTTCGTGGTCAGATACCGTCGGTTCTCGGCGTTGGGCGGCACCTCGATCGGCACCTGCTCGGTCACCTGCAGCCCGAACGCCTGGAGGCCCGACACCTTCTTCGGGTTGTTCGTGAGCAGCCGGATCGTCGACAGGCCGAGGTCGGCGAGGATCTGGTTGCCGATCCCCCACTCCCGCTCGTCGGCGGCGAAGCCGAGCGCGAGATTCGCGTCGACGGTGTCGAGGCCCTCCTCCTGGAGCTCGTACGCCTTGAGCTTGTTCAGCAGGCCGACGCCGCGGCCCTCCTGCGCCATGTAGAGGAGGACGCCGCACGGCTCGGCCGCGATCAGCCGCAGCGCAGCGTCGAGCTGCTCGCCGCAGTCGCAGCGCAGCGAGTGGAACACGTCGCCGGTGAGGCACTCGGAGTGCACGCGCACGAGCACGTTCCGTGCGCCGTCGACGTCGCCGCTGACGAGCGCGACGTGCTGCCTGCCGGTGATCGTCTCGCGGAACAGGACGGCCGAGAACTCGCCGTACGCGGTCGGGAGCCGGACGGTGACGTCCCGCGCGATCAGCTTCTCGTGCCTGCGGCGGTACTCGATCAGGTCGGCGACCGTCACGAGCTTCAGCCCATGCCGCCCGCAGAACTCGATCAGGTCGGGGACGCGGGCCATCGTGCCGTCGTCCTTCATCACCTCGCAGACGACGCCGGCGGCGTTGAGGCCGGCGAGCCGGGCGAGGTCGACGGCGGCCTCGGTCTGGCCGGCGCGCTGGAGCACGCCGCCCGGCCGCGCCCGCAACGGGAAGACGTGGCCCGGCTGGACGACGTCGTGCGGCCCCTTCGACGGGTCGATCGCAACCTGGATCGTGCGCGCACGGTCGTGCGCGGAGATGCCCGTGGAGATGCCCTCCCGTGCCTCGATCGAGACGGTGAACGCCGTCCCGAACTGGGTCTCGTTGTGCTCGGTCATCATCCGCAGGTCGAGCTCGTCGCAGCGCTCGCCGGTGAGGCAGAGGCAGATGAGGCCGCGGCCCTCCTTGGCCATGAACGCGATCGCCTCGGGCGTCGCGAACTGGGCCGCGATGGTCAGGTCGCCCTCGTTCTCGCGGTCGGCGGCGTCGACGACGACGACCATCCTCCCGCGGCGGATCTCCTCGATCGCGTCCTCGACGGAGGCGAACGGGCCGGGCTCGGGGACGGGGGCGACGCTCATGGGGTCATGGTAAGCGCTGACCAGGGGTGTTGCCGGTCCTCTGCCGCGCGAAAAGCGAGCGCTGCAAGGACGCAGGAAGCGCCCATAGTTGCACTATGGGCGCGACCGAGGACGCGGCAGCGCGAAGTCTTTGCAGCCGGCAGAGGGCTGGAGGACACCCCTGGTCAGCGCTTAGGGCGGAAGGAGTCGTTCCACGTACTTGGCGATGACGTCTGCCTCGAGGTTCACGTCGTCCTCCGGGGCGAGGGCGCCCAGCGTCGTCTCGGCGAGCGTGTGCGGGATGAGCGCGACGGCGAAGCCCGCGCCGTCGAGCGCGGCGACCGTCAGCGACACGCCGTCGACGGCGATCGAGCCCTTCTCGACGCAGTAGCGGAGGACGTCCGCCGGCGCGTCCACCCAGATCCGCCGGCCGTCGCCTTCCGGGTCGACCGAGCGGACGCGGCCGACCGCGTCGACGTGGCCCTGCATGATGTGGCCCCCGAGCGGCTCGCCGGCGCGCACAGCGGGCTCGACGTTGACCTCGTCTCCGGCCACGAGCCGCGCGAGCGCCGTGCGGCCCAGCGTCTCCGGCACGGCGTCGAAGGCAAGCTCGGCACCGGCGATCTCGACGACCGTCAGGCACACGCCGCCGATCGCGACCGAATCGCCGACCGTCACGCCGGTGGCGGTGCGCGGGACCGCGATGCGCAGACGGACGCCGCCGGCGCCCCCTTCGACGGCGGTCACGCGGCCGCGCTCACGGACAAGACCTGTGAACATCGCCACAAGGCTAGCGTGTGGGTTTCCCGCAGTCGTTTCCGCGGCGCCCGGTACAGACGGCACACGCCCTCGGGCGCATGCTGGAGGCGCAAGAAGGGATGTTGCCCTCGCGAGAAACGGCGACCGGGCTGGCCGGTCGCGCAGTCCGCAGCAGCGACTCCCTGCGGACCGCGGGAAGGGCGGCTTAGGCCGCCCTTCCTCGTCTATCGTGGAAGTGCTTCGCACTTCCACGATTCGATGTTCGGCTTCGCGGAGCGCGCGGCGGCGGAGCCGCCACGCTCTTGTCTGGCGAAGGGCGATGGGGGCCGCGTGGATCCGGCCTCCGCGAACGCTTCGCGTTCGCTCCTGCCCTTGGCGGCTGCAACGAGCGGCGGTCAACGGCTGCGACCAGGTCGCGACGTAGTCGCGACCTGGTCGCAGTTGTAAGCCTCTCGCCCTTCCCCACTCCTACGGCTCGTGGATGTAGCTCTCGAGGAGCACGTCCTGGCCGACTTTGGTTGCGCGCAGGTCCGACAGTTCGATGGGGACGATCTCGCCGAACGCGCGGGGACCGTCGCCGCCGAGGATCGGGGCGACGAAGAGGAGGAGCTTGTCGACGAGGGCCGCGTTCAGGAACGCGGTTGCCAGCGTAGGGCCGCCCTCGAGCAGCAGCGACTGCACGCCTTCCGCCGCCAGCGCGCGGAGCTCTGCTTCCAACGGGCCGGTGCGCAGCTCCAGCTCCGACTCCTCAGGCAGGGGGCTGCGGCCGAACGCCAGCCGGCGCGGTTGCGTCGTCGCGCCGACGTCGCGGGCGTCGAGACGCGGTGCGTCCGCGCGCACCGTGCCCATGCCGACGGCGACCGCGTCCGACGCGGCGCGCAGCTCGTGCACGAGCCGGCGCGACTCCTCGCCCGTGACCCAGCGCCGTCCCGGCACCGTGACGCGACCGTCGAGCGTCACCGCGAGCTTCAGCGTCACGAATGGACGGCCGAGCGCCTTCCACGTCCGCCACGCCTCGTTCTGCCGCCTTGCCGAGACGCTGTCGAGCAGCTCGACCTCGACCCCCGCGGCGCGCAGCCGCTCGAGCCCGCCCGCAGCCTTCGGGTTCGGATCGAGCGCGCCGACGACGACGCGAGCGACGCCGGCCGCGATCACCGCGTCGGCGCACGGCGGCGTGCGTCCGTGGTGCGCGCACGGCTCGAGCGTCACGTAGAGCGTCGCGCCGCGCGCCCGCTCGCCCGCCTGCGCAAGCGCCACCGTCTCCGCGTGGTCGAC
>Ga0265330_10000638_pt1 | contig 22519 bp, 16 predicted proteins | sample 41919metaG_FD_202083 | JGI IMG/M metagenome (GOLD analysis project Ga0265330, IMG submission 202083) | Rhizosphere microbial communities from Carex aquatilis grown in University of Washington, Seatle, WA, United States - 4-19-19 metaG | ecosystem: Host-associated > Plants > Roots > Rhizosphere... | reverse complement strand
CCCACGCCCCGACCTCGTGGAAGGCCACGCGATCGAGCGCCACCCCGTGCAGCGCCGCCTCGGCCGTGGCGATGCGCTCGAAGATGGCCCCAGCCAAACGCTTGGTCTCCGCGTCGAGGCGCGCCCGTTGCAACAAGCGGCGAATCTCGGCGTAGTCGCGGTGTTCGTGGTGATGCCCGTGATGGGGACCGTGATGCGAACCGGGTGCGTGCACCACGAATCCCTTGCCAGCAAAGGCCCCGCGCCGCCGCTTCTCGAAGCCGACCTTCAACCCGTGCACGCCCATTTCCGCGATGGCGTCGGCCACAACCCGAGCCGGGACGCCGGCATCGACGAGCGCCGCCACCACCATGTCGCCCGCGATCCCGGACGACGGGTCGAAGTGCACATGCAATCCACGCAGCTTCATGGCTGGCGTACCCGATTGAGCATGGAGGCGAGCCGCCCGCCGCCGAAGCCGTTGTCGATGTTGACCACCGCCACGCCGGTGGCACAAGAATTGAGCATGGTCAGCAGCGCGGCCACGCCCCCGAAGGATGCCCCATAGCCGACGCTCGTGGGCACCGCGATCACCGGCCGCGAGAACAGGCCGCCGACCACTGTGGGCAGCACGCCGTCCATACCCGCCACCACCACCAGCACCTCCGCCTCCTCGATGCGCTCGCGATGAGCGAGCAGGCGGTGCAGCCCGGCCACGCCCACGTCGAAAATGCGCACCACCCGGTTGCCGTCCATTTCAGCCGTGACCGCAGCTTCCTCGGCCACGGGAATGTCGGAGGTACCTGCCGACAGCACCCCCACCACGCCGCGCCCGCGATCCGGCGTCGGCTGCGGCCCGAACACCAGCATGCGGGGTACTTCGAGATAGCGCACAGCCGGCAGCAGGGTCACCACTTGGGCTGCCAGGTCGGGCGTCACCCGCGTGGCCATCACCGGGACGCCGTCGCGCCCGAGCTCGCCCAGCAGGGTCGCGATCTGCGCGGCCGTCTTGCCCGAACCGAACACCACCTCGGGAAACCCGGTCCGCATGTGACGGTGGGTGTCGGCGTGGGCAAAGCCCAGGGAACGGAAAGGCAGGTCGCGTAGCTCGCGTACGCCATCGTCGGGCGACGTCTTGCCGTCCCGAATTTCTTCCAGGAGCGCGCGCAGGCGTGAAGGGTCCACGACAGGAGACTACCATCAGACGCGCGGAATTCACCACTGCGTCTTGACAAGAGCGGTGACAGGGACGGTACCGGTTGCCGGAGCGGTGGACCCACGTCCTAGGTGGCCGATGGCCCAAAGAGTCGCTTGAACCAATCGACGAAATCGAGCGCCTCGGGCGAATCGTGACCAAGGATGCGCGCGTTCAGTGCCGTGCCGAATGGCCGCCCCGGAGGATCCTGCCACGCAAGCCAAGCGTGCATCGCTCCCTTGGTGTGATCGTTTGGCTTGAGCGGAGCGCCGAGAATGCGAGCCTGCTTGGTCGATCCCTCGGCGTGTTGCCAGCAGGGGTCGCCCGCTGGAACAAGTCTCGCCAGAAAATCCTCCAGGACGCCCGCGGCTTTGTTGTCGGGCATGATCCAGATGCCAAACCGTTCGAGCCTGGCAGTGCCAGGGAGCGATAGGACCAAACCGTGCTCGCTGGGCCCTGTCGGCGCCGCGATCCCACCGGCCTTGAGGATTGCCTCCATCCGAGCCCACCGGTTGCTCGCGCTCAAGTCAGCGTCGATAACTACGCCCAGACGAACGTATGTCTTCAACGCCGGTGGCAAAGCCGCGAATAGCGGGTCAATTCCGCGAGAGTCGTGCACGTACGGCGTGAATGGACTGTTCCAATCGTAGCCATGGTGCTGGAGAAGTTCGGTGATCGAGTGCAGATCGTCTGGGCCTTCCACCAACAGGCGAAAGGGACTCGTCTGGGCTGGCGGCATCTATCGGATCTCCATCTCGTGCCGCACGGCAAGCGCAAGTTCGTCGGCTCCATAGCGCGTGGCCGCATCTCGGTCTTTCTCAAGACGATGAACCGCCACCTCTCCTGCGAAATCCGGCTTCTCTTCGCACACGCGGGCGAGCGCCTGGAGACAGTCCAAGCTGTGCGTCGAGGCGAACACCTGCACGTCGAGGCGCCGCGCAGTTTCGATGAGGAGCTGCCACATCTTTGCGATGACCGAGTAGTGCAGACCGCTATCTATCTCGTCGACGAAGAGGCAACCCCCAGCCGAGGTGACGAGGTTCACCGAGAGAACCAGAAGGCGTTTGAGGCCATCACCCATGCTGCCGATGGGCACTCGTGTTTCCGAGCCACGCAAGCGAACCACGATAGGACTGGGCGTCCCCCGTCCCGAGGGGCGAGACAAGGAGGCCACGCGTTCGATGGAAGGCTCGATGATTTGCAATGCCTCGGTCACCCTCTCCTCGTTGGGCGTCAGCACGATCTTGTCCCACAGAGGCGCAAGCCGGTAGTCGGGATCCACCGTCCCGATGAAATTGAACGGACTTTCTTCGCCCTCCTCGCGTGCCGTGGGGCGCGACGCAAGCGAGATGGATAGGCCCCCTCCCTCGGCGAGTCCCAGCACGCGGTTTGCGCTGGTCTGGTCACCAGAAATCGTGATGGCAAGAGATTCTTCTGGCCCGAACGGCCCTGGTCCGCTTGGTCCCAGCGGTCCGATTGGATCAGGCGCGAGGCCCAATGGCAACTCAGGTTGCGCAGGTCGCTCGTCCCCTGACGAGGCTTCGACCACCTCGCAACTCACGCGGCGCGGACGCGTGCCTCCTCCCTCAATCGTGAAGGACGCGCCGATCTTTAGCTCATGACCGTGAAAGAGATGCCGGATGTCCACGGTTTGCGGCGCGAATCGGCCTTCGGGCAGAAACCCGTCGCCCCGACGGGTGGGACTTCTCAGCAAAATCCATGGTCGTCCTCCGGCCAGCAGAATTTCGCCTGCTTCCAAGACGGAGGTCTTGCCGCAATTGTTTGCACCAACGAAAAGGTTGACCCTTTCCAGGCCATCAATCCGAAGGTGAGCAAAAGTCCGGAAGCCACGAATTTCCAGATTGGACAGCATGTGGTCCAAAGGATCGCTTGCCTCCGAGCCAAGAGCAAGTGCGACCACAGCTTTGCCGTGTTCCCACCCCTGTCACTGCAACCCGCCCCAGCAACCGCACCCGCCACGGCCACCGTCACGCGTGGTCGACAGCCGGCTCGCGTTCGTGGATCTCGTAGATCACGCGGGTGTGGGCCGCCCGATCGTGGGGCGCCCGGCGATCGTGATCGAAGAGCGCGAATAGGAATCCGGCCAGCCACGGGATGGCCACGACCAGGTTGGGCACCAGCAACATGCGCAGCAGCGCCCCGGTGCTGCGATCCCACAAGGAAACGTTCGCGCCGGCCACGGCGGCGCCCCACTGCAGGCTGATGATGGCCACAGCCACCAGGGGCCCCCAGAACTCGACTGCGAAACGCAAGAGCAGGTTGGACACACGCACCGGGCGCGTCGTGCCCACGATGCGCAATCCCAGCAGACGCTTGCCGATGGTCTTGCCCCACAGGCGATGAGACAGGACATAGTACGCAGCAAAGAGCAACAGTCCGGTCTGCGCCGCCGCATGCTGCGACCGTCCCAGCGCCGCAGCCGCTATCTGGCCCAGGGGTGCGATCAACATCGCATCCACGGCCAGGGCAGCCGCGCGCGGCACCAGGCCGCCAGCCACGCGCGGCTTGGGCCGCAGCGATTCCAGCCGGTCCAGCAGATCCTCGTAGCTGCCAGGGCGCTTGTGCGGGTCGGGGTCCATCATCTCGCGAATGAGATGGCGCAGCCGCCAGGGCGCAGCCTCGCCCGGGATCTCGGGCCGCGGGGCCTCGCGATGGAGCTGCAGCATGGCGCCCAGGTTGTCAGCCTGAAAGGGCACGCGGCCAGTGAGGAGTTCGTGAAAAGTAATGGCCAGCGCGTACACATCGCCGCGCATGCTGGGTCCTTCGCCTGCGATCTGCTCGGGCGCCGCATAGTAGGGCGTGCCCACGAAAGCGCCGGCGCCGGCATCGGTGGGCGCGGCCACGCCGAAGTCTGCCACCTTGATCGCGTGCGACTGCTCGCCGGCCGGAATCGCACCCAGCAACAAGTTCGATGGCTTGATGTCCCGGTGGACCATGCCGCATCCGTGGGCCGCGGCCAGAGCCCGCGTGGTCTGGATGATGTATTCCAGCGCTTCGCCCCAGGGCAGCGGGCCTTCCCGCTGGATGTACTCAGCGAGTGTGCCGCCTGGCACCTGCTCCATGGCGAAGTACGGCGCGCCTTGGAAATGGCCGATGTAATAGATGGTGACCACGCTCGGGTGCTGCAGGCAGGCCTGAGCCTGCGCCTCCATCACCAGCCGGCCGACCAGTCTCTCGTCGCTGGCCAGCTCCCGGCGCAACACCTTGATGGCCACGGTGCGCTCCAGCGACATGTCGTGCGCCAGGTACACTGCGCCCATCCCACCCTCGCCCAACAACTCGCGAATCTGGAAGTGATCGATGCGCTGGCCGACCAGGGAGTCAGTCGGTGCAACCGGATGCTCGATCACCGGACCTTCCGCGTCCAGGGCCGTGGCCGCAAAAGCGTGTGCCGCGCTGGGCGGCTCGTGAAGCCGGATAGTTTCCTGCCTGGCCATGGCCCAAGCCCGATCCTAGTCCCGGCCGGACAATCGCGGAATTTTTTGAATTTCCTCCACCGCGTCTCGCAGCGGCAAGAACCTGGCGCCCTGGCTGCGCGCTTCATCCAATGTGGCGTCCAGCGCGGCGAGTTTGCCGGCCAGTGGCACGCGCAGGTCGGGCTGTTTGGCCACCAGCGCCGATGGAAACCCGTCAGCCTCCGCGTCAGCCAGATCGATGCCGTGCAGTTCCAGATTGAAAAACGGGCTGCTCAGCGCCGCGACTGTCAATCGCCGCCGCAGCCACTCCGGAGCAATGACCAAGGTGGTGCCGATGACGTGCAAGCGGAGCCACGGGGTCACGGTGATGGGCAACTCCATGATGGGCTGGTCGCCGCGGCGATAGGGCGAGCCCTTCGCGGGCCGGTAGGGTACGCGCGGCGCCCGCAACACCGCCGGGCTGCCCAGGATGCTGCCCGAGCGCCGGCCGGCGAGGCGAATCAGGCCCATCACGGCGGCCTTGGCCAGATAATACGGGATAGCCGGAAAAGTCGACGAATCGTAGCGATAGCCGCGCTGGCAGAGCAGATCGATCAGCTCAGCCGAGATCTCGTAGCCAGGCGCACGAAAACCGACCGGCGGCTGCCCGCAAAGCGCGGCGATGGCGGCGTGGGTCCGATCGATCTCCTCGGCGATGCGCGCGCCTGCAAGCCGGACAAGGTTGTAAGGATGGGTGTACGTGTGGCTAGCCAGCTCATGACCCGCGCGAGCCAGGTCGGCCAGGATGCGGCGGCCTTCGTCGTCGTCTTCGAGGTCGCGCCCGACCACGAACAGGGTCGCGCGGATGCCGCGCCGGCTGAACAGGTCCGCCAGTCGGGGCAGACACCGGCGCAAGATCACATGCCGGATCTCGTCGGGCGAACCGCCGAGCGCGTGGATGCGGAAGTAGCACTCGACCGGATCGAGATCGACGGAGACAGAGACGATGGGGCCATCCGACACGCGGATATCGTATCAGACGCCAGGTCCCTGGTAATCTTGTCTCAATGCCTGCCTCCACACCCCTGCGCTATCGGGTGGCCATGCCCGAGCCGTCGAGCCACGAGTTTCACGTCACCCTGCACATCCCGGCCTTGCGCGACCGCCCGGTGCTGGACTTGGTCTTTCCCGCGTGGACGCCGGGCAGCTACATGGTTCGGGACTTTTCCCGGCACATCTACGATCTGCAGATAACCAGCAACGGCCGCGCGATTCCCAGTGAACGGCTGGACAAATTGCGCTGGCGCGTGCAAGGCAGCGGTCATCCCGTCGAAGTCAGCTATTGCGTCTTCGCCTTTGACCAGAGTGTGCGCACGTCGTTTCTGGACCAGGACCGCGCTTTCGTAATTGGCACGAGCCTGTTCTTTCTCGTCGACGGCGAGGAACGGCGTCCTTGCCTGCTCGACATCGAACCACCGGCTGGCTGGCGCATCAGCACGGCTTTGCCCGCAGTCCGCAGAACACGCCATCGCCTTCGCGCCGCTGGCTACGACCAGCTGGTCGACGAGCCGGTGGAGCTGGGCCGCCACCGCGCGTACGCCTTTCGCCAAGGCGGCACACGCTTCGAAGTGACCATCGCCGGCCGCACCAATGCCGACGTTGCGCGCCTACTGGCCGACTTGCGACGAATCGTCACGGCGACCGGCGCGCTCTTCGGCGGCTTTCCCTTCGACCGCTACCTATTCATCATCCACGCCCTGCCCGAACGAGGCGGCGGGCTGGAACACGCCTGTTCTTGCACGCTCGACATTGCCGGCCTGGGCTTCGAGGACGAGAAGGGCTATCAGCGCTTCAACGAGCTGGCCGCGCACGAGTTCTTCCACGCCTGGAACGTCAAACGCATTCGCGACCAGGTTCTCGGACCGTTCGACTACACGGCAGAGAACTACACCCGCCTGCTCTGGTTTCACGAGGGCTTCACCGACTACATGCAGGCCATCATCTTGCTGCGCGCGGGTCTGCTCACAGCCGAGCAGTACCTGAAAGATCTGAGCGAGGATTGGGCCAAGTACGCCGGGCGACCGGGCCGCAACGTCACGCCGCTTTCCGAGCTGTCCTTCGAGGCGTGGATCAAGCAGTACAAGCCTGCTGACAACTACGTCAACCGCGCGGTCAGCTACTATGAAAAGGGCAAATGGGCCGCGCTGCTGCTGGACCTCGTGCTTCGCCAGGCAACGCGGGGCCGGCGCGGACTGCCGCAGGTGTTCCGGCGTTTGTGGCAAAACCACGGCCGGCGCGGCCGGTCCATCACGGCGGCCGACATTCGCGCGGCTGCCGAGTCAGTGGGAAGCCGTTCCTTGGGCGCGTACTTCTCGCGCTTCGTCGACGGCACCGCGGAGCTACCCGTGCCGTCCTGGTTGCGCCGAGCCGGGCTCGCCGCCCGGGCCCGTTCACCCGCCCAGGTGGAAGGCGAGGACCGGGTGAAGACGCGCCGGCAACAGGGCTGGGCCGGACTCAGCTTCGCCGCTGGCGAAGCCGCTGTGGTCAAGAACGTGATTCCCGATTCCCCGGCTTGGAAGGCGGGGCTGACCTTTCGCGACGAGATCGTGGCAGTCAACGAGCACCAGGTCGATGCGTCGACCGTGGCCAAGCGGCTGGCTGACTGCGGCCCCGGCCAGACCGTGACCATCGCGTTCTTCCGCCAGCAGCTCCTGCGCACCACCAGTCTGCGCCTGGTGCGCACGCCCGAACGCAAGTGGAGTTTCGCCATCGATCCCGCTGCGCCGCCGGCTCGACGGCGCGTGCGCCAGGGCTGGCTGCGGGGATTCTAGTCGCGTGAGGAGCCGGCGAGCTTCGCCGAATGCGCGATCCGGACGTCGCGCTTCTTCGCGAGCCGCAAAGATTCTCGACGGTGTCGCGATCGCTGCAGGAGGTCGTGGCCGTGGCCGTGGCCGGAGTGATCCCTCTGGTTGCGGCCGTCAGGCTGCGATGCGCTCTCCGCGGTGAAACCCGGCGCACAATAAAAAACGGGGCACCGAAGTACCCCGTTTGGATGGAACTAGGCTGCCGTTACTTCCCGAACATGATGTTGTTCAGGCAGAAGTTGGTCACTGTGTACGCGTTCTTAATATCCGAGGAGATTTGCACGCCAACCTTGTCGATGTTGGGAACGTCGGTTGGCGCGAGCTGCTTGCAGGTGGTAGTCGTGCAAGTGGGGCCATTCCAGCACTCTGTGTTGAAGTCGGTGAGGGTGAGGACCGCGCCAGATCCCGCCGGAATGGTGGCGCAGTAGGGATCCTCGTAACACGGTTGACTGACGAGGTGGACGATAGCCCGTATGGCGTTGTTGGTCGGTGTTACCGCATCAGGGGTGATGTCGTACGTGATGGTAGAATAGGCGGTCCCGAGGGTGTGGCCATTGCCGCTGCTGTCAGCCGGCGGGGTGCTGCTGTTCATGGCGATCTGGAGCCCCCAGTCGGAGGTGTAGTCGCCGTTCTGGACGATAGGGATGGTGCCCGTTATGCAAAGGGCGGAAGTGGAGTTCCAGACCGTCCTGCCTGTGGTGGGACACGTGGCCCCGGGTTTATCGCATGTGTTGGGATCGGGAGCGGTGATCGGTCGCGGATTGGCCACATCGTTCGGATCGTTTGGATCGTCCTCGCACAGCGGAGAAGTCTCGCTGTTCTGCGGGCCGAGCGCGATGTAGGCGTACCCACTCAGCGGTCCCTGGGCCTTGCCGTTGTTGAAGGTCACTTCGTCGGCTGGGCCTTTGGAGCCACCGCCGCTCCCGCAGGAGACTCCGGACACTGCCAAAGCGCCACAGATGGCGAATGAGGCCAAAGCAATACTGGACTTTATGATCGTACTCTTCGTTGCGTTCATGTCACCCTCTCGGTTGGTGTTTGCATACTCAATAGCAGAAGCCCTTGAGATGGGAAAACATATCTCAAGTAATTTTCCAGCTCCAGTCCTCGTGCACAACGCGCCGAGTCTCATCTTGCCCACCCGTGGCGCTGTCGGACTCTGACGCCTCCGCGCTTCCCGGCTGGTAGACTGCATCTTCGCCATGAAACTATCTGCCAGCCTTCATGACCGCGTGCTGGTGGCTGCGGACGCGGTTCGCCAACACCTGGGCGTCACCAACGCCCAGGTGGCCATCGTCCTGGGCTCTGGCCTCACCGCGGCTTCCGCATCCTTGACAGACGTTCGCTCCATCGACTACGCGCAGCTTCCCTGTTTCCCCGAAACCACGGTGGCCGGCCATCCGGGCCGACTCCTGCTGGGCAGGATGGCTGGCAAGAACGCCCTGGTGCTGTGCGGGCGAGTGCACGCCTACGAGGGCTATGCGCCAGCGGAGATCGGCTTCGGCGTGCGAGTGGCCGCGGCACTGGGCGTGGGGACGGTCGTGGTGACCAACGTAGCCGGTGGCATCGAACCGAGCCTGGCCGTGGGCGAGATCGTGTGCATCCGCGACCACCTGAATCTGACCGGCCTGTCGCCGTTGGCCGGCGCCAACGACGAGCGCCTGGGCCCCCGCTTCGTGGACATGACCGACACGTACACGCCTGCCCTACGCGTCCTGGCAGCGCAGGTGGCGCAGGCGCTCGGTGGCAAACCCTTGCGCGAAGGCGTTTACGCGGGCATGTGCGGACCATCCTATGAAACGCCAGCAGAGGTGCGGATGCTGCGCACCCTGGGCGCGGATCTGGTGGGCATGTCCACGGTCCACGAAGTCATTGCCGCGCGCCACGCGGGCCTCAAGGTTCTCGGACTTTCGTTGGTGGCCAACCCAGCGGCTGGCGTCCTCAGTACACCGCTGCGACACGAGGACGTGACCAGCGCCGCAGCCAGCGGCGCCGCGCGCATGGGCGAGCTGCTGCAAGGAGTGGTGGCGAGGTTGTAGAGCGCCTGACGGATGATAGCTTCGGCCACGGCCAGGGCCACGTCTACGACCACGGCCACGACGTTTTGCGGCTATCGAGGAATTGGAGTTGCCCATCAGGCTTTAGGCGGTGCTATGGTGGCCGGTAATGTCTGCCATCCGCACCGACGAGCTGATGGCCCGTATTGCGGCCTACGAGGAAGGCCCATTTCCGCAGAAGGACCACTTCCACGCGGCGCTGGCGCCGTGGAAGGATCGCCTCGACGAGAACGCCCTTTTCGTTCTGACCGCAGCCCTGCGCAAGAGCGACCGGCGGCGCGCGCGCCTGGTGGCCGAGGCGCTGGGCTGGCTGGCCGGCACGCCCTGCGGCCCGCTGCTCGTGCCGGTCATGGTCGACCCGGGGGCGCCGCTGCATCAGCGCGCTGCCGCCGCTGCCGCCATCCAAGAGTATTCCCCGAGCACCACGCACACGCTTTCGCCGGACGAGCGCGGCATCTTGCTGGAGCTTCCGGTGCGCGAGATGGTCACCGAGGCTGGCGACGATTCGTTCGCGGCCGAGGCCATTCGCGCTGCCTACCGCAGCACGCCCCCGCAGGACCGCAACGGCTTTTCCCAGGCGCTCGTCCACCTGGCAGGCTCGGATGCCAGCCGCGTGACCGTAGTGCTGGGTCACTTGCTCACGGTCGAAGACGACCCCGACCGGCGCAGGGAACTGATTGGGCTTCTCGGCGCCAACCCCAGCCAGGAGGCGGCGGACTTCTTGGCCGGGCTCGCGGCGACGACCAAGGATGCCAGCGAAGCAGCGGTGACGACGCGCTTACTGGAGGCCCTGCACACCCAGGGCTACTCGGGTCAGGTGAATCCGGTCTGGCGCGAAGCGACCTGTTTTGCCACGGGCTCCGACGGTGATTCGTGCTTTGCCTTGACCTTCGTGATTCCGCGGCCGCCCGCGTTCACCTTGGTGCACTTTCTCATCAGTCTGGTGGACGGCGTGCGCGACGCCCTGGTGCACGCCCCGGCCAGCAAGCGCGAGGCTGAGGAGTTCATCGCGCGCGAGCGCGAAATGATGACGCCACTTTCGGGCAACGTGCCGATCGAGATTGGACTCAGCATCTTGCAAGAGGCGCGCGACCGCGCACGACCAGCCAGCGTGGATGAGGAGCCGGACATTCAGTCCGCCCTGCGCGCCATGCAGCCCATGCTGTCAACCACGCCTGCAGCCCCCGAACCCCTGCCCGCGCGCAGACACGTGAACGCCAACGCGCTTCGCGGCCTCCTGACCAGTCCCGGTTTCGAATACTGGTACCTGGAGCCGGGAGAGGAAGTCATGCGTCCGGCCCTGGCGGCCATCAGCCGTCCCAGCCGGGCCAAGACCCCGCGCGGCCTGGAGAGCGAGATGACCCGGCGTCTGGACAAGGTGATGCCGGTCCTGCTCGAACGCATGGTGGCCACCGGAGAAACCGAGCGTCTGGGCCGGATGCTGCGCCACCAGGCGCGGGTGCTGCGCGCGGCCGGGGATGACAAGAGAGCCAAGCTCTGCTTGCAAGTGGCCGCCAACATGGCGGGCGGCGATCCCGAATTCCTGGTCCACCTGGCCATGCGCTCGCTGGCTGTGGCCGCCGAAGCCAACGCGGCCGAGCCACACAAAACGCCCGGACACGAACAAGAGGGCCGAGATTCGCTCCTCCATCGCATCGGGGAAGCGGCCACACGAATTACCCTGCGCGAAGTGGCCGAATTGGACCTAGGCACCGAAATCTATCAGGCCATCAATGAAGCCAACCGCGCGGCGCCCTCGGCGCGGCGCTCGTCGCTGGCGTCGATCGAGCATGCGGCGCTGGCTTTCGCGCGCTTCTTCCTCAATTGGGTGGAGGGACGGGCGCCCGACGTCGAGCCGTCCGAAGTCGAGGTCGTTGGCCTGGTCACCAGCCTGCGCAATCTGCTGGTGGAGAAAGGCGTGGTGGATGCGGCCTATCGTCTGGATGCCGCGGGCGAGGCCGCGGCGGCGGCACTGAATTTCGTCGAGCACCACTGCCGGGGCAACTGCCCGCATCGCTGTCTGGACCGCCGCGACCAGGACGGTCGACTGCTGTTCTATTCACGACCGCCCCTGTGGGAGGTCCGTCCCGAGGACCTGCGCGCCCAGGCCAGCAAGCGCCCGCAGGCGTGAGGTCTCATAAACCTCAGTAACCTTGCAGCTGCTCGTCTCATCTTAGCCAAGCAAGAAGGAGGAGGACCGTGGAACACAAGCTGCCTGAACTTCCCTACGCCAAAGACGCACTGGCCCCGCACATCTCGAAGGAAACCCTCGAGTACCACTACGGCAAGCACCATGCGACCTATGTGGCCAACCTGAACAAGCTCATTGTAGGCACGGAGTTCGCCGACCTCGGCGTGGAGGAGATCGTCAAGAAAGCCTCGGGCGGGATCTTCAACAACGCGGCCCAAATCTGGAACCACACATTTTACTGGAATTGCCTGTCGCCCCAAGGCGGCGGCGAGCCGAGCGGCCCCTTGGCCGACGCCATCAGCAAGAGCTTCGGCGGGTTTGCCTCTTTCAAAGAGAAGTTCAGCAACGCAGCGGTCACGCTGTTCGGTTCGGGCTGGGCCTGGCTGGTCAAAGGCGCCGACGGAACTCTCAGCATCCAGCAGGCGAGCAATGCCGGCACGCCGCTCAAAGATGGCCAGAAAGCCATCCTGACCTGCGACGTGTGGGAGCACGCCTACTACATCGACTACCGCAACGCGCGCGCGAACTACGTCGAGGCGTTCTGGAAACTAGTCAACTGGCGCTTCGCTGCTGAGAACTATCGGTAGCAGCTACTTGGAGTGCACGTTCATCTCAGTAGCCACGTGCCGCTGAGAACACTGAGAGGAGAGGGGAGAACATAGAGAGTTGGGTCAGGCGACCTGCGGGCCTACGGGCTGGGTGCGCTTCTCGGGCGGCGTGGCGGTGGTGCCAGTCGGCGCGCGCGCGGCGGGTGCGGCTGGCATGCGATTGGCCGCCAGAAACTGCTCGATGAAGGCCAGCGAGGGATCCACCTGGTCGACCTGAACCAGGATCAAGTCTCCGGGCAACAACATGCGCAGCCCTGTCTCGATGGCGTGGAACTCGCCCCGGGTTTCGATGATCTCGGCCACCCGCGTGCTGCGCCCCAGCCCGCGCTGCATGAGCGACACCACCTCGCCGTCAGGCCGGCCGCGCGTGCACTTGTCCTCGTAGATGATCACGTGGTCAAAGCCGTTGCCGATGATCTCGGCCTGGCGAATGATGTCCACATCGCGCCGATCTCCGGCGGCCGTGTACACCACCAGCCGCCGATCGTGCGGCATGCGACCAATGGCGTCGATAAGCGCCACCAACGCATCGGCGTTGTGACCGTAGTCGATCACAATGGTGGCCTCTTCATACTCCAGCACGTTGAACCGCCCCGGCGTGCTGCGGGTGTCGCTGGTGAAGGTGGCCAGTGCCATGCGCATCACTTCGCAGGACACGCCCACTGACCAACAGGCGGCGGTGGCGGCCAGCACGTTGTCGACCTGGAAGCCGATCTGGCCGTCGCGGGTGAGCGGCACCGCGCCCAGGCTGGTCACCCGCTGCTCGCGGTTGCCTTCGGCCAGCACGACCGTCTCGTTGCACACCACCACGGCGCGGCCGCCGCGTGCGCGGTGGGCGACGATGAGCGGGTGCTTGGGATCGCGCGCGAAGAAGATCACCGAGCCAGGACAGTAGGGCGCCATGGCCACAGTCATGGAATCGTCGGCGTTGAGCACGGCTGCGCCGGTGGGCGCGACGTTCTCCACCACGGTGCGCTTGACCTCGGCCAGTTGCTCCGCAGTGTCGATGCCGGCCATGCCAAGATGGTCGCCCTCGCCGATGTTGGTGACGATGGCCACGTCGCACATGTCGAAGCCCAGTCCCTCGCGCAGGATGCCCCCGCGCGCGGTTTCCAGCACCGCCGCATCCACCCGCGGGTTGAACAACACCGCGCGAGCGCTGCGCGGCCCGCTGCAATCGTCGTGGTCGATGCGCCGATCATCGATGTAGATGCCATCGGTGCAGGCCATGCCGACATGCCGTCCGGAAGCCTTCAGAATGTGGCCGACCATGCGCACGGTGGTGGTCTTGCCATTGGTGCCAGCCACTGCCACCAGCGGAATGCGCCCGTTCTCCCCGGGCGGGAACATGGTGGACACGATGGCCTCGCCCACGGGTCGCGGCTTGCCCACCGACGGGTCCAGGTGCATGCGCAGCCCTGGGGCGGCATTGACCTCGACGACAATTCCCCCTTGCTCTTCTAGCGGACGACTGATGTCGCGACAGATCACATCCACGCCGGCGATATCCAGCCCGACCACGCGAGCCGCATCCACCGCGCGCGCGGCGTTTTCCGGGTGCACTCGGTCGGTCACGTCGGTGGCCGAACCGCCGGTGCTCAAATTGCCGTTCTGGCGCAACAGAACCTGCGTCCCCGCCGCCGGGATAGAATCAGGGGTGTAGCCTTGGCTGGCCAGGACGGCCAGCCCAATCGCATCGAGCCGCATCTTGCTCAGCGAGGTTGAGTGGTCATCACCCCGCAGCGGATCTGCATTGACGGCTGCCACAAGCTCGGCCACGGTGGACTTGCCGTCGCCCAGGACCTGGGGCGGATCGCGGCGAGCCGCTGCGATCATCCGGTCCCCCACCACCAGCAATCGGTGGTCGGCGCCGCGGGCAAAGCGTTCCACCAGCACCGACGAACCTTCGGCGCTTGCGGCCTGGAAAGCAGCCAACACCTGTTCCCGCGTCGTAAGATTCACGGCCACGCCGCGGCCCTGGTTTCCGTGCTGGGGTTTGAGCACCACCGGAACACCGACTTCTTGGGCCAACTCCCACGCCTCTTCGGCGTCCTTGACTGGACCGCCGGCCGGCACAGGCACGCCGACCGAACGAAGCAGCATCTTGGTCAGCTCTTTGTCCTGCGCGATGGACTCGCCGATGGCGCTGGTGCGATCGGTTTCAGCCGCCAAAATGCGTCGCTGGCGCGAGCCCCAGCCAAGCTGAACCAGGCTGCCGGAATTGAGTCGGCGCGTGGGAATTCCCCGCGCCTCGGCTGCCCGCACGATGGCCCCGGTGCTGGGACCGAGGCGCACATCCTCATCCTGGGAACGCAGCTGCTTGACCGTGGCCTGAACGTCAAAGGTTCGTTCAGCCAGTACGGCGTCGATGACCTGGACCGCTGCTGCAACCGCAGCACGTGCCACATCTTCCTCGCGATACTCGACCACGACCTTGTATTGCGTCGCTTCTTTGGTCGCAAAGGTCTTGCTGAAGGAAACCGGAATCTTGGCCCGCTTCTGCAGCGCCATCGCCACGCGTTCCAAGACATGCGCCAGGGTGGCACTTTCGGCTGTCGCACCGCTGAGATCGGCGTCAGCCCATCGCACCCCGGAGAACAGCTCGGGCACAAGCGCGCGCAGACGCGTCTCAAATCCCGGGATCTCGGCCACCGCCATATGGGCCGGGCCAAGGTCGACGGTCACCTCAAGCGCAGTATGCCGACTCCAGATATTGGGTCCCCTGAGTGCACGAATTCTTTGGAGTTCCATGGTGGCCGTCTCGGGTTTGGTTAGTTCTTCTTTGAGTCCGGCCTCGATGGAGACCGGAGGGTCACTGGTAGTACGACGGACCGCGAATGCGATTTATTCGCGCCTCCGGCACCCCCACGTGCCTTTTTCTCATCGCTAACCACGCCGATGGCCGATAACACAGCGAGACTCGCGTCGATGTTGTCGTCGAGTGTCTGAAGCAACGCCAGCTCGCCCGGTACCAGCAAAGACAGGGACTTGGCGACAGCCTCGCGATAGTCAGAAACATGAATGATCTCGGCGACCCTTGGTCCAATCGCCAGTCCCTTGTTCAGCAGGCCAGGGACATCGCCCGGCGCCCGATTCGCGGCCGATGGATCGTCGTAGAGAATGACCCGGTCAAACGCGCTGGCCAGAATCTCGCCCTGCCGGACGATATCTTCATCACGCCTCGCGTCGCCTGCTGAATACACGGCCGAGCGCCTTTTCTGGGGAAACCGGTCCAGCGCGGACACCACCGCGGCCAGCGCGGAAATGTTGTGGCAGTCATCGATGACCAGGGTGGCTTCGCCATGGGGCACGACATTGAATCGACAAGGATCGTCTTGGCGATCGGCGCGGAAGGTTTCCAGACTGGTGCGAATGGCCTCTTTGGATAGGCCCAGCGCCCACGCTGCCGCAGCGGCGGCCAGTGCGTTTTCCACCTGGAAAGGCGCACGCCCCGAGTAGGTGATGGGGATCTCGTTGATTGAGATGAGGTCGGTTTCCGACAGTCCCTCGCACAGGATCAATTGCCCATCGCGCACGAAGGCGGCCCGCTTGCCCTGGCTACGATGCTGCTGCAGCGTCGGATGCGTGCCATCGAGGGCGAAAAAGATCACCGATCCTGCGCACAAGGGCGCCATCTTGGCCACCAGGGAATCGCCGGCATTGAGCACGGCACAGCCGGTGGGCAAGACCACGTCCACCGGCGAGCGCTTGACTGTGAACATGTCGTCGACGGTGTCTACGTTGTGCAGGCCCAGATGGTCGGCCTGGCCGATGTTGGTTACCACCGCGACATCGCAACGGTCGAAGCCAAGACCCTCGCGCAGGATCCCGCCGCGGGCCGCTTCGAATACCGCAGCCTCGACCTGCGGGTTGAGCAAAATCTTGCGCGCGCTGCGCGGACCGGCGCAGTCACCACCTTCGATCACACGGCCGGATACGTCGATGCCGTCGCTGGAGGTCATGCCCACCACACGGCCCGCGGCGCGCAGTATGTGTGCCACCAGTCGAGTCACCGTGGTCTTGCCGTTGGTGCCGGTTACACACACGATGGGAATGCGGCCGTTCTCGCCCGGCGGAAACAGCGTGTCCACGATGGCTTCACCCACCGGCCGGGGCGCGCCTACCGAGGGTTTCAGGTGCATGGCCAGGCCTGGCCCGGCGTTGACCTCGATCACGACACCGCCTTGGTCTTCCAGCGGCTGCGAGATGTCACTGGCCACGACATCGAGCCCGGCTACGTCCAGACCCACGATCTGAGCCGCCAGGGCCGCGTGGGCCGCGGTGCTGGAGTGAACCTGGTCGGTCACGTCGATGGCCAGATTGTCGCTGTGCTGGACCACGATCGACACGCCGGCCGCCGGCACGCTTTCGGGACGGTAACCCTGACGTTCGAGCTGCATCTGCGTGGACTTGTCGTCCACCCAGATCCGGCACAAGGGACAGGATTCAAAGCTGCCGCGCCTGGGGTCGGAGTTGAGCTGCTGGTCAATGAGCTGGGCCACGGTTCGCTGGCCGTCGCCGACGATCGAGGCGACTTCTCCGCGGGCGGCGGCCACCAGCTTGCCGCCCACAACCAGCAAGCGGTGCTCGGCGCCCTCGGCGAATTTCTCGACGATCACGCTGCTGCCTTCGCGGCTCGCCGCCTCGAACGCGTCCCGCACCTGACTTTCGAGGGTCAGACTGGTGAACACACCGCGGGCGTGGTTGCCATCGCGCGGTTTGACTACCACGGGCGGACCGATCTCCTGGGCGGCCTGCCAGGCATCGTCCGCGTCGCTGACCAGGCGTCCCTCGGGAACCGGAATGCCACCCGCGCGCAGCAGATTCTTGGTCAGTTCCTTGTCCTGCGCAATCGATTCAGCCACTGCGCTGGTGCGGTCAGTCTCGGCCGTCCAGATGCGGCGCTGCTTGGCCCCTTGGCCGAGTTGCACCAGGCTGCCCTCGTTGAGCCGGCGCACAGGAATGCCGCGCGCATCAGCCGCAGCGGTGATGGCGGCTGTGCTGGGGCCGAGGCACACGCGGTCGGCCAGCTCGCGCAACTTGCGTACTTCCTGTGCTATGTCGAAGGGCTGGTCGTAGATGGCGGCCAGCACCAGCTCGCGCGCGGCGAGCAAGCAGGCGCGCGCCAGTCGCTCGTCGCGGTAGCGCACCACGACCCGATAGACGCCTTCTTCCGCCGTCTCACGCGCGCGGCCGTACCCGACGGGCGTGCCGGCCAGGTTCTGCAACTCGATGGTGACGTGTTCCAGAATATGCGCCGGGTAGGTGCCGTCGCGCAGCCGCTGAAAGAATCCGCCGCGTTCGCCCACGCTGCAGCGGTGTTCGATCATGGAGGGCAGCCACGCCATCAACCGATCATTGAGTCCAGGTATGGAATCAGATGGCCTGTCCTTGAGGTCCTTGAGATCCACCCACGCTTCGAGCACCGTGTGCCGCGACCAGATGTTGGGTCCGCGCAGGGCGAAGATCTTTTTGATCTCCATGGGTGATTCCTTGAATGGCCGAGGTGAAATGACGTCCAAGAGATTAATGCAACTGTGGCACAAGAAGGGTCGTGGTGTATTTTGGCGGCGAAGAACCGGCCCTGCCGGGCTATGAGCAGCGCACCTTGACTGAATTGGACACAACCTGCAACCAGCTCTCTGAGCCCTTGCGCGGCATGGTGCAAGCTGTGCTCGAGCCGGGCGAGTCCCTGCGTGCGATTTTCCAGCCCGACCTGGACGGCATGCTCAAATATGCCGAGGGGCTGGTGGTGCTGACCGACCGCCGCTTGATATCGCGCGAAGGGTCCAATTTGCGCATCTGGCCTCTGGCCCAGGTTGAGCGACTCCAGGCGCGCGACCGGGGCGGCTTGGCCACGCTAGAAGCACTTGGCCCCAGCGCGCGTCTGGCATGCTGGTACCACACCGTAGGCCGGGCCGCTTCTGCCCGCGACCTGGTCGATGCCTTCAATCGCCTGGCCGAGGACCACGCACCCGACGGCCCGGACCAGGACGACGACCTGGCTGTGCCCGAGGGCGAGAAAACGACTGCGCCAGTCAACGTGCGTTCGCTCTTCCGTCTGTTTCGCTTTGCCCGCGCCCACACTGTCGCTCTGACCCTGGGACTCCTGCTCACCCTGGGCGGAACCGCCGCCGGTTTGGTCCCGCCCTATCTGACCTGGCCTCTGGTCGACAAGGTGCTGGAGCCGTACCAGGACCACGTCAAAGAGCTGCGCTCCACCTCCGCGACGGCCGACCGCGCGGCGCAGGTGCGCAGCATCGATCAGGAGCGTGTCAGCGGATTCCGCCGCGTCGGCTTCTATCTCGCCGCCTTTGCCGGCGCGGCGCTGCTGGCCTGGATGCTGGGCTGGGCCCAAGGCTGGGTGTTGGCCTGGATCAGCGAGCGCATCAGCGCGGACCTGCGCAACACCACCTACGCCCACTTGCAGAAGCTGTCGCTGGACTACTTCGGTACCAAGCGCACCGGCGATCTGGTCGCCCGCATCAGCAACGACACCGATCGCATCTGCAACTTCCTTTCGGACACCTTGGTCGACTTCATCGCCGACGTGCTCATGATCGTGGGCACGGCGGTCGTGCTCATCAGCATCGACCCCATCCTGGCTGCCGCCACGCTGTGCACCTTTCCCATCATCGCTTGGTTGACCGTGTCCCTGCGCGACCGGATGACCCACGGCTTTCTGCACGGCGGGCGCGCCTGGGACGGGATGACCAGCCTGCTGGCCGACACGATTCCGGGCATCCGCGTGGTGAAGGCCTTTGCGCAGGAAACGCGCGAAGTCGAGCGCTTCCGCGCCGCCAACCTGCGCATCATCGCGGCCAACGACCGGGTCAACCGGGTGTGGACTTTCTTCTGGCCCGCGGTGGCTTTGCTCACCCAGATCGGCCTGCTGGTGGTCTGGATGGTGGGCGCCTGGGAGGTCTTCAGCGGCCGGGTTACCGTCGGTGTGCTGGTGGCTTTCCTGGCCTACATCGGTCGTTTCTATGCGCGGCTCGAGTCCATGAGCCGCATGGTCACCAGCACGCAGAAGGCGGCGGCCAGCAGCCAGCGCCTGTTTGAAATCCTGGACCGGCCGCCCGGCGTGCCCGAGCCAGCCCATCCCGTGCACCCTGAAAAGATCCGTGGCTCCATCGAGATTCGCAACGCCAGTTTCCGCTTTGGCAGCCGGCAAGTGATCGACGGCGTCAGCCTGGACGTGAAACCTGGCGAGATGATCGGCCTGGTGGGCACCACCGGCGCGGGCAAGAGCACGCTGGTCAATCTGGTGTGCCGCTTCTACGACGTGAGCGAGGGCGCTGTGCTGGTGGACGGAAGCGACATCCGGTCTTTTCCCACTGCCGAGTATCGCCGTCACATCGGCATCGTGCTGCAGGATCCATTCCTTTTTTGGGGCAGCATCGCGGAGAACATCGCCTACGGCAAACCCGACGCCACGCGCCCCGAAATCGTCGCTGCGGCGCGGGCTGCGCGGGCGCACGAATTCATCCTGCAGCTTTCCGATGGCTACGATTCCATGGTGGGCGAGCGTGGCCACACGCTTTCGGGCGGCGAGCGCCAGCGCATCTCCATCGCCCGCGCCCTACTCATCGACCCGAGCATCCTCATTCTCGACGAAGCGACCTCGTCGGTGGACACGCAGACCGAACGCGAGATCCAGGAGGCGCTCGACAACCTGGTGCGCGGCCGCACCACCATCGCGATTGCCCACCGGCTGAGCACGTTGCACAAGGCGGATCGCCTGGTGGTGCTGGAGCACGGCCGCGTGGTCGAGGTGGGACAGCACCCCGACCTGCTCGCCGCGGGTGGCCGCTACGCGCAGCTCTACCAGGCTCAGATGCAACGTGGACAGGAGTTGGGCAGTCCTGAACCGCCGCGCGAGCTGCCGCTACCCGCGCCCGAGCGCGAGGGAGGTGACGCGTGAGCGGCACGCTTGTCCCCATTCGCCTGCACCACGATGCCTTTGGCCGGCTCGTCGTGACCCTGGCCAGCGGAGAAATCCACACTGGTGTGGTGCCAGTGCGCGCCTTCCCGTTCTCAGCGCCTGACCAGTGGATTTCCCTGTGCGACGAAAGCGGCCACGAGGTCTTCTGCCTGAACGACGCGGCCGAGCTCGACCCCAAGACGCGCGACCAGCTTGCGGCAGAGCTGGCCCGACGCGAATTCATCCCGCGCATCCTGCGCATTCTGAACGTCGTCGAGGGCGGCGTGGCCAGTCAGTGGTTCGTCGAGAGCGATCGCGGCGACACCAACTTCGAGCTGCCCAGCGCGGACAACATCCGTCGCATGGGCAGCGGCGGCGCCTTGCTCATCGACAGCCGCGGCATTCGCTACCGCATCACCTCGGTGCCACAATTGGACGCGCACAGCCGACGGATCTTGCGTCGGTACTTGTAGGCCCCACGCGAGTTGGCTGTTGCCAGCGTCGTCCTGGGGTATCATTAACTTCATGAGTCTGTTTCGCGTCAATGTGGTGGCCAAGAATCCCCGGGACGAGGCTCAGGTATCCGCCCCCATCGAGGCCTTGGTTGACACCGGATCTGAACTCAGCTGGCTGCCGGCCCAACAGATGACAGCCATCGGGGTCGGCCCCCGCCGCAAACGAACCTTCGTGACTGCTACGAAGGAAGTGGTCGAACGAGACGTCGGCTATGCAGTCTTGGCTGCCGAGGGTTTCGAAACCGTTGATGAAGTGGTCTTCGCCGAGAAGAGCGATCTCTGTCTGCTTGGCGTGCGCACGCTCGAAGGCTTCGGCGTCATGGTCGACAACGTCGGCCACCGGTTCGTCGCCGTCACGACCGTGGCGGCCAAGCTGTAGAACCGATGCAGTCGTGCGCCTACGTCTGTTCATCCGCCACGCGATCCGCTAGTGTGCGCCGCAACTTTGAACGAGGACGCAACATGAACGTGCAGAATATCGTCGTGGCAGGCAAGAGCGGCGCGGGCAAGCAGCCGCGCGTGGACGTGCTGGTGCAGACCTATGGGCTGCGACAGCTGGCCACGGGAAACATCTTTCGTGAGTACCTGGGCACCTTCAACAAAGTGCGCGGCTATGCCAAGACCGACGGGCTTTGGACCGACGGCAAGTTCGCGGCCGACGCGGCGATCCGCCAGACCCTGGCTCCCGCTTGTGCCAAGGCAGGGGTGGAAGTCGACGCTGCGATCTTGGGATTCAAGGCGGCGCAGTATGTAGATCGCGGTCGCTTCGTGCCCGACGAGATCACCAACGCGCTGCTGGCCGCGGCCTTCCGCGCCGGCAGCGGCAAGGGCTTCGTGCTGGATGGTTACCCGCGCACGCCTGACCAGTCGGACTTCTTGCTCGCGCTGGCCAAGGATTGCGGCACGCGCATCGATCTGGTGCTCATCGTCGACAACGACGACGAAGCCATCGTGGCCCGCACCATCGGCCGGCGTGTGTGTCCCAACAAGACCTGCGCCAAGGTCTTTCACCTCGAATTCAAGCCGCCCACGCCCGACGGCAAGTGCACCGCCTGCGGCACGGCGGTGGTTCTGCGCTCGGACGACACCGAAGAAAAGATCCGCACCCGGCTGGCCGAATTCCAGAGCAAGGCCTTGCCCGCAATTCAGCGCCTGTCGGCGACGGGTATCCCAACCGTGTCGGTCCCCGGCAACCTGCCAGTGTTCACCGACCAGGCGGTCAAGGACAGCGTCCTGGCCGTGGTCCAGCCTGCACTGAGGAGTTAGCTTCTTTCACCACAGAGAGCACCGAGAACACCGAGATCGGATAGGACGAAGGGGTTCGGATCGAACGGGACCAACCCTTCCCTTTCTGCTCGGCTCTGCGGCCTCTGTGCCTTCTGTGGTGAGCCAGCTCGCTTCCGGATCGGGTAGACTTCAGCCTCCATGGAAAAGAATTCGCGCATCTACATTGCTGGCAACCGCGGCTTGGTCGGCTCGGCCATAGAACGCCGGCTGCGCCGTGAGCACGACACCGTCATCACCAGCGACATCGCGGATTTCGATCTCACCGATGCCCGCGCCACTGATGACTTCTTCGCGCGCACCCAGCCCGAGTATGTGTTCGTCGCGGCGGCCAAGGTCGGCGGAATCAAGGCCAACGATACCTTTCCCGCCGATTTCATCCGCATCAATCTGCTGATTCAGACCAACCTGATCCACGCCGCCTTTCGCCACAAAGTGCGCAAGCTGCTCTTTCTAGGCAGCTCCTGCATCTACCCCAAGCTGGCG
>Ga0265330_10000636_pt1 | contig 22564 bp, 19 predicted proteins | sample 41919metaG_FD_202083 | JGI IMG/M metagenome (GOLD analysis project Ga0265330, IMG submission 202083) | Rhizosphere microbial communities from Carex aquatilis grown in University of Washington, Seatle, WA, United States - 4-19-19 metaG | ecosystem: Host-associated > Plants > Roots > Rhizosphere... | reverse complement strand
GCGCCGAGGTGATCTCCGAGGGGCAGCGCGCGGAACGCAACGGCCAGGACTCCTACCTCGGATCGACCATGGTGACCGTCGACCTGGACAGCCTGGGCCCGGTGGTGCGCGAGCCTGGCGATGCCGGCACCGCGCAGCGCCTGGCCGCCCTCCTGCGCGCCGACCCGACCATCAAGGCGCGCATGGACGCCCTCGCCTGCCGCGAGGTCCTGCGCGTGACCGGAGCGCGACCCAAGGGCGTACGCACCGAGATCCAGATTCGCGCGCAAGGATCGCGCGTGTTCGTTGACGCTGACGTGGAGGCGAGCTTCTGATGGCCAGCAGCACCGAGCAGGAATACACCTTCGCGGCAGTGTCTCGCATTCTCGACGTCGCCGAGGCCAAGCTGCGCTACTGGTCGCAGTCGGGCTTCGTGGGCCCGTCGCGGCGGCGAGGGGCGCGCCAGACTTTCACCTTCCAGGATCTGGTGGCGGTGCGCGCGGCCAAGGAACTGGTCGAGCGCGGCTTCTCGCCCGCGCAGATCCGCAAGGCCCTGGATGCCGTCCGCGCTGCGCTTCCGACCGTGAACCGGCCGCTCGAACGCCTGCGCGTGGCCTGGGACGGAAACACCCTGGCCCTGGTCGCTGACGGAGCGGCCTTTGAAGTCACCGGCCAGCGCCTGTTCGACTTCGGCCTGGGCGATCTGGCGGCGCGCGCAGCCTCGGTGGCCGCGCTTCCCACCCCACGACCCACGCCTACCAACGTCGACGGAATCCAACGCTCTGCCTACCAATGGTTCGCCTTCGCGCTGGCGCAAGAAGCGGAAGACAGGACCGACGCGGCGGTGGCGGCCTATCGCCAGGCGCTGGCGGCCGATCCAGGGCTGGCCGCGGCCCACACCAACCTGGGCACGCTGGCGTACAAAGCTGGCGATGCCGCGGCAGCGCGCGCGTCGTTCGAGGCAGCCCTGGCCCTCGACCCCGAGCAGACCGAGGCGCGTTACAACCTGGCCCGCATCCTTCACGAACTGGGTGAGGTCGAGCTGGCGGCCTCCGAGCTGCGACGGGTCGTGCATGCGTCCCCTGATTTCGCCGACGCGCACTACAACCTGGCCACTGCCCTCGAACAGCTGGGCAGCCAGCGTCAGGCGGTGGAGCACCTGCGGCGTTACATGGATCTGGCCGCCGACGGTGGCGAAGACCTTGCCCCCTGGGTGGAAGAGGCCCTGGCCAGGCTGGAGCGACTCCAGGCTTGAGCGCGGCCTGCGGGCTGCCGATGTATACGCGTGGGGAGCCCGCCGGCTTTGCCGGCGGCGTACCATCGCGGGAGGGTATGGGAACCCTCCGAGGGTTCCCATAACAGAATCAGCTAGCTTCAAGAAATTGCCTTCCTTTCGGCAGTCGTCATAGTTGAGAAGCCCATGCCTGCCTGGTTCGTGTACGTGGTCCGATGCCGCGATGGATCCCTGTACACGGGTGTCGCCCGTGACGTGAGCGCGCGCGTGGTCAAGCACAACCAGGGACGCGGCGCCCGCTACACCCGGGGCCGGCGGCCGGTGGCGCTGGTGCATGTGGAGCGCAAGCGATCCCAGGGTTCGGCCCTGCGGCGCGAGGCTGCCATCAAGGCGCTGCCCCGCAAGGCGAAGCTGGCGCTGACAATCGAGGCTCGCCTCGCGTGACACCCATCATGCTGATTCCAGTTCTGCTGCTTGCGAGTGAGGGCAAACCCGAACGCGTGCCGATCCCGGCCGGGGCCTTTGTGAAGGGATCCAATCGCGGCGCCGACGACGAACGGCCGGCGACCAAGCATACTTTGCCTGCGTACAAGATCGACCGCACTGAGGTCACGCGCGCCATGTACGCGCGTTGTGTAGCCAGCCGCCGCTGTCCGCAGCCGGCCATCGATCTGGGTCAGGACCCGGAACTGCCGGTCACCAACGTGAACTGGCACGAGGCGCGCGCGTACTGCGCATTTTCCGGCGGCCGCCTACCCAGTGAAGACGAATGGGAAAAGGCGGCGCGAGGGACCGACGGCCGGGAATATCCCTGGGGCAACGAGCTGGACTGTGGCCGCGCCAACTGGGGCAATTTCGAGAACGAAGGCCCTTGCGCGGGCAAGAACCCGGGCCGTCCCACGAAGGTGGGCAGCTATCCTCAAGGCGCCAGCCCGTTTGGTGTCGAGGACATGGCCGGCAACGTCTGGGAGTGGACGGCGGACAAGTACGATCGCGACCCCAGCCGGCGGGTGGTGCGCGGCGGGTCCTGCTGCAGCTATTTCGTCGAGCCACGCGCCGCCAACCGAAACGCCTGGGATCCTGGATATCGCGACGGCGACCTGGGTTTTCGCTGTGTAGCGAGATGAGGGCATGAAGCATCGATATCCAATAGCCGCCGTGTTCGCGCTCCTGCTTTTCGGTGTGACGGCGTCCGCGCTTCCTGCGAGCCAGGCCGGCGCCAAGCCGCAGGCCAAGCTGGGCCGCCCCACGCCCACGGCAGTGGGCAAGCCGGCAGCGAAGCTGCCTGCGCCGATCTCTGCCAAGACCGTCAGCAAGCCGGTGACAAAGCCGGCCGCTGCACCGATCCCTGCCAAGACTGCCCTGAAGCCGGTGGCAAAGCCTGCCACTGCCGCCAGCAAGTCACCTACCAAACCGGCGAGCAAGCCTGCCGCAGTTCGCTGTTCGCTCGCCAGCGCCGCCAAGCCGGCGCCTCCGGTCGGTAAGACCAGCGCCGCCGGCACCTTGGCCGCACCAGCCGACGACGAGACGACCGCGCCTGCTACCGACGATCCCAATCGCGAGCGCATCTTGGCCCTGCAGGACACGTTGACTCGCATCGTTCACGGCACGGTGCTGGGCCGGCTGCGCGTGGGCATGCGCGTGCTCGACCTGGCAACCGGCCATGTGTTGTTCAGCAGGCACGGCTCGGTGCTCATGGATCCCGCGTCCAACCAAAAAGTGTTGGCCACCGCCACGGCTCTCTTGCGCCTGGGCAGCACCTGGCGCTTCCGCACCGAGCTGTCCGGACCTACCCCCGACGGGGACGGGACGATTGCCGGCGACCTGATCCTGCGCGGCAGCGGCGATCCATCCCTGCGCGACGTGCACCTCGATGCCATGGCCGAGGACCTGGCTCGCCGGGGTACGAGGCGCATCGAGGGTCGCGTGCTGGGCGACCCGCGGCGTATCGGTTCGGACGAAGCGGTGGTCACCGGTCGCTCACCGGTGCGGGTGGGCTGGGCGGCTATCGAAGTTCACGTGCGGCCGGGCGACAAGGTCGGCGCCAGCGCGGTCGCCTCCTTGCGGCCCGGCTCCGATTCCCTGCGAGTGGTGAACCAGGCTGTGACCGTCAAGGGCCGGGGCCGCATCGGCGTGTCCGTGTCACGCGCCGGCGAACAAATCCAGGTCCTAGTCACGGGCAAGATCGGGCTTGGCCGTGCCGGCTTCGTGATCCGGCGGGCACCGCCCAGTGACACCCTGTACGCTGCCGTTCTGATGCGCGCGGCGCTGGTCCGGGCGGGAATCGAGGTGGGTGGCCCGGCTGGCGTGTCCGCGAGCGAGGGACGCGATCGTCTGGTTGCCGCGCCGGCACGCTCCGACCTGCAGCTTGCATCGGCGACCCACTTTGGTGACACACCCGTGGCCCTGGTGCGCAGGAATGCCGGCCTCGGCCCCGCTATTCTCGCCGTACACGAGTCAGCTCCCCTCCCCTTGCTCATTCGCCGGGTCAACAAGAACTCGGACAATGAATGGGCGGAGCGGGTGCTGGAAGCCGCAGGCGCCGAAACCTACGGCGGCAGCGCCAACACCGCCAAGGGCGTGCGCGCCCTGCGTGAGGCATTGACCGATCTGGGCGTTCCTTCGTCGGGCTACAACCCGGCCAATGGCTCGGGCCTGGGCCACCAGAATCGGGTGGCCCCGGCCGCCATGGCGGACCTGCTGCGGCGGCTGTATTTCGACCCGCGCGTGGGGCCCGACCTGCTGCAGTCGCTGTCGGTGGGCGGCGTGGACGGCACCACCCGCAATCGTTTCCGCGGCTCGTCCGCGGCCGAGAGGGTGCGCGCCAAGACCGGCACGCTCAACGGCGTATCGTGTTTGTCAGGCTACGTGGGCGACAAGTCCGACGTGGTGGCGTTTTCCATCATGGTCGAAGGTCACCGTCACCGCGCGGTCACCAGCGTGCGCAGCGCCCAGGTGAGCGCGGTGAACGCGATGATGCGCTACGCGCGCGGCTCGCTCGGCTCCGCTCCTGCCGAGCAAGCCATGCCGACCGAGGATCTAGAAACTGGCGGCGAGGCCGCCGAACTGGAAGGCGAGGTCGAGCTGCCCGAGAGCACGCCAGCTGACAAATCCGGCAAGAATGTGGACCAGATGCTGCAGGACTTCGGCGCCCCGGGCAACGATCCGTAGGTCCAGCCGCGGAGGCACGAGAGGCGCGATCTTCTCTCGTAGGGACGACCCGCGGTCGCCCCGATCATTCCGAATACACGACCCACAGCACGCCCGCCACGGTGATCGCGCTGCCGATGGCCGAACGCAGGGTCAGCGTCTCGCCGAAGAAGATCAGGCCGCCCAGAACGCTGAGCACGACCGTTACTTGAAGGATGATTCCCATTGCCGTGGCGGTCACATGTTTGAGCGCCCGGGTCATGATGAGCTGGGCCCACACGCTGGTCGCCGCCACACAGAGAAGAAGCAGCCATTCACGGCCGCTGGGCGCGACCCAGTGGCCGAACGGAGGCAAGACAGGCGGCACAGTGGCCACCACGCCCAGCAGAGTGAACGAGGCAAACACCGACCAGTAGCTCTCAACTGGTGTGCCATCGTCCCCCGATCGGCGCGCCGCCCGGATGGCCGTTACCGCCATTCCAGCGAACACCGCTGACAGCACGCCGACCAGGTCCCATCCGCCCACCCGCCAGGCGCCGCCTCCGCTGCCCACGATCGTCACCACCCCGATCAGGGTCAGGACCAGCGCCGGGACGGCGTGTCGGCGTGGCCGCTCTTCGAGCAAGATCCAGCTAAACACCAACGACCAGACGGGCGACGTGTAGTTGAGCAAGGTGGCCCGGCCCACGCCCAGATGCTCGATGCAGGCGAAGTACAGCAACACGGCCGTGCCGCCGAAAAATCCGCGCACGAACAACCAACGCCAACGATGCGGCCGCAGTTCGACGCGGAAGACTGCCCACGCACCCGCCACCACCACGACCCCGACGCAGAAACGCACCAGCGCCACCTGCGGCCCCGGGATACCGCGCGAAACCAGCCGCACCAGCATGGCCATGACCGCGAACAAGAACGCCGACACAAGCAGGCTGGCGGAGGCGCGCCGGGCTGAGCTTGGCTGGGCAGCGGACACGGGATCGGTGGGTGCTTCGGGAAACAAGAGACTCTTTCGCGAAAGGGCGAAGCCTACACGAAGAGTGCGGCCGTCGCCCGGGGATGCCGTCAGTTGAGGGCCACACGACCGTCTTGTGCAGTCCCGCGGGCAGGGCGACAATGCGCCCGGGGGAGAAAATGTCCAAACATCTGACTGTGGTTTTGACCCTTGGCTTGCTGGCCGGTTCTTCTTGCGCCAGTGGGCCGCCGGTCACCGCCGACGATCTCAAACTCAAGCGCGTCGTGATCTACCGCAACGGCGTGGCGTATTTTGAAAGGGAGGGCCGCGTGCAGGGCGAGCGCGTCCGCTTCAAGGTGCGCGGCGACGAAGTGGGGGATTTCCTGGCCAGCTTCGCCGTCATCGAGAAGGGCGGCAGCTCGGTGCGCGCCGCCTCCTTCCCGCTGAAACACGAGGAGCCGGCGCCTCCCCCCGAGGAAGCCGGGAGCAAGGACAAGGCCGCCGATGCCAAGCGCCGCATGGAGACCGTGGTCATGGAACTGGACGGCCGCGAGCACGAGCTGGCGGTGGGCTACATCGCGGAGGCGCCGGTGTGGCGACCCTCGTACCGTCTGGTGCTGGGCAACGGCCTTGCGCACCTGCAGCTCTGGGGCATCGTGCAGAACCTGTCAGGCGAGGACTGGACCAACACCCGGCTGACCCTGGTGGCCGATGCGCCGTTGGCGCTGACCGCCGGGTTGGAGCGGCCTGTGATTCCGGGCCGGCCGGTGCTGACTGACGACGGCGGCGCGATCGCCGTGCTGCCGCAGGCGGAAACCACGCTGGCGGAAGAGCCGGCTTCGCCGCCGCCGGCCGAGGCGCCCGAGGGTGCACCGGCCCCTGCCAAAGCAGCGATGGCCCCGACGTCAAGATCTATGGAGAAGAGGGAAGCGCACAAAGGCGGCGTACTAGCACGGCGCATGCTGGGTGCCGTACGAGATAAGGACAGCGCTTCTGCTCCTCAGGGCGCAAATTTCGGCCAGGCGGCCTCGCGTCCCTCGCGCGCGCGCAATCTGGCCGCGCTGGCCGCAGTCGCGGTGTCGGGCGGTGCCACCCGCTACGAATTGCCCAATCCGGTCACTGTGCCTAACAACCACGCCACAATGCTGCTCTTGGCAGACAAGGAAGTGCCGGGAGAATCCACCTACCTGTTCGCCCCTGATGCGGGCGTGCCCGATTCAGCCTCGCATCCTTTCAGGGTTGCGCGTTTCACCAACAAGACTGGCGGCCTGCTCGAGCGCGGACCGCTCGCGTTTTTCGGCGAGGGTGGTTTTCTTGGCCAGGGCGTGATCGATCCGCTGCCCGACGGCGCCAGCGCCACTGTGCCCTTTGGCTTGGAACGCGGCCTCGCGGTCGAGCGCAACGTGGAATATGTGCAAGAAGACGCGCGGCTCTTTCAAGTCGAGGCGGGAAATCTGGTCATCGAGCGGCAGGTGGGACCGCGCACGCACTACAAAGTGAAGAGTGGCGTGGCTGAGCCGCACACCCTGTGGCTTAAGCACCCACGACAGAACGGAATGAAGTTCATCCAGCCGCCCAAGGGCACCGAGGACAACGTGGGATCAGGCAGCGCCCTGGTTCCCGTAGAGATCGCGGGCCACGCCAGCAAGGAGCTTGTGCTCGACGAGCGCCAGGGCAGCCGCCAATCCGAGGAATGGTTGGCCAATCTGGCCGACGAGGCGGTGAAAGAATACCTCGCCGCTCCCGACGGCAAGGGCGAGGCGGCCGCGCAGCTTCGGACCGCCTGGACCATCCGCAACGACTGGAAGCGACTGGCCGACGAGGCCGAACGCCTGCAGGTCGAACAGAACGACCTTCAAACCTCCACCGAGGAGACGCGCGAAAATCTTCGGGCCATCGAGAAGAACAAATCGGCCGAGGATCTGCGCCGAACGTTGACCGTCCGGCTCAGCAAGGCCTCCACTCGCCTCGACGAGGTGACCAAGCGCCTCATCCAGGTTCACATGCAGGTCAAGGAACTGGAGTTGCGCTTCCGCGAAGCCGTGAAGCTGGTGCGGATCCCGGCTCGAGCGTAAGAGCGGCCTGAGTCACAGCACGCACAGATTCCGTAACGCCTGGAACCAACGCCACCCGCAAGATGTCCTCTGGCCCTGAGGCACGACGACCAGCGGCCACGGATGGGCGACCGCAGGTCGCCCCTACAGCAGGCGGTCGCCTTCTCATTTTGTGGGACAACCCTTTGGCGCGTTCGGCTGCTCTGCTAACCTGTAGCGATGAGCGACGGAGAGAAAAGCCTTCCTTCTCTCGACGCGACCATCCTGGTTAGGAACACGACCGAGATGGAGGCGCGCGTTTCCGCCGACGCGCTGGAGGGCACCTGCCTCAAGCACTTCGAGGTCGTGCGTCTACTCGGCCGAGGAGGCATGGGCGCGGTCTACTATGGCAGCGACACCTCGCTGGAACGCCCGGTGGCCATCAAGGTGCTGGCGCCCGAGCTCGCCCACGACCCGGAGGTGGTGGTTCGCTTCGAGCGCGAGGCGCGTGCGCAGGCGAGGCTGCGCCATCCCAACATCGCGCAGATCTACTTCATCGGAGAGGACCGCGGGTTTCACTTTTTCGTGATGGAGTACCTGGAAGGGCCGGGGCTGGACTCGCTGCTAGCTCGGCCGCAGCCGCTGCCCTGGGCCGAGGCCCTGGAGTACACCATCGCGGCGGCCCGGGGCCTACGCGCCGCCTCTGCCCAGGGCTTCGTTCATCGCGACGTCAAGCCCTCGAACCTGATGCTCGATCGCGAGGCGGGCATCAAGATTCTCGACTTTGGGCTGGTCAAGAGCATGCACGGCGACTCGCAGCTCACGCGCGACGGGGCGATCATCGGCTCGCCGCTCTACATGTCACCCGAGCAGGGACGCGGCGGCACCGTCGACCTTCGCTCGGACATCTACTCGCTCGGCTGCGCGCTTTACCACATGCTGTGCGGTCGGCCGCCGTTTACCGGCCCCTCGCCGGTCGGCGTGATCTCGATGCACGTCACCGACAAGGCCCCGCCGGTGCGCGGGCTCAATCCCAACGTGCCCGAGGTGCTGGCCCGCATTGTCGAACGCATGATGGCCAAGGAGCCTGCGGATCGCTTTGCCAACTACGACGATCTGCTGGCGGCGCTGGAGTCGGCGCGGGCCGAGCGGCGCGAGCTGTCCGGGCTTCGCACGCGCGGGATCGCTCTGGCCATCGACGGCGTCCTGTTGACCGTGGTTGGCTATTTCGTTGCCCTGTGGATCATTCCGGTGGCCCTTGCCTACTTCGTCCTCTGCCACCGTCTGCTCGGGCAGACGCCGGGCAAGTGGCTGCTCGGCATCCGCGTCGAGAATCCCACGGGCGGCCGCATTTCGTGGAAGGCGGCGCTGATTCGCTTTTTGGCCTTTGCCTGGGGCCCGCTGGCCTGGACGGTGATGGCCGTCGTGGTCTATTCCCTACACCGCGACCAACACGTGGCCTTCCGCCTGGCCAGTCTGACCCTGTCGCAGCTCGCCTTGCCCGCGCTCTACGTCGCCTTGGCAACTGCGATCCTGGTCGCGTACCTGGCCGGATTTCTGCTGGTCGCCTTCCATCCCCGGCGGCTGGCTCTGCACGACATCCTGGCGCGCACCGAGGTTCGCTACAAAGCGCGGCCGCCGGCTGAACAGGTGGTCGAGGCCGTGAAGGCGACGACGTTCACTCGCCGTTCGCGCTAGCCGCGAGGCGTGGGTGGCGGCCCCCATCTCGCTGCACAGTATCGAGTCAATAGGTGCCAGATATCGGACCTGGGATATCCTCTTTCGTCGTGGGCGGCCGCCGCCCCGAACAGGTGGTCGAATGCGGTAAAGGCGACGACGTTTACTCGGCGTTCGCGCTGGACCCGTTGGCGCGCGCGGAGCCGTTCTTGCCCGCGCGTCGAGCGGCACGAGCCGGCTTGCTCGCGCCGTTGACACCCTTCGCGGCCTCGCGTAGCGCCTCGGCCCGATCGGTGCGCTCCCAGGTGAACTCGGCGTCGCTGCGCCCGAAGTGACCGTAGGCCGCGGTCTTGCGGAAGATGGGACGGCGCAGATCCAGCTCGCGGATGAGGGCGCCGGGGCGCGCGTCGAAGTTGGCCTGCACCAGCTCGGACAAACGATCGTCGGGTAGTGCGCCGGTGCCGAAGCTTTGTACCAGCAGCGAAACCGGCTCCGCCACGCCGATGGCGTAAGCAAGCTGCACCTCGCAGCGACGGGCCAGGCCGGACGCCACCAGGTTCTTGGCGATGTAGCGCGCGTAGTAGCAGGCGGACCGATCGACCTTGGAGGGATCCTTGCCCGAGAACGCCCCGCCGCCATGGCGTCCCATGCCGCCGTAGGTGTCTACGATGATCTTGCGCCCCGTGAGACCCGAATCGCCCATGGGACCGCCCACCACGAAGCGGCCGGTGGGGTTGATGAAGTACTTGGTCTTGCCCGTCACCAGGCGAGCGGGCAGTACGGGCTTGATGATTTCTTCCATCACCACTTCGCGCAGCATCTTGTACTTCACGCTCTCGCTGTGCTGGGTGGAAATGACGACGGCATCGATGGCCACCGGCTGGTTCTTCTCGTCGTAGCGAATCGTCACCTGGCTCTTGCCGTCGGGACGAAAGAAATCCACGATGCGTTTCTTGCGTACATCCGACAGCCGCTTGGCCAGCTTGTGCGCCAGCATGATGGGCGCCGGCATCAACTCGGGCGTCTCGTCGCAGGCGTAACCGAACATCATGCCCTGATCGCCCGCACCCTGCTCGTCGTGGGTGTAGACGCCGTGGCCGTCCACCCCTTGCGCGATGTCAGGCGACTGGCGCTCGACCGCCACTAGCACGCCGCAGGTCTTCCAGTCGAAGCCCATGGCCGAGTCTTCGTAGCCGATGCCCTTGACCACGTCGCGCACGATGGCGGGAAACTCGACCTTGGCGGTGGTGGTGATCTCGCCGGCCACCATCACGAAGCCGGTCTTGGTCAGGGCCTCGCAGGCCACCCGGCAGGTCTTGTCTTCGGCGATAATGGCGTCGAGCACGCCATCCGACACCTGGTCGCACAGCTTGTCGGGATGGCCTTCGGTCACACTCTCGGACGTGAACAGGTACTCAGACATACGGCTTGTCTCCAATAATCGGTTTCGGGGCAGAATGCGCAAGTGTCCCAGCCGGGGCACGATCCGTCAACGGTGATAGTGAGATCGGAAACCGGCGTAGCGGGGTGCGGCGTAGGCGATCGGGGGGTGGAGAAGACAGTGGCGGAATCTTGGACGGACGAAGGCGAGATGTATCGTCACCACCCTGGAAGGGGCGAAGTCACATCAGGAGGCGCGTCGCGTTTCGTTTCACCCGTTTCGTTGAAGGCAATGACCGCCACGCCGCACGAGATTGCAGTCTCGACAGCAACATTTGTGGACATCATGTCCTTCCTCCACCCAATGACCGCCGAGGAGGCAGCCTCTCACATCAGATCTTGGTTGAAGCAACCGTTGGTGAGGATTCCGGAATCGACGCCCGATCACATCGAGCGCGTTCTTGGACTGCTCGCGGACCTCGCCACCGCTGGCAATCTGGTGACCGATGCGCAAATCGCCGCGGTTGCCCTCGAGCACGATGCCGTCGTGCACCCGGCCGACGCGGATTTCATCCGGTTTGCGGGCCTGCGATGGCTGAACCCGCTCACAGGCGCCGGACAACCCTCGCGCAGACATCGCCGAGCCACGCCAAAGGTTCCCTCATGACAGATTCGGCTGAATTTTAGTCTTCAGCGTTTTCCGTTTCAGGCAAGTCTTTCGGTTCAACTTCCGTGGCCTCTACCGTGGGTGGGCAGTCATCTCCACACCAATGACGTTATGGCGCCAGCGTGATGTCGGTGGCGCTATCCGGACGCTTCTTGGACCTGTCCCTGTCATTGCCACCGCCCCTGTCACCCACACGGCACCCCATATGCGCCGCCCTGTGCTAGCCTTTACCTAGGGTGGAACAGCTCAAGAAGTCGCGCAGGTCCGGCCTCGAGCACCTGGTCAGGTTCGCCAAGGAGCTACCCGTCCTGTCTCCGCGCGAGATCTACCGGCGGCTCGAGGAGCTTGGCTACCGCGGCCAGAACCAGGCGCGCCGGGCAGTTTCGCTCATGGCTTACCGTCACGTCCGCCGCATCAAGCGTATCTACGTCGACGGGGTCAAGCGCGAGCAGCTTCTGCCCAAGTCCAACACCCTGCTCATCGGCCCCACCGGGTGCGGCAAGACCTTTCTGGTCGAGTTGCTCTTCCAGCAGATCCTGCACCTGCCCACCGTGATCATCGACATCACCACCTACTCGGAGACCGGCTATGTAGGCCAGGACCCGAGCACGATCCTCACGCGCCTGCTGCACGCAGCGGACGACAATCCCCTCCTGGCTGCCATCGGCATCGTGTGTCTGGACGAGTTCGACAAGATCGCGTCCGGCCAGAACAACGCCGTGTTTGCCGGCGCCGGGACGACCAAGGATGTCACCGGCCTCGGCGTGCAGCGCGAGTTGCTCAAGATGCTGGAGGCGTCCGAGGTGGTGGTGCCGCTGGAGTTGACCCATTCCAGCTACAACGACCATGTGCTGATGTCGACGGCCGACGTGGCGTTCATCGCGGCGGGGGCGTTCTCCGGCTTTCACCAGGTGGCCCGTCGTCGCGCCGCAGGCGATTCCATCGGGTTTGGCCGCACCCCCCAGGGCGGTGGCGCGCCCGACGCGGTTGCCGTCAGCTACACACCGGAAGAGGTCGAGCACGTGGCCAATTTCCAAGCCTACGGCTTTCTGCCCGAACTGCTGGCGCGTTTCTCGCGTTTCGTGCCGTTCGAAGCGCTGGACGCACTCACCCTGACCGACATCCTGAAATCCAACGTCGTCGACCGGCTCACCCGGGAATTCGAAGAAGAGGGATTCGAACTTCAGATCGAGGAGCCGGTCATTCAGAAGATCGTGGCCGAGAGCATGAAGCGCGAGACCGGCGCACGCGGCTTGCAGCAGGTCCTGACCCGCCACATCGAGAACGCCGCGTTCGAGTCTTTTGCCGAGGCGACAAGCGGCCGCGTGCGCGTGTACCTGGACGGCGGATCGATCGAGGTGGAGGCCGATGTGCAGGGGCAACGGTCCAAGGACGACGAATCCAGCGAGGCAGGCCCGGAGGAGAGTTAGTATTTTTCACCGCAGAGGACACACAGGTCACTGAGCCGGATCGGAAAGGGAAGGGTTGGATCTAGCGAGTCCGAACCCCTTCTTCTTTTCCGATCTCTGTGGTCTCCGTGCTCTCTGTGGTGAAAAAGCTGGCTAGCCCCCCGGCTTTTGCGGCAGATAGCCGGGCGGCGGCGCGAGCAGGAAGGCCTCGGCCGGAAGGGTCGGGTTCACGATGCGGTCCCGGACCTTGATCTCCACGCCATCGTCGAAGTCGCGCCCGGTCTCGGCAAAGCGGATGAGCTTGGGGAACGACTGCCCGTCGATGCGCTGTAGATCCTCGTAGGACACGCGCCAACGGGCGCGGGCGAACGCGGGTTGACCCGCGACCGCGACCACGTCCCAGGCGGCGACCAGAGGCGCCGGCCTGCGCAGACTCAGCCACAGCTCAGCCCCGTCCGGAGTCTGCAGGTGCAACACGTCCGCGCCTCGATCCCACCCGACGTCGAGCGGCTTGCTTCCCTCGGGAAGAAACACATCGCCCAGCAGAATGGCGGCCACTGCCTCGGCTGGCAGGGGAATGCGAATCAAGGAAGCCACGTCACCGGGAGTGGCCTGGCCCTGGCGAAAGGTCTTCTTCTGGTGGTCGACGAAGACGAAGCTGCCCTCATGAACCGCCAGCGCGGCCACCGTGCCCTGCAGCGAAACCTCGGCCTCGAAACGCAGGTTGCCCCCACGCTCGACCAGCATCTGCACCGTGCCGCGCACGCGCTCGCCGCCCAGCCAGCTCGTGGTGCGCGTCTCCAGGTTCAAGCTGTGCGCAGCAAGCTGGCGCGCGCGCAGGGCCGCCAGCAGTTCATCGGCGGTGGGAGCCGGATAGCTCCGCTGCACCGGCGCGGTCGCGCAGGCGGCAAACAGGAGGGAGAGGACCACAATCGCCGTGCCCGCGTTCGTAGACGTGGTCGTGGTCGTGGTCGTAGGCGTGGCCGTGGCCGCGACGGACGCGCGCGAAGCGCGCGCGGGCGGGCGGAGTGGGTTGTCCGTCCCGAAGCCCGCGAAGGGGGTGGACGTGGCCGGAGTGTTCGTACAGCCCAGCCGCCGGTTGTTGCCGTCGACGGTCATCCAGTGCATCGGCTACCGCCCGGCGGCGCGTTTGGATTCGATGCCTACCAGGCTCTCCTCCAGCCGCCGGCGCAGGCGCTCCTCGGGTTTCTTGCTCAAAGCCTTGCGGTACGCAGCCGCAGCCCGTTCTGGTTCCGATCGTTTCGCGTACAAATCCCCGAGGTGGGAGAGGATCTCGGCGTCGCCGGGGTCCAGCCGGCCGGCCTGCTCCAGGAAGAGACCGGCCTTGTCCAGTTGGCCCGCGCGAAAGCTCACCCAGCCCAGGCTGTCCAGCACCGCTCCCGCCCCAGGCTCCAAAGCCGCCGCGGCTTGCAGTCGCTTGCGCGCGTTGTCCAGGTCGCGGCCGTGGTCCGCCGCGACGAAGCCCCAGAAGTTGAGCGCCTCCACCGAGCCAGGCTTCTTCTTGATGAGCGGCTCGACCAGATCCAGGGCATGCTGCCAGGCGCCCCGTCGTTCCTCTATCGCGGCGAGGCTCAGGGTCAGGTGCACCTGGTCCGGCTGGCTGGCGCGCAGCGCCTCCAATCTGTGTGCGGCCATGACCGCATCGCCGCGTTTCTCGTCGACGAAGGCCAGGGCTATCGCCGCCTCAAGCTTCTGTTCCGCATTGTCGCTGGCCGCCGCGCTTTCGACCAACTTCGCCGCCTCGACGGTCTTGCCGCCGTCGCGCAGCAACTCCGCCGCACGCAGATGCGCCTCGAAGAAGAGCGGCGACGTCTTGGACACCGCGACCAGGGTCGCCACCGCCTCGTCGCCTCGACCTTGCTCCTTGAGCAGCGCGGCCGCGGTCAGGGTCAGCCTGGTCTTGGCGTCGTCGGAGACGCCGCCCTCCTGCGCCTTCTTCACCAGCGCCAGGGCTCGGTCGAGGCGGTGCGCCGAACGCTCCAGCTCGATGCTGCCCGGCAGACTCTCGGGATCCGCGGCGGCCAGGGGAGACACGAGATCGTCGGCCAACTGCTCGGCGGCCTGGCTGTCGCCGATACTGACGAGAAAACGCGCGTAGGCAGCGGCGATCTCCAGTGCACCTTCTCCTCGGTCCAGGGCCTCGCGGAAAGCCCGCCGGGCATCGTCGTTGCGCCCCTGGGCGGCCAGCAGCCACGCCAGGGCGGTGAGCGCCTCGATGTGGTTGGGCTCCTCGGCCAGGGTCTGGCGCAGCTGCGCTTCACTTTGCCCCACGTCTCCCAAAGCCCAGGCCACCGCCATCAGGCGCATGTGCCCGGAAAGCGACGCCGGTTCTTGCCGGCACAGGTCGGCCAGGGTGCCGGCCGCAGCCGGGACGTCGAGCGCCAGAATCTGCGCCTCCGCCAGCTCGAGATAGACCGTCTCGGCCGTGTCGGGCTCGTCGGCCAGATCCACCTTGCCCACCGCCTTTTGCAGGGAGTGCACCGATCCGGCCACGTCACCCTGTATCTGGCGCAGCTGCGCCTCGGCCATCAGGCCATCGGCCGTGACCTCGATCTTGAACGACGCGCGGATGGCCGCGGCCGCGTCGGACAGCCGCCCCAAGCGCATGAAGACCTCGGCCAGCTGCGCCTGCAGCTCGGGCGATTCATCGTCGAAGACCAAGGCCCGCTGCAACTCCGCCGCAGCGTCCTGCCAGCGTTCCTCCTCTTCGTAGAGAAACGCGCGGCTGGCGTGCTCGTAGGCACTGGCATTCACCGCACGCGTGACGATCCGCCGGTCGTTGACCAGCTTGGTGATGGGCGGTGGCTTGGTGGCGCAAGCCCCCAGGCACACTGCCGCCAGGGCAAGGAGAGTTTGTCTGGCGGTTCGCGAAATCACACCGTGAGGGTAGCACAGGGCAAACCTGGGGAACGGCGCCGTGTGGCACGAACCCTGCCCTGCCGCCGCCTAAAGAGCAGGCGGCGTTGTCTTGCCCATGTTGTTCGAGCCCCAGCAGACCATGTTGGCCTTGCCAGTGTCCTTCGCCGTTAGGCCAGCAGCCAGGGCATTCCCTTCGCACAACGGCACTGACAGGCACAGCACAGTCGCGACTGACAATCCGGCTAGTGAACAAACCATTGGTCGTCCGATCTCCTCTTCTTGCCGGCGGGCTTAGGGCTTGTCTGCCCGGCAGCCACACGCGCCCGCTTCCCGGCAGGCCGCGCCTCATCCGCTGCGGGTGGGGCCTCCGGGTGCGCTGACTTCCCAACCGCTGGCACGCCAGCGACGGCGGGCGCAGCCACCCCGCCGTCAGGTCTGCTGGGAAGGACCCCCGCCGCGTTCCCCCGCGGCTCCTGTCGGGCGGGTAGGGCTGGATCGGCGACTGCAGCGGCTGTGGCCGCGACCCCCGGCGTGCCGATCGGCGCCCGCGGCGCAGAATCGTGGCTGGGTCGAACGATCAAGAACAGCGCGAGCCCTACCGCCGCGCCCCCGAGTGCAAAGAACGGCCAGCGCCGGGTTCGCGTGGCCGCCAGCAGCACATCGTCGCTCACCTCCGCCCCTACCTCACCGGTGACCCGCGAGAACGTGGTGATCGCCGGAGCCGCGACGGTGCGCCCGACCCCCGACACCGGGCTTTCCCCGACCGCCGGCAGTTCCTCCGAGGACGACGACGGCCGGAGCAACGCGGTCGCGCCCACACCGCCCCGCAACGCCCCTAGGAACTCTGCAATGTTCTCGAAACGGTCATCGCGAGCCCGGGACAGGCCGCGCGCGATCGCCGCCTCCACATGCGCGGGCACGCTGGCAATCAGTTCGCGCACAGGCCGGGGCGTCCCAGTCAGATGCATGACCAGCATCTCCGTCCCCGATGCCGCCACGTAGGGGGTCCGTCCCGTCAGCATCTCGTAGATGATGGTCGCGAAGGAGTAGATATCAGACCGCAGATCGACGTCCGCGCTGTCCTTGCACTGCTCGGGCGACATATACGCCGGGCTGCCCATGATCAGTCCGGTTTGCGTCCGCAGCGTTCCCCCAGAGCCACTGCTGCGCACGATCTTGGCGATGCCAAAATCCAGAATCTTCACCCGCTCGCCGCCCGGTGCGGCCCGCTCCGGCACCAGAAACAGGTTCTCGGGCTTCAGATCGCGGTGCACGATTCCGGCGGCATGGGCCGCGGCCAGTGCCGAACCGGCCTGGCGCGCGATCTCCAGGACCTGCGGAAGGGTGAGGTGGCCACTGTCCGCCAGGCGTTTCTGCAAGGACACCCCTTCGAGAAACTACATCAAGATGTAGGGCGCGCCCTCGGGTGTCACGCCAGCGTCGAAAATTTCGATGATGTTGCGATGTCGGATGGCGCTGGCGGCGCGTGCTTCATTGAGAAAGCGTCGGACCAGCTCTGCATCTTGCGCCAGTGCCGTGTGCAGAACCTTGACCGCGGCTCGACGTTCGATGAGCGGGTTCTCGGCAAGGTACACCTCCCCGAAACCGCCTTCGCCGAGCAGCCGGACGATGCGGTAATTGCCAAACAGATGGCCAGGCTGCAGGGCCATGCTTACTCGTCGTCTAGCGTACTCTCGGCGGCAGCGCCGACAAGTGGATTCTGGTCCCCTTCGCGCCATTCGACCCCGCAACGCAAACACGGTGTATGCTTGCCGCTACGATATTCTCGAACGTCAGGAATGGATCCTGCACAAGGGGGACAGAAGGGAAATGCTGATGCCAACAATCCGGCCGATCCTCCTGTCTCTTGCGGCCACAGCCGCCGCAGGCTGCCCGAACGACTCGTTCGCTCCAGAAAACAGCCCCGATTCCTCGACCGCCGACACGGCCAGCAACCTGGGCGTCGGCCGGCCCTGTGACATCCTGGTCGACGCAGGTCATAGCCAGGCCGTCTACAACAACCAGGCACTCGAGTGCCCGAGCCGCATCTGCCTGAAACCGTTGGACGGGACGGGCGAAGCGGATACCGGCGCCTTTTGCTCGTCCGAATGCTCGACGGACAGCGACTGTGTCGGGGCGACTCGGGATCCCAGTGACCCGAGTGACAAGCGCTGCGCTAACGGCTACGCCTGCGCGGTGGCGTTCGTGGTCGGCCCGCTCTGCTGCCAGAAGCTTTGCTTGTGCAAGGACTTCATCGCGACGGTGTTGCAGACGCCCAATGCCTGCGACCCCAGCCTAAACAACGGCGGAACCGCCTGCACCGAGCAATAGCAGCACAAGACGCCGTTTCCCTCGTTAGCGCGGCCGGGCCACACTCGTCGCGAGATCGCGCAGCAACGGGCTGCCCTTGCTGCGTAACTCCTCGATGGCCTTCGCGTCGGTGGGATCGGTGGAGTCGACCAGGCACGAAAGCATCTCGGCTGCGTCCTCTGCCGGTGTGCCCGGCGCCAGAACAAGCTCGCGCCAGGGTCGAGCGGGCACGGACCGCGGCGCGAGCTTGGTACGCTGGGCGAGTTGCTGCCGGCACAGGGCCACGCCCGCGGCTGCGACCACGCCTGGGTCCGTATCCTTGCTTGCCTCGCGCAAGGCCGAAAGCCCGCGCGCGCCGTTGGGCGACAGGACCAGAAGGGCGGCGCGGCGGATTTCGGGCGAAGGATCGTGCACCAGGGCCGACAGGTCGTTCCGGCCCGCGCAAAGCGCGTTGCCGTCGGCCAGACTTTGCAGGGCGGCCAGCCGCGCGTCGATCGAGCGCTCCGTCCTGCCGGCCGCAGCGGCCAGAACCCGACACGCGCGCCCGGCGACCTCATCCGGTACGTCCCAAGCGTCGAGAAGACTGGCATCGGCGTCACCCAGAAGCGCACCGACAGTCCGCAACGCTCGCTCGCCGACCTGCGTGTCAGTCGAATCACACTGAGCCAGCACGGCGTCGAGCAACAGCAAGCGATCCGGCAGGTAGGGCACGCTGTCGAGGGCAGCCAGGGCCAGGCTGCGATCCGGGTCAGCCAGCGCCTTCGCCAGTCGCGCCGCTCCGATGCGCGCGGCCCAGCGGCCCATCTCCGCCCGATCGCCGCGTTCGGCCGCCTTGCGTAGGCCCAGGAGGGGCACCTCCAGCAAGCCGGTGCGGCGGTTGTAGGATGGACGCTCGGCTGCAGCGCCCGGCGCGACGAACAGCAACGACAGGGCCAGGGCGCAGGCTGTGACGTCGTTCCTCATCGGAGGCTTCCACGCTAGCCGAGCCGGAGCCGGTGCGCAATTTCCCGTCGGGCCTAGCCGCGCGCAGGTCCGGTGGAGCCGGCTGTCCGTCCCCGCAGCCGCCGCAAGGGGCGAGGGCCTCGCTCCCCTCGCGCTTTCAGATCGCAAGACTTGCCGAGGAGCACGGTACAATGGGTCCAACATGACCGTGACTTTGGCCAGCAGTTCGGACAATCCAAACTTCCTCCGCCAGCTTCGGCTCTTTCTGGAAGAGATCTGCTGTGACATCTGCCGCGTGCACGCCGTCCAGCACGATCGCGCCCCCGCCGACGAGGTCGACGTGGCCCGCGAGGTCGACCTGGGCGCGCCGGGCGCATTCGCCGACATGCTGGTTCGCCGGCCGGGGCGACCGCCCTACTTCCTCGAGGTCAAGTACGGCTACGCCGGCGACCGGTTGGTCCACCATCTGCAGCACAAGTACGGGACGGCATCGACCACCGTGCCCGATGCCGACCGCGTGGTCCTGCTCGTCGACCGCGCGGGCCGGCCAGACTGGACCGCGTTTCTTGCACGCCTACGCACCGCCATTCGTCCCGAGTTGCAGTTGGAGATCTGGGACGAGACCAGGCTGCGCGAGCTGATCGTCGAGTGCTTCAAGCTGGATCTGCCCGCGGTCACCGTGGAGAGCCTGACCGAACTGCGCAGCGGCATCGATCAGGCCAAGTGGCACTGGGCGTTCGGAGATCGGCACGCGCAGAGCCCGCTCAAGTCGTCGTTGCTCTGGCACTTCGGCTGGTCGCGCCTGCTGCAACTGCACACGCTGTACGGACTCACACCCGAACACATCCTGCCGCCGCAGCGTTACCACAACGTGGTGGTGATTCTGGCCGACCTGTCCTATTTCTCCAGCTTCGTGCGCGACACCCGCGACGACGAGATCATGCGCAGCGCTTTGACCTCGTTCTATTCCAACTCGCGCTACGCCATCATCAACTCGGGCGGCATGATGGGACAGTTCGTGGGCGACGAGGTGCTCGCCCTGTTTGGCGTGCCCGAGCCCGAGGACAACGTCACCGTCCGGGCGCTTGAATGCGCGCGGTCGCTGCTCCAGATCGGCAACTCGGTGTCCAACCGATGGCAGCGCCAGCTCGATCGGGTGCAACCCGCGGGCGGCGTGCACCTGGGCATCGCCATGGGCGACATCCACGTCGTGCTCTACCGGCCGTTCAGCCAGACCCACATCGGCGTGGTGGGCGACGCGGTGAACTTGTCGGCGCGCCTGCTGGCCGAGGCCTCGTCCAACGAAATGGTGGTGGCTAACACTTTCTATCAAAAACTTCCCGAATCGGTACAAGCCGAGTTCAGCGAGATGGAGCCCGTCGAAGCCAAGAACGTCGGCCTCATCAAGGCGTGGAAGCTACACGGCCGCTCGCGCTTCTCGACCCGTGGGGCGTGACAGGGGGAACCCGAGCTGGTGCGTTGGAGAGAGGGTCACGATCCTCGATGGACCTCTGCACGACTGACGCACCGTATGACACAAGCTTCCGACGGTCCGGTAAAGGGGCGCAGTCATGCAGCCGATGGTCCACTCCGCCAAGGCTCAGCCGACACTCTTCGGTAGGGACATGGTCGCGGAACTTGCCGAAATCGTATCTCTTGCGTAGCGTTCAGTCCTCCAAGCGTCTTCCAACCATTCCCAATCCCCGGCCCAGCGGGGTTCTGAAGTCCAAACCCCCAGGAGTGCGTTCATGAAGTTTCCTCCTGCCCCGATTCTTGCCTTGCTTGCGCTCGGGGAAGCGTGCGCTCTGGCTCCCCCGACGCACCACTCCGGACAGGGTGGCAGCACAGTTTCGACCACGCCGAGCAGCGGTGGGAATGGGGCAAGCGGCGGCACCACCCGCTCGGGCGGAAGCACCAGCGTAACCCCAGCGTCCGGCGGTACCACGACCCGCGGGGGCACGATCGCGACAGGTGGCACCCCGGCGACCGGGGGAATTGCGGGTGGCATGACTCCGACGGGTGGCACCCCCTCGGGAGGCAGCCCCGCGACCGGCGGCAACGCGACCGGCGGCAACGCGACCGGCGGCAGCGCGACCGGTGGCAGCGTGACTGGCGGTAGCGCGACCGGCGGTACCACTGCCCGAGGCGGCACCACCGGCGGCTCGTCCACCGGCGGATCGGCGTCAGGAGGCACCCGGACCGGCGGCACCACCGCCTCGGGCGGGAGCACCGCCACCGGCGGCACCACCGCCCGAGGTGGTACTACCGCGACCGGCGGATCTGCAACCGGTGGCACATCCACCGGCAGCACTCACGCTCAGCCGCCGCCCATCACCAATGGCAGCAGCGGCTTCACCACCCGCTACTGGGATTGCTGCAAGCCATCCTGTGGCTGGGCTGCCAACGCCAACAACAAACCGACCCATACCTGCGGCAAGGACGGCACCTCGACGGTCGGCAACGACACCCAAAGCGCGTGCGGCGGCGGAGGCGGATACATGTGCTACTGGGGCGCGCCCTGGTCGGTGAGTGATACCCTGTCCTATGGCTTTGCCGCCTACAATGGCGTCGCCTGCGGCACCTGCTTCCAGCTCCAGTTCACCGGCAAAGGGCAATACAACGCCAACGACCCAGGGTCGAACGCCATCAACGGCAAGACGATGATCGTTCAGGTCATCAATATCGGGGGCATCAGTTCCAACCAATTCGACCTTCTCATCCCGGGTGGCGGCGTGGGCGCGAACAACGCCTGTACCGGCGGTTCAGCCCAATGGAGCGGCGTCGACATCGGCGACACGAACGGGGGCATGCTCACGACCTGCAAGGATGACAAGAGTTGCGTCCAGCAGAAGTGCCAGGCGGCATTCGGCAGCATGCCGCTGCTCTTGGCCGGCTGCAGCTGGGTCACCGGATGGTTCGCGGCCGCCGACAATCCCCAGATTGTCTACCAGAAGATCGCCTGCCCGGCCGAGATCACCGCCAAGTCCGGCATGTAGTTGGCTGTTTCACCACAGAAGGCGGAAAGTACGCACAGCCGGACCGAGGACGGTCCCCGACCTATCGACACGATCGTGCGAACCTTTCTTCTTTCCCTGGCGGTGCTTCTGGTTGGCTGTGGCCAGGGGACCGATTCGGGGCACGCCCCACGCCACGATGGCGCCGTCGATCTTGGCTCCTTGGCCCAGCCCGATGGGTCGGGCAGCCCCGAGGCCGGCACCCTGGACAGCAGACAGGATCGCGATTCGGCGACCGACAGGGGCAGCAGCTCCGATCGCGTGGCTGACATGGGGACTAGCCCGGATTCAGTGAGTCCTGACCTGCTGGCTGTGGACCTCCACGCCGCCGCCGACCTTGCTGCGGACTTGCCAATCGGGGCTGACCTGGCCGCAGACCTGCGCATCGGGGCCGACCTGGCCACCCCAGACACGGCGAGAGACGCCGACGCCGCGGTCGAAGGTCCGGCAGCAGATGGATCGGCCGACGGTGGCTGCGCCCTGGCCGACGACATTGCGGTCGACAGGTTGCCGGCCATCAGCTTTGCCGCCTATCACAGTCAGCAAGAGATCGCCGACTACCTCGACGCCGTGGCCTCGGCCTTGCCGGCCGTAGCCCAGTACAAGGTGCTCGGCCAATCGGCGCAAGGCCGCGATCTGCCCTACCTCATTATAGATGCAACTTGCCAGGCCAGGCCGCCAGCCCTCTTCGCCAATGGAACCCATCACGGCGACGAGCCATCCAGCACCGAGGCGGCCCTGGCTCTCCCGGATTATCTCTTGCGAAGGAGCACCACCGACGCTTCGGTGCGAAGCCTGCTTCAGACCTACGCCTTCTACGTGTTGCCCCTGGTGAACCCGGATGGGTTCGCCTCGAACACGCGAGAGAACGCCGACGGACTCGACATCAACCGCGACTATTCCTACCCCGATCGCAGCGATGCGGATTCTTTCAAGA
>Ga0265330_10000635_pt1 | contig 22568 bp, 18 predicted proteins | sample 41919metaG_FD_202083 | JGI IMG/M metagenome (GOLD analysis project Ga0265330, IMG submission 202083) | Rhizosphere microbial communities from Carex aquatilis grown in University of Washington, Seatle, WA, United States - 4-19-19 metaG | ecosystem: Host-associated > Plants > Roots > Rhizosphere... | reverse complement strand
GCTCACCCACGTCGTCTTGTACTGGTTCCTGCTGTCCTACTTCGAAGGACGGCGATCGAGCACGGAGTGGCTGGGCCTGATCTTCCTCTATTCGAGCATGATGCGCTGGACGCTCGAGGGCTTCTACGACTGCGCTGCCATGGGTGCTCTGATCCTGTGCGCGCGCTACCTCGGGCGGCGGCGCAGCCTGGCCGCCATCGTCGCCTACTGCGTGGGGGCCTTCGTGCATTTCCGGGCGTTCTTCCTGGCTCCGTGGGTACTGTACGCGGTGCTTCTGGTGGTGAAGGATCGGGCCTGGCGGCGCTGGACCCGCCGGGATCTCCCGGCTCTGGTGGTGGCCGCGGTTTGCGCGACGGCGTCGCTCTACGTGTTCTGGCTGGATTTGCCCGCTTTGCGTGGATCCGGCGCGAACAATCCGCTGCTGTTGTTTTCGTCCGGATTCGACCGCGCGATGGCGTGCAACTTCGCCATCGTGCTGGTGGCCTGCGGCGGCGTGCTCCTGTGGTCGCGGGCCTGGCTGGACGTGGCGGTCCTTGCTTGGCTTGCACTCATCTTGTTCCAGCTGCGCGAACTGTACTGTTGGCACCTGCTGATCTCGATGTCGTGGATCGGCGCGCCGGCCAGTCGCCAGATCGTGCGAGGCGTTCGGCTGCTCTTCTTCGTGACCGTGGCCACGCTCGCGTTGCACGAATCGGTCGCGCCAAGCTGGCTGTGGCTGCTCTTCCGTCCACGATAGCCGATGACCCTGAGAAAGGGTCTGTTCGCTTCGTCACGATCGCGGTCGGCCGACGTCATCCAGCGGAAGGCGGCGATTGCCCCAGCGGCCCGGCGCACCGGAAAACACACCTGCACACAGGGCGCCGCAAGCAGCGCAGTGGCCGTCGTCGGTAAGGCCCCAAGCCGTGATGTCATAGAAATCGCGGCCAACCAGTTGCCTGCCACAACCCACGCACATCGTGCTGCCGCCGGCCGGGTCGCGCACGTTGCCGGTGTAGACGTATCGTAGGCCATTTCCCAATGCGATTTGGCAGGCGCGAAACAGGGTTTCGGGCGGGGTGGGCGGTTTGTCGCGCATGCGGAAGTCGGCGTGAAAGGCCGAGAAGTGCAGCGGCACGTCGGGCCCGAGGTTGGCGCACATCCAGCGGGTCATCTCGTCCAGCTCGCGATCGCTGTCGTTTTCCCCGGGAATCAGCAGGGTCGTGACTTCGAGCCAAACCTTGGTGTGCTCGCGCAGAAAGACCAGGGTGTCGAGTACGGGGGCCAGATCGCCGGCGCACAGCTCGCGATAGAAGCGATCGGTAAAGGCCTTGAGGTCCACGTTGGCGGCATCCATGCGGCGGTAGAACTCCGCACGCGGGGCCGGGCAGACGTAGCCGGCGGTCACCGCCACGGTCTTGATGCCGCGCTCGTGGCAGGCGTCGGCCACGTCGATGGCGTATTCGTGAAACACCACCGGATCGTTGTAGGTCATGGCCACGCTGGGGCAGCCATGCCTTTGCGCCGCTTCGGCGATTTCGCCGGGCGAAGCGGCCGCGCACATGCTCTCCACTTCGCGCGAGCGGGTGCTCTCCCAGTTCTGGCAGAACTTGCACGCCAGGTTGCAGCCGGCGGTGCCGAAGGACAGCACCGAGGTTCCCGGCAGAAAATGATAGAGCGGCTTTTTCTCGATGGGATCCACGCAGAATCCCGTGGAGCGGCCGTAGCTGGTGAGCACGATCTTCCGGTCCTGGCAGGCGCGCACGAAACACAGACCGCGCTGTCCCTCGCCGAGGCGGCAGAAGCGCGGACACAGCTCGCACACCACATGGTCCTCGCCGTCGCGGCGAAAGTACCGGGTTGCCACCGGCGCGGGGCCATCGCCTGACCGGGGCGGCGCTTTGGCGGACATGCTCAAGCTTTGGTTTCCTTGCGACAAATACGCAGTAAAGTATAGGTCATGGGGACGCGTGCTGCCGCGGTAGCCGGGACGTTCTATCCCGGGGAAGCAAAGCAGTTGACTGCGGCGGTCGAGGCCTACCTGGCTGACGCGCGGCCTGCGCCTCAGGCACAGGTCCCCAAGGCAGTCATCGCGCCGCATGCCGGGTACCAGTATTCCGGGCCCGTCGCGGGCAGTGCCTACGCCAGCCTGATTTCCCACGCCAAGGGCATCGAGCGCGTGATCCTGATGGGTCCGTCGCATCGCGTGCCTTTTGCCGGCGTGGCAGCCAGCCGTGCCGCAGCTTTCGAGACGCCTCTCGGCGCGGTGCCGGTGGATCGCGACGCCATCGAGGCCTTGCTCAAAGATGGGCTGATTGTCCAGAACGACGCCGCTCACGCCCGCGAGCACAGCCTGGAAGTGCACCTGCCCTTCATTCAGCGGGTCTTTCCCGGCGCGCGCGTCGTGCCGCTCTTGGCCGGCGACCAAGACCACAAGAGCGTGGCCGCTATCCTCGCGCGCCTGTGGGGCGGACCGGAGACCGCCATCGTGGTCAGCTCGGATCTTTCCCACTACCACGACTACGAGACGGCCTGTCGGCTCGACCGTGAAACCGCCGAGACCATCGAGGCGCGCCAGGCGGGCGCAGTCGACTTCGACCGAGCCTGCGGCGCCACCCCGGTCAACGCGCTCTTGCAGGTCACTGCGGACAAGGGCCTTTCGGCTGCAACGATCGATTTACGCAATTCCGGCGACACGGCTGGCCCGCGCGACGAAGTCGTGGGCTACGGTGCCTTTGTCTTCGGGTAGGTCGGAACGTCAGCGCCGGTGCCGAGCTGGCATTTCTTTTCGGGGCGAGGTTAAATGTCTTGTATCTAGCTGGAAGACACCGTGCATGAGGTGGGACGAGAACCCCATTGTGCCGTGAAGAAGACAACTACCCTCCGGAACTGCTTCCTTTCTCTTCTTCCTGTGACCTACCTTGCCCTGTCGCTCGGTTGCACGAAAACCGACCCGGGCGCTGACTGCGCCAGCCAACCCCTCACCCAGGAACAGGCGATGGCCCTGTTCAGGGATTTCGTGTACCAAGATATTCCAACCTACAATACGGACTCGGTGTTTTCCGTGGAAGAGCTCCAGGTACCGGGCGCATGGGATGCCATGGGCATCCAGCTATTCTCTGGAGGCTCGGTGGACGACTACGGCTACGTCATCAATACGCGGCCCTTCGTGACTCTCGCCTGCAAGCTCTACCCCCTGACCAAGTGGAGCGCCACGGGTCTGCTGTCTGCCGTTCTGGTCGACAGTAGGCTTTACTACACGGTTCGAGCTGGCTCTGGCATCAACTACTCAGAGCTGGGCAGGATCTCGCTCTCCGACAGTGGGCCGCAGATACTGAAAGGTGCCGACTACGGGCGCCCCGACCCGTCCAACCTCTACCTGCGTGAATCAGCTGGGCGAATCGTGGCGGAGCTGGGCTTCGGCATGAATTTCAATTCCTGGACCTTCGAGGAGGTTTTCGGGTGGCTCCGGGACGATGGCGCGAGTCTGGTAATCGTGGATGCGGCAGGTACAGCGATCCCGTACAACGGCGCAGGGGGATGGTAGAGTCGCATGAAGGTCGTGGGTTACGGCGCTTTCGCCTTTGGGTAGTCCTCTTCATCGAGGACCGACTCGCACGACTCCGGCATTGCGGGCGCGCCTTCGCCGGGCGGGCCGCGCTTGGCCGCAGTGGCGCGCGCGTCCTCGGAAAACCACCAGTCGAGCGAGGCATCACAGCCCTGGCCGGCAGGTAGGGGCTGCGGCTCTTTGCAATTGGGGTTGTCGGCCGGACAGCGCAGGCGCAGGTGAAAATGGTCGTGGTGTCCCCACCAGGGCCGCACCCGCTGCAGCCACGGGCCAGCCCGGCCCTTGTCCTGGCAAAGCGCGCGCTTGATAGCCGGATGAACGAAAATGCGATCCACGGTCGCATTCGACGCTGCCGCTTCGATAAGGCGCGCCACGCGGCTGTTCCAGGCGGGCAGCAACTTGCCGGTGCGCAGGTCCACCATGACGGGAGCCACGGGAGCTTGGCTCGGGGAAAGTGCCTTGGCGGGAGGGCCATACCAGAGGTCGACATCGAGCCCGTTCTGATGGCTGCGATGGCCGGTGGGCGTGGGCCCGCCGCGCGGTTGGCCCAGATCGCCGATGCACAACAGGCCCAGGTGTTCGCGGCGTGCACGGGACGCCAGATCGCGCAGGTAGGCGATCAGAGCCGGATGGCCGAACTCGCGATGCCGTTCGGGGCGCTCGACCACCCAGCCGGGGCCGCGCAATGGCAGGGCCACTGCGCCCTGAACGCAGCCGGCCCCTGGCTGACCGATGGCGCGTGGCGGACCCTGCTTCGCCTTCGTGACGTGACTCCAGCGTGAATCGAAACTGCGAACCGCAGGCTGCGATGGTGCGGCCGAGGCGTCAGGCGCGCCAGCGTCGGGCGCCGGCGGGGCTGCGGACAGGAGCAGGAGAGGGACGAGCCACAGCATCAACACTCACAATCTGCACCCGTCCCTCTGCGTCCGCCAGAAAGGTCTCGAGCAACCGGTGCGGCCTGACAACGGCCGGTTTCGGTCGGTGGAACCGGTCCGGTTCGCCGTCAGCTGCTCTTTGGCCGTGCGCTTCAGATCCGCCAGGAACGTGGTAGCCTTTCAGGCTGGTCCGAAGGCAGCGGAACCCGTCGGCAAAGGCAATGCCCACCATGAAGCGCAGCGGAAGTGCAAGCGACCCGCTCTGGTACAAGGACGCCATCATCTATGAGCTGCCGGTCAAGGCGTTCTTCGACAGCAACCAGGACGGGATAGGCGACTTCGGCGGGCTTCTGCAGAAGCTCGACTACCTGCAAGACCTGGGTGTCACCTGCCTGTGGCTGCTTCCCTTCTTTCCGTCGCCCCTGCGCGACGACGGCTACGACATCTCGGACTATTGCAACGTGCATTCCGCCTACGGGACGCTGGAGGATTTTCGCGCCTTTCTCGACGCCGCCCACGGCCGCGACATGCAGGTGATGATCGAGCTGGTGGTCAACCACACCTCCGACCAGCATCCCTGGTTCCAGGCGGCGCGCCAGGCGCCCGCGGGCTCGCCCGAGCGCAACCGCTACGTGTGGAGCGACGACGACCACAAGCTCGCCGGGGCGCGCATCATCTTCACCGACACCGAGAAGTCAAACTGGACCTGGGATCCGGTGGCCAAGGCCTATTTCTGGCACCGCTTTTTCTCGCACCAGCCCGACCTCAACTTCGACAACCCCGACGTTCTGCGCGAGGTGCTGGATGCCATGCGTTTCTGGCTGGACCAGGGTGTGGACGGGCTGCGCCTGGACGCCATTCCCTATCTGGTCGAACGCGAGGGCACCAACTGCGAGAACCTGCCCGAGACGCACACGATCGTGCGCCAGATCCGGGCGGCGCTCGACGAGCGCTACGCCAACCGCATGATCCTGGCCGAGGCCAACCAGTTGCCGGTGGACGTGCGGCCGTATTTCGGCGAGGGCGACGAGAGCCACATGGCGTTCCATTTTCCCCTCATGCCCCGCCTGTTCATGGCCCTGCGCCTGGAGGACCGGCAGCCCATCCTCGACATCATGGCCGACACGCCGGAGATCCCGGACAGTTGCCAGTGGGGACTGTTTCTGCGCAACCACGACGAGCTGACCCTGGAGATGGTCAGCGACCGCGAGCGCGACTACATGTACCTGGCCTACAGCGCCGATCCGCGCATGCGGGTGAACGTGGGCATTCGCCGCCGCCTGGCCCCGCTGCTCGACAACAACCGCCGGCGCATCGAGCTGCTCAAGAGCATCCTGCTGTCGTTCCCCGGCACGCCCATCCTGTACTACGGCGACGAGATCGGAATGGGCGACAACATCTATCTCGGCGATCGCAACGGGGTGCGCACCCCCATGCAGTGGAGCGGCGATCGCAACGCCGGCTTCTCGCGCGCGCTGCCCGCGCGGCTATACAGCCCGGTGCTGCTGGATCCGGTGTACGGCTACCAGTCGGTCAACGTGGAGGCGCAGCTTTCCGATTCCTCGTCGCTGCTGCACTGGACGCGCAACATGATCGGGCTGCGCAAGCTATTCAAGGTGTTCGGCCGCGGCGCCATCGAGTTCTTGCGGCCGTCCAACCGCAAGATCCTGGCCTACCTGCGCACCTCAGACAAAGAGAAGATCCTGTGCGTGGCCAACCTGTCGCGTTTTGCCCAGCCGGTGGAACTGGACCTGGCCCGCTTCGAGGGCGTGGTCCCGGTGGAGATGCTGGGTTATGTGGAATTCCCGCCCATCCAGCGCGAACCCTATCGTCTGACCCTGGGCCCTTACGGGTACCTGTGGTTCGAACTGCACGCGCCGGCCGCGTCGCTGCGCGATCTCGACGGCGAGCAGGGCGAGCCGATGCTGGCTGCCGCCACCCTGCGCGAAGCCCTGGCGGTGCCGGCGCGCGGGGCGCTCCAGCGGCTGCTGGGTCCCTTCCTCATGCGCCAGCGCTGGTTTGGGCGCAAGTCGCGCACGATCGATTCGGTTTCGGTCAGCGACTTCGCTGACCTGCCTGAGATCGCCGCCGCGCTTTTGCTGCTCGACGTGCGCTATGCCGAGGGCGACCGGGAATCGTATTTCGTTCCCCTGGTGCGCGTGCCTACGGACCGCATGCTGGGCATGCGCGACAAGTACCGCGATGCCTTGCTGGCGACATGCCAGGGCGGCCAGGGGGCGTTCTTCGACGCTGCGGTAGACGACGGTTTCTGCCAGTGGCTGCTGGGCGCGATCGAACGCGGCGAGAGCGTGCGTTTCGAGAAAGGCACGCTCGTGGGAGTGCCCGGGCGTCTGGTCGGCACCCTACGCGGCGATTCCGGTGAGGTGCTGCCCGCCAGCCGCAGTACCGCGGAGCAGAGCAACACCTCGGTTCGCTACGGGGAGAAGCTGATCCTCAAGCTCTTCCGGCGGCCCAGCAGCGGCCCCAACCCGGACTGCGAGATGGTGCACCACCTGTCGGAAGAGTGCGGCTTTCCCCACATCCCCCGTTTTGGCGGGGCGCTGGAATTCGTCGATCGACAGGGCGCTCGTTCTACCCTGGGAATGTTGCAGGAACTGGTGGCCAACCAGGGCGACGGCTGGACCTGGTCGCTGGAGGAGTTGCGCCTGTACTACGAAGCCCACGCGGTGGAAGCGGCGCCGCCCGCGATCGTCGAGGCCAGCAAGCGCCCGCTGCTGCCGTTCTCTGAGGAGCCGCTGCCTGAGGCGGTCGCCGCCAGCATGGGCCTGTATCTCGAGGCGGTGGCCACTCTCGGCCGGCGCACGGCCGAGATGCACCTGACGCTGGCGGCACAGAGCGAGAATCCCGCCTTCCGGCCCCAGCCTCTCGACCGGAGCGACCTCGGCCTTTTGGCCCATCAGTTCCGCGAGCGGGCGACCGATGCGCTCGACGGGTTGAAGTCGCGCCTGGCCGCTCTTCCCGACGAACTGGTCGAACTGGTGGGCCCGCTGCTGGCGCGTCGGCGGCAGGTGCTCGGCGCTTTCCGCCGCCTGGAGGAGACCGACGTGACCCTGCAGAAGATCCGCATCCACGGCGACTTCCATCTGGGCCAGGTGCTGCGGGCGCGGGGCGATTTCGTGGTGCTGGACTTCGAGGGCGAGCCGGGGCGTTCGCCCGAGGAGCGGCGAGCGATGCAGTCGCCGCTCAAGGATGTGGCCGGTATGTTGCGCTCCTTCAGCTACGCCGCCCAGGCCGCCCTGGCGAGCTACCTGGCGCGACGGCCGCAGGACGCAGACGCGCTGGAGCCATGGGCGCGTCTGTGGTCGAAATTTGCCTCGGCTGCGTTTCTGGCCAGCTACCGCACCGTTGCGGCGGGCGCGGCCTTTCTTCCCACGGACAACAGCACCTTTGCCCGGCTGCTCGATGCCTTCCTGGTGGACAAGGCGTTCTACGAACTGGGCTACGAGCTCGATCACCGGCCGACCTGGGCGCGTATCCCGCTTCTCGGTCTGCTCGCGCTGTTGCGCGAGCCGGTGGGGGAGAGGTAGCTCGTGCACGACCCTGATTTGACCGAGCGGATTGTGACGGCAACTCACGCAGCGCCCGCCACGGCCGAGATCGTGGTCGGGGTGCCCAGCTGCAACCACGCCGGCACGGTTGCCTCGGTCCTGCGCGCGGCCCAGGCCGGGCTGGGCGAATTCTTCGGCGGGCAGAGCAGCCTGCTGGTCAGCGCCGATGTCCGCTCCAGCGACGGCACCCGCGAACAGATACGCGGCGTGCGCGCGGAAAGCCCGCGCTTGCGCGAGCTGGGGCCGCCGGACGGCGCTGCTGGTGCGGCGAGCCCCGGGGCCGAGGTCCGCGAGCTTCGGGCGATTCTGGAGCTGGCGCACGAACTCGGCGCCCGCGCCTGCCTGGTCCTCGACGCCAGCGTGACCAGCATGAGCGCGGACTGGGTCGCGCAGCTCCTGCGCCCGATCGTCGACGAGCAGTTCGACATCGTGGTCCCTTGCTTTGCCCGGCACAAACTCGACGGCGCCATCAGCAACGGCATCGTGTATCCCCTCGCGCGCTCTCTGTACGGCAAGCGCGTTCGCCAGCCTCTGGGAAGTGTGTTCGCGCTGTCGGGCCGCCTGGTGGAACGGTTTCTCGCGGCAAGGGTCTGGGACATCGAGGTGTCTGCCCTGGCGACTGACGCCCGCGCCACCAGCGAAGCCATCTGCGGCGAGTTCGCCGTGTGCCAGGCTTTCCTGGGTCCGGCCGAGCACGCGGGCGGCGGGCCCGCCCTGGACCTGAGTTCCATCCTGGCGGTCGTGCTGGGCTCGGTGTTCGATGAGATGAACCGCAACGTCGCGTTCTGGCAGAAGGTGCGTGGCTCCGTGCCGGTCCGCTGGTTCGGCACGCCGGTCGAGCTTTCCGGCAATCCGCCGCCGGTGGACGCCCACAAAATGTGGGAGTCGTTCCGCCTCGGCTGCCGGACCCTGCAGGACGTGTGGTCTGCGGTCTTGCCACCGGCGACGCTGCTCGCGCTCAAGTACCTGGCCCGCGAAGAGGCTGCCGGGGCCGCGCTGGCCGACGATCTGTGGGCGCGCATCGTGTACGACTTCGCACTCGGTTACCGCTTGCACGTCATGAACCGCGGCCACCTGTTGCGCGCGTTGACCCCGCTCTACCTGGGGTGGCTGGCCTCGTTCGTGCGCGAGATGGCCAGCGCACCCTCCCCGGACGTGGAGCGCAGGGTGCAACAGCTTTCCATGGTCTACGAGGCCCAGAAGCCGTATCTCATCTCTCGCTGGCGCTGGCCCGATCGCTTCAACCCCTAGTCAGACAGGCGGAGAAAGGAGCGTTTCTTCATGTGGGACCAAATCAAAGACGCACTTTATGAGGCCACCCACCGCGTCCTGGTGGGCGTGGCCAGTTTCTTACCCGGGCTGCTGGCCCTGGTGCTGGCGGTCCTGCTGGCGTGGCTGCTGGGCTGGCTGCTGGGCGCCTTGGTTGGCCTCGTCCTGCGCGGGCTCGACTTCGACAAGCGTCTGCAGAAGTGGGGCTTCGTCGCCATGGCCGAATGGTCGCCCAAGAACAGCCCGACCTTGCTCCTGCGCAAGATTGTCATGTGGACGCTCGTGGTGCTGGGCTGGTTGGTCGGGTTGACCGCATTCGGGGCCGGGGTCACGCCCCAGCTGATCCTTCACGTGGTCGAGTCTTTGCCCAACCTGGGCACGGCCATCATCGTGGTCTTGCTGGGGGTTCTGCTGGCGCGTTTTCTCTGTCGGGCGGTGCTCATCAGCGCGGTCAACATGCAGATCCAGTCGGCGCGCCTGCTCAGCCTGGCGGTCAAGTGGCTGGTACTGGTCTTCGCCGCGGCCATGGCGCTCGACCACCTGCGCGTCGGCGGCGACATCGTTCGGCTGGGTTTTGCCATCCTGTTCGGCGGGATCGTGCTTGCCCTGGCTCTCGCCATCGGGCTGGGCTCCAAGGAAATCGTCAGCCGATCCTGGGAGCGCCAGGCGCACAGCAAGGTCGAGCCCCCCGACGATGCGCTCAAACACCTGTGAGGACAGAGCCGTGATGATGCGCCTCTTCTGCACGATCGTGGTTCTCGTGTCGGTCGCACCCTTGACCTTGTTCGCCGGCGGGGGCGAGAAGTGGGAACTCGTGGGGAGCAAGGACGACATCGTCACCTACCGGCGCGAGGTGGCGGGCAGCCCGGTGATTGCCATCCGGGGCGAGGCCGTGGTGGACGCCCCCATCCTGCACGTGGCCAGCGTGCTCATGGATACGGCGCGACTGCCCCAGTGGATGGACAGGGTGGCGGAGGCGCGACGGCTTCGGGCCACGAGCGCGCTTCACTATGTGGAGTACGAGCGCGCCAGCACACCCTTCCCGCTGACCGACCGGGATTTCGCGATCGAGTCCTGGGTGGAGATCGACGCTGCGAAGAAACAGATGGTGTTGCGGGCCCACTCGGTGGTGGATCCCTCCGCCCCGGTGACCGGCCTGGTACGGGGCGAGGTGCTGTCCAGCACCTTCACCCTGACGGCCCTGGACGGCCGGCGCACGCGTGTGGTGACCGAGGTTCACACCGACCCGAAAGGCTCGATCCCCAAGTGGATGGTCAACCTGGTCCAGAAATCCTGGGCCCACACCACCATCATGGGTCTGCGTGGCCAGGTGCGGAAGGCGAACGTCCCGGATAATGCAGAGGTGAAGGCGTTGCTGGAAAAGGCGGGCCTGCTCGAGTAGGAAAGGCTGCGTGCGTCGTTCAGCCGCTCGTTCAAGCAACCCCGGAGACACGAGACCGCGCATCCAGATTGGGTTGTTGGCTCTCCTCGTCCTCTTTGTGGGCGCTTGCACGACCGTCATGTACGGTGGACCGAAAAGGCCACGCGAACAGGTTGCGATCATCAAATCCGGGTACAACACGCAGCTCAAGGCGGTTGATCGACGTTCCGTGGAAAGCCTTGGACAGAAGCTCGAGGTTCTCCCTGGTCTGCATTCTGTAACGTTCATCGTTGACAGAACCGACCACCATCTAGCCTACAAAGTTAGGCGCTGGACGCGCCCTGCTACCATTTGCTTCTTTGCAAGAGCCGGGCACGAATACGCCATCGATCAGAAATATGACGATGATCTTTTCTCATACGAGATAATCGACAACGCTGCGGGCAGAGAATTTGATGTCCGCTGCGCCGACCCAGACGACCCTCCAGCCCACGACGAATGAGGTCTGGCGGCCGTGGCCGTGGCCGTGGTCGTGGTCGTGGCCGGAGTGATCCCTTTGGTTGCGGCCGTCGGGGTGCGATGTGCTCTCTGTGGTGAAAAGGCTAACTTCTAATACCGCGCCAAGATGGTTTCACCGGCGCGGGTACGATCTCCCGGCCGGCAGAGCACCTCCAGCCTGGGGATCCGTCGCAGAAACAGATCGCATTGCGATCCCATGCGGATCATGCCGACGCGCTGGCCGCGCTCGACAGTGTCGCCGGGATGCACGAAGCAGTCCACTTGGCGTACGTAGCGATCCGCGATCTGGACCATGGCGACTGACAAGGCTCCCTCGAAGACGATGGTGTTGCGTGCATTCTCGGCCACCGAGGCGCGCACCTCGTCGGTGACGGGCAGGTGCCACATGAGGTGCATGAGGGCGCGCACCATCGAGCGATTCTCGTGGCGGGCCGGGCGTGCATACACGTGCGTAACTTTCCCGCCGATGGGCGCCCGGTTGACGTGAACCGACCAGGGAAACATGTAGATGCCGATCGACACGCCGGGCAACTCGCCCGGGCCTACGAAGGGGGCGTCGGTGAGCGGGATCTCGGTTCCATTCTTGACCACCGCGGGCATGGTGTGGGGCGCGACCTCGGACACGTAGAGTACGCGACCGTCTGCGGGGGCGACCACGACACGGCCAGGCGGAGGGTGACGCTCGGGATCGCGGAAGAATGCGGGAAAGCGCCAGAGCAGGAACGAGACCGGGTCCATCGATCCCTAGCCGCGCGCCACGCGCGCCACAGCACCTATCAGAGCCCGCCGCGCGGAGCGACCGGCCGCACGACCCAGCAGCCGTAGCGGGCCGCGCATGGCCCACAGCCAGATGAAGAACAGGCACATGGCCACGTAGGTTGCGTAGTCGAGGGTCAGATCCCAGAGCGCGCGGCCGGGCTGTCGGCGAAATTTGTCGAGAAACAAGTCGAGGCCGGTCACTGAATCTCCGCCGCGGCGAAGGAGTGCACCATCGCATGATCGTCGAATTCCAGTCGCTGTTCGACCGCGTGGTCGTGGACCAGTCGGCTGGAGTGCTCGGGAAGGAACGGGCGATGATAGAAGACCCCGCGCGAACAAAGGCGAGCCCTCGGTCGGGCGGTGCGCACGACCTGCTCGATGGTCTCGGCGAAGGCCTCGTGCGAGAGATAGGCCGAGATGTCAGAGAGCGAGTACCCGTCGAAGTGCTGCGCCGGGGCCGTGCGCAGGACGCTGGCCATGTCTCCATTGACAATGTGAACGCGCGTGTTCCGCAGCGCGCGCTTGATGCGGTCAAAGCAATCCGCGCGCAAATACTCGGGCATCACGCGCTCGTCGCCGTAGCGGCCGAAAAACGCCAGCCAGAGCAGGTGGTTGTCGCGCGCCAGGTGATGGTCGAGATAGCGAGCGATGTTCCCGAAGATGCGTTCGTGCAACTTGAGTTCGGGCGGAAGGAAACGCCAGAAGCCAGGCTCGTGCGAGAAGAAACTGAAGAAGCCGCGGCGGCAGATGGTCTTGGCCACCAGGCGCCAGAGCGGGCCATGCCAACCCGGTAGCAGGCGCCGCTGCTCCGCCAGATCGGTGCAGGCAAACAGCCGACGCACCCACCGAGGACGCAGCAGTCGCGTGGCGGTTGCCACATAGCGCGCGAAGAAGCGCTCCAGGCTGCCCTGATACAGAACGCCGCGCTCGACCAAGAATGGCTTGCCGTCGAAGTACGCACGGGCGCCAGAAGACAGCGCCGGTCGCAGTGAATCGTAAACGTCGAGACGCCGCTGCGAGGCCCGCACGCCCATGAACGACAAGAAGGCCGCATGGTCCAGCGCCCGCAGCCCGGCGACCTTGAGTTCGAACAAGTGGGTCTGCGCGGGATTCACGTCCACCGCCCAGACTTCCTCCGCCCCCTCCTGCAGAAGATTGAGCACACGGCCCCCGCTGGCGCAAATGGCGACCAAGCGCTTGGACGCGTGGGGAACTAGCACCTCGATCTCGCTGGCCGAGTCCTCGTTGCACGAGGAGTAGCTGATCCGCTGGCGATAGCGTTGCCAGCGGATGACCCGACCCGGCTTCTCGATGGGCCGAGCCGCGACGTCGTCGCAGCCAGCGGGCACCAGCGCCAATGGCGGACCTGATGGGTCGAACGTGTCTTCGGCGTTCCGGGCGACGACTTCAGACATCGAGGCAGGCTAGCGCAAGTGGAAAGCTGTTGCCACCGAGATTGGTGCTCAATCGCGAGGCTGGCAATGATACCGTTTCTGGCCTAACCTTCATGATCTGCTTCGCGTGTGCAGGACCATGGTTGCGGATCTCGTTGACCCTCACAAGAGCCAGAGCGACCTCGACGTCATCGAGCTGATTGCCGATTTCGATCGGCATACCTCGCATCTGTCATTCGCCGAGATCGCCAAGGGCGCGCTTGCCTTCATGGCCGATCGTCTGCACATAGGTCGCGCGTCGATTGCGCTGCTGCGACCCGAAGGCGACGGATTTCGCGTGTACGATGCCACGGTCGACGTGCAGGGGGTCGAGTCGGGAACCATCGTTCCGCATGGATCGGGCACGCTGAGTGAAACCGTGGAGCAGAGGCGCGCCATCTACCGGGCCGATAGTCGTGACTGGCCGGCGAAGAATGCCGTCGATCGAGCATTGATTGCCCATGGCTTCCTCAGCAGCTTCACCGTGCCGCTCGTGTCCGGCGGGCGCTGTACGGGGACGTTGAATGCCGTTGCCACCAGGGTCGACGGTATCGATCTCGCGACGCGACGGACGATCGAACTGGTGGCGCCCAGGCTGGCCTATGCGTTCGAGATGGGAATGGCCCTCGACGCCCTGGCGGCAAGCGAGGCGCGCTTTCGCGACGTGTTCGAGACCGTGGGTGACGGCATCGTGGTGGCCGATGTCTCGAATCGCAAGATCGTCATGGTGAACGCACCCATGTGCGCGCTGCTTGGGCGCTCGTCCGATGAGTTGCTCAAGCTCACGATCGATAGCATCCACCCTCGCGACCGTATTGACGACATCATCGCCATCTTTGAAGCCATGCTGCGCGGCGAGCGCGATCACGCCATGGAGATCCCCATGCTTCGCGCCGATGGGACGGTCTTCCTGGCCGATGTCAGTGCAAGGGGCACCGCGATCTCCAACAAGCGCTGCGTGGTCGCCGTGTTCCGCGACTCCACCACCCGCCGTCTTCGCCAGGACGAGCAGCTTCACGTTCAGAAACTAGAATCCATTCGCACGCTGGCCGCAGGGATCGCGCACGACTTCAACAACCTGCTCACGGGCCTCATTGGCAATGTCAGTCTCGCACAGATGAGTCTGCCTCAATCGCACGAGGCGCGGGGGCTGCTCGACGAGGCCCAGCGCGCGGCCACGCGAGCCACGGCGCTCACGCGCCAACTGCTCACCTTCGCCAAGGGTGGTGCGCCCCTGCGCCGGCGCACCAACATCGTCCAGGTTCTGCGCGATTCTGCCAACCTGGCCACCAGCGGGACCAGCGTGCGTTGCCTGTTCGATCTGCCGGACGAAGATCTGGCCGTGACGGGTGACGAAGGACAGCTGGCGCAGGTATTCCAGAATCTGGTGCGCAACGCAGTCGATGCCATGCCCGGGGGCGGCGTGGTGCGGGTGCATCTGTCCCGGCAGGCGGGTGGCGAGGATGGCGAGATCTGCATCAAGGTGACGGACCACGGGCCGGGGATCGCGCCGGAGCTGCTCGACAAGATCTTCCTGCCGTTCTTCACCACCAAGGAGAGGGGCAGCGGTCTCGGGCTGGCGGTGGCCTACTCCATCATTCAACACCACGGCGGCCGTATCGAGGCGTCGTCGGCGCTGGATGCCGGCACCACGTTCCGCGTGATTCTGCCGTTGCTCGGCAGTTCGGAAGAAACGCCCACGCCGACGCTGGTGAAGTATCGGGTGGCGGGCAGGGTGCTCGTGATGGACGACGAGTCGAGCGTGCTCCGTCTGGTCCAGCGCGCTTTGCAGGATGCTGGCTATGCCACCAAGGCGGCGACCAACGGCGGTGACGCCGTGGAGTTCTATCGTCAGGCTTTCGCCGACGGGCAGCGTTTCGATGCGGTGGTTCTCGATCTGACGGTCAGGGGCGGGATGGGGGGACGGGAAGCGGCCGAGCGGATTCTGGCGATCGATCCCTCGGCGCGCCTGCTGGTGTCGAGTGGCTACTCGGAGGATTCGGTGATGGCCGAGTACCGGCGCCATGGCTTTTCCGCGGCGCTGCCCAAGCCCTACAGCGCGCAGCAACTGTGCGATGCCGTACAGGGGACGATTGGGGACGCTGGGCAGAAGCCGCGCTGAGATGATAGGTTTCTGGCGCCATGACTGACGCTGCCAGTCCGACCAACCCGTTCGAACAGGACGACGTCCGCGAACTCATCCGGACCCTGCACGCCGATCGCCAGGCCGCCAAGGACAAGGAGAAGCGGGAGAGCTGGACGCGCTATGTTTCGCTGATGATCGTGGTGCTGGCGGTGGCGACCGCGATCGGATCGCTCAAGTCCGGCGGATTCGGCGGCAAGGTGATGCTGAACCAGTCGCAGGCCTCCGACGCCTGGGCCTTCTTCCAGGCCAAGACCATCAAGCAGCGCCTGGCAGAGATGGAAACGCGAGGCGCGACCGGCGAGATGGCGGCGCGGGCGGCCGCGGATGTCGAGCGCTACCGCAAGGAGGAACAGGAGTTGCAGGCCAAGGCGCTTGGCTTCGAGGCGACCCGCGACGAGGCAGCCCGGCACGGACCGCCGCTTGGCTTTGCCATCGCGTCGCTCCAGATCTCGATAGCGCTCGCGTCGGTATGCCTCATCACCAAGCGGCGACCGCTGTGGCTGGCGGCCGGGATTCTGGGGAGTGTCGGGATCGCGTATCTGTGCTACGGACTGTGGGCCGTTTGAGAGGCACTACCCGCGCAGGAAGACCAGCGACTGCTGGCTCCAATCCACCAGCGGGTTCCACCACACGCCGAATAGCAACAAGGCGACGGAAAAAGCGCCCAGCATGATCTGATAGCTCAGGTGCGGTCGCACCGTGACCTCGCCCACGGGCGCCTCCAGGAACATCGCCCGCACAACGCGCATGTAGTAGTAGAGCGACACGGCCGAGTTGATCGCGCCGATCGCGGCCAAGGCCGCGTACCAGCCGCCGCCGGGTAGGGAGTAGTTCTGCAGGACCGCCACGAACAGGTACCACTTGCCGGTGAATCCCGCGAAGGGGGGCAACCCGGTGAGAGAGAACAGGCAAATCGCGAAAGTAATCGCGGACAGCGGGTTTCGCCGCGCCAGCCCCTTGTAGTCGCTGATGGACTCTGAGCCGGTGGCCTGCGCCACCACGATGACCACCAGGAAGGCGCCCAGGTTCATCACCAGGTACACCAGCAGGTAGATCATCACGCTCTGCACGCCCACGGCCGAGGCCGCGCAAAGGCCCATCAAGGCATAGCCGGCGTGGGCAATCGACGAATAGGCGAGCAGGCGCTTGAGGTTGCTCTGCACGATGGCCGTGAGATTGCCCAGGGTCATGGTCACGGCCGCGAGCACGCCGACGATGGCGGGCCAGGGTAGCTCGGAAAGTCCACCGATCGAGGCCGCCGTGCCAGCGCCGACCGGCGATCCGGCCAGCGCCGACCAGAAGAAACGCACGGCCAGGGCAAAACCGGCCGCCTTGGGGCCCACGGAAAGGAACGCGGTGAACGGGGTGGGCGCGCCTTCGTAGACGTCGGGGCACCACATGTGCCAGGGCACGCTGGCGATCTTGTAGCCCACGCCCGACAGCACGAAGACCACCGCCACCACCAGGGCCACCCGCAAGGCAGTCTGGCTGCTACCCAGCGCGCCCGCAGCCAGGCCGTCGAGAGTCTTGCCCAGGCCGAGCAGGTTGGTGGTTCCGGTGAGCCCGTAGATGTAGCTCATGCCGAACAGCATGATCCCCGAGGCCACGCCGCCGTAGATGACGTACTTGAGCGCGGCTTCGGCCGCCTTGCGATCGCCCTGCCGGTAGCCGGCCAGCGCATAGCTGACCAGGGACACCAGCTCGATCGCCAGGTACATCATCAGAAGGTCCACCGCGCTGGCCATGAGGAACATGCCAAGCACGATGGAAAGCAGCAGGGGATAGAACACGCCAATCTGATTGGGGCCAAACTCGGTCGAGCGCGCGGCGATGAGCACGGTGAGAGCGGCTGCGGCCAGGAACAGCCACTTGAAGAAGGTGGCAAATGGATCGCTGGCGATCATCCCGTTGAACAACAGGCGCGGCGCCGCCGGCTGCATCGCCAAAAGGACGCCCGCCAAGCCCAAGAACAACAAGCTGCCCACGGTGAGAAACAACACGCGGCGCGGGTGCTTCTTCCACGCCAGGTCGAGCAAGAACATCAGCATGATGCCCGCGGTGAGCGCAAGCTCGGGCAAGAACCACGAGGTGCTGATGAGGTTTTCTTGAATCATGCGCTTGGTTCCAGTGTGCGGCCGTGATTAGAGCGGCCGGATGCCCGCAATGAGGCCGAACAGGGTCTTGTTGATGACGTCGAGGATGGCGTAGGGATAGAAGCCCAGCAGGATGGCAAGGGCGCCCAGCGGATAGAGCACCAGGCGTTCGCGCCACACCAGGTCTGGATAACCCTGGTAGAGCGGGTTGAGCTTGCCCAGGAAGGCGCGGTGGATGGCCCACAGATAGTAGGCCGCGGTGATGATCACGGCGGTGGCCGAGATGACGGTGAACAGCAGGAACGTGGGGAATGCCCCGGTCAGCACCATGAACTCGGAGATGAAGCCGCACATGCCGGGCAGGCCTAGCGAAGCGAAGAAGGCCAGTCCGGTCAGGGCGGCATACTCGGGCATGGCGGTGGCCAGACCGCCGAAGCGCGCGATCTCGCGGTGGTGGGCCCGGTCGTAGATGACGCCGGCAATAAGGAACAACATGGGCGAGATGATCCCGTGCGAGAACATGTTGAACACCGCGCCCGAGATACCGGCCGGGGTCATGGCCGCCATGCCCAGCAAGGTGAAGCCCATGTGGCTGACCGAAGAGTAGGCAATGAGTTTCTTGAGGTCGGTCTGCGCCAGGCAGACGAAGGCGGCATAGATGATGTTGATGACTCCAAAGGCGGCGATGGCGTGGGCGGCCCAGGCGGTGGCATCAGGCAGAAGCGGGTAGTTGAAGCGCAGGATGCCGTAGGGGCCCATCTTCAGCAGAATGCCGGCCAGGATCACGGAGACCGGCGTGGGCGCCTCCACGTGGGCATCGGGCAACCAGGTGTGGAAGGGGAACATCGGGATCTTGATGGCGAACCCGATGAAGAGCGCCACGAAGATGATCTTGGTGAAGGCGAATCCCAGGATGGGCGCCGCATGCGCGAAAACGCCCTCGCGACCCTGCTGCGCCAGCGCCAGCAGGTTGAGGGTGTGGCCGCTCGACATGGTTCCATCAGCCAGCGGCGCCGCGTGGCTGCTGTAGTACAGGGCGATCATCGCCAGCAGCATCAGCACCGAGCCGATCAAGGTGTAGAGGAAGAACTTGATGGCGGCGTATTCCTTGCGCGGGCCGCCCCAGATCCCGATGAGGAAGTACATGGGGAGCAACATCAACTCCCAGAACACGTAGAACAGGACCATGTCGAGCGCCACGAAGGTGCCCATCATTCCGGTCTGCAGCAGCAGCAGCATGGCCATGTAGCCGGGCACCATGCGCACCGAGAAGTGCCTGGGATGATGGCCGTCGTCGGGTCCCGCCATGCCCGCCATCGCGCGGTACCTGGTTCCACCCCACCAGGGCATGGAGGCGATGGTGGCCACGAAGGAGATGAGCCCGGTCAGCAGCACCATCGAGATGGACAGGCCGTCCACGCCCATCAGGTACTCGATGTTGAAGGCCTTGATCCAGGCGAAGTGCTGCACCAGTTGCACGCCGGTGGCTTGTCCGTTGAGCATCAGCCCGGGCAGCGACGGGTCGTACCAGTGCCAGGCGGCAAGCGCGCAGGCCAGCGACCCGCCGCTGGCAACCATGGCAATGATGCGCGACGCCTGGTCGAGCGCGGCCTTGGACAAGCCGGCCAGGGAACGAACCGCGGCCAAAAGGACGATGAGCCCCAGCCCGAGCAGCGGGAAGAAGGTGGCCCAGCTAAGGACGTTTTGCTGACTGATCATCGGGGTTGGCTCCCATCACCTGATAAGGAAATTGAGCAGAACGACGACGAGCGCGCCGGCCAGCGCTCCGTACAAATAGGTCTGGATGCGGCCGGTCTGCACGCGGCGCAAGCCACGCCCGGCCGCGATGGTGGAATTCGCAACCAGATTGACCGCGCCGTCGACCACGTACTTGTCGATGGCGCCGTCCAGGTTGGCGACAAGCCGTGTGACGGCACCCGCCAGGTTCACCAAGCCGTCGACCAGCCGGCTGTCGATCCAGGACAAGATGCGTGCGAACAGAAGTGAGCCACGCACCACCGTGGCCTGATAGAACTCATCGAGGTAGTACTTGTTGTAAACCACGGTCCAGGGTCGCTTCCAGCGCTGCAGCAGTCGCGCCGGCACCTGGCTCTTGCCATTGAGGTAGAGGCTGCGCGCAAAGAGCCAGCCAATGGCACCGGCCGACACACCGATGACCTGGAACAACCACTCCATCCAGTGCGGGTGCTCGGCAAAGTGAACCGCGGCCGGCAGCGAGGGTTCCAAGAAGTGCTCGAGGATGGGCGGCCGGTGGGTCCACGCGGCGGGAAGCCCAAGCAGCGAGGCCAGCACCGCGCCGCTCGCCAGCACGACCAGCACGCCGGTCATGCTGAGCGGCGATTCCTTCGGGGTAGCACCGTGGCCGTGGTCGTGGTCGTCGCCATGCCCGTGACCGCCCCGGTACTCCCCCGTGAAGGTCATGTAGTAGCTGCGGAACATGTAGAAGGCGGTGCCCGTGGCGGCGATGATGCCCGCACAATAGATGAGCGGGCCCAGCCAGGCCGCAGGCATCCCGAGCAAGGCCAGGTGCTCCTGACTGAACGCTTTCCACAGGATCTCGTCCTTGGAATAGAAGCCGCTGGCAATGGGGAAGCCGGCGATGGCAATGCACGCCCAGAGGTAGGTCTTCTGGGTGGTCGGCATGAGCTTGCCCAGCCCGCCCATCTTGCGCATGTCCTGTTCGTGATGGCAGGCCAGGATCACCGAGCCTGACCCGAGGAAGAGCGCAGCCTTGAAAAATGCGTGGGTCAAAAGGTGGTAGGCACCAGCCCAGTAGGCACCCACGCCCACCCCGACGAACATGAAGCCGAGCTGGGACACGGTGGAGTAGGCAAGAACCTTCTTGATGTCGTACTGGAAGAAGCCGATCGAGGCCCCGAACAGCGCGGTCAAGGCGCCGATGAGTGCGACCCAACCCATGGCGGTGGGCGAGAGGGCAAAGATGAAATTGAGCCGCGCCACCATGTAGACGCCGGCCGTGACCATGGTTGCGGCGTGGATCAAGGCCGAAACCGGCGTGGGGCCGGCCATGGCGTCGGGCAACCACACCGAGAGGGGAAGCTGGGCGCTCTTGCCCATGGCGCCCACGAAAAGCAGGATGCCGACGATGGCCAGCAGCCCGAAGCCAAAGAGTTTCTGGTGCAAGAGCCGATCGGCTACGCCGGTGGCCTGCACCACCACCTGATCGCGCAACTGGCGAAAGTTGAGCGTGGGGCCGATCTCGATGATGGCCTCGCGATGCTCAGCCTCGGCGCCGTTCGCGGCGGGCTCACCCGAAAAAATGCGCAGCTGCTGCCCGGGCACATTCGCCTGGTAACTCAGCTTGCCGGTCGGCAGCTCGTGCCAAACGCCCCCAAGACCCCAGAACAGCAAGAACAGACCCAGAATGAAGCCGAAGTCGCCAAAGCGGTTGACCACGAACGCCTTCATGCCCGCCGCCGCCTTGGCCGGATCCGTGTACCAGAAGGCAATCAGCAGGTAGCTGCACAGGCCCACGCCCTCCCAACCAAAGAACATGACGACGAAGTTGTCGCCCATGACCAGCAACAACATGGAAAAGATGAACAGGTTGAGATAGGCGAAGAAGCGCCAGTAGGCAGGCTCGTCAGCCATGTAGCCGATGGAGAAGATGTGGATCAAGGTGCCGATACCCGTCACCACCAGGACCATCATCATGCCCAGCGGATCCAGGGCAAAGGCCAGGTCCACGTGCACGGGACCGGCCGTCAGCACCGTCCACAGTGTGTTTTGCAGGAAGCGTTCCTCGCCCGGCAGGCCCAGCATCTTGGCAAAGGCCACACAGCCCACGGCAAAGGAGCACACCATGGCCGCGACCGCGATGGTGTGGACGACCGGCTTGCCAAACCTGCGCTGCAACCACCAGCCGCAGGTCGCGTTGACGAACGCGCCCAGGAGCGGGAAGAAGGGAATCAGCCACAGAAAGCCGACCGGGGTGACCGCGAGCGGGCCAAGCTGTTGCACGGCGTGTTCCATGAAGATCTCCGCCAGCGCCTACTGCCTCAACGAGGCGATGTTGGCCGTGTCGATGCTTCGGATCATCTGGTAGATGGCCAGGATGATGGCCAGCCCCACGGCGGCCTCGGCGGCGGCCAACACGATGACGAACAGGGCGAAGATCTGCCCGGACAGGCCGCCTGTCCCGTAGTGGTTGAAGGCCACCAGATTGACGTTGGCTCCGTTGAGAATCAGCTCGATGCCCATGAGCATCGCCACGGCGTTGCGCCGGGTGAGCACGGCCATCAGGCCGAAACAGAACAGTAGGCCGCCGACCACCAGGAAATGGCTCAGGGAAAGATGCTCCATCATGTCAGTCGTCCTTGATCTCTTTGCGCGCCACCACGATTGCGCCGATCAACGTGGCCAGCAGAACCACCGAAGTGACCTCGAAGGGCAGCAGCCAGGTCGTGAGCAGAGCATTGCCGATGGCAGCGGACGTCTCGTGACTTTCGGGCCGCAGCAGGACCTTCCAGGGCGCCCAGATTGCGACAAAGGACAGCAGGGTTCCGGTCAGTACGAACAGAACGGCACCGGAATAGAGGCCGATGTTCTTGTTGGAAACCTCGATTTCCTTGATCTGACTGGTGAGCATGACCGCGAAGATGATGAGCACCAGCACGCCGCCGATGTACACCAGCACCTGCGTGACCGCGAGGAAGTCGGCCGACAGCAGTACGTACAGACCGCTCACCCCGACCAGGGCCGAAAGCAGGGCCATGGCGCTCCAGAAGATGTTCTTCGACATGGGCACGCCGGCTGCGCCCACCACCGCGGCCAGAGCGAACAGGTAGAACACGACCAGGTTTGTGTGCATGGCTACCCCTTGTCCTTGCCGGGAGCCGGCGCGGCCCAGTCCGGGGCCGGCGCTGCCCACACTTGCCCGGCAAGATAGCTGCGCATGAGCGAGCCCACCGGCGCGCGCGGCGCATCCTGGCCCTTGAC
>Ga0265330_10000633_pt1 | contig 22611 bp, 17 predicted proteins | sample 41919metaG_FD_202083 | JGI IMG/M metagenome (GOLD analysis project Ga0265330, IMG submission 202083) | Rhizosphere microbial communities from Carex aquatilis grown in University of Washington, Seatle, WA, United States - 4-19-19 metaG | ecosystem: Host-associated > Plants > Roots > Rhizosphere... | reverse complement strand
GGCAATCGCTGGCCAGTTCTTTGAATTTCAACTTGTCGCCGGTGTTGTCCAGCCAAAGCAGGGCACAGGTCTGCAACCCCAGGGATCGCCGAAGCAGATCCACTGTGTGCAAGAGCTGCTCGCGAATCGTCTCGATCGATCCCTGCGAGAGTTTCTCTTCCTCCTGGGCTCGCGTGCGCACACGACTGTCGCTGCTCAGCGCCGACGAAATGAGGCGGAAATCGCGCGCCTCTTCCCGCATCGACGCCACCTCGGCCTCCAGACAACGCCGGCGTTCGCGTCGCTGGCGCGCCACCTCGGCGTGCAAGAAGGCCACGTTTAGTACGGCAAACACCGCGATGAAACCCGCATGCCCCGGAAATGCGGCCGCCGCCCCCGGCGCGGCGCCGGGGCCAAAGGCCATGATGGCCTCGAACCCAAGCGCGGCAGCAGCCAGTGGACAGCCAACGGACAATGGATGGAAGGTCACCAGGAAACTGACCAGGGCGTAGACCAGCGGATAGAGCGGCGCCGTGATCCCGCCCACGACTGACAGAAAAACATAGGTGGCCGACAGCAAGATCAGGCCCATTTCAAGATCGGAAACCATCTCGCGGGCGCGCGTGCGCCGGCGCTCGCTTGTCGTCACACGGCCGGCCAACTTGACCAGCAAGGCTGCTGCCAGCGCGGCCGCGGCCAGCCCTCGCGACCAGTCAGTCCCGGGCTGGCGCAGGTCGGGAAACCAGCCCAGCCACAAGAGCGTCCCCATAGTCCCCACCAAGGCAAAGCCCCACACCGTCTGCCAAGCACGCCGGGTCTCGAAAGCCACACGAGCCCGCAGCTTGGACAGCCTCATCGCGCCTCACCGAAATCGAAAAGGATCTCGCCTGGCTTCACCCACCCCATGTCGACACGGGCGACTTGTTCCATCATGCGCGGATCCGTGCGCAGAGCCTCGACTTCACGGGCCAGGCGCTCGTTCTCGGCATGCATACGGGCGTTGCGGCTCTTGGCTGCTGCGCATTCGCGCCGCAATTCCAGATAGCGCGCGAACCCGGAACGCGCGTACAGGTGGTACGGCACATAGCCGAAGGTGACGGCCATTAGCACAGCCGCCAGTCCACGCAGAATCCAGGTTTTTCGTGACCGGGTATCGCGACGCATGACGGCTCCGTACCATCAGTATGGGGAGCCTGCCCAGGGGCGCAATTTTTTGGGTAGTATGACAGTCAACATGACGTTGCCCTTCCATGGCCCCACCGCGGGAATTCTGGTGATCGGCGAGGAAATCCTCTCCGCCAAGGTCGAAGAAGAGAATGCCCGCTATCTTGTGCGCGAACTGCGTGAGCTGGGGGTGTCGGTCCGGCGCATCGACGTTATCCCCGACGAGATCGACGAGATTGCCGAGGCTGTGCTGGGCATGTCCAACCGCTACGACCATGTCTTTACCTCAGGTGGCATCGGCCCCACCCACGACGATGTGACCATGGCGGCGATGGCCAAGGCCTTTGGGCTGCACCCGGCTCGCAATCGGGAACTGGAAGCCAAGATTCGTTCGGCCATGGGGCCCAATCTTCACGAGCGCGATCTGCGCATGGCTGACATCCCTGACGGCGCGCGACTGCTCTATGGCCCGGACAGCGACCGTAGCCATTGGCCGCTGGTGGCAGTGAAAAACGTCTACATCCTGCCCGGGGTGCCCGAGATATTTCGCTACAAGTTCGCGATGGTGCGCGAGATGTTCCGGGCCGGCCCCATCCTCAGTCGCGCGGTCTACACGCGCGAAAACGAAGCGGTCATCGCGGCCACGCTCGACGCGGTGGTGGCCGAGTTTCCTGGCGTCGCGGTCGGCTCTTACCCTCGGCTCGGCGTGGCCGAATACAAGGTAAAGATCACCGTCGACGGTCGCGACGCAGCCCTGGTGGAACGTGCCACCGCGCGCCTAGTGGAAGGCCTGGGCGCCGCCGTCGTGCGCACGGAGTAGCGCAGTGATCATCTCTGGTTTCGTTCGGCCCGGGCCAACCGGCGCAGCAATCCGCGCCGGCCGTCGGGGTCAAGCCGCGAGGACGCGTCCGCCGCCAGGATGAAGCCGAACTGCTCGATGAGGGGACGGTTGTCGGTGACCACCGGGCCTCCGCCCACCAGTTCGCGCAAGGTCAGTCCACTGACGGGCGCCAGCGCCAGCAGATCGGCCGCGAGTTGGCCGGTGTCGTCGGCGGCAAAGCCGATGAGAGACAGAGAAGCCCGAACCGCCGGACTCTCCAGTCGGCGGCGCATGCGATCCACATCGAAAACCAACGGGCTGGGCGAGCCCAGCAGGGCCGCCTCGTCTGAATTGAGGAGAAACAGCGCCGCGTTGGGAAACACGGCCAGAAAGGTGCGCGCCAGCATCAGGATCTCCGCCTCGGTCAGGCCGTGAAAAGGCAGCCACTGCGCGATGACTCCACCCGGCCGCAGCGAAGCGCGCGCCCGTAAATAGAAGCCGACGGTGTACAGGCTGGCTGCGCCGGCGGCACGCGGGGGCGGCGGTTCCAGGGTGATGACACCATAGCTTCCAGGCGCCCGGGCCACGAACTGTCGGCCGTCCGCCTCGTGCATGTGCACGCGCGGATCCTTCCAGACCGAATGGTTCACATGCGCGAAGAACGGCAGCGTCTTGTGCACGGCCGGGCTGATGTCGACCAGGTCGATGCGACGAACCTCGTCGTAGGTGGCCAGATTGGCCGCCGTGGTGCCTGTACCCACGCAGATCACCAAGCTTTGACCGGCGTCGTCCGACAGCAACACGGGAAGGTGCCCCAGAAGGCCCATGTAGCGCTGGGCAGCCGGCGCGTCGCCGGCATACGACACGCCGTTGGACAGAATGATGCGATCGCGCCGGCCAGGCGGACCTTGTTCGACAACCGCGGTTGTGTCTTGCGAACCCTCGTCCACCAGCAGTGGTTGCGTGCCCTGTGCCAGGCGTCCCAGGAACGGCTGGGCATCGGCAGGTCCGATGGTGATCGCCACTCCTGCGACCACGGCGCTGAGTGCGATCACGACCACTCGCTGTCTGTCCTGCTGGGTGTTCGGTACCAGAACCAAGAGTGCAGCCACGAAATTACCAAGACCTACGACGAGCAAGGCTTTGCCGCTGCCCAGGCCCGGCAGCAGCACAAGTCCGGCCAGCAACGCGCCAGCCGCGCCCCCCACCGTGTTCACCGCCACCACCCGCCCCGCTGCAGTTCCGCCCGCCAGGCCCGTGCGCGCCACCTGGGCGATACACAGGGGCAGACTCGCGCCCATCAAGAATGTCGGCAGCAGCACCACGATGGCGGCTTTGCCGAACACGCCTGCCATCATGACCAGCCCGCCCGCCAGCGACGTGATCTGACGGATGCCGTGGTAGCCCGGCACGAGAGTCTCGGCCGCCCGCAAGAGGCTAGGCGTGGCCCAAACCAGCACCGCCAGCCCGAGCTGCAGAACGCCGAACAAGCGTGCCATTTGCGACGACGACAGCCGCGCGCAACGACGGGCCACCCAAGCCGCGCCCAAGGCCAAGCCAGCCAGATAGGTGGCCAGGATGGCCGAAAAGGCGTAGCTGGACGAGTTCACATAGGGAATGAGAACGCGGGTCCAAAGAATCTCCGCGCCCAGGGCGCTGGCGCCGGCCATGGCCGCAGCCGCGAACACCGGCAGCCGCCTGCGCGTCACGACCTCGGCAGACGGCACGGGCGCGTTGTCGTCACCAGGAACGTGGTCGGCCGTCGCAACCACGTTGCGGAAGACCAGCATCGCGACGAAACCGCACAATAGATTCCCCATCGCCGCAATCTCGGCGGTGGAGCGGATGCCCAGTCCGCCGATGCCCAAGAAACCTGCCAACATGCAGCCCAGGGTGGCGCCCGCGATGTTGGCCGCGTACAGCCCGCCACCCCCGCCACGACCACTGGGATCGCGGACCTGCATCACGAAGGGAAAAGTCAGGCCCATGAGCGTGCTGGGAAGCACCAGGCACAGGGCTGCCGCGAAATAGCGCAAGCCCATGTTGTTCACGTCTTCCAGGTGCGGCAGCACGACAGTGACCACAGCCGCGCACAGGCCGATGCCGAGTTCGGCAGCGCCATAGGCCAGGGCCGGCCGGCGCACGCGGCTGGCCCACCGGGCAGCCAAGATTCCGCCCAGCGCCAGGCCCAACATGAACAGACTGACCACGCCCGCGATGGCCTTGCTGGTGGCGCCGAGCACCACCTGGAGCTGTCGCGCCCAAAGGATCTCGAAACACAGACCGCTGGCCCCTGACAGCACGAAAAGGGGATAGAGAATCCAGCTGTGACTGCGACGAGGTTCGAGCACCGCCCGGCATCGTAGCACCCCCGGACAGACGCTGGCGTGTGCCGCGGGCGCCACCGCGCCCCACCGTCGTCTCGTTGATCTGCTATAAATCCGGCCGTGTCTGACCTACCGCCAAACGTAAAGGGAATGAACGACATCCTCCCGCCCGAGGTGTCGAAGTGGCAATTCGTCGAAGAAAAGGCGCGCTCGATGCTCGAGTCGTTCGCCTATCACGAATTGCGCACACCGATTCTCGAGTACACGCCGCTCTTCGTGCGCTCGGTGGGGGAAGACACCGAGGTGGTCGAGAAGCAGATGTACACCTTCCCTGACCGGGACGGGCAGTCGGTGTCGATGCGGCCCGAGGGCACGGCCTGCGCGGTCCGGGCGTACATCGCGCGTTCGCAATGGACCCGCGAGCCCGTCACCCGCTGGTACTACCTGGGCCCCATGTTCCGCCACGAACGCGCCCAACGCGGACGCTTGCGCCAGTTCCATCAAGTCGGCGCCGAGGTGTTCGGGTTGGCCGCGCCGTCCGTCGACGCCGAGATGATCGCCATGTTGGTGGCGCTGCTGGCCGATATCGGAATCAAGTCTTCCGACCTCGAGGTTGCGATCAACACCTTGGGCGAGCCCGAGGAACGGGCGAGCTATCGCGAAGCCCTGCGCGGCTACTTCTCCAACCATCTCGACAAACTGGACGAAGGCTCGCGCCAGCGCCTGCAGACCAATCCACTGCGCATCCTGGATTCCAAGGATCCCGATATCCAGGCGCTTGCCACAAACGCGCCGGTGTTGCTCGACGTGCTGGGCGAGGCATCCAAGCAGCACTTCGAGGCCGTGCGCGGCCATCTTTCGGCACTTGGCGTGCAAAGCGTGGTGGACACCAAGCTGGTGCGCGGGCTCGACTACTACACCGGCACCATCTTCGAGGTGAAGGCCAAGATCGGCGATCTGGGCGCACAGAACACGCTGGGCGGTGGCGGGCGCTACGATCGCCTGGTGTCGTCGCTGGGCGGGCCCGAGGTGCCGGCCATCGGGTTCGGCGTCGGCATCGAGCGCGTCCTGCTGGCGCTCGCCGAACCGGCCGAGGAATTCGAGCCGGTGCTGGCGCTCTTCATCGCGGTGCTGGGAGAAAAGGCGCAGACTTGGGCGCTGCCCGTGGCCCATCGGCTGCGCCTGCAAGGCGTTCGCACCGAGATGGAGCATCGGACGGCGAGCCTGAAGGCGCAGCTCAAGCGCGCCGACGCACTCAAGGCCCGTCTGGCGCTCATCGTCGGTGACAATGAACTACAGAGCGGAAAACTGGTTCTGCGCGATCTCAGCACGCGGCAGCAGCACGACGTGACCGAGGCCGAGCTGGAAGCGAAGGTTCGACAACTGGTAGATTTCTAGTGCGGAGGAGTTCGGAGGGCGGGATTCCTTGCCATTCCGGTCGTGCCCAGCCCGGCGTATACTTGGCGCGATGCCAGTGGGAGATCCCGATGCCTATTCTCCGTCGAATGGTCCTGATTCTTGCGACCGCTGCAGCCTGCTCGAACGATCCGCTGCCGGCTGAAACGCCATCCACGGCCTCGCCCGACGCGAGAGTCGACGGCTCCGGGGTCGGCCTTCCGTGTGACTTGGGGGTCCAGGCGGGTCCGAAACAGGCCGTCTACAACAACCAGGCGCTCGAATGCCCGCGCCGTCTGTGTCTGAAGCCGATCGATCAGGTTGGCGGTGTGAATACCGGCCCCTTGTGTTCCTCCCTATGCTCGGCAGACAGCGACTGCGTCGGTCCGACTCGCGATGCCAGTGATCCAAACGACACGCGCTGTGCTGGCGGCTACGCTTGCGCCGTTGCGTTCGTCGTCGGCCCGCTCTGCTGCGCGAAGCTCTGCGTGTGCAAGGACTTTCTGGTCGGGCCGTTGCAGACGCCCGGTGTCTGCACCCCCGATGGCGGGATGATCTGCCAATTTTGAGTGGGATCGCGCTGCGCCTCGCTGCAATCAGCGGGGCTCGAGCCGTCAGTCTTTGAGTCGCGCCTGTGCTTTTGCGGAGGTGAGTTCGCGGAGCGCGTCCGCGGCTACCCAGCGGGCGCTGCGTGCGCTTGCGTCGCCGCCACGCTCGCCGCCGGCGCGCTTGTTGGCAGCCACGCGGATCTTCTCCGCGCAAGCGATGGCAGCGGCGTTGAGCGTCCTGTTGCGCTTGCCGATATTGCGCAAGGCCCAGTTGACGGCCTTCTTGACGAAGTTGCGATCGTCGAACGCCTCGCGCGCAATCACAGGCAACAATTTACGGTAACGCTGGTCGCTGGCCGACTTGTCGTGGACCGCCAGCCCTGCCATCAGGGTGAAGGCCGCGCGCTTCACCCATTCCTCGTCGCGACCGGCCCACTCGACCGCCTTGGGCCAAGCGTGTTTCGTCAGATCGAAGAGGCTGGTTGTCGCCTGGTCGCAGATGTCCCAGGAGTCGAAGTCGCGGGCCCATGATTCGAACTGACTTTCGCTGACCGCGGCCGGATCGTCGACAAAGCAGGCCAGCAAGCGCGCCTCGTGGTTTCCCGTTGCCCAGAGCGACAGCGCCAACGCGTGGTCCATACCGAGACGCTTGGCGATCCTGCGCAGCTCGTAGATCGAGACACCGAACGCGTTTTCGACGTTGATTCCGTAGCGAGCCATTCCCGCGCGGTCCTTTTCGCTGCCCATGGACCGCAGCTCGGCGAGAATCTCCGCGACTCTCTTGTCGGTCTTCAAGGGGACCTACGACCGTCGAATCCTCGACGACACTTCGAGCACCGCGCGGCCGTGGCGGAAGACGCGCACGGCGCCTGATGTTTGCGACACCACCACCGCGATGGCTTCGGTTTCGTGCGTGATGCCCGCGGCAGCCATGTGGCGCGAGCCCAGGCCCAGCGGCACGCGCACGTCCTTCTCTTCGAAGTTGAGGTAGCGGCCGGCGGCCAGTACCACGCCGTCCTCGCGCAAAACGAAGGCGCCATCGAGTACGGCAAAAGCGCGCAGGGCGCGGCACACTTCCGGGCTCAACATGTTGCGCTCGTCCTCCGAATAGCCCTGGAAGGGGTTGAGGCTGAGCGGGCGCGACTGTTCCATGACCTTGTTGGAGTCGCCGATCACGAAGAGCGCGCCCACCGGCCGGCCTTCCCAGCCCTCCACGCCGATGGTGACCGCCAGGCCGATAAGCGCCTCCAGAATCTCGGGTTGGACGCCTTCGGTGCGCAAGAAACCGAAGCCCACATCTTCCTCGTCAGGACCGACGTTGACCACCAAGATGGAATCGGGCTTGCCCACGGGCCGCGCCGAAAGCAGCGCCACCACCACGTCGCCTTCGGCGTATATCCCGCGGGCGATGCCGCTGACCAAGGCCAGTTTTAGCTTTTCCGGCCGCCCCAGGTCGTACTGAGGCAGCGGGATCACGGGCACGCCCGTGGCCTCGACCACCGCACGTTGGGCCTCGCTGACCACCGCCTGCACCAACTTCTTGCGCGCCCGCGGTTTGCCGCGGAACACTTCCTCGGGCAGCGGGATGTCGCCCACGTACAGCAAATGGTCGAAGGTTCGCTTCTGGGCTAGCGAAACCGCGACCTTGATCAGCTCCAAGTGATTCTGACTCGTCTTTGCCATGACCTTGCTGTGGTCTCCTGGACCGTGATGCTACGCCAGCCCGCGACGCGCGGCTAGCTCTCGAAATCGGTCGCGACCCTAGCGGGGTGACTCGGTTCGGTCCCGTCCGATGACCCGGCCGCGGTGGTCTGTGACCAGTTCGATGAAGCGCAGTTCGGGCAAGCGCGCGAGCACCTCGTCGAGATCCGGAGCGTCCTCGCGCCGGGCCAGGCCCACAATGGTCTGGCCACCGAAACGATAGGCGCCGGCGGGCGGAAAGGGCGGCCGCGCCAGCAAAAAGCGCGCGCGATCCGCCAGCGCGTCGGGCATCCACACGAATGATGCGGGAACATCGGGAATCACCAGCAGCGATCGAGGCAAGCGCCCGACCGGCGACGTAAGCTTGAGCGCCAAGTCCAGGTCTTTGACCGCGTTTCGCACGAGAAAGATCGTGTTGCCAGCCTGTGCGCCCTGGGCCACGGCATCGCGGGCGGCAGCCAAGACCGCGCGGTAGCGGCGAACTTCGGACATGCGCGTGCCGGTCGAGGCCAGACCTGTTGCTGCCAGAAGAGCGATGGCGACCACGACGACCGCCGACCCGCGCGACTCGGCGGCCCAGGCCAGCATGAGCATGAGTCCCACGGCGGGCAGGTAGTAGTAGCGCGCACCCACCACCCAACCGGCAGCCGGCAGCGGCAGCAAGGCCAGCAACGTCCACAGGACGGGGAACCAAACGCGAGCACGCACCGCAAAGACTCCGGCGAGCAGCAGCGCGCCGCCACCGAGAACCCATGCCATAACCTCGGGAAAAGGCGCATAGGCTGTGACCGCGTGAACCAATCCCGCGGCCATCTGCAGACCTCGGCCCCACCAAGGCGCAACCGGATCATTGGTGCCACCGAGGCCCCCCAACACTGCGAACCGGACGGCTAGGTACCCGATCGCCACAATCATGTGCGGAACCACGGGAACAACGCACGCCCGAAGAAACTCTGTGAACTCCCCTCTCCTCCCTGTGTTCTCAGTCGCGGCCTGCTGCCGAGATGAAGCCGCCCACTTGGCCGCCACTGCGAGGAGTGGCAGCACCAAGCCGGTTTCCTTCGAGAAATACGCCAACGCAGCCAGTGCCACCGATGCCACTTGCCAGCCTCGCGATTTGCGCAACAGGCAGACCAGCGCAGCCAAGGTTGCCTGCGTGGCCAGGAGATCGGTGCTGGCCGAAAACCACAGCGCGGCCTCGCGCTCGGCCGGCGCGACCAGAAAGAGCGCCCCCGCGGCCAGGGAAACCCGCGACGTGAGCCCAACTCCACGGCCCAACCCCACGACCAAGGCTGCGCATCCCGCGTGCAGCAAGAACCCCGCCAGGGCAAATGGCCACTGCGCCCCCTGCCCCACCCGATTGAGCAGCCACCACAGCAACATGGGCAAGGGCCGGTAGTATTCGCCGCCGTGCATGTCGCTCACAAAGGCGACCAAGGGATTGGGTTCCAGCCGCGCGAACGCAAGAAACAGGTAGTCGTCGCCCACAAAGGTGGTAGCAGCAGCGAAGTCCCAGGCCACCAGGCCCAGCAGCAAGGCTGCCGCGACGATGATCTTTGCGCGCATGCCAAGCGCAATGTCACCACAGACCGCCTGCCGCGCCCAGGACAAACATGATCGCGCGACAACCGCAGGAAGCCGTGGCCGTGGTCGTGGCCGTGGCCGATGGTGAATCACCGTGTTCCCGGCCACGAAAACCACCACGTCCACGGTGCACCACCGATCGCTCCGAATGAAAACGAGTGCTAGCATCAGCGCATGTCGACTTTCAACATCGGTACGTGTGCGACCAACTCGACGATCTGCTCTGATTGCCAGTCGTGACCGCGAACGCAACGCCGCCGCCCACGTCTCCTGCGGTCGAGATTCGTTTTCGTTCCGGCACGCTTGAAATCGGTGGGGTTCCGGCGAGCTTCATCGGTCTGCCGTCCGCGTGCTCTTGGGACGAGCGTACCGCCTGCTTTCGCGCGCCCGCTGTGGCGTATGCGCAGTTGATCCACACTTTGCGCCGTCTGAAGATCGCGTATCTAGACCAGGCCCGGCGATACGAGACCCTGACAGCAGGTGCCGTGGTCCGGCGCGAGCCGCGCCCCTATCAAAACGAAGCGCTCGCCGCGTGGGAAGCCGCCGGTGGTCGTGGCGTCGTGGTCCTGCCCACAGGCGCCGGCAAGACTCTGGTGGCCTACATGGCCATCGACCTGCGTCGCCGCAGCACCTTAGTGGTCACGCCCACTCTCGATCTGGTGCGGCAATGGCACGACGGCTTGGTGGCCACCTTCGGTGGGCCTGTGGGCATCATCGGCGGCGGCGACTACGACCTACGTCCGCTCACCGTCACGACCTACGACTCGGCCTACCTGCACATGGAAAACTTGGGCGCGCGCTTCGGCCTGCTGGTGTTCGACGAATGCCACCACCTGCCCAGCGCTAGCTACTCGCTCTCCGCGCGCCTGGCCTTGGCTCCCTTTCGTCTGGGGCTGACCGCTACGCCCGAACGCGACGCCTGGACCACGCGTGGCCTTGCCCCCGAGGGTGACGGCGGCGCGCTGGACGAGCTTGTCGGCCCCATCGTCTATCGCAAAGACATCGTAGCCTTGTCCGGCGACTACCTATCGAGCTACGAAACCGTGCGTGTGGTCGTCGATCTTTCGCCGGCCGAGCGCGCGGAGTACGCGGCCGAACGCGCCCTGTATCGCCAGTTTCTCGACGCCAATGGCATTTCCATGGCTAGCCCGCACGGCTGGACCGAATTCATCATTCGCTCCTCGCGCAACGCCGAAGGTCGGCGCGCCTTCGAAGCCTACCGACGCCAGCGCGCCATCGCGTTTACCGCCCCGGCAAAGTTGGACTACGTGGAACGGCTGCTGCACCAGCATCGCCGCGATCGCGCCATCATCTTCACCCAGGACAACGCCACCGTGCACCTGGTGGCCAGGCGCTTCCTGTTGCCGGCCATCACACACCAGACCCGGGTGAGCGAGCGCAGCGAGATTCTCGACGGACTGGCCAAAGGGCGCTACACCGCCATCGCCACCTCCAAGGTGCTCAACGAGGGCGTGGACGTTCCCGAGGCCAACGTGGCCATCGTCATGTCGGGCAGCGGTTCGGTGCGCGAGCACGTGCAGCGTCTGGGCCGCGTCTTGCGCAAGCGCGACGGCAAGCAAGCCATCCTCTACGAACTTGTCGCAGGCGGCACCAGCGAAACCTTCACCAGCCAGCGGAGGCGCGAACACATTGCTTACCGCTGACATGGTTCACGTGCGCCGGCGCGGCGACCGGCTGGTGGTGGTGCCGGTTTCCGCGACGGAACGTCCCCGCGCGCTGGAACTGGCCACTGCCTATCTCGACCTTGCCCGCGCGCATATTGGTCAGTCGCGCGGCGCCTTGCTCGATGCCTGCGGCTCGGTCGATGTGGAACCACGCGAGCAGCGCCTGGCTCGCGGTCTGTTGAAACTGGTCCTCGACCGCTGCGAATTCGAAGAGGACGCTGCCCTCGATCCGATGGAGCTGCGCCGTACGCTGTTCACCCGGGCTGCCCGCGCGCGTCGCGAGGCCGAGTGCGCCGCCTTTGATCGCGCGGCTGTGATCGCCTCGCTGGCGACTGAGCGCGGGCTAGCCAGCGACGACATCGAGCGCGCGTTGTTTGCCGACCTGGCCGATGCCCACATTCTTCGCGAGGCGCGCCTGAGTTCGCCGCAGAACCTGCTGGCCGAGCACCACCTCGCGCAACACCAGGCGGTCCTGCTACGCGCGTTGAGTGTGTGCGCCACGGTGTGGAGCGCCAGCCCCGCCAACTATCGCCATCTCTTTCGCAAGCTCAAGTTTCTGCGTCTGCTCCATCGCATCGAAGCCCTGTCCAAGCACGCCGGCTATCGCCTGCACATCGACGGCCCCTACAGCCTTTTCGAATCGGTGACCAAGTATGGGCTTCAGCTCGCGCTGGCCTTGCCAACGTTGATGGCCTGTGACCGCTTCACCATCGAGGCCGACCTACGCTGGGGCCGGGAACGGCGGCCCCTGCGCTATGCTTTGCGCGGCCCGCTAGCAGGAGCGCTCGTCGCCGGGGACACCGCGCCTGAGCGCGGACGTCCGACCGCTGAGCTTCCCGACGAAGTGGCCGCGCTTTTCCACGATCTGTCTGCCCTGCCCGGTCCCTGGCGGCCAGCCTTGTGCAACACCATTCTCGACCTCCCGGGCGTGGGTCAATGCGTGCCCGATCTGGAGTTCGTGCATGAGAAAACCGGGCAGACGGTGTATCTGGAAGTCCTGGGGTTTTGGGGTCGCGACGCTGTGTGGAGGCGCATCGAACTGGTGCGCAAGGGGCTGCCCCAGGCCGTGATTTTCGCCGTCAGCAAGCACCTGCGCGTCAGTGAGGCGGCCCTAGACGAAGAATTGCCGGCTGCGCTCTATGTCTACGCCCGGGTGATGAGCGCCCATGCGGTGCTCAAGCGCGTACAGGAAGTCGCCACCCGTGCAGAGAATTCCATCTCTGCCTGATGGAGCCCGCGACTGCGTGCTGCTAGGCTCGGCTTTCTCCCGGGAGTCTCCAATCATGCACACTTTCGCGCTCCGCAGTCTTGCCCTGTCCCTGATGCCGCTGTTTCTGGGCTGCGCCAGCAAACCGACCGCTGGCGGTCCTGGAAGTTACCGCGGTGTCCTCGTGGGTGCCGGCGAGATGGGAACGTTGGCCGTCACGGTTACAGGATCGGCCAGCGGCCAGTTGCCGGCTAGCGGAGGGCTTGTGGACATGGACGGCACGACGGCATCGCTTTCGGGGATGCTCGACCAGGACAACGACAGCCTCTCGCTTTCGTCGACCACGGGCTACCAGTTGGGCGGCGACTCGAGACCGGGATACGTCCTCGGTGGGTATCAGGGTCCGGTGTGGAACGGGCAATTCGCCTTGCTTGAGCAACTCGACGGCGGCGGTTCGGTCAGGACCTTCTGTGGAAGTTATGTCTCAAACACCACGGCGGGCGCTACCCCGATGCCATTCGCTATCGCGGGAGTGGCCGGCGGATCCGCGTTTTGCGTAGGTTACAATTTCGCCTGGTTGGGCTCCATGGACGCGAGCGATATCGTGTCTTGCTCAGTCGGCACCGGCCTGTTCTATGGGAACGCGAATGCCGACGCTGGAAACCAGTGGGGGACAGGCACCGAGGACGGCAACAGCGGCACGTGGGCGGTTGTGCCCTGTGGTGCCGACGCGAGCGGTGGCCTGGATGGTGGGAGCAGCGGCGCCGCCGACGCCCCTGTGGATTAGCTGTAGCGGCTGCGAACCAAGGCCAAGACTGCATCCTTCGCGCAATGTTCGCAGTAGCCGAACCGCGATCGCAGCGTGTCCAGGGTCCGCCGTGACGCCGCCGCCGCGTCCGGCGCCATTCGGCTCGGTCCGTCGACCAGATAGACCAGAATGTCCTCGTTGATCTTGCGCAGCACCTTGCGGCGTTCGCCGAAAAACGCCTCGCGCAGCTCCGCCAGGGGCCGCGGAAAGATCTGTTCATAATCAGGCTTCTGGTCGCGATGGTCCAAGGACCACGCGCCAATCTTGGCGATGATGGTGCGTCGGAAAGCGGCCGCGCCCCCATCGGCTGCCACCACGTGCAGCGCGCGCTCAACCTCCGCCATGAGGTCCTCGTCGGCATCCTCGTCCTGGCCGGTCAGAGGGTTGTGGTACTTCTCATGCTTGACCCAACAGGATACCTGGGTGAGGTAGCGCTCGAACTGTTCAAGATAGCGCCGTTCGTCGACCAAACCCATCGAGGTGCGCACCTCGTCGTCGATGCGATCGATCAAGCGGTCGTGGACTTGGCCAATGAACTTGGCGTTGTCGTGAAAGTCCCCCGGCAGGGCTTCCTGCCGCAAGAACTCGTACACGCTCACCGCACGCACCAGTTCCTCCAGTTCCTCCAGGACAGCGAATGGCGACACGCATTTCCATTTTGCGCTCTGGGCCGCGTTCATCAGCAGCAGGGTCATCTCGCGCGGCGACGCGCCTGAACGGCCTTCATAAAGGGGGTAGTTGTCCGACTCGCGGGCGATGGTCTCGACGCTGGCCACCAGCTGCTTCTGCTCGTCGGGCGAGAACGTCTCCGACGCCTCGCCCGCGTAGAGCCGCGCCTTGTCGCTCGGGCTGAGGCGGACCACCAGATCGGCCAGCCCGTCGGAGTATTTCTCAGGATTGGGCTTTCTCATGCGCGTGAGCACCGCCCACAGCGCCGCCACCCAGGTTACGTGCGGGGCCACATGCCGATCCGAATGCGCGCCCATCGCCTCGTTCATGCGCGCGTCGTAAATCTGCTGCTCCAGCCGATGGTCGAGCAGGTAGGGCGCGCGCACCAGTTCCATGCGCCCCTTGAACGACTGAAACTCGGGACTTTCCTTGAACGCTGCCAGGTAGGTCTCGTTGGCCGTCGCCAAGAACACCGTGTCCACGGCGATGCTGGCCACTTCTAACGACGTCATTCCGTCCTCCACCACGCCCAGGAGATACTTGAAGGCGTCGAGCGGTCGTTTGAGCAGGTCGTCGAAATCCAGCAGGCCCCGGTTGCCGTCGACCAGCTCGCCGACGAACTCGAACAGCGTGAGCGATTGCAGGGCGGGCGGCAGGGAGGCGAGCGATCGGTCCATGGTCAGCGGACGCACGCGGGCGTCCACCGCGAGCTGCGGCTCAACCGTGGCCAGCGCCTGGCGATAGCGCCGCGAAACGAAGAACCGTTCCACCTGCACATGGCGCAACACCTTGTCGAAATCGCCCTGGTACGAAACCAGCAAGGCCTCGAATATCTGACGGTTGCGGTGCGAGAGATCGCCGTCGAGCAAGGCCCGTGCTGGCCGCAGACCGGCTGCAATCTGGTCCTTGAGCCTGCTTTCGATCCACGCGCGCCGCCCTTCGCGCGGCAAAAGCAGGATGGGATGGTCGCGCAGCTCGTCGACGATCTTCGACTCGACCAAGTCGTCTTCCAGGTACGCATAGCTTTCGCCAACCGCCAGACGGTCAGGTGGCAGGCCCCCGCCGAAGCCAATGCCGCCCTTGCCGGTGCGCTGCGACGGAAAAATCCAGTTAAAACGGTAGAGCGCGCCCTCGTCCAGCGACGAATAGTGCTCCATGGCCCGCTGCAGGCACGAAACGAAAGTGGACTTGGCGCTGCCATTCGGGCCGTGCAGCAGGATGAGCCGGTTGCTGCGGCCCTGCCGCGCAAAGTTCGATAGCAGGCGATAGACAGCGGCCTGCACCTCTTCTTGGCCCTTCAGGCTGTCGCGTCCTTCGTCCCAGGGGCAATCGAAGAGTTGCCAATGCGTGAGCGCGCCGCGCGGCCCGCGCACCGTGGTGGTGCCGTAGTGATCGAAGACGTCACGCAGGTACTGGGCGGCCGAACGCACCTGGCGGGGCATCTCGACCTCGAACAGGGTCAGATACTCGGCGAAAGACATGACGCGCCGGTTGCGGGAATAGGCCTCGCGCATGTCCGCGGTGATTTTTCCCAGCCAAGCCTTGGCATCGAACGTCGAGGACATCGCGCTAAGAACCTAACACGTGACCTTTCCCCTCGCACGAATGCGGCCCAGTTTCCCTTAGGCGAGCACCTGCGGTATAGAGTCGTCCTGTCACTCCATGAGAAACATCGTCTGGCCTATCCTTCCCCACGCACGCAACGCCCTGGTCATCCTGGCCCTGTTCGTTCCGACGACCACGGTAGGTGCCTCCGATCCCAAACACGGTTCTGCCTCCAGCCAGGCAGCCTCCGACGAGCCCAAGGTCCAGTCGAGCCCCATGGCCGAGCTGAAGAAGTCCGACGGCGCGCTCAAGAAGCTGTTTGCCCGCCACCCGCCGTCCTGGTCGCCCGAGTCCGAAGCCAAGCGGGGCGAGATGCGCAAAATCGTGGCCGGCTTCCTCGACTTCGAGGAGTTGGGCCGACGGTCTTTGGCGCGACACTGGGACGGCCTGTCAGCCAAGCAGCGCACGGAGTTCGTGGCGACCCTGCGCGACCTGATCGAACGCAGCTACATCAAGCAGGTCCACGGATCGCCGAACTACGACTTGGCTTTTGACAAGGAAACCATCGACGGCAAGGAGGCCGACGTGACCGCCACTCTGCACAGCATAACGCGGGGAAAGAAGGTGGACGTGGCGATTGAATACAAGCTCCTGGCCAAAGAAGGCAAGTGGCTGGTCTACGACGTCATCACCGACGAGCAGAGCATGCTGGAGAACTACCGGGCGGAGTTCAGCAAGATCATCAACAAGGAATCCTTTGATGCGCTGATGAAGCGCATGAAGAAGAAATTGGAGGAGAAGGGTGACTGACGGAGGCGGGCCCACAGGATCCGCTGACGGCGCGCGCCCAATGTGACAAACTGAGTCCTACCCGTGCGTAGTTTCACCTTGCTTCCCCTGTTGCTCGCCTCCCTGGGTGCCGAGACGGCTTTGGCGCAGTCCAAACCCGTCCCGGACAACCCGCCCGCATCGAATGGCAAGAAACCGGCCGCGGCGCGCGTAGCCGGAGGGGTCGCGTCGAATGGCGATCGCGCGGCGGAAGCCGTCGCGCCGGTCGCCAAGCCGCCGGACCCGCCTGCGACACCCGCACCCCAGCCTGCCCAGACGCCCGCCAAGAAGCCGGTCGCACCGCCGGCTGTGCCCGTCGTGCCGGCACCGGCCGTGCCCGTGGCGCCGGCGCCGGCCAACGCACCAGGCGCTGCCATGCTCCTGCCGCCGGTGTTCAGCCATCCCGACACGCAATACCCGACCACCGCGCGCGTCGCTGTTACGGAATTCCAAGTGACCGGAGAGGACGCTTCGCGGGCCCTGGCCATGCGCCTGCAAGATGGGTTCGTGGTCGGTCTCACCCGCACGGCACCCATCTACGTGCTCGATTCTGTCGATGTCGCTCGCTATATCGATATCTTTCCCGAGCTGCAACAGTGCGAAGGTTCCATGTGCATCAAGCGCCTGGGCCAGATGCTCGACGTCAGCCACGTCGTGCGTGTCACCGTCTCCGTGACCGGGAATAGCTACGACATGACCGCGCGCCTTTTCAGCACCGAAAGTCTCTCCCCCGCGGGCGTGCCCATCGACACTCAGACCCGATTCTGTCCGGTGTGCACGGTCGACGAGGCCCGGCAGAAGATCATCCAGCTTGGTGACTCGGTCAAAAACCCGGTCGAGGCTTGGTTGGCCCAGCAACGCCCACCTCCGACGCCACCCCCGCCGCCCTCGTCCTGGCGCCGTCCTCTGGCCGCCGGAGGTATCGCCCTGGGGTTCGCCACCGTAGTCGCCGGAGGCGCCTTGTTGGCGAATGTCGGTCACGATACCAAGAAGTGGCCAGCCGTGGCCGGGGCCCTGATCGGGATCGGCGCCAGCGCAGCCGTGGTCAGTTGCTACGTGCTGATCGCGCCGGCGCCCGACGCTGGGAAACCGGCTCTCAAGGTCGCGCTCGGGGGAAGATTCTAGCAGCCCGTGGCGAAAGTCGGACCGAGCCGTTCGGAGCGGGTTCGGGACGGATGCAAGGAGCAGCGAAGCGCCGAATACTGGAGGTATTCAAGCGAGCGGCGACGGCCCAGAACCTGCCCGAACGGCGACGCGGAGACCCTCACCACGGGCTGCCAGGGGCCTCGAACTTCTTAGACGCGACAAGCAGGTGGCCACGCCGGGGACCGCTGAGGAAATCCCGAAAACTGCCGATAGATATCAGGTGCGACCCGTCAAGGTACGTGATCTCGAGCCGGGACAGACAGTTGCCAGCGATGTCAGCAACCTGCACGGACAGGTTATCGTGCCAGCGGGATCCGTGATCGCGCCGCGCCTGCAATCGATCCTGAAGACCTGGGGAATTGCCGAGATCAACATCGAGGGGGATCTGCCGCAAGGCCCGCAACCTCCGGAACCACCGGCTGATGTGGCCGCGAGCGGCGACAGGTACCGGGGACATAGTGACGGCGACCACACCAAACATCCGGGCTTGCTGGAGATCCTGAACATAGCTACCCGGCTCAAGGCCAATCCGGCAGATGCGCCCGGGGAACTGCCTGTCCAAGCTCTCGCGCCCACGGCGAACCCTTCGCCAGCGCCCGCACGTCCTCATCCATCGTGGCCGCCCCTCTCGGCCGAAACCGTCGCGCAGCGCGCGGGGATTTTGGCGTCGCTGCCAACAATTCATTTTCAAGTCGATCGCGCCATCAATCATCCGGCCAGCTCGGCCGCCGACATCGCCGCGGTACTGGGCACTGACCAGGCGCTGTGCGCGCGCCTCTTGCGCATCGCCAACAGCGCCTTCTACGGTTTCCCCCGACGTGTCGAAGGGATCGGCGAGGCGGTGCGAATCATCGGAACGCGCCAGCTGCACGACCTAGTTCTCGCCACGGTCGTGCTCGGGCAGTTTCGTGGCGTGGACGCGTGACTGGTGAACATGCAGTCGTTATGGCGGCATAGCCTGGCCTGCGGGCTTGCGGCGCGTGCGATTGCCAGCCTTCGCCGGGAATGCAACACCGAGAGGTACTTCGTCGCGGGACTGCTCCACGACATTGGCAGCCTGGTGCTGTACCAGCAGTTTGCCGACCGCGCGCAGGCTGCGCTCGAACACCATCATGATTCCAATCTGACGCTGGATGAGGCTGAGCGCGCGATCATCGGCTGCCATCATGGCGCGGTTGGAGCCGCACTCATCAGCGCGTGGAAGTTGCCGCAGTTCTTTCGCGAATCGACGGCCAATCATCACAACCAAGGCCTCCGCGCGCACACCACCGAGACAGCGATCGTCCACCTAGCGGATCTCCTGGCCATCGCGCTGGGTCTCGGAACCAATGGTGAAGAACGGATGCCTCGGTTCAGCCCCGCAGCCTGGGACCTCGTTGGGTTGGACGTGGGCGCCATGGGCCGCGCCTCAGACCAGGTTCTGGCGCAGATCGCTGATGCCGAGCGCACATTTCTGACCGATGGTGCTGTTGCATGATCAGGGCTGATTCCCTCGATGTGTTCCCGGCTCCAGATGCCAGTCTGGAACAGCAGGTGAGTTTCTTGGAGCTGGTCCAATCGCTCGATCAGGCGCTCGGCCTCTTCGCACCGCAAAGCCAAAAGACGAGGTTGCTCAATCAAGTGAACGCCCACTTGAAGCGCGCGCTGCCCCTCCGTGTCTTGGGTTTTCTCCTGGTCAGCCGCGAGGATTTCTCGTACCAACTCGATCTCTGCGACCCGGCCGCCGAAGCCGCGTCCTTGCGCCGATACGTCGATCAGGTGGTCGAGGATGGCACCTTCGGCTGGGCCGTCGGGAACAACCGGGTCTTGCTCCAACCCGTAGACGAGAACGTCCAGCTTCTCCTACATCCGATCACGACACCGCGATGTACGATTGGCATGCTGGCGGCGCTCGCGCCCGGCGACTTCGAGGTGGACCCCACTTCACAGGCGTTGCTATCGTATCTTCTGTCCAAGGCGGCCCTCGGCCTGGAGGGCATGGCGATTCACGCCGATCTAAAGTCGCAAAACCAGCGTCTGGAGCAAACCGTTGCCGAGCGTACGCGCGACGCCGTGGATGCCATGCGCAGGGCCGAGGCCGCTATCCAAGCCAAGAGCGAATTTCTGGCCAACGTGAGCCACGAGATCCGCACCCCCCTGAACGGCGTCATTGGCATGACCGGGCTTCTGCTAGACACCAATCTCGACGAGGAACAGCGGCGCTGCGCAGAGACGGTGCGCAGCAGCGCCGATTCGCTCCTGACCTTGATCAACGACCTTCTCGATCTTTCGAGGATTGAAGCGGGCAAGCTCGAGCTCGAGATCGTCGATTTCGATCTGCGCGTGCTCTTCGCAGAGGTCGCCGAGAAGATGGCCCCGCGGGCCGAAGCAAAGCACCTCAAGCTTGTCTGCGCGGTGCCTGCGCAGGTGCCGTCCCGCCTGCGCGGCGATTCGGGTCGTCTGCGCCAGGTGATGCTCAACCTGGCCGGCAATGCGATCAAGTTCACCAGCAAGGGCGAGGTGACGGTGCAGGCGAGCGTTGTACGCGAAAGCGAGCGCGGCGTTGCCCTGCGCCTGTCGGTGCGCGACACGGGCATTGGCATCCCGGCGGAAAAGCAGGGCTTGCTGTTCAAGAAGTTCTCGCAAGCGGATGGTTCCTATACGCGAAAGTACGACGGCGCCGGCCTGGGCCTGGTCATCTGCCGGCACTTGGTCGCAATGATCGGCGGCGAAATCGGTGTGCAGAGCGAGGAAGGTCGCGGCTCGGAATTCTGGGTCAGCCTACGACTGGAAAAGCAACCGCCGGCACGGAAAAATTCGCAAATAGGTTCCGGCCCGGCAACCGGCTAGTGCCTCCGGTCAGAAGAGCGGTCATGTTTCGGTGGACGAGGCGCCCGGACGGCAAGGCGCGACGAGGGCGCATACTCGACGTATGTAACCGAGGAGCAACGCAGACGGCCGGGATGGATCGGCCGCCCAAACCTGGCCGAAATCATGACCGGAGGCGCTAGCTCACCGGCGCGCCCAGCTCCTGCAGTAGCTGGGCAAAACTCGGGAACGAAGTCGCGATGTCCTGGCTGGGCACCTCGGTTGCGTCGGCGGCCACCAGCCCCAGGATCGCGCCTGCCATGGCAATGCGGTGATCGCCATCCGGCTGCACGAGGCCGCCCTGAGAGGACCGGCCCCCTCTGCCCGCCACCAAAAACCCGTCTGGGGCCTCGCGCACGGTCACGCCGGCTCGCTGCAATTCGCGCGCGATGCAGGCGATGCGGTCCGATTCTTTCACGCGCAGTTCCCGCAAGTCGCCGAACTCGGTGGGGCCCTCGGCCAGCGCCGCGGCCACGGCCAGCGCCGGAATCTCGTCGATAGAACGCAGGGCCAGCTCCCCCGTTACGGTGATGCCGCGCAGGCGCCGGTCGCTCCACCGCGCACGCACGCTGCCGACCGGCTCGCCCATGGCCTGGCCAGTGATCGTGATCTCCAAGTCGGCTCCCATAGCGATCAAGGCATCGAGCACGCCGGTGCGGGTGGGGTTCAGCCCCACGTTTTCGACCGTCACGTCGCTGCCGGGCACGATCAGCGCCGCGACCAGAAGAAACGCCGCGGACGACAGATCGCCGGGCACGCTCACCGGTCCGGCGCGCAGGCGGCCATTCCATCCCGTAGGATCCACCACCACACGCCGTTTTTCCGGTTCGGCGCTCACGGGCGCACCGAGGAAGCGCAACATACGCTCACTGTGATCGCGCGACAGGCCCGGCTCGCCAATCACGGTGCGGCCGCGCGCCTGTAGACCAGCCAGAATCAGGGCGCTCTTCAGTTGAGCGCTGGCTACTGGAAGCTCGTACTCGATGCCCTGCAAGGCCCCACCGCGCACCGTGAGAGGTGGAAACAGATCGTTGATATGGGAACCCTCAGAGGGTTCCCATGCCCTTCGGCCCCCCACCTGCCACTCCGCCCCGCTCGCTTCGCTCGGCCTCGCGCGATGGTACGCCGCCGGCAGGGCCGGCGGGCTCCCCACGCGACTGGGCCGGGTAGTTTCTTGCCGGCCTTCAATGGTCGCGCCCATGAGTCGCAAGGGCGTTGCCACCCGGGCCATCGGGCGGCGAGACAGCGACGCGTCGCCGGTCAGGGTGGAAACGAATGACCGGCCCGCCAGCAGCCCGCAGAACAGACGCATCGTGGTGCCGGAATTTCCGCAATCGAGCGGCGAAGCCGCCTCGTGCAGACCGGCCAGGCCAACTCCCTGGACGCACGCGTTCGTGCCGGCCTGGTCGATCGGCACGCCCAGCGCGCGGAGGGCAACCATGGTGCTGGCATTGTCGCCGCCCAGGCCCAGACCGCTGATCTCCACCGCGCCGTCAGCCAGCGCGCCGAACAGCAGGGCCCGGTGCGAGATGGACTTGTCCCCAGGCACGCTCACCTTGCCTCGGAGCGCGGGGCTGCGGCTGATGCGCAGCAGGGCTTCTGAACTCTCTATTGGCTGCTTCATCCGAGTTTTCCCTAGGGGGCATCCCCGCCTGTCCCGGCCGAGCTGGCCCGACGGCGCGCGATCTGGTCCGCCACCAGCGCCATGCGGTCCGCGATTTCTGCGCGCTGATCCTCGGGAATGCTCAGCCTTCCCTCGACCCGGTTCTCTCGCGCGCCGAGGCGGACGCCGTCCAGGATGGATTGCAGGCCTAGTATCAAAATCAGGGGTCGGTTTCGCTGTTCGCGCAGCGCCGCCGACAGACGGGCAGCCAGGTCCATGGCTCGCTGATGCGTCGACAGAAGCCCCGCCATCGCCACATCCAGGTCACGGCCGAGGTCGAGGCGCGCCCCAACCTGTTCCAATGTCCCGCCTTCGCCCATATCGGCTTCGATCTGCGCGCGCATGGTTGGACTGAGCCGCACGGCCGCAGCCACGGCCGGCGGACGCCGCGACGGGCCCCGGCCCTCACGAAGCACGTTCTGGAGAGCGGTGAGCCACGACTCGCTGGCCGCACTGCGGGCCAAACCAAGACCACAGTCGATGGACGCGCGAACCGCCACCAGCAAACCGGAGACCACGGTTCGCTTGGTCAGAAAGCCGATGGCCTCCTCGCCTTCGGCCAGCACCGCTGCGCCTCGGTAGTCGGACGTCGCGGCTCGAGGATGCTCGCGCCGGAATGCCTCGCTCAGGCGTTCGCGATCCAGGCGGCCCTGCGCGAGCAGAATGCTGGCACCCTCACGCAAGAGAGGCACCGT
>Ga0265330_10000632_pt1 | contig 22707 bp, 15 predicted proteins | sample 41919metaG_FD_202083 | JGI IMG/M metagenome (GOLD analysis project Ga0265330, IMG submission 202083) | Rhizosphere microbial communities from Carex aquatilis grown in University of Washington, Seatle, WA, United States - 4-19-19 metaG | ecosystem: Host-associated > Plants > Roots > Rhizosphere... | reverse complement strand
CCACCGAAAGTTTGCGCGAACGCGTCCGGATCAAAGCCCTCGGGCATTCCGTCAGCGCCCACCGGCGCGGACCGCAGACGGTCGTACTCGCGTCGCTTCTGCTGGTCGGAGAGAAGCGTGTAGGCTTCGTTTACCTCCTTGAAGCGCTCGGTCTTCTTCTTGTCCCCACCCGTAGCGTCCGGGTGATTCTCCTTGGCCAGTTTGCGGTACGCCTTCTTGATCGCGTCCTCGCTCGCGTCCTCGGAAACGCCCAAGATCTTGTAGAGGTCCTTCATGGCTCCCACTAGCTTACAGCGGATGAAGCCATAGTTGGCTTGAGACTGAACCCTAGTTCGTCGCCGGCGCGTGTGACCCACACGGTGTCGCCCGCCGCGAATTCGCCGGCAATCAGGCGGCGCGCCAGCGGATTTTCCAAGTGGGTGGTGATGGCGCGCTTGAGCGGGCGCGCGCCGTATACCGGGTCGAATCCCTTGTCCGCCAGGAACGACCGCGCCGCCGGGGCCAGCTCGATCCCGATGTCACGCTCACGCAGACGGAGACGGAAGCGTTCGATTTGCAGATCCACGATGCGGTCCAGATCGATCCGCTTGAGACGATCGAAGAGCACGATATCGTCGACGCGGTTGAGGAATTCGGGCCGGAAGGTGCTGCGCAGGTCATCCATGACACCTTCGGTATCGGGCGGATCGCTCATCAGGCGCTTGCTGCCCACGTTGGAGGTCATGATGATGACCGTGTTGCGGAAGTCGACCGTGCGACCCTGACCGTCGGTGAGTCGTCCATCGTCGAGCAATTGCAGGAAGACGTTGAAGACGTCGCCGTGCGCTTTTTCGATTTCGTCGAAGAGCACCACTGAATAGGGCCGTCGGCGCACGGCCTCGGTGAGTTGGCCGCCTTCTTCGTAGCCGACGTAGCCAGGAGGCGCCCCCAGCAGGCGCGAGACGCTGTGTTTTTCCATGTACTCGGACATGTCGATGCGCACGACATGGGTTTCGTCGTCGAAGAGGAAGGCGGCCAGGGCCCGCGCCAATTCGGTCTTTCCCACGCCGGTCGGCCCCAAGAAAATGAACGAGCCGATGGGCCGGTTGGGATCTTGCAAGCCCGCGCGCGCGCGGCGAACCGCGTTTGCGATGGCCTCGACCGCGCGATCTTGGCCCACCACGCGCTCGTGCAGCCGCGCTTCCATGTTGGTCAGCTTGGCCTGCTCGCCCTCCAACATTCTTTCCACGGGAATGCCGGTCCACTTGGACACCACCGCGGCGATGTCGTCCTCGGTGACTTCCTCGCGCAGGAACGAGCCGTTCTTCTGCGCGGCGGTGAGTTCTTCGTTCTTGGCCTGCAGCTTCTTTTCCAGATCGGGCAAGCGGCCGAAGCGAATCTCGGCGGCACGTCCCAGATCGCCCTGCCGCTGCAGAAGCTGCGCCTGCGTCTTGGCCTCCTCGATCTCGCTCTTGAGTTTTTGCAACTCGACGATGACCTGCTTCTCGCGCTGCCAGGTCAGCTTCATGCTGTCCACCCGCTCGTGCAGTTCCGCGATTTCGGACTCCACCTCGGCCAGGCGGTCGATGGAGGTCTGGTCGTTCTCCTTGGCCAGGGCGGATTGTTCCATCACGTGGCTGGTCAGGCTGCGCTCCAACTGATCGATGGGTTCAGGCAGCGATTCCAGCTCCATCTTCAAGCGGCTAGCAGCCTCGTCGACCAGATCGATGGCCTTGTCAGGCAATTGCCGGCCCGAAATGTAGCGGCTCGAGAGGCGCGCCGCTGCCACCAGGGCGCTGTCGCGAATGCGAATGCCGTGGTGGACCTCGTAGCGCTCTTTCAAGCCGCGCAAGATCGCCACCGTGTCGTGCACCGACGGCTCGCCCACGAACACCGGCTGAAAGCGGCGCTCCAGCGCTTTGTCCTTCTCGATGTGTTTGCGATACTCGTCGAGCGTGGTGGCGCCGATGCAGCGCAGATCGCCGCGCGCCAGCGCGGGCTTGAGCATGTTGGCCGCGTCGACCGCGCCCTCGGCCGCGCCCGCCCCGACCAGGGTGTGCAGCTCGTCGATGAAAAGGATGACCTGGCCTTCGGCCGCCCCGATCTCCTTGAGCACCGCCTTGAGCCGGTCCTCGAACTCGCCGCGGAATTTGGTGCCCGCCACCAGCGCGCCCAAATCGAGCGCCAGGATGCGCTTGCGCTTGAGCGACTCAGGCACGTCGCCCGCCGCGATCCGTTGCGCGATGCCTTCCACGATGGCGGTCTTGCCCACGCCAGGCTCGCCGATGATGACCGGGTTGTTCTTGGTGCGGCGGGAGAGCACTTGCATGGCCCGGCGCACTTCCTCGTCGCGCCCGATGACCGGGTCCAGCTTGCCCTGACGGGCCAGTTCGGTGAGATCGCGCGTGTATTTGGCCAGCGATTGGTAGCGCTGTTCGGCGTCCGGGTCGGTGACCCGCTGGCTGCCGCGTACCTCGGCCAGCGCCTTCAAGACCGTGTTGCGGTCCACGCCCGCCTCGCGCAGCACGCGCGAAGCCGGCCCCAGATCCTTGGACAGCAGCGCCAGCAGCAGGTGCTCGCTGGAAACGTACTCGTCCTTGAATTCGTCGGATTGGCGAGCCGCCTCGTCAAGCATATCCTTCATGCGACGGCCCACATACGCTTCAGCTGTGGCGCCACGAACTTGCGGTTGCGTCGCCAACTCCTCATCAACCTTGCGCAGAAGTCCCTCGGGATCCGCGCCCACCTTGCGCAGCACAGCCAGGGCCACGCCTTCTTCCTGGGTCAAAAGCGCCCGCAGTACATGCTCGGGTGTGACCTCCTGATTCGCGCGCTGCTCGGCCGCAGAATGCGCCGCTGCAAGGGCCTCCTGAGCCTTGATGGTAAATTTGTCGAGCCGCATGGTTGGTTTCCTAGCTTCAGAGTAGGCACGCTACCTTGCGGGACAAGATCAGGGGCCTGGCGGCAGGCCGATGCCCGAAACCTGCATGGAGGCAGGATTCCCAACGCTGGACGTGACGGAGAGGACCGCGGTCAACGCCCCAGCCGCAAGCGGATGCAGGGACTGAGCAAGCAGGAGCATCAAGGGATCCACGCCGCCGATAGTAGCACGCGGATGCAATTTGGTGGTCTGGGCTCTGAGACTACGGCCTTAGAGGCTATTGGCTCTGCAGCCGACCGAAAACCCGGCGCCTGGTGGCCCTATGGGCATGACGTCTGGTTGCAGTACACAGGCTTTGTATTTCGGTCTGGCTCAGTGTCCGGTTCCACAGGTGCAGCTCATCGAGGCTCCCGTTGAACCCGTATTTGTTGTCGGTGCCACTCGCTCCCAACCGCCACGTTCCACTGGATGCAAATCCCGCGAAAGACATGTTGGACGACTTCGGGAAATTGGCAGCAGGGCTGTTGCAGGCGCCCTGATTGTACAAATACATCGTCCATGTCCGGCCTGCTATTGTCACCACAACTAGGTTCCATTTTCCCTGAAGCTTCCGTCTCTGCGTCGGGCGTCGCGTTCGCTTCCGCGGGAAAGGCGACTTCAACCGCGGTTGGTAGATCCGGAGCAAGCGCAAGGTCGTCGGAGACGGCGACCTCTTTCGCAGTGGCCAGATCCGGGGAAGCCGCAGCGGCGTCGGTATGGGTGCTGCCTCCATTGCCAGCTTGGGCCCCGGCCTCACCGCTATCGCCCAGGCCCGCGGCGGGCGGATCGTCCGTGGCTGCGTCGGGCACGGCCGGGTATTCGATGGCTCCATCGGCGCTGGGCGATGCCGAGGCGCGCAGCCTGCTGGCGTCGAAGGTGCACGCCGTGGCCAGCGCAACAACCAGACAGAGGCTGTGGACGCCCAGGCGTATCTTCGCGAAGGAGGGACGCCCTACGGACATTGCCCGAGCCAGGTCAGAACGTTGTTCCAGTAGGTTTGCACCTGGTAGGCACTGTTGCTCCACGCAGAGTCGTAGGTGATGGTCTCGTCGCCCCAGACGTTGACGTGTCCCACGCCGTTGACAATCGTGGCAACCCCGAGCGCATAGACACCGCCGCCAAAGCCTCCCCTGCCGCCTCCGTTTGGTGCGCTTGCATAGAGGGAGAAAGTGATGGAATTGATTGGTAGGTTGCCACCCGATGGTCCCTCGATGCTGGCGGCGCCCGAGACGGGCAGTGTCTTCACGCCGGCGGTGATTTGGCTCGCAATCGGAGCCGCGGTTGAAAACGTGGTGACGGTGGTATTGCCGGGGAGGATATCGACGTTGGTCACGGAGTACGCGATGCCAAAGGAATTCAGTAGCAAGTTTGCATTCGCCATTTCAGCCGCAGTGCTGGCGATGCCAATTGTGGTCATGAGGCCGCCCCCATTGTTGACCCAGTTCGCGACGGCGTTCACCTCGCTGGCCTGAATTGCTCGTTGGGTTCCTGGATAGGCCGGGTAACCTGTGTAGGTCCTCTTGGTATTGAAGAAGGAATTTTTTTCGGCCTGCGTGTGGTAGATGTCCAACACTATGAGGATTTGGTAGGGCGCGATTCGCGTCGCGGTTAGGTAATTGCCGCCGGTGATGTCCAGATTCTGGACAACACAATTGGTTCCCCGTGTGGTCAACCAGGTTGTGAAAGCGGAATCGCCGGGCGTCACGACAACTCCACTGCTGCCGTTACTGTATGTGGCGCCCCAAACCCCGGTAATGCCTATTGTGGCGGTGGGTGGGCACGGACCGCCGCAATAGAGGCCGCCGTCGGGGCTGACCGCACCCGCCGCGCCGCCCGAGCCTGCTGCCCCCGCGCCGCCGGTGTTCGTCTGCCCGCCACTACCGGTGTCGCCGCCTGCAGCCCCCGCGCCGCCGGTGTTCGTCTGCCCGCCACTACGGGTGTCTCCGCCTGCAGCCCCCGCGCCGCCGGTGTCCGTCTGCCCGCCGCTGCTGCCCACGCCGCCCGTCTGGGTAGGGCCGTCACTCGCGTCGTCGGTGGCCGAACCTCCGGATGCGGCCGTGGTATCCGAGCCGGTGGAACCAGCTGCGCCACCTGCGCCGGCGTTTCCGCCTGCGCCCGTGCCCCCAGCACCACCCGGCGCATCGATGCCATCCACGTCGCCCGTTGCAAGGGGACCATCGATGATGTTCGTCGTTCCGGTTTCAGTCAGGCTGCGTCCGTCCATCGTCGCGGCCGGTGCGTCGCTGCGGCCTTCGCCACCGACGCCGACGTCTCGGATCCCGCCGGCTTGGGCGGCATCATTCCCCTCGCCCTGGGTTGAAGGAGCGTCAAGCGAAACAGCTGTGTCGCTGCTGCCGCCTGCGGCGCCGGTATCAGTTACCGCGGGAGATTCGACGGCGCCATCCTTCGGCGCCGAGGCGCGCAGTCTGCTGGCATCGAAGGTACATGTCGCAGCCAACGTGACCAGCACACAGATGCCCAGGACCTCGAAGCGCGCGAACGGGCGGGCGAGCGCCTTCAAGACTAGTACCTGACGGCTACGCTAAAGCCTGTCGTCGCCCCCGCGAGTGGCGACACCGTGACGGCTCGACCCTCCACATAAAACAGTACGCCAGTGGTCACCGCGCCGGCAGCGGCCAGACCCCACAGCACGTTGGCCGTCGTGCCTCGCCAACTGACTGAATCGATTTCGCTTCGGCTGCAGCCGGAACTCTTCCCGCTGGAGATGCCGCACGACTTCTCTAGGCTATCGAACCTGGACTGCATGGCCACGCCGGCCGTGATGGCACCCGCTGCCAAGAGCACCGTGGAACCGGCCGCGACCCAGGTCCATTTCCGACCCAGCCACCAACCCTTGCGGACGGGGCTCGGCGCTGGGCTGACCTCTAGGTCGATGTTTGCGGGCGTCGGCTGCGGGCTGGCCTCCAGGTCGAGTCTTTGGGCGACTGGCGCCGCCACCGGCTCAGGCGCCGGCTCGGCGGCCACGGGAATCGCCGGAGGTCGCAGGTGTAGGGTCACCGTCCCCACCGAACCGGCTGTCACGTCGGCGTGCTCAAGGACCGGCGTCGCGCTTTCGCGGCTGGCGGTGATCTGGTGGCGGCCTGGCGTTGCCCAGATGAGTTTAGGTAACGGTGTCAGACCCACGCTTTTGCCGTCGACGCTCACCTCCGCGCCCGGCGTCTCGCACGCGATGCGGATTTGGCCCAGCCGCTCGCGCAACTCAGCCATGGCGCTGTTCGCCTCAGCGGTAGTCTCGGGCGACGAATGGGTGTCGCCGGCCAAGAACTTCTCGAACGCTTCCAGAGCTTCGACAGGTCGGCTGAGATCGCGATCGGCCTGGCCGATGTTGAACATCAACTTGGGCGATGGGTAGGCGGCATAGGCTGCGGTGAACTTCTCCAGCGCGCCCGCGTAGTCACCTTTCTCGTACAGCGCCGAGCCCTCGGTCAGCAAGCGCTGAGCCTGGGCCTTGACCTGTGGGTCGGTGGCTGGCGCCGAGATCTGAGCGAGAAGCGAAAGCAAGACAAGCGTGCTTGTACACATGGTGCAGCATCCCCTCACTGGGAGCGAAATAGATCTCGGCACTAACGGACGGCGTCTTTAGCGATGCCGCCCGAGCTTCGAGCCCTTCACGGGGTCAAAGCTCCTGGATCAGCTGCCGCTTGGCCTTGGGACGTGGGGATGGCCTGATTGGCCGTTTGGCTTTTTCTCGACTGGCGGGGGCTGCAGGCTTCGCAGACTTGCCGGGCTTTCCGCTGGGAGGCTCGGTTTTGGCCGTGGTTTGTTGGACGGGCGAGGCTTCTGGATTGACCGCCGGAGGTGGAATTGCCGGCGGCGGTTGAGTCGGCGCGACCATCACCGGTGCGGGGACCGGGTTGGTCATGTTCGTCGGTTTGGCCACGGGTTTCGCACGAAAGAGCAGAAATGCGCCGAGCAGCAAGAGCACGGCAGTCACCGCGGCGATGGCATGAATCGGCTTGATTGCTCCCCATCGTCGCATCGAGAGTGTGTGCCCGACTAGCGGCGAAGCGACTTGGGACGGGTTTGAATGCGGCGGCGTTCGGGTCGCGATGGGAGCGCCGGGCGTCGCCGGAGATTGCGTCGGGCCGTTCTCGATGTTGGCGTCGGTCGGCGAAAGGGACGACAGCAGAAACGGCGCTGGTGTGACGTCGGCGGGCTGGCCGGACGCGGCGGAGGCGAAGGCGCGGGAAAACGCCCGAATTGTCGGGAAGCGATCCACCGGTCGCTTGCTTAGTGCGCGCCGCAGCTCCATCTCCACCGCTGGCGGCAGGCCAGGCACTTGCGGCGCCAGCGGATGCGGGTCCATCTTGATAATTTGGAACAGCAGCGCCGTCGTATCGTCGGCCACGAAGGGAGGGCGACCGAGCAGCATCTCCCACGCGATGCAAGCTAGCGCCCACTGGTCAACACGGTGGTCGACTTGGTCGACCATTCCAGTGGCCTGTTCGGGCGACATGTAGGCCGGCGTTCCTGGGGTTGACCTTGCCTTGGTCAGCCGCGTGCGTGCTGCCATCATCTTCGAGATACCGAAATCGAGCACTTTCACGAAATCCAGCTCGCCCGGGACTTGCACCAGGAAGATGTTCCCGGGTTTGAGATCGCGGTGGACGATGCCTTGGTCGTGGGTGGCATTCAAGGCCGAGGCGACTTGTCTGACCACGTGAACCACGGACTCGATGGACATGCGGCTCACGCGGCGCAGTCGGTGGTCGAGATCCTCGCCTTCCAGATACTCCATCACGAGATAGGGCTCGCCGGATTCGGCCTGGCCAAAATCGACTACGTTGACCAGGTGTGGGTGGCCCAAACGTGACGTGATCTCGGCTTCGCGGTGGAATCGTAGCAGCGCCTCGTGGTCGGCGGCCAGGTTGCTCGCCATCAGCTTGACCGCCACGCGCTTGTTGAGCCGGAGTTGTACAGCCTCGTACACCGCGCCCATGCCGCCTTGGCCGATGAGACGCGTGATGCGATATGCGCCTTCGAGCACCGTGCCCACGAGGGCATCCTTTTGAGGCAGAGCCGACACGACGGTGCCATCCTATCACGCGAGCCCGCGCAGCGTCTTCAGGCTTGCTCACGGCGAGGTTCGACGAACCTCGAACGCGCCCAGGGGCCAGTGCGGCGGCGTGCATCTGGCGGTCATAGGTGACAAGGGCGCGAGCATCAGCAAGGGCGGCCGCCGCCAGGTGCAGGCTGTCCCCGCTCGTGGGTTGGCGATCGACACGGTGGTCGATTCGCCTGTTGACTGCCGCGGGTTGTGTCCAGAATATGCCTGCATGTCGTATCTGGTTCTCGCGCGCAAGTACCGTCCACAAAAGTTCGAGGATCTCCTCGGGCAAGAGCATGTGGCGCGCACGCTGACCAACGCCATCAACATGGGCCGCGTGCACCACGCCTTCCTGTTCACCGGCGCGCGCGGCATTGGCAAGACCAGCGCGGCACGCATCCTGGCCAAGGCGCTTTGCTGCGCGCAGGGGCCGACCGCTTCGCCCTGCGGAACCTGCGCCATCTGCCAGTCCATCTCCAGCGGGCAGTCGGTCGACGTGCAAGAGATAGACGGCGCGTCCAATACCGGCGTGGACGACGTGCGCGCATTGCGCGAGGGCGTGCGCTATCTGCCGGCCGAGGCGCGCAAGAAGGTCTACATTATCGACGAGGTTCACATGCTCTCGACGAGCGCGTTCAATGCGCTGCTCAAGACGCTGGAGGAACCGCCCGAGCATGTGGTGTTCATCTTCGCCACCACCGAGGTGCACAAGATCCCCGCGACCATCATGTCGCGCTGTCAGCGCTATGACTTCAAGTTGCTGCCCAGCAAGGTGCTAGCCGAGCACCTGACACGCATCCTGACCAACGAGAAGATTGCCTGCGAGCCGGACGCCGTGCGCTTGGTGGCGCGCGAGGCAGCGGGCTCGGTGCGCGACGGCCTTTCGCTGCTCGACCAGGTGGTGGCCTACGTGGGCGACGAGACGCTGACCCGCGAAAAGGTGGCCGAGGTGCTGGGCGTGGCGGATCGCCGCCTGCTCTACCAGCTGGCGGACAAGGTGCTGGCGCGCGACGTGGCCGAGACCCTGCGGCAGGTGGCCGATGCGGTCGACCGCGGCGTGGACCTTATGCAGATGGCGCGGGCGTTTCTCGGCTTTCTGCACGACATCGAGCTTGCGGGCGCAGTTCCCGATGCCCAGGATCTGATCGACGCGACCGCCGAGGAAGCCGCCGAGATCAAGGCGCTGGCCAGCAAGGCGGGCAAGGGCTTGGCGACTTCGCTCTTTGATCGCTGGGCTCGCGCTGTCGAAGATGCCGCGCGATCGCAGACGCCGCGATTGCTGCTGGAGATGGCGCTGGTGGACCTGTGCAACGCCGAACCCATGCTTCCGCTGGGCGACTTGCTCGATCGGTTGGAGAAACTGGAGGGCCGATTGGGTGGGGCTGGCGCACCGCCGGCGCGGCCGGCGTCGTCGGAACCGCGACCCAGGAACGCGCCACCTGCGCGCCAATCAGCTACGCCCGCGCCGACGACATCGACAGCGGCTCCCTCGCTGGCCCCCCACTCGGACATCGCCGAGGTGTGGCGCCGGGTGCGCGAGTCGTTCGGCCACCGGCCCGCCATGGCCGCGGCCTTGGACCACGCCGAGGTCGGTGGCTGGGAGGGCGGTGCGGTCAGCCTGCAGTTCTCGCAGAAATTCGCCTTGGATCAGACCGCGCGGTTCAAGGCCGAAGTGGAACGCGCGCTGACCCAGATCACCGGCACGGCCACTCGGGTCGAGTTGAAGATGGCGACGGGCAAGGTGCTGCCATTGGTGCGTTCCGAGGTCGGCCGTGAGGCCGAGGCCGCCCAGGTCGACCAGCACCAGCGTGAAACCGAAGCACGCGAGCATCCCATGATTCGCAAGGCGCAGGAGCTGTTCGGTGTTGCGCCCAGGGAGATCAAGACGCCATGAGCGACGGGCCCAATCTGCACAATTTGATGGAGACATGGCAGCGGGTGCAGGAGCAGCTCACCCAGGCCAAGGACGCGCTGGGTGACAAGCAGGTCGAGGCTGAGACGGGGGGCGGGCTGGTCCGTTGCGTGGTCAACGGCCGCAGCGAGGTGCTGTCCATCACCATCGAGCCGTCGCTGATGACCGGCACCGACAAGAAGATGATCGAGGACTTGCTGGTGGGGGCGGTGAACCTGGCCCTGGAGCGGGCGCGGCAGATGGCGCAGGACGACCTGGCGCGCGTGGCGGGAGGCTTGGCCATGCCGCTTGGGGGAATCGGGTGAATGAGTAGCCCCACTCCTATCGCGCGTCTGGTGGCCGAACTGGGCAAATTGCCGGGCGTAGGCGAGAAGACGGCCGCGCGCCTGGCCTTTCACATTCTGCGCGCGCCCCCGGAAGACGCGGCGGCCCTGGCTGCGGCCATCGGCGATATGCGCGCCAAGATCAGTTTTTGCAGTGTGTGCTGGGATTTCACCGAGCAGGATCCCTGCCCCACCTGTCGTGACGCCCGCCGCGATTCGTCGCTGGTATGTGTGGTTGCGCAGCCGCAGGACGTCTTGGCCATCGAACGCGCGGGCGGATATTTCGGTCGCTACCATGTCCTGCACGGGGTGCTTTCGCCTCTCGACGGAATCGGGCCGGACGACTTGCGCGTCGCGGAGCTGGTCAAACGCTGCAGTGGCGACATCAAGGAGGTCATCATCGCCACCAACCCGAGCGTGGAAGGCGAAACCACCGCGGTGTATCTGGCCAAATTGCTGCGACCTCTCGGCGTGCGTTGCAGCCGCATCGCCACGGGCGTGCCCATGGGCGGCGAGCTGGAGTATGCTGACCGCCTGACCCTTTCACGCGCGATAGACGGGCGCAGGGAGATGTAGGCAGCCGGTTCTGTCGCCCGCCCCAGATACCTGATAAGCTGCCCTTCACTCCCGGTCCCAGATGTGGGAGAAAATGCTAGCGATTCCATCACTTGAAAGCCTGTGCGCGTCGATGTTAATGGTTGCAACACTTGCCCTATTGAGCTTGACCCGGCGCGAAGGAGCCTGACAGCCAGATGAGCGGACCTGATGTGATGTTCCCAGAGGAGCAACGACAGATCTCGTCTGTTTGTCTGCGCCTTCACCGAGATGCCAACGCTAAGGCCGTGCTTCTGATCGGCCGCGATGGACAACCCATAGCCGAGGCGGGAGAGGTGGGCGAAATCGACGTGACCTCGCTCTCGTCGCTGACCGCCGGCAACGTGGCGGCCACCGGCGGAATTTCCAAGATCCTCCGCGAGAAGGACTTCACCAGCCAGTTCCACGAGGGCGAGAAGACCCACGTGCACATCACGCTGGTGGCCGGCCGGGCCATCCTGGTGGTCCTGTTCGACGAGCGATCCTCTCTCGGTCTGGTTCGCCTTCGCGTCAGGAAGGCAACCGAAGAGATGGCGCGTCTCTTTGAGCAGGTGGCCAAGAAGGTCGCTGCCAACACAGGGCCGTCGATTCTGAACGAGATCACCGACGCTGACATCGACAAGCTCTTCAACGACTAGCTGTCTCCCCCGATGAGCTTCATCAACTACTCATCCCGCGAGATCAACTGCAAGTTGGTGTACTACGGCCCTGGCTTGGGTGGAAAGACCACCAACCTCCAGTTCATCTATGCCAAGACCAGCCCCGAGGCCAAGGGCAAGATGATCTCGCTCGCGACCGAGACCGAGCGGACGCTGTTCTTCGACTTTCTGCCTCTGTCCCTGGGTGAGATCCGGGGCTTCAAGACGCGCTTTCACCTCTACACCGTGCCTGGCCAGGTCTTCTACGACGCCAGTCGCAAGCTGATCCTGAAGGGCGTCGACGGCGTGATCTTCGTGGCTGACTCGCAGATCGAGCGCATGGAGGCGAACATCGAGTCGATGGAGAACCTGCGCCAGAATTTGACCGAGCAGGGCTACGACCTGAACAAGCTCCCCTTCATCATCCAGTACAACAAACGGGACTTGCCCAACGCCGCTTCGGTGGCGGAGTTGCACGCGGCGCTCAACCCGACCAACGTGGTCGAGTTTGAAGCCCGCGCCACCACCGGCGTGGGTGTGTTCGAAACCCTCAAGGCCATCGCCAAAGCCGTGCTGACCGAGCTGCGGAGGGGCAGCGGGGGATAGCTAGTTTTTTCCCCTTCGGGGACTTCGGGACGGCCCGCCACCCTGCCCGCCCCGCGCGCTTCGCGCGCCCTCGTCACCACAGGGCACAGAGGCCACAGAGGCCGGAAGGAAAGGGTTTCGGATCCGGATCCGAACCCCTTCCTTCCTTCCCATCCGTCTCTGTGAGCTCTGTGCTCTCTGCGGTGAAATCCGGGGCGGCCAGGGTGCTACTTGCGTAGCACCAGCGCGCCCAAGCCCGTGGCCAGTAGGGCGTTTGCGGCCAACCACGCGCGGTCGAGGAAGTCGGGGACGAAACGCACGTCCGCGGTGTAAGCGCAGGCGGCGAAGAGCAGGGCGCCGGCCACGCCGAAGGCAAGGCCCGCCAGCGCCGGGCGAAGGGAGCGCGAGCCGAAGAGCAAAGCGACCGCGGCAAAGGGCATCAAGGCACTCCACAACAGCGGATTGCCCTGGCCGGCGGAGCCTAAAAGCAGCGCTATTGACTCAAGTGTCCCTGAGCCGATCGGCGAGTCGGCCAGCCACGCGGGCACTCCCAACGATGGCAGGAAGAAAAGCCCGGAAGCCCCAAGGACAAGAGCCCCGGCAAAGGCCCAGGCCTGTGCGCCGCCGAATCTTTCGCGCCGGCGTAGCCCGGACAGGCCCAGCAGCCCCAGCGCTACACCCAACCCCAGGCTGGCCACGCCACGCGAGCTGCGGGCCTTTCTCAAAGCAGCCGCGGCATCGGCGATTCCCGCGCCGTAGTGGTCGTCGATACGGCGACCGCTGGGCTTGCGGGCGGTGTCGACCAGAACAGCTTCCACCGCCTCGGGCCGCGTGATCCCGGCACCGACCACCAGCGCCGCAATACCCGCCACATGGGGAGCCGCCATCGAAGTGCCCATGAACCAGAGGTACCCACTGCCCGCTCTCCCCGGCAGGATGGTGTTTTGCAGAATACCGTCGGGCTTGCCGTCGCCGTTCTGGTCCACGCGCATGTTTCCGCCAGGCGCTGCAATATCGATCTCTTGGCCCCAGTTGGAATAGAAAGTCGTGCTCTCGTCCCACTGGGTGGCGGCCACTGCGATGACGTCCGGGTAACGAGCCGGGTAGCTAACGCGGCCGCGGCCGTCGTTTCCCGCTGCGGCCACCACGACCACTCCCTTGCGATGCGCGTACTCGATGGCGCGGCGGACAGGCATGACCGGGAAGGCGCCGCCCAAGCTCAGATTGATGATGTTGGCGTCGTGGTCCGCCGCAAAACGGATGGCCTGGGCGATCGCCGCCATGGAGCCCGCGCCCTCGCGGCTGAGAACTTTGAGCGGCATGATGGCAGCGCGAAACGCAATTCCAGCCACGCCGCGGGCGTTGTTGGTCGACTGGGCAATGGTCCCGGCCACATGGGTGCCGTGGCCGTGATCGTCTTCGGTCTTTTCGTTGTCGGCGAGGAAGTTGAACCCAGGCACAAAGCGCGTGCCCGCCAGATCAGGGACGCGGCTGACACCAGTGTCGATCACGGCCACCACCACGCCGCGGCCCTGACCCAGCTTCCACGCCGCGGGCAGCCCGATCTGGCGCAAGTTCCACTGGTAGCGGAAACAGGGATCGTCGGGGAAGCCCGGGCTTTTCACGCCGGCGCGGCCGTCGCTCGCACACTCGGGCGCATCCACGGGCGGCGCCGTGGGGGGCCAGTCTTCGGGAAACAGGCTGGCCGGGGCGTCGTAATCAACTGACTCGACCATGGGGTCCGCGCGCAGCCTGCGGGCCGCGTCCTGTGCTTCCTGCGGCGTTCGGAAACGAATGCGGTACATCCGATCCATGGCCGAGAAGCGGCTGATGGGTTCGTCCACGTACCCGCGGGAGGCCAGCGCCTGGTCGGTGATGTCATCCCTGAAATCGACAATCAGGGTGTTGGGGCTCGTTCGCTCGGCCGCCAGCAACTCGTCCGCCGGAGTCGGTCCACCGGGGTGTGCGGGTACGCCCCGCCACGACCAGGCAACGATCCCGGCGAGCCCCAGGGCAATTGCGGCCGCCACTCTTGCACGCATCATCTTTGAGTATATGCGGTTGCCAGGTCAGCCACGATAACGCGGCGTAACACTCGAGCGTAGCGAGCCCCGGCCGCGGCGAGCGGGGGCGAGGCTTTGAACCATCTCGGAGCGCCCTGTCACTGATCCATGTGGAGAGCGGGTTGACGTATGGGAACCTGCCAGAATACAGTTTAGGCTCCTACTGCCTATCCACGAATAAATTAGACGCTACCGCAGGAGCCTTCCCCCCAAAATGACGTTGATTTCAAAAAAGCATCGCCATGTCGTGCTCCTCACCATTTTCAGCGCGGCCGTCGCTTGGGGGTCTCCGGTCCATGCCGAAGATGTCGAATCCGTCCAGAAGGTAGTCGAGCTCAACAAGAAAGCGCTGGCCGCCTATGCCAATCTGGACGTGGAGGAGGCCACCAACCTTCTCAAGCAAGCGCTTGAGATCTGCGGAGCTGCGCAGCTAGAGGATCACCCGATGGCGGCGCGGACCCATGTGCACATGGGCGTGGTCTTGGTGGCTGGGCTCAAGCAGCGCGCCCAGGGCATGGAGGAGTTCAAGAAGGCTTTGCGGATTGATCCGCAAATCAAGGTTTCCAAGGGGATGATCAACCCCGAGGTGCAATCCGCGTTCGCAGAGGCCTCCATGGATGTTTTGGAGGGCGGCGAAGACGAGGCGATCGTTGCTACGCCTGCGGCTGAGACCAAACCCGAGTCGGCGCCGCCTGCACCGGCTGCGCCGCCCGCACCGGCTGCGCCGCCCGCACCGGCTGAGCCGCCTGCCCGGTCTGGCCCGCCCGCGTCCTCGCTCGACAGCGCCATCGTTCACACTCCGGTGACTGACAGCGCTGTGGGCCAGCCCATCATCATCGAGGCGCAGGTTCCCGCGTCTTTGGCCGCGGAGAGGGTGGTGCTGGCCTACCGGCCCGACGGTGCTTCGGATTTCGTGACCCGCGAGATGGACGCCGCGGAAGGCAGCGAAACGTACAAGGCCCAGATTCCGGCCGAGGCGACCAACGGCGTCTCGGTAGCCTACTATCTGCAGGCGCAGGACGCCCAAGGCCAGCTTCTGGCGCAGAACGGGGAGGCGGCCGACCCACACATCGTCAACCTGGGCGCCAAGGCCGCCAGCGGCGGCATCATCAACGGCGTTACGGCCAACGAACCCTCCGGTGAGAAAGAGGGCGGTGAGGGCGGAGAAGGGGCCTCGTACTGGTTTGCCTTGGCCATTGGTACCGGCGGTGGCTACCACTCGGGCACACCCGAGGCCAATCCCCGGAATGACAACCGGGTTGCTCTGAAGAGTTCCGGCCTTTCCATGGCCTGGGCGCTTCAGATTTCTCCTGAGGTCGGCTACTTCGTTTCCGACAGCTTGCTCCTGTCGCTGCAGGGTCGATTTCAGATCGTGACCGGCGGCACCCAGATCAGCGGCAACGCTGTGACCAGCAGCAAGAATGCTTGCAAGGGAGGCGTCTGCCATCCAGCCAGCTACGCCCTGGCCGGGGTGGCCAAGGCAACCTGGTTTCTGGGCGAGCCTGGGAAAGTCACGCCCTTCCTATCGATGGCGGCTGGCGCCGGTCAGATCCGCCACGCGGTCAACGACGGGAGCAAGGATTTGTCGGCCTGTCCATCCACGGGCTGCAAGGATACCGTGGCGGGCGGGCCGGTCCTTTTCGGCCCCGGAGGGGGATTGACCGTGGCGCTGAGCGATTCGTTCTTGATTGTGGCAAGCGTGAACGCTCTGGTCGGCGTGCCCAACGCGATGGTCAACTTCGACCTGAACGTTGGCCTGGCGTTCGTCAGATAGGAATGTCTTGGCGCACGGCCAGCTGCGAAGCGCAGCGGGCCGCCACGAAGAGCGCATCGGAGAGACGGTTGAGGTAGGGAACGATAGGCCCACTCACGGGCTCCTCTCTGGCCAGGCGCACCACCTGGCGCTCGGCACGTCGACAGACTGTGCGTGCAAGGTGCAGGCATGCGGCCGCTGGGCTGCCGCCTGGCCGAATGAAGGCGCGAAGCGCAGGCAGCTTCCGTGTCCAGGCATCGATGTTGCGTTCCAGTGCGGTGACATGGCGGGCGGCGATCCGTGTCTTGCCGCCAGGCGGGGCGGCAAGATCGGCGCAAAGCCCGGAGAGCTGGTCCTGGAGGCGGCCAAGCCAGGCAGCCAGGCGGGCGGTGTCGCCAGACGTCGGCGTGTCCCGCAGCAGGGCACAGGCCAACCCTATGGACGCCGACAGCTCGTCCACGTCGCCCAGACATTCCAGCCGCTGCGCGCTCTTGGCCACGCGCGGTCCACCCACCAGTTGCGTCTGCCCACGATCGCCTGCGCGTGTGTAGATTCTGGCCGAATCCGCGACCTCGGGTTGTGAGGCGGGCGGTTGACTAGCGGCGGGGTGATAGTTGAGGACCACCACCTCCGAAATCGGTCCGCGTTTCTCGCTGTTCGAGTTGATAGTCCTGCGCGCAGACACGTGGTGGACGTGGAAGCCCGCGTACAGCTCGCGGATCAGGGGCGTGTCGCTATTGGACAGCATCAGCAGGCATCCCCGTTGATCGAGCTTGGCGTAGAGCTCGGCCAGATCGCGCTGGTCCTTCTCGCCGAAGGAGCCGACGGTGTACGACGTGAAGTAGCTGGTCTTGGAACGGGGGTGATAGGGCGGGTCGAAGTAGATGAAGTCGCCCTTGCGTGCCACCGAGGCCAGATCGCGAAAATCGCGCGGGTGCAGCTCTGCTTTCTGCAGGGCGGCGCTGGATGCGCGCAACAGATCCTCGTCGAAGATGCGCGGGTTGAGGTGACGGCCAAAGGGAACGTTGAAGAGGCCGCGGCTGTTCACTCTATACAGGCCGTTGAACCCCGTCTTGTTGAGGTAGATGAGACGGGCTGCTCGCTGGGCGCGGGCTTTGGGAGTCTGCGCCCGCACTTCATAGTAGTGGGACTCGCTGTGCTGCTCGCGGTGGCGGCGCAGAACCTCGATGAGTTCGTCGACCTCGTCACGCACGGCGAGAAACGTGTCGATCAGCTCTGCGTTGGTGTCCCACAACAGGGCGTGCGCAGGCTGCAGCAGCGCCTGGACGTTAAAGAAAACCGCCCCGCTGCCGAGGAAAGGTTCCACATATCGGTGGATCTCATTTTGCTCGGGAAACAAGGCTCGGAATTGCGGCAGAAGCTGGCTCTTGCCTCCTGCCCACTTGACAAAGGGCCGCAGAAAACTGACGTTCTCGGCGATCCGAAAAGGGGAACGTTGGTAGGGAAGCCGGTTGACGCTGGAAGAACTTCGGGGAGACACCAGAACGCATTTAACGCGTGTCCCACGAAAGAATGCAACACCAGAGCAACGCGCAGGTGACGATCACGCAGAAAACGGCACCGCAGCGTCACATAGATTTAGGTGGCGTTCGCGTTCTCGTCGAATAAACTGCCGCGCCTTCAGCAATCCAACCAAAATAGGTCAGGCAGGCTTCATGTCGTCCATCGAAAAGATCCGCAACATAGGCATTTCCGCCCACATCGATTCGGGAAAGACCACGCTGTCAGAGCGCGTGCTCTTCTACACCGGCAAGATCCACAAGATCGAGGAGGTGAAGGGAAAGTCCGGCGTGGGCGCGACCATGGATTTCATGGACCTGGAGCGGGAGAAGGGAATCACCATCCAGTCCGCCGCTACCTCGTGCGAGTGGGAGGATTGCGCCATCAACCTCATCGACACGCCCGGCCACGTGGATTTCACCATCGAGGTGGAGCGAGCCCTGCGCGTGCTCGACGGTGCGGTGCTGGTGCTGTGTGGCGTGGCCGGAGTGCAGTCGCAGTCGTACACGGTGGATCGCCAGATGCGGCGCTACCAGGTGCCGCGCATCGCTTTCATCAACAAGCTCGACCGCGCGGGCGCCAACCCGGCGCGCGTGACCGAGCAGCTGCGGGAGAAACTGCACCTGCACACCATCGCAGTGCAGATCCCCATCGGCGCCGAAGACCGCTTCGAGGGCGTGGTCGATCTCATCCGCATGAAGGCGGTGTACTTCGACGGGGCCAAGGGCGAGGACCTGCGTTGGGCCGAGATACCGGACGCGCTGGTGGACGACGCCAAGGCGGCCCGCCAGAAAATGATCGAGGCCATCGCCGACATCGACGACGCTATCGCGGAGAAGTACCTGCACGAGCAGGAATGCACGCCCGAGGATTTGGTCCCGGCCATCCGTCGCGTCACCGTCGCATTCAAGGGCACGCCGGTTCTCCTGGGCTCGGCCTACAAGAACAAGGGTGTGCAGCTTCTGCTCGACGCTGTTCGGGACTACCTGCCCACGCCCATCGAGGTAGAGAACATCGCGCTCGATCAGACTCACGGCGAGGCCGAGATCAAGCTGGAATCCGACACCAGCAAGCCCTTCGTGGGGTTGGCTTTCAAGTTGGAAGACGGCCGCTACGGACAGCTCACCTACATGCGGATCTACCAGGGCAAGGTCAGCAAGGGCGACTTCATCGTGAACTGCTCGGCCGGCCAAAAAAAGGTGAAGGTCCCGCGCCTGGTGCGCATGCACGCCGACGAGATGGAGGACATTGCGTCGGCCGAGGCCGGCGACATCGTGGCCCTGTTCGGCGTGGAGTGCGCCTCGGGCGATACCTTCACCGACGGAAAAATCAACGTCACCATGACGTCCATGCACGTGCCCGAAGCGGTCATTTCTCTGGCCGTGGAGCCGCAGGACAAGACCGCGCAAACCAATTTTTCCAAGGCGCTCAACCGCTTCACCAAGGAAGATCCGACCTTCCGCGTTTCGCGCGACGAAGAGTCGGGGCAGACCATCATCAGCGGCATGGGCGAGCTGCACCTCGATATCTACATCGAGCGCATGAAGCGCGAATACAACTGCGTGGTGATTCCGGGACGGCCCCAGGTCAAATACCGCGAGACCATCATGCAGCGGGGCGAATTCGCCTATACGCACAAGAAACAAACCGGCGGTTCGGGCCAGTACGGGCGCGTGGCGGGCTATATCGAACCGCTGCCTTCCGATCACGAGAGTGGCTACGAATTCGTGGACGACATCACGGGCGGCGCCATCCCGCGCGAGTACATTCCAGCCTGCGACAAGGGTTTCCAGGAGGCCATGAAGCGCGGGCCTCTCATCGGATTCCCCATCGTGGGCGTGCGTTGTCTCATAAACGACGGCCAGTCGCACCCGGTCGATTCGTCTGAATTGGCCTTCCGCACGGCGGCCTTGATGGGGTTCCGCGAGGCCTACAACAAAGCCAAGCCGACCATCCTGGAGCCCATCATGCTGGTCGAGGTGCAGTTCCCCGAAGAATTCCAGGGCGCTGTCATCGGGCAGCTCAACCAGCGTCGTGGCACCATCATCAGCACCGAGAAGCAGGAAGCGTTCGTCACGGGCGTGGCCGAGGTGCCCCTGGCCGACATGTTCGGCTACGCCACTGACATACGGTCCGCCACGCAGGGCAAGGGCGAGTTCACCATGGAATTCAAGCGCTACGCCGAGGTGCCCAAGCAGGCACGCGAGGCCATGATCCTCGAGTACAAAGAGAAGCGGGAAAAGGACGCAGGGAAACCGTCGAAGCGCGCGGCGGGGTAGCGAGTACCGGGGCCGGAGGCCGCTGGTCGGTGGCCGGATCCGGTTCCGGCGCCGTAGCCGGCGCGAGTGCACAAATCGCGGTCCAGATCTCGAACGCCTCAAGAACAGTGGCGCGGTCTGCCGATACTCCATTCTGGCATGAACGAATGGCCTGAGAGTGACGGTTGGACCGCAGCCGCCCGACGCGCGTATAGTTGTGCGACTGTGAACCGCGAGGTGCGACGATGACCACGAGCAAGCGAGCGCTTCTTCTGCTGGCTGTGGGGCTCGTCCCACCCATGGTCTTGGCTTCAGCCGGGGCACAGGCGGCCGAGGAGCCGCCCGTGCAGGGCGAGGGGCTCACGCTGGCCTACCTGACTGACCTGCACAACAGGGTGCACCGGGCCTGGGCGGACAACTTTCTGGCCATGGCCGCCGCGCGCCTGCCCAAGGACCATCCCGTCAATCTCGTTACGCGCGCCGTGGTCGTGGAGCTGGTGCTGGCCCCGGGCGGGCGTCTGCTCAGCTCCGCAGTGATCACCTCGTCGGGCTCGTCGGAGTTCGACACGTCTGCGCTGGACGTGGTCCGCGACAACGCCCCCTATGCCGTCGCACCCGAGGAAGCCCTTTCCGACGACGGCAACGTTCGCGTCTTGTGGACCTTCGCGCGCGACGATCGCCGCTGTTCCGATCTGCGCATCGAAAATGCGCAACTTCCCTTGCCGCAGGCCGTGCGTGCTCTGGTGGCGCAAGGACGCGACCGCAACGCTATCCAGCGCTTGCAGGCCGCTGGGGACGAGGCGCACGAGCAGGGGTTCTCGTCGTTTGCTTGGGCATGGCTCGACAGCGCGCAGGCCGAGCAGGAGCTGGCCGTGGCCGCAGCCCGCGCCGCCGGCGGTGACAGTGCGGGAGCTGACAAGCTTCGCCAGGCTGTGGCGCAAGGCGAGCAGATCGAGACCGCGGCGCGCGCGCTGGCGCGGCTTGCGATTCCCTTGTGCCCGCTGGTGAAGGAGAAACTGGAAGGGCCGGCGGGCGAGGGCCGTGGTCTGGCCGTGGCGGCCCTGCGTTTTGGACTCGAGCGCGAGTGCTTGCCAGGAGTTCTGGTGGTGGCCAAGGACCGCTCGGCGCCAGAAGCTCAGCGCGTGGCGGCTGTGGAAGCCCTGGGCACCCTCGACGATGCGGAGGCGCACTTGAGCTTGCAGGCCATGGCCAAGGATGGGCCGTCCGCCACACGGGCCGCGGCGCTGCTGGCCGGGACGCGAGCCGGGGCGGGTCGGGGCGCGATGTTTCACCTGACCGGACTGCTGCACGATTCGGCGCCGCAGGTACGCGGAGCTGCGGCCGCGGCTCTGCTGCGGGCCGGGGGCGAGGCCGTGGTCCCTCAGCTCTTTCAATTGTTCAAAGAGAAGGATCCGCGGCCCGGCGAGGCCGCGGCCAAGGAACTCGGCACCATGAAAGGCGAAGCCTCGGCCGAAATGCTTGGCAAGCTCGCCCGCGGAAAATACGAGCGCCGGGTTCGCCTGGCCGGCGCGCGGGCCTTGGCCGGGCGCCGCGATCAGGCTGCGCGCAAGGTGCAGGCCACCCTGGCAGGCGAGGGGGATGCCGAGTTGCGCTTCCTGGGCAGCGCAGCCCTCGACGCGCAGAAGCGCCTCGCCGCAGCCTCAGCGCCCGAGGGAAGCGTCTGGCGCGCCTCCTACGCGGCCCTGGCCGCCGGTTCAGGGCGCCTGGCTGCCGCAGACTGGGTTCTGGTCCAATTTCCCAAGCTGGATCCAGCGGCGCGCGTGGAAATCATGGGCGAATGGTTGGCTGGCGCCAAACCGTCGGTCGACAAGTAGCAGCGCCGGCGAGGACGCGCGAAGCCCGAGCCGGAACTCGGTGGTCCCGGGGGTGAGGCTGTGCAATCTCTTCTGACCTCGCCCGCGCGTTCTCCCCGCGGTCCTGCCCCTAGGGTTGATTTCTGGACACCTCTTCAGATCAACTGGCTCGCCAAGCTGCCGTCCCCAAACTGCAATGTACTGTGGTAGCGTGCAGGTAAACGGTAGCTCCCATGGCCAGCGCAAAGGATCTCATAGGCACCCGACTCGGTCGCTACACCTTGGTCGAACATCTGGCCACGGGCGGAATGGCGGAAATCTTCCTGGCCCGCCACGAGGCTGAAGGCGCGTTCCACAAGGAACTGGTGCTCAAGATTTTGCAGCCGCGTTGGGCGGAACATCAGGCCGTGGTGGACATGTTCCTGAGCGAGGCGCGCATCGCCGCCAAGCTCGAACATCCCAACATCGTCGATGTGTACGACGTCGCCAGCGAAGAAGGAATGTACTACATCGCCATGGAGTACATCCGCGGCCGGACGCTGACCGAGCTGGCTCGGCGGGCCATCGAGGTTTCGCAGCTCCTCTATCTGGACATTGGGGCCCATATCGTGGCCGAAGTGGCAGCCGCGCTGGCCTATATGGACGAGGCGCCGGACGAGAATGGCCAGCCCATGCATGTCGTGCATCGGGATGTTTCGCCCACCAACGTGATTATCGGCACCTCGGGCCATGTCAAGCTCATCGACTTCGGGATTGCGCGACAAGGGACGGCCATCAAGGACGAGGAAGGCATGCGTCCGGGCAAGGCATCCTATATGTCTCCCGAACAGGCGCAGGGGATTCCGCTGGACGCGCGCTCCGATATCTTCAGCCTGGGCACCATCCTGTACGAAATCACGGTTGGTCGTCGGCTGTGGCGCGGTTCAAGGGCCAACTCCATCCGACGCATCGTCGAAGAAAAGCCGGCGCCCCCTACCTACGTGCGCCACGACTATCCCGGCGACCTCGAATTGATCGTGATGCGTGCGCTGGAAAAGAAGCCAGAGGACCGCTACCAGTCGGCCCATGAGTTTGCCGAGGCCTTACAGTACTTCTTGCAGGATTCCGGCGCCCGGATGCGCAGTCACCACCAACTGGCGCGCTATCTGCGCGAAATCTACTCGCCCGAGGCCGAGGCACATATTACCGAGGACGGGCTGCGCCAGGCGCGCATCTTTGCTGAGGGAGATGAGGACGGTCGCTGGGATGGCGGCGAGGCTCTCGATTTCGACCAGGCTCC